>Ga0070741_10018405_pt1 | contig 11319 bp, 11 predicted proteins | sample Coa_R1_4_FD_66440 | JGI IMG/M metagenome (GOLD analysis project Ga0070741, IMG submission 66440) | Surface soil microbial communities from Centralia Pennsylvania, which are recovering from an underground coalmine fire - Coalmine... | ecosystem: Environmental > Terrestrial > Soil > Unclassified ...
TGGTGAACATACAAAGAACATTAACAGCAGGACACAGAACAGCTTCAAAACGAAATGCTCAGGCCATTTTAGGAGAAACTATTAAAACTCTTGCGGTAGTTCTTCAATCTATTAGTGAAAAATTAGAAAAGATGCCAAATATATTTTAGCAAACGCTAATAAGGATTTACCATGAAGAAATATATCGTATTATTGGCATTATTGATAACTACCCAGTCATATGCAATAATTAATAGCCTTTCAGAAGCAGATCGACAATTAACTGCATTAGGAGAGTTTATAGTGCACGCACCTTCTTCAAAACTGATAGTTGGCCCTCAAAACAATCATTCCCTTAATCCACAAATTAAAAATTCTTGGCAAGCTATTATCCCTCAAGTCATGCAATATATTTCAAAAAACAATACCAATATTCTTGGACAAGCAGACGCTACCATAACATCTGAAACAAGAGAGGTTGAGACAATAAACTCTTCTATAATTGGCTTATACAATGATATCATAGCAAATGATTACAAAATCTATCAAAATCCTACAATAACAGAACAGTTTCAAAACAAAATTAACAATTATTCAGCACGATTAAAGATAGCGTACAAGAAATTGTCTGCACGGCATACAGCTACATCAAAAGTTAATGCACAAACTGCTTTAAGAATAACAATTTCTACGCTCAACGATATTCTGAATAAAATTAACAGTATGTTACAATATATGTTTAGGAAACAAATATAATGGATGCTTAGGAGGTAAGCATTTTTTTCTCAATTGCAGCAGAGCATATTCTAATAATTGCTGACATAATAAGATATATGCTCGCTACCACCATATACATAGCAAATGAATTCATTTCTTGCGCAATAATGTTGCGCCCTGCTCCTGTTAACTCTAATACGCCAATAGCTGAAGCTATTGGCGTCGTTTTTAATAATTGATCATATTCTCCTATAAAAAGAGGCAGAAGTGTTTTGCATGTTTGTGGCGCAATGATAAAACGCACCGTATCAAGAGTTGAATAGCCAAGCACACGCGCAGCTTCCCATTGGCCTACTGGTACTTCATCAATAGCACGCCGCACAAATTGACTTACAGAACTAGCAGAGCCTAACCCTAAAGAAAGCAATGCCGTGTTGAATGCTGAAACATCTACTTCCAGCAATGATGGAATGACAAAATAAGCGGTTAATAACTGTACATACAAAGGCACTGCTTGCAATACAAACATAATCCCGTCAAGCACTATTGATATATATGCTACGCGCAACTTAGAACTGCGTATTATTCCTGTGGTAACGCCAATAATAAAAGAAATTATTGAAGCAAAAATCCATAATTGTATTGTTGTAGATACGCCTTGCAACAATAATGGAAAAAATTTTTTTACTAATAAGAGAGTGTACATATGCTATTCCTCCAGTTGCCATTTAACTTCTAACTGTTTCAGCGTGCCATCGTGGATCATATCGTCCACAATGCGCGCAACAGACCTCGCACATTGTGTATTATTTTTATTCATTGCAATACCACATCCACATACCTGGTGTTCTGGTGGCAAAGGAACAGAAAGCAATTGTAATTGATCATTTTGCATCTTTAATCGTCTTGCTATGCGAGAATCTGCAAGAGCTGCCAATGATTTTCCAAAACACAAATCCAATATCATATCAACAACAGAATTCATTCGTTTTTTTGTAATAAAACGATATTTATCAAGAAACGACTCTTTTAATGAGCCCATTTCTACGCATACAATTGCATCAGGGATATGCTGAATATCTTCAATAGATGTAATAGCTGATGGGATTTTATCCCAAAATATAAGACTATATTCTTTTGCCTTCTCCCCCGTATAATACACCATATTCAAGGAATGACGTCTCTTTTGCGTAATATCAAGACCAGACATGAGCACATCTACTTTGTCTTGGTCAATCGCAAGATACCCAGATGCAAATGAATCTAAAACATGTATTGTTAGTTTCTTTTTCATTCTTTGTGCAATTTCTTGCGCAACATCAACGTCAAAACCTTCATATTTTCCTTCTTGATTAACAAAAATAAATGGCACACAGCCATTCAACATGCCAACTGCCAATACGGTGTTATTTTTTTTCTTATGGGGATTCAACAAAAAAACTGCAAAAGAAAGTGATATAAAGATGATAAAACAAGTAACTATAGTGTATTTCATATACTATCCTTGTCTTTATGTAGTATAACAAGACTTGGACTATATATTTATATTCTCACAATATTTCCTAAACGTCAAAAAAATGCATTCTCTCATAGCTACAAAACATATAAAAACCTGAGAAAAACGGTATTATTGCTTATACATTTTTTTCTCAACAATAACAGCACAATACGCTAATATCGCTGACATAACGAGATACATACCCGCTAACACCATATAAATGGTCAACGGGTTCATTTCTTGTGCAATAATATTGCGACCTGCTCCTGTTAATTCCAAAACTCCAATCGCAGACACAATTGATGTACTTTTTAACAATTGATCGCATTCCCCTATTAATGCAGGTAACACTATTTTTAATGTTTGTGGCACAATGATAAAACGCACCGTATCAAGCATTGAATAACCAAGCACTTTTGCAGCTTCCCATTGTCCAACGGAAATTGCATTAATCCCACCTCGCATAATTTGACTCACATAACTTGCAGAACATAATCCTAAGGAAATGACTGCCGCGCAAAATGCGGATATATTACAATGCAATAATGATGGAATCACAAAATATGCTATTAATAGTTGCACATAAAATGGTACCGCTCGCAGCACAAACGTGATACCATCAAAAAGAGAGGATATATATACTATGCGCAATGCGTTGCTACGCAACACCCCCATAATGGCACCTGCAATAATAGAAAATATTGATGCGGATATCCACAACAGTAATGTTGCATAAAGCCCCTGTAACAATAAGGGCAAAGAGTTTTTCAATAATAATAGTACGTACATAATTACTATTCCTCCAATTGCCATTTTTGTTCAAGTTTTTTCATCGTTTTATCTGCAATCATTTCTGCAACAACACGCGTAACATCATCGGTCAATCCACTATTATTCTTATTAATTGCAATACCACATCCAAACACCTGAAACGCTGGCGGTAATTGCACCGGCAATAATTGTAGCTCAGGATTTTGTCTTTTAAGCCGCGCTGCAATACGCGGTTCCACTATCGCTGCCAATGATTTACCAAATCGTAAGTCAAGCACTATATCCACAAGAGAATTCATTCTCTTTTTATTCACAAAATCATAATTATCAAGAAACTTTTCTTGTGCAGAACCAGATTCTACACAAATGACCGCATCTGAAAAATTACGTAAATCTTCCATTGATTTTATTTCTTTGGGTATATTACCCCAAAAAACAAGATCAAATGATGTTGTATCATCTCCTGTGTAGTAGATCATGTTCAACATATTTCGTCGCTTTTCAGTAATATCAAGATCAGACATAATTGCGTCGATTTTACCTTGCTCCAATGCAACAAAACAAGACGCTAATGCCCCCAAATCTTGTACAATAAGTTCTTTATTCATCCTTTTTGCAATTTCTTGCGCAACATCAACATCAAAGCCTACATACTGCCCCTCACTGTTGATAGACATAAATGGCGCCCAACCACTCATCATGCCAACAACAAACTGATTATTGTTCTCTTTTTGAGGCGAGCGCATCATCATAGCTAATAATAATCCCACTATAACAATACTTATTCCAATAAATGTTTTACCGGTATTCATAATAAAAATCCTTAATAATAAAAAATAAACATACGCGTATAGAAGTTCACGCATTCTTACGCACATTAACACAATTAAAAAAGGGGAATTATAAGAGAAAAACTCACATTAATGAGAATGATGATGATGAGAATGAAAATGAGAATGAGACAAAAATAAGCATAAACAGTTAGAAAAACGGGATGAAGCGTTATACAGTGAAAACATGAAAGTATCCATAGCCTTTCCTTTAAAAAATAGATATAACTGTTACCTTACCCTTTTACCGTAACACAAACATTGCATCTAGTCAATAAAAAAGAGCATTCCCACTAACCAAAAAGATGAATGAAAATGCTCTTTTATAGAACTATTTGATTAATTCACTATTAACGTTTCACAAATTGGAACTTACGACGAGCTCCTCTTTGACCATATTTTTTACGTTCTTTTTTACGAGAATCTACGGTCATCAGGCCATGTTTTTTCAAAATTGGCTTTACGTTTTCGTCAAACTCTACAAATGCACGCGCTATTCCAAGCTTAACGGCATCTGCTTGCGCGGTCTTGCCCCCCCCACACACATTTACCTCAACGTCAAATTGAACGCCTAATGGAGAGACTTTAAATGGAGTTACTGCATTTTCGGCCGCAAATGTTGTATCAAAATACTCTGTATAATCACAACCATTAACTTTTACGTTACCTGCGCCATGACGTAACCAAATACGTGCTACTGCAGTTTTTCTACGTCCTACTCCATGCGCAACCGGGGAATGAGATGATTTTGCCGTTTGTTTTGCCATATCGAACTATAACCTTATAAATGATTTGATAGAAAAATTTTATCAATTTACTTTACCATCAATTATAAAGCTAGAAATAATAATTGTCAAAAGTGACTTAACTCCTACCTTAATTAAATTTTATGCAGAACCAATCATCCTTAAAACCTCTTAAAATTAGGCTTCTTTAAAAATATTGTTGCAATTTGACAATAAGGCGCGCTAGCGTATAAATAAAAAACACAGGGGATATTATGAAAAAATATTATTTAATTGCCTTTACGGTAATGAATACCTGTTCTGGTCTTTTATTACACGGCATGCACAGTCAACAGTTCAGAAATGATCCCTATTCTCTCCATAGTAGTACCAATCAAGCAGTTATTTATGATAAGAGGGTCATTGCACAACACTCTAAAGATGATATGTACCATGGGTTTGCGTGGGGAATTGACCCATATATCCTCAAATATGGAGAAATTTCAACAAAAATGAGTACCAGAGGAAAACCTGAAACATTATATTCCATTCCTGGTCAAATTGAATGGCATGAAAATGGCAACACAACGCAACATTTTGTTGTATTCCAATTGGTCAAAGACAGAGATGGGATCATATACCATCGTGGCATGATATATAATCCCAACAATAAAGTCTTAAGCGACTTTAAATATCGTTATAACAAGCATATGGAATGGGTGAATCACAACATACTAACTCAAGAACAACAAACATTTCCTGCCAAATCTATAGAAGAAGCAACAGTTCTTCAAGATAATGAATTTGTTACCACATTTTTTGATAAAAATCTTAACAGAAAAATATCCCTTTTTAAGATCAACAGTGGGCAAGCGTCTCTTCGACAAGCTTCTGTAGAACAAGCAGGTATGGGACAAACATCTATTAACAGTAACCCAAAATATTCTTCTGAATCACTTCTAGACTGGCTAAAGCGCAAAATAACCGAATTTTTCAGAGGTACTCCAGAAAATACCAATTACTATTTTGCCAAATAACGCTAAAAATACTGTTTTGCATATTCCTTAAGGATTCCATGGCTTTGCCAGCTGAAGCTTTAACAAAAACTGGAGCCGATAGTCGGATTTGAACCGACGACCTATTGATTACGAATCAATTGCTCTACCTCTGAGCTACATCGGCTTAACATTCAAATACTTTCAAAACATACACATTTTAACTAAATAGTAAAATTATGATTTTGACCACCAGACTGCGCTTCAAACGTTTCTTGACAGGTTAAACAACGAGTAGTATCAGGAAATAGCTGTAATCTTTTTTCCGAAATAGGGTTACCACAGTCCATACATAACCCATAAAGACCCTCACTAATTTTGCCAAGAGCGCTGACAATACGTCGATATTCTTCAACTTCTGCATCTTGTAAAGATGTACGCAAAGCTTCCATAGTAGAAGTTAATGCCTGGTCTCCTGGATCTTGCACTTGGCCATCAGACAATTGTTCTTTAGATAGAGACGTTAATTTTTCTTCTAACTCCCATTTACGACGCAATAATTGATCTTTTATTTGCTGCAAATCTCTTTTTTCACTCATCATTATTCCTCTTTTTTTTAAAAAAACTTTTCAATAATTCCGCTGATTCATCACTGCACACTCCTTCTATAATTGAAAAAGCATCCCTTTTGTATACCGAAAATTGTGCTGTTTTGTCAAGCTGAAATCCAAATAACGGCGATGGCGCTCCATATACCACTCCCGCAAGCCGACTCAATTTGATTAAATTAATACACATAGCGCAAGGCTCCAATGTAACATATATCCAACATCCTTCCAACCGCCAATCTCCTAAAAATTGGCCCGCTCTTTCTATTGCCAGCGATTCTGCATGCGATCGCTGCGTACAATCTTGCTCAACGCGATTATGACCCCGAGCGATAATAACCCCGCCATGGTCAACCACCACAGCGCCCACAGGAACTTCATCCATTTCGTAAGCTTTATGAGCCTCAGTCAGTGCTTCTTTCATAAAAAATAGGTCTTTTTCTCTACCAAAACAAGTTTCCATCATAACATATTCCAATTTAAATTAAAATTAATTATATCACGAATTTTCAAACTGTATACTTTTATTATGATGCTATGATAACATCATAATAAAAGGTAAAAAATAATCCGTTAAAAAACTCTACAAAAGAATAATGAAAAAATATAACTATCAATTAAAATGGATACTTACTTAAAGGTAGTAAAAAAACCTTGAGGTGAGTGGTTTTGGTATAGAACAAGTTCTAATTCGTCAAAAATATTCATAATTTAAAAATAAAAGCAGAGAAACTCCCGTTTCTCTGCTTTTATTTTATATCACGTTCATGAATTTCAAATAGTTGACCTGGCTCCAATATCTTAACCTGGGTATATGGAGCATTTTTTTGTACCGATTGTGCAAATTCTTGAGCTGTCCCTCTATATTTTAAAAGCAACCAATCTCGAATTTTCCCACCGGTAAAAGCATAGTGAATTGGTATGGCAATCTTTGGCTTCAAGATGGTACATAAATGCGCTGCTTCTTGAGCTGTCATCACCACCTGTTTATTCAAAAGAGGTCTAATAGTCAAACCATTTACTGGTAAAAATGCCAAATCAATGGAAGGAAATTTCTCAGCTATTTGCGTAAATTCGGGAATTAATAGAGAGTCCGCTCCAAAAAATATTGTTGATGTTCCCTGCTGAATAATATAAGTATTTTCTGGAATCATATGTTTTGCAGGAGTTGCTGTAATAATAATGTCATCAATATGCGCAACATCCCAATGATCTAACTCGGTAACATTTGTAAATCCAGCTGCAGTTGCCACTGATGCTATTCCTTTTTTTACAAACATCACAATATTTTTGTCAGCATACTCTTTAAAGGCATCCATATCGTAATGATCATAATGCCCATGGCTTACTATTACCACGTCAAGACGAGGTAAATCTTTGATTTTCATCCCAAGAGGTTCTGTTCGATGGTATCCTGTTTTTTCTGAAAACCATGGATCAGTTAAAATATTTTTTCCATTCATCTGAATTAAAATACACGCATGACCTATGCGTGTTATGCGTATTGTATTCAAAATAATTTCCTCATTTTTTCATATTTTTAAACTATTTTTACAGTATAATAAATGGATATTTATGACAGTTTTTTGTGGACAATAATTCATACAACTGAAAATATTTTTTTAATCTTTTAATGTAATTAAACTCATGATAAAGCATATTCTCTTAATTTCAAGCACGTTATTCTTAAACTTTATACCATTCTCCATATATTCGTCAGAAATGATGCGTCTATCTCTTCAAAAAACATGTAAATTAGCACAATCATCACTATTAGAGCTGCATGACACGCTTTCCCCTTCAAACGATAATGCAAATATATTGATATTAGTGCCAACATCACTGCGTGTCACACAAAACACTCTCGACACTCTCACTCTCATGTATGATAATACATCACTCAAAAACCTCTCAGAACAATCATTTGATGAACTTGTATCCTTGGCAAACTTGAACGCATTTTTGGTTCCCGATGAAGATGAATCAAAAAATATCGATGCTGAAATCAAAAAAGCATTGTTCAATCAAATAACAAAAAGTAAAAGACCTGCAGATGTTATGGCATTAGAACACATTAACCCTCACGTAGCAGAAAAGTTATTTAATATATTATCCAATAAGCGTCTCTATAGAACAGATCTATGCTCATTTCTAAGCTCCTGTGTACACCAAGCAAAAAAAAATGCTACACAATTGCCATGGCCAGGTTGGTTATCATTATCGACTGACTCTATAAAAATATTTGACTTACGACCTTCACAGGAAAACCTATTACTGCAATATAATGGCGGTGAAAAAAGCATGCCTTTAGAACAAGATGATCATCTCATAAACATAGCGGTAGACGGCTCTTATTTTATCATGCACAATAGCACCGATAAAATAATAAAAAAATATAATATCCCAACATTGCAACAAGATTATTTGATAGAAAATATAACAGCTTACACTGATGCCACAAACAATGCTTTATGCCTCGCAGATAAAAATGGCAACATCATACTATATGACTACGAACACAATACTCAAACACTCCTCACAAAAATTGACCTTAAGCAACCAACTAACCTCCGAAAAAATGAAAAAATTATCACTCTACAATACCATAAAGGCGTCGATCAAGCATGTCCCATAATCGCAATTTCAACAGATGGAGGAGAAGTTTGGGGAAGAATTTTAGTATTTCGTAACAATACACTACTTCCTTTACCTATAAGATTACCTCATCCAGGCATGTGTATGCAGCACATTCATTTTAATCCAACTGCAACAAAGTTATTTTTATTTCCAAAAGAATGGGATTCTGAGATATTCAATGAGTATCGCAATAGTGACCCCGTGATTTTAATTGATTTGAATGCCGTATTGAAAACAACCGTCACAGAATTTATGGATGCTTTAATTTTTTCTGGCTCTGACAATGATTGTAACACAATAGCAGCCCCCATAAGCATTACCTGGTATAACGATTATCTCGTTATGTATTATAGAAAAAAATTTTATGAGAAAAATACACCCAAACATGCATGGGAATATTTTATTGTTAACACAAATAATTTAACAAAAAAGTATATCATCACTCTTTCAGATGATACTAAAACACCCGTCTCTCCATCACACGACGGTACTTACCTCATCCAATCACATGCAGATAGCACCTCCCCATCTGGTTATATAGACAAAAAGGTTCCTTTCAATATAAGTGATATGATGCAAATAATCACTCACTTCGACGGAACAGATCAAACACCTATAACCGCGCAACAAAAACTACTCAGTTTTATTCTTACGCAACATCTCATAAAAAAAGACTTTTATCATGACCTTGTACCCCTAAACGAACAGGAATATCATATATTTTCAAACTATATGCCACAAAAATTACAAGATTTATTTTCATCAAAAATCATTCATTATTCATGGGTGCAACGCTGCATACTTTCCCTAAAGAAACTCAGCTTTCCTGAAAAATTTATTATTACCACAGGAATAATTGTTCTCTCCGCAGCATTATTGTCAAAAAAATCATAATGGGACAAAGTGGTATTCAACATCGACTTTTTCCCCTTATTTACTTATAATTATAGATATAATTGAAAATATATCTCACGGTTGTTTACATTCACATACAAAATTAACTATTGAGGTAAGTCTGAAAGAAAGGTCAGTTGCATTATGTCAAAAGAAACAAAAGAGTATCAAGCGCAATCCATTCGCGTAATGGAAGGTCTTGAGGCGGTCAGAAAACGACCTGCCATGTATATAGGCTCCACCGGACCGCAAGGGTTGCATCACTTAGTGTATGAGGTTGTAGACAACTCCGTTGATGAATCGCTGGCCGGCTATTGTAACACCATTTATGTCACCTTGCACGAGGACGGCTCATGCTCCGTTGAAGATAACGGTCGCGGAATACCCACGGATATACATCCAACCGAAAAAGTATCCGCTGTTGAAGTTGTAATGACTAAATTACACGCTGGTGGTAAATTTGACAAAGATACCTATAAATTCTCTGGCGGTTTGCATGGAGTTGGTATCTCTGTAGTAAATGCTCTTTCCGTTTGGTTACACGTGACGGTATTTCAAAAAGGCAAAGCATATTATCAAGAATACGAATATGGCAAACCAAAAGCCCCTTTGGCGCTCATTGGTGAAACAGAAAAGCGCGGAACTCTTGTTCGCTTTCAGCCTGACCCTGAAATTTTTACTGAAACAACTGATTTAAGCTTTGAAACATTGTCTTCTCGCTTGCGAGAGCTATCCTTTTTAAATAAAAACTTAAAAATTACCATCATTGACGAACGCTCCAATAAAGAGAATGAATTTTATTTTGAAGGCGGGATTGTTTCTTTTGTTGAACATATCAATAAGAAAAAAACACCTATTTCAGATGAAATTATTTACTGCGAAAAAGAAGACGACAAGTATGTTCTTGAAATGGCTTTACAATATAATGACGGCTATGGAGAGCAACTTTTTTCTTTTGTGAATAATATCAACACCATCGAAGGTGGTACGCACGTTTCTGGCCTTAAAGGCGCACTTACCAAAGTATGCAACAAAAAAGCCCAAGAATTTGGCATACTCAAAAGTGGTGAAAGCTTTTCCAGCGAAGACGTGCGTGAAGGTCTTGTCTGTGTTTTAAGCATTAAAGTCCCTGAACCACAATTTGAAGGTCAAACAAAAACAAAATTGGGAAACAGTGAAGTAAAAGGCATTGTTGAATCATGGATTTTTGCCTACCTTGATATCTTTTTTGAAGAAAACCCAACCCTTGCACGCAAGATTGTACAAAAGTCTGAAATTGCGCGCAGAGCACGCGAAGCAGCGCGTAAAGCACGTGAATTAACACGAAGAAAAACCGTACTTGAAGGGATGATTTTACCAGGAAAATTGGCCGATTGTTCTATTGAAGATCCATCCCAAACAGAACTTTTCATCGTTGAAGGAGACTCTGCAGGAGGTTCAGCTAAACAAGGGCGTGACAGAAATAATCAAGCAATACTACCATTAAAAGGTAAAATTTTAAACGTTGAAAAAGCCCGTTTGGATAAAATTTTATCCAATGACGAAATTAAAGCACTCATTTCTGCAATTGGCAGCGGTATTGGCGATGATTTTGACGTGAACAAAGCTCGTTATCACAAAATTATTCTCATGACCGATGCTGATGTTGACGGATCTCATATCAGA
>Ga0070741_10018406_pt1 | contig 11317 bp, 12 predicted proteins | sample Coa_R1_4_FD_66440 | JGI IMG/M metagenome (GOLD analysis project Ga0070741, IMG submission 66440) | Surface soil microbial communities from Centralia Pennsylvania, which are recovering from an underground coalmine fire - Coalmine... | ecosystem: Environmental > Terrestrial > Soil > Unclassified ...
CGTGCGCGCCGACGAGCAGGCCGCCGACGAGCGGCCCGACGACCGCGGACGCGCCGATCACCGGGCCGAAGAACGCAAAGGCCTTGGAGAGCTCTTCGGCCGGGAAGACGGCGCGCATGATCCCGAGGCCCTGCGGCGCGAGCAGCGCGCCGCACAGCCCCTGACCGAGGCGGAACGCGACGAGCAGCGTCGTCGACGAGGCGATGCCGCAGCCGAGCGAGCAGAGCGTGAACCCGAGCGCGCCGAGCACGAACATGCGCCGTCGCCCGTACCGGTCGCCGAGGCGGCCGCCGGTGATGAGCCCGACCGCGAGCGCGAGCGAATAGCCGCCTGCGATCCACTGCAGCGCGGAGTCCGACGAGTGGAAGTGCCTGCGGATCGAGGGAAGCGCCACGTTCACGATGCTTCCGTCGACCATGTCCATGCACTCCGCAGCGAGCACGACGAAGAGGATCCACCAGCGGCGGGGGTGTGCAGCCATGCGGCGATGCTGCCCGGCGCGCGTTCGTCATCGCATACGGGGCGCCGGTTTCCTGCGGTGCGGGGAACCGAACTTCGGGCGCAGCTCGGGCGCGCACGCCGACTGTCGTTCGCGAGTTCGGGTAGCCGCACCCGAGCTCGCCGGTGCGCCGTACGCGAAGGCTGGCCGCGACGAGGCACGCTCATCCGGCGTCGTTCGATCGGGAAGGAGCGTGAAGCGAAGTGAGGACGACCGGCGGAACCGCTGTGCACGGATACGTGGAAGAAGGGTGGGGGAAGGTCGCCGACGCGTTCCGCGCGAACTTCGACGGAGATCCCGGCGAGGTCGGCGCGGCGTGCTGCGTCTACGTGGACGGCCGTGCCGTCGTCGACGTGTGGGGCGGGCTCTCGGATGCCGAAGCGAAGCGTCCCTGGAACGAGGACACCATCGCTCTCGTCGCGTCCACGACGAAGGGCGCAACCGCGATCTGCGCGCATCTGCTGGCGCAGCGCGGCGAGCTCGATCTCGACGCCCGGGTCGCCGAGTACTGGCCCGAGTTCGGCGCCGCCGGCAAGGAGCGGATCCCGGTGCGCTGGCTGCTCTCGCATCAGGCCGGCCTGCCGGTGGTCGACGGGCCGTTGACCTTTGAGCAGGCGTGCGCGTGGCAGCCGGTCATCCGTGCGCTCGAGGCGCAGAAGCCCGCCTGGCGGCCGGGCACCGAGCACCTCTACCACAGCGTCACGTTCGGGTTCCTCGTCGGAGAGGTGGTGCGGCGGATCACGGGCAGGTCTCTCGGCACGTTCTTCGCGGACGAGGTCGCCGTTCCGCTCGGATTGAGCGCCTGGATCGGGCTCCCCGAGGCGCACGAGCCGCGAGTGGCGCGCGTCGGCTACGCCGCCCCGTTCACGTTGGAGGAGATGACCGCCGGGATGATCGAGACCACCGGCCTCGACCGGGACACGGTCGTCGCGTGGATGGACGCCGTCTGGAGCCCGGGATCCGTCCAGGCGCGCGCCGCCGAGCTCGGCGGCGCGCTCGATCCCACGAGCAACTACCCGAGCACGCGCGCATTTCGCGCCGCAGAGTTTCCCTTCGGGAACATGCTCTCCGACGCGCGCTCGCTCGCACGGATGTATGCAGCCACCGTGAGCGAGGTCGACGGCGTCCGCCTGCTCGATCCGGCGACGGTCGAGCAGATGACGGCCGTCCAGACCGACAGGACCCGCATGCACGGGCTGCCGCCGCAGCTGACGATTCCGGCCGACCGCTCCTTCTACATGTCGCTCGGGTTCTGGCGGGCCTGTCCGCCGATGCCCTGGGTCGGGCCGGGATCGTTCGGGCATCCGGGCTCGGGAGGGTCGGTCGGCTTCGCGGACCCCGACGCCGGCGTCGGCTTCGGCTACGTGCCGAACCTCTGGTCGTTCCGGATCGGCGAGCCGCGGGCGTCGAACCTCGCGGCTGCAGTCGTCGCGTGCCTCCGCTGACGCCGACGGGCGCCCCGGCCGGAATGCCGCTAAGGTGGACCGCCGTAGGGGTCCCGATGAAGGCAGATCATCGGCAGCTGGCGAGGATGCAGCGGGTCGAGGCCCGCAACCGCGCACTTCTCGGCGCGATCCCCGACCTGATGCTGCGAATCGATGCGTCGGGCACGTACGTCGACGTGCACGCGAACGAGCCGGTCGAGCTTCCCCTGCGGCCGAACGGCCTGATCGGCCTCAACGTGCGCGACGTCGCTCCCCCGGATGTCGCCGAGGCGCTCCTCGCCTGCGCACGACAGGCTCGTGAGACCGGCGAGCTGCGCTCCGTCGAATACGAGCTGGAGCTCGAGGGCGGCGTCCGCTACTGCGAGTCGCGGATGGTGCCGAGCGGCGAAGGCGAGGTCGTGATCATCATGCGCGACTTCACCGACAAGCGCCGCGCGGAAGGGGAGCTGCGCAGGCTCGCGGACGAGCAGGCCGCGCTGCGGCGGGTGGCGACGCTCGTCGCCGGCGACACGCGACCCGAGCAGGTCTTCCAGCGCGTCACGGAGGAGGTGTGTCGATTGCTCGGCCTGCGCACGGCGGTGCTGCACAGGTTCGAGGGCGCCCGCCTGTCGACGATCGTCGGCAAGTTCGGCGAGCCGACGGCGCGCTTCGAGCTCGGTAACGTCGTCGAGCTCGAGGTCGGCTCGGCGCTCAGGGTCTTGCAGACGGGGGCTCCCGCGCGCTCCGACTACTCGATGCTCCCGGGCGTGGGCGCGTCGGAGCTGCGTGCGCTCGGTTTCAGGTCCAGCATCGGCGTCCCGATCACCGTCGCCGGTGAGACGTGGGGCGCCCTCGTCGTCGCGTTGCGCGAGGGTGAGGTCCTGCCCCTCGAGACGGAGCACCGCCTCCAGGCGTTCGCGGAGCTCGTCGCCCTGGCCGTGGCGAGCGCCGACGCCCGGAACGAGCTCGCGGCGTCGCGCCTGCGCATCGTCGAGGCGGGCGACACCGAGCGACGGCGGATCGAGCGGAACCTGCACGACGGCGCGCAGCAGCGGCTCGTTGCGCTGTCCTTGCAGCTGCGCCGCGCGAAGTCGAAGCTTCGCAGCGCGCCCGACGACGCAGAACGCCTGCTCGACGCCTTCGGCGACGAGCTGGCCGCTGCGACCGCCGAGCTCCGGGAGCTCGCACAGGGCATCCACCCGGAGGTGCTCACCCAGCGCGGGCTCGCGGCGGCGCTCGACGTGTTGTGCGCCCGCGCGCCGCTCGCGGTCGAGCTGGATGTCGACCTGTCCGAGCGTTTGCCGAGCTCGATCGAAACCGCCGCGTACTACGCCGTCTCCGAAGCGCTGGCGAACGTCGCGAAGCATGCGAACGCGGCATCGGCGGCGGTCGCAGTCGTGCGCTACGAGGGCGCGATCGTCGTCGAGATCTCGGACGACGGCGACGGCGGGGCCGACGCGGGTCGCGGTTCCGGGCTGCGCGGTTTGCACGACAGGCTCGAGGCGCTGGGCGGTGAGCTGTGGATCGACAGCCCGCCCGGCCGCGGGACAGTCATTCGGGCCGAGGTTCCGATCCGATCAGGCAGCCCGGCCGTCGTCGGGCGGCAGACGTGACGCGTATCCGCGGCGACCTCTTTCATCCGCGCGCACGAGTTCGGGTAGCCGCACCGATGCACACCTGATTGCCGTAGGGCTGCGGCGCTTCGGCGGTCGCGACGATCGAGGGACTGAGCAAACGCGTGGAGGTAGCCCTCGATGAACACCACTGCACAGCAATCGCGCTTTTCGGTCACACGGCTTCGTGCCGACGTCGCGGGACGCGTCGTCGAGCGGGACGACCCTGGGTACGACGACGCGCGGCGGGTCTTCCTGCCGTCGGTCGACCGTCGCCCGGCCGCGATCGTGAAACCCGCCGACGCCGGCGACGTCGCGCGGGTCGTCGAGCTCGCGCGTGAGACCGGGCTCGAGCTCGCGGTGCGCGGCGGCGGCCACAGCAACGCCGGCCACGGCACGACCGACGGCGGCCTTCTGCTCGACCTGCGCGGGCTCACCGCGCTCGAGATCGACGCCGACGCCCGCGTCGTGCGCGCCGCGGGCGGTCTCACGGCGGGCGCCGTCACGGCCGCGGCGGCACCCCACGGCCTGGCAGTCGGCTTCGGCGACACGGCGTCCGTCGGCATCGGCGGGCTCACGCTGGGCGGCGGCGCCGGCTATCTCGTGCGCAAGCACGGCCTCACGATCGACCATCTGATCGGCGCGGAGGTGGTGACCGCCGACGGGCGCGTCCTCGAGGTGGGCGCGCGCAGCCATCCGGATCTCTTCTGGGCAATCCGCGGCGGCGGCGGCAACTTCGGCGTCGTCACCCGATTCGTCTACCGGTTGCACCCGGTCGACACGGTCACCGGCGGGATGCTCGCGCTCCCGGCGACGCCGGCGACACTGGCAGGGCTCGTCGCGGAGGCGGACGCTGCGCCGGACGAGCTGTCGATCATCGCCAACGTCCTGCCCGCGCCGCCTCTGCCGTTCGTGCCGGCGGAGCTCGTCGGCGAGCCGATCGTGCTGGCGCTCCTCGTGCACGCGGGCGCGCTCGCGGACGGCGTCCGGGCGGTGGCGCCGTTCCGCGCGCTCGCCACGCCGGTGGCCGACTTCGTGCGACCCATGCAGTTCAACGAGATGTTCACGGCGCCCGAGCAAGCCGCTCCTGCACGGTCGGTCGTTCGCACCTTCTTCTCGGACGATTTCGACGAGACGGCCGCGCGGGAGCTGCTCGACCGTCTGCGGGCGTCGGCGGCGCCGCTGGCCGCCGCGCAGATCCGCGTGCTCGGCGGCGCGACGGCGCGTGTGGCATCGGACGCGACGGCGTTCGCGCACCGGCAGCGCCGGCTGATGCTGAACGTCGTTGCCGTGTACGCCGCACCGGAGGAGGCCGCGGTTCACGAGGCGTGGGCCGAGGCCGCGGCGACTGCGTTGCGTCGCGGCGAGGACGGCGCATACGTCAACTTCCTCGGCGACGAAGGGCGGGAGCGCACGCGCGCTGCCTATCCGGGGACGACGTGGGACCGCCTCGCAGAGGTGAAGCGCCGGTACGACCCCGAGAACGTCTTCCGGCTGAACCAGAACGTGACGCCCGCTTCGTAGCGGAAGGGAGGAGAGACACATGCAGAAGCACGGAATCGCAGCTCTTGCACTGCTCGTCGCCGCGGGTGCGGTCGTCATGCCGGCGCTCTCGGCGGCGCCCCCGGTGGGGCCGCTACCGAAGGGGCCGGTACAGACGGTGAGGCTGCGCGCCGGCGCGACGTTCACGGTGTCGTTGTCGAAGTCGCGAGTCACGGGCGGCGCGTGGCGTGTCGCTCGCGCATACGACGCCCGTGTGGTCCGCGAGATCGCCGAAGGCACGAGTCGAGGCGGCGCCGTGTGGATCCAGTTCCGCGCCGTCGCACCCGGCTCGACGCGCATCGTCTACGCGCTCACCCGCGGCGAGCGCATTCACGCCTACCGGTCCCGGACGTTTCGCGTCGTCGTCGTGGCGCATGCAGCACCTCGTGGCTCGTAGCAGCGCGGGCGGTGTTCAGCTCGCCGGCACGCTGCCGCTCGACGCGCTCCTGCGCATCGCGCGGTCGGCGTCGTGAGCGTCCGACAGCGCCGCGAGCAACGCCGCGCCGTGGATGCTGCCGAGGCCGGTGCAGGCGTCCCAGCCGCGGCCTGCGTGGTAGCCCGCGGTCTTCGGGCCGTACCGGCTCTCGGGCACCGAGTTGTTCCCGGAGGTGATGTCGCGGAAGGCGCCCGAGCCTTCCTGCAGCGCGTACAGCGCCGGCAGGAGCCCGCCGACCGCGCGCCCGAGCGACTCGTTGAGGAGCGCGGTGAGCGCGGCATAGAGCGGGGCGACGGCGCTCGTCCCGCCGACCGGCGCGTACTTGCCGTCGACGCGCACGATGTAGCCGGAGGCGATGTCGGCGTTCCCGGCGACGTCGGGGATCCCGCGCCCCCGCTTCCCGGTGCCGTTGACGTTCTCGGGCAGCGGGACGGTCTGCCACGAGGGCACCGCGAAGAAGGCGCTGATGCCGCCGCCCGTCGCCCAGCCGTCGCCGTCGTTCCACACGACCTCGGAGACCGTCGTGCCGTCGCGACCCACGAGCGTCGTCCCGCCGCACGCGACCACGTGCGGGCTCGACGCGGGAAAGTCCGCGTGCGCCTTGCCGTCGCCGGCGGCGTCGCCCGCGCCGTGGTCGCCGGCGGCGGCGAGAACGGTCACGCCGAGCGTCGCCGCGTCGGCGAACACGTCGTCGAACGCGCGCCGGGCCTGCGCCGTCCACGAGCTCTCTGGTCCGCCCCAGCTGATCGAGACGACCGACGGCTTGTGCTTCGTGTCGTGCACCGCCGTCGAGATCGCGTCGTAGAAGCCGCGGTCGGACGGATCCGCGAAGTAGACGACGATCGTCGCGCCCGGCGCGATCGCCCCGGAGACCTCGATGTCGAGCAGGACCTCGCCGTCCGCGTCGCCGCCCGGTGCGTTCGAGCCTTTGTCGACGGAGACCGAGACGACCTTCGGGCGGTGCACCCCGACCTTCTTGAAGTACGCGTCGAGCTCGGAGTCGCGGTAGCCGCCGCCGAGCTCGATGATCCCGATCGTCTGCCCGGCGCCGTCGACGCCGGTCGGGAAGGAGTAGAGCGCGGCGACCTGCGGCGGCCAGAGGGGGACGGGATGCGGCGCCGTCGCCTCCGGCGTCGGCTCAGGCAGCTCTGCCTCGCCGATCGGCGGGCCGAGCTGCAGGTACATGCGCGCCTGCGGCCGGTCGTCGAGGCCGAGCACCGCGTCGATCCGCTCGGCGACGTCCGCCGAGACGTGGATCACGCCCTCGCGTCCGCGGTACTCGACGCCGTCGGCCTCGTAGCGCGCGAGCTCGACGCCGAACGCGGTCGCCGCCTGCGCTGCGGTCGCGTGCACGATGACGACGCGTCGCACTGCGTCGGCGGAGACGACCTCCATGCCGGCCGTGCGCACGAAGCGCTCGACAGCCTCCATGTCCTCGGCATCGGCGCCGGCGCCGTCCGGCCCGCGACGGACGACGATCGTGACGTCGACGTCGCTCCGCGGATCCACGTCGCCGACGCGCTCTGCGCCCGGGACCGGGCTGCGCTCGCTCCCGCTCAGCGGGACGAGGTTGGGCCGCAGATCGCGCTCATCCGGCACGGGCCCATCCCTTCGACGATTCGCGGGCGACGCTACTGCGTTCGGGCGCCGCCGTCAATCGCGGCGATGCGACAGCTCGGCGAGCTCGGCGAGCTGCCGCTCGATGCGGCGCCGGACGAAGCCTGCGGGCTTCGTCGTGCCGCTCGCGAGCGTGACGACGCCCTCGTGCACCTGCGGGTTCCTCGCGGCGAGCCGCGCGACCTCGCGAAGGCGCTGCTCGCGGCCCGTGTCGGCCTCGCGCACGGCGGCCGCCAGCACATCGCGGTCGGCGACGCCGAGCTCTTCGAGTATCCGCCGTGGTGCGCTGCGGCGATCGTCGTACAGGGCCAGGAGCTGGTGGCCCGTCGAGAGATAGTTGTCGCCGGCGCGCTTGGCGAGCACCGCCTCGTAGCGCACGATGCGGTTCGCCGCGCGGCCGAGCGGCGGCACCGGGCCGAGGGCGTCCGCCGGCGATTCGCCCAGCGCGTCGAGCGGGATCCCGAGGAGCTCGAGCGCACGCGCGGCGATCGAGACCGGCTCGACGAGCGGAAGCGGCTCGTCCGCCTTGCCCTCGGGCCACGGCGTGTCGGCGTCCCGGACGATCGCGAGCAGGAGGTGCTCGGGCTCGATCGCGTCGCTGCCAGCGCCGAGCGCGCCCTGCCCGCCGAAGACGAGCACTCGCCGGTTGCGATCGGTGCAGAGAGCGAAGAGCGACATCGGGCGGACGCCTTCTCGCCTCCCCGGCTGCGGCGCGCCGGAAACGGAGGCAGCGTGCCGCTCGTGCTCGAGCTCCTGCGCGAGCCGGTCGAGATCGAGTCGCCGACCGGCGACACGCGGTTACTGCAGGTGCCCGAGCACCGCACGCGGCTACGCTCGTTGCCGGTGCAGCGGACGATCCGCGGCTTTCACCAGGACGAGCAGGGCGACTGGGTCGCCGAGCTCGACTGCGGGCACTCCCAGCACGTCCGGCATGCGCCGCCGTTCCAGGTGCGTCCGTGGGTGCTGTCGGCCGACGAGCGTGCGGCGCGGATCGGAAGCCTCCGCGACTGCCCGCTCTGCGATCGCGAGCGGGGAACGAGCGTATAGCGTCCCCGGCATGGCACGGTTCGTGATCGACTGCGACACGCTCCTGCGCATTGCCGCCGGCGAGATCGAGGTTGCCGCTGCGCACAAGCTCGTCGCGCCGACGCTCGTCCGCTCCCAGGCGTTGTCGGCGTTGTACGAGGCGGCGCGGCGGGGGGAGATCACGGCCGCCGAGGGGCGCAGGCGAATGCTGCGGGTCAACTCGCTGAAGATCCGCTTCCTCGGCGACAAGGTGCTGCAGCAGCACGCGTGGAAGGTCGCGGACGAGCTCGGCTGGGAGACGACCTACGACGCCGAATACGTGGCGCTCGCGCAGCTGCAGGCGGACGCCTTCGTCACCTCCGACGGAAGGCTCGAGCGCGCCGTTGCGGGTGTCGTCGAGACGGCGTCGGTCGACGCGCTGGAAACCGCCTGAGATGCTGCGCGGAGGCTGCTGGTGCGGCGCCGTCCGTTACACGGTTCCGGACGAGTTCTCCTATGCGTGGAACTGCCATTGCTCGCGCTGTCGTGCGACGACCGGGTCGGCGTTCAAGTCGCTCGCCGGGATCGAGCGCGAGAAGCTCGAGATCGTCGAGGGTGCCGACGCGCTCCTCGTCGTCGGAGACGACGTCTTGAACGACACGCGCTGCGCCTCGTGCGGCTGCTTTCTCTTCTCCGTCGTCCGCGGCGGAGCATGGGTGCACGTCGGCATGGGCTCGCTCGTCGACGCCCCGACCATCAGGCCGACGGCGCACATCTTCGTCGGCTCGAAGGCGCCCTGGTTCGAGATCACGGACGATCTCCCCCAGTTCGAGGAGTACGCGCGCTAGCTAATCCAAGCCGACGACGGCGTACAGCGGCCACTCGCCGAGACCCTTCAGCTCGCCGACGCCTCGGCTGTCGAAGACGATGCCGGAGCCGGCGACGAGATCCTTGACCGTGCCGGAGACGAGCACCTCGCCGACGCCGGCCTGTCCGGCGACGCGCGCGCCGACCGCGACCGCGAGGCCCGCGAGCTTGCCGTCCACGACGTCGCATTCGCCCGTGTGCACGCCGACGCGGATGCCGAGCCCGAGCGAGCCGACGGCGTCTCGGATCGCACACGCGCACCGGATCGCGCGCGCGGGGCCGTCGAAGCCGGAGGCGAAGAACCCGTCGCCGGCGGTGTCGATCGTCTCGCCGCGGTAGCGCGCGAGCTCGCGGCGGATGGCTGCGTTGTGCTCGGCGAGAAGCGCCGGCCAGGCGCTGCCCGATTCGAGCGCCGTCGCCGTCGAGTCCACGAGATCCGTGAAGAGCACGGTGGCGAGGACGCGCCTGCGCTCGATCGTCCGCTGCTCCCACGCGTCGACGACGAAGTCGGCGATCTCCCGGAACGGCAGCCAGTCGAAGCGTCCGACCCCGAGCACCCGGCTCGCCGCGATCTGCCCGGACATGTAGCGCGCGATCTCCGAGGCGGAGGTGTCGGTCTCGTCGTCGAGATCGGCGGCGCGGTGCACGATCAGCGTCGGCGCCTGGATCGTCGCGAGCACCCCGCGCACGTCGACGTCCATGTTCATACGACGAAGCGCGAGCATCGCTCCCGGGCTGACGGTCAGGCGCGTCGCGCGCGCCCGCTCGAGCACGATCGGGTCGGTCGGCGCCCTGCCGAGCCGGCTCGCGTACGCGCGCTCGAGCTCGTCGCTGTCCTGGAGCTCCGCGAGGGCGCTCTGGATCTCGGCCTCGTAGCGCTCGCGGCTCGGCGCCCACGGGAAGTCGGGTGCGCGGACGAACCTCGGCTTGCCCTGGAACATGACGAGCGCGAAGACCCGCTCCGGGTACGTCGCCGCGAACAGCATCGCGAGCGCGGCGCCGTCGACGTGGCCGAGCAGCGCCGCGCGCTCGCTCCCGACCGCGTCCATCACCGCCCGGACGTCGTCCATCCGCTCCTCGAGCGACGGGACGCCGCTGACGCGGTCGGATGCGCCCGTGCCGCGCTTGTCGAACTGGATCACGCGCATCCGGCGCGTCAGCTCGTCGAAGCCGGCTCCGATGGCGTGCTCGTGGAACTCGATGGACGGGAACTCGAGGCCGCCCGCGAAGACGAGGTCGAACGGCCCGTCGCCGAACATCCGGTAGGCGACGTGGACGTCGCCGCTCCGTGCGTATCGCGTGCTCGAGCTCGCCACTCAGCCCGTGCGAGTGTACGTCAGGTCGACGTCGTTGCTCATCGGGCGTCCGCCTCGACCGACCAGATGAGCAGATCGAGGATGCGAACCTCGCCGACGTCGTGGCCCCGCTTCGCGAGCGCGCGCCGGACGGCCCGCAGTGCCTCCCCGTTTCGGTCGAGATCGCGCTTGTAGCCGCGCACGAGCGCGAGCGCGCGCTCGCCGAACGGCGCACCGGCGCCGAGGTCGTCGTCCTGCAGGTAGCGCTGGACGACGCTGTCGAGCATGGGGACGAGGGCGGGCCGCTTCGGATGCAGCGTCTTCGTCGTCTTCGAGAAGCCGACGCCGCGCAGACCGGCGAACGCGTCGAAGAGCTGTCGCAGCGGCAGCCACGGCACCGAGCGGGCTGCGAGAGACGCCTGCGGCGGGATCGCCCGGAGGGCCTGTTCGACGGCGCGCCTCCGCTCGAGGATCGCCGCGATCTCGGCCGCGGAGATCCGGGCCCCGCCGCGGTTCGCGAGGCGGAGGTCCGCCTCGGCGAAGGTCGCCGAGCGGTCGCCGGCCTCGAAGCGCCAGGCCTCGAGATAGCCGGCCACGATCGGCTCGGGGTCGACGATCTCGACGCCGTTTCGCAGCACGAGCGCCACCTTCCCGTGAGCTTACGGCCGATCTGCTATACTGAACCTAATGGTTCAGTATCAACGCTCCGTCGACCGTGCCTTCGGGGCGCTCGCCGATCCGACCCGCCGGGCCGTGCTCGAACGGCTCGGCGCCGGCAGCGCGACGATCAGCGAGCTCGCCGAGCCGTTTGGCATGTCGCTGACGGGCATGAAGAAGCACATCAGGCTGCTCGAGGAGGCGGAGCTCGTCACGACGGAGAAGATCGGCCGGGTCCGGAGATGCACGCTCGTGCCCTACGCCTTCGAGGGCATCAGCACGTGGTTGTCGCGGCTCGACCGCTTTGCGCAGGTCGTCGAACGCACGAAAGGAGAGCGATGAGCACCACTGCGAAGAAAGGC
>Ga0070741_10018407_pt1 | contig 11317 bp, 13 predicted proteins | sample Coa_R1_4_FD_66440 | JGI IMG/M metagenome (GOLD analysis project Ga0070741, IMG submission 66440) | Surface soil microbial communities from Centralia Pennsylvania, which are recovering from an underground coalmine fire - Coalmine... | ecosystem: Environmental > Terrestrial > Soil > Unclassified ...
GTCGATGGTCGAGGAGAGCGAGGCGCCACTGTCGGAGGAGTTCGAGCGGGTGGTGGCCGAGACGGCCCTCGGCGACCCGCTGGTCGACGCCCTCGACCGCATGTCGCAGCGGCTCGACATCGAGGACCTCAAGATGGTGGTGCAGGCCATCCGCATCCAGCAGAACGTCGGCGGCAAGCTCGCCGACCTGCTCCACACGCTGGCCGAGTTCATGCGGGCCCGGGAGGAGATCCGCCGGGAGGTCAAGGTCCTCACCGCCGAGGGACGCATGTCGGCCTGGGTGCTCGGCGCCATGCCCGTCGGCCTCTTCTTCGCCGTCAAGACCATGAGCCCCGGCTACCTCGACCCGATCCTGCGGGCCCCCGGCGTCTTCGCCCTCATCGGCGCCGCGGTCTCGGTGGCCATCGGCATCACGATGATCATGCGCATGGTCAGGATCGACATCTGATGGACCCGACACTGCTCACCTTCGGGGCGGCCGCCGTGGCCGTCGGCGGCGTGCTCGTGGCCCAGGGGCTGCGGGAGCCGCAGGTCGACGCCGAAGCGGTGCTGGCCGAGCTCGACACCGAACCGGTCGTCCTCGACGAGTTCACCAACCGGCTCAAGGAGCCGATCGCCGCCCGGCTGCTCCGTCCGCTGGCCGGGTCGCTGGGCGAGAAGATCGCCGGGCTCGTCCCCCGCCGGAGGGCCGACCAGCTGCGGCACCGGCTGCTGATCGCCGGGGTGTCGGCCAAGGTGGGGCCGGAGGAGTTCGTGGTCATGCAGGGCATCGGCTTCGGCGCCGGCGTCCTCCTCGGCCTGCTCCTCGGCGAGGCGTCGGGCTACCATGGCTTCGGCCTCCTGCGGATGATCGTGGTCCTGGCCGTCATGGGCGTCTTCGCCCCTGTCGCCTGGCTGCGCCGCAAGCAGGACGAGCGGCAGTCCTCGATCCGGCGCGACCTGCCCGACGTCCTCGACCTCCTGGCGATCTCCGTCGAGGCCGGCGTCGGCTTCGAGGGCGCGCTGGAGGTCGTGACCCGGCACTTCGAAGGCGAGCTGGCCGGCGAATTCGGCCGCACGCTGCGGGAGATGGAGCTCGGGCTCCCCCGCCGGGAAGCGCTGCAGAACCTCAAGCGCCGCACCGAGGTCACCGAGCTGTCGAACTTCGTGCTGATCCTGGTGCAGGCCGACGCCCTCGGGATGCCCATCGGGCGCGTCCTGCGGACGCAGGCCTCGGAGATGCGGCTCAAGCGCCGGGCCTGGGCCCGGGAGCGGGCGGCCCGGCTCCCGGTCAAGATCATGTTCCCCCTGACGGTGTTCATCCTGCCGGCGCTGTTCGTGGTCATCCTCGGGCCGGCGGCGATCAGCATCGCCCACAACCTCTGATCCCGATGCAGTCGCCCGGCGCCGGCCGGTTCCCCGGGCTCATCCTGACGCTGCGGTGGGCGGCGGTGACCGTCGGCGCCGTGCTATCGCTGGTCGACCTGCGCCACTCGGCGCCGGCCATGGCCGCGACGTCGCTGCTGTGCCTCTACGCCGGCGCCCGCATCCTGCGGCCACTCCCCCGGCCGGACTTGCGGGACGTGGCGCCGGCGGCCATCGCCGGCGAGCTGGCCGTGGCGCTGCTGGCCGTGGCCGTGAGCGGCGGGTTCGGCAGCCCCTACGTCTTCGTGATCCTCGTCCCGGTGCTGCTGGCCGGATTCACGCAGGGCTACGCCGGCGGGTTCGTGGCCGCCGCCGCCGCCGGCCTCCCCCTGCTGGTCGTCGGCGCCACCCTCCCGTCGGCCAGGGTCCCGACCGAGACGGCGTCCCAGGTCCTGCTGGTGTTCGCCGCCACCGGAGCGCTGGCCGGCTACGCCCGGCGGGTGTTCGTCGAGGCCGCGGCGGAGCAGGCGTCCTTCGAGGACCGGGTGTCGAGCCTCACCGAGGCCAACGCCCTGCTGTCGGAACTGACCCGCCTGGCGCTCACGCTGCCGTCGTCGCTCGATCTCGGCGATACCGTCACGGCCGCCATGGGCCACCTCCGGGAACTGTTCGACTTCACGGGGGCCGCCGTCCTCGTCCTCGACGCCGCCACCGGCACGTGGCGGGCCGAGGGCACCGCCGGGCGGCCGGCGCCGCCGCCGATGACCACCGGCCAGCTTCCTCCGCCATTGCTCGAACTGGCCCTCAGCAACGGTTCGCTGGTCCCGGCGGGCGGGGCGGTCACCGAGGTGACGCTGGGCGCCGCCGACCGCGGAGGACGGCTCGGGCTGTGGCCCGACAGCCGGTGCGGCATCTACGCCCCCCTCGTGGCCCGCGACCACCTCGTGGCCCTGGTGGCGCTGGAGCGGGACCGCGACGCCGGCTTCGACGGGCGGGACGCCGACGTCCTCTCCGGGCTGGCCGAGCCGCTGGCGCTGGCCATCGACAACGGCCTGTGGTTCGACCGCCTCCGCCGCCTCGGCGCCGAGGGGGAACGGGACCGGCTGGCCCGCGACCTCCACGACCGTTTCGCCCAGGGCCTGGCCTACGTGAACCTGGAGCTCGACCGGCTCGCCCGCCATCCGGCGCCGGGCCCGCAGCTCGTCGAGCTCCGCCGGCAGGTCGGCGGCCTCCTCGGCGAGGTGCGGGAGACCCTGCGCCAGCTCCGCTCCCGGGTCGGCCCGTCGGCGGGGCTGGGCGACCTGCTGGCCGCCGAGCTGCCGCGCTTCGCCGAACGCACCGGCGTCGCCATCCGGGGCCCGGCGGAACGCTGCGCCGTCCGCCTGCCGGTGGCGGTGGAGCAGGAGCTGTGGCGCATCACCCAGGAGGCGCTCGACAACGTCGAGCGGCACTCCAAGGCGACGTCGCTGGAAGTCACCTGGGGCTGCGACGGCCGCCACGGCCGGCTGGTGGTGGCCGACGACGGCGCCGGGTTCGACCCCGGCGGGCACATCACCGGCGGTGCCGGCGGCGGCTCCGGGATGACGGCCATGCGGGAACGGGCCAACGCCATCGGCGCCCGGCTGCTCGTCGACTCCCATCCCGGCAGCGGGACGTGGATCCAGGTCGACGTCGATACGGGCAAGGAACCGGCGGCGTGAACCCCCGCCTCCTCCTCGTCGACGACCACAAGCTGCTCCGCCAGGGTTTGCGCCGGGCGGTGGAGGACGCCGGGTTCGACGTCGTCGGCGAAGCGGGTGACGGCGAGGAGGCCGTCCGCCTGGCCGTCGAGTGCCGGCCGGACGTCGTACTGATGGATCTCTCGATGCCGGTGATGGACGGGATCGAGGCCACCGCCCGGCTGCGCCACTCCATCCCCGAGGCCCGGGTGGTGATCCTCACGATGCACGGCGAGGAGGACACGGTGGCCCGGGCCCTGCGGGCCGGCGCCGTCGCCTACCTCCTGAAGGACTGCTCGATCGACGAGGTGGCGGCGACCCTGCGGTCGGTGGCCGCCGGCGACACCGACCTCTCGGCCGACCTGGCGAGAACGCTGCTGGCCGAACTCCCCGGGCCGCTGGATCCTGCTCCGACGGCCGCGCCGGCATCCTCGCTCAGCCAGCGGGAGGTCGAGGTCCTGCAGATGTTCGCCGACGGCTGCTCCACCGTCGAGGTGGGCCAGCGGCTCTACATCAGCGCCAAGACGGTGAAGAACCACCTGGCCTCGATCTACGAGAAGCTCGACGCCCGCGACCGGACGCAGGCCGTCCTCACCGCCGTCCGGATGGGAATCATCCGCCTCGACTGACACCCGCCGCCGCCGGGGAACGGGCACCGGGGGGTGCGACCGGTCGCGGTACGCCAGGCGTCCACGGCCGTCGACGCCGGTCGAGCGCCACCGGTCGCGGTACCCGGGCGGGGCCGGCCGTCGGCGTCCGTCGGAGGCGCACCACGATCGCCGGAAGGCTCCCGCCCCGCAGGATGAGTCGATCGGCCTATGAAGTCGGGCCCCCCGGCGACCGATACCTCTATCAACGGAGGCGGAGGCCCCGACAAGAGGAGAAAGATTCACATGGACCTTTTCGTTCTGAAGACCTGGCTCGAGGCCAAGTTCCACGCCGACGACGAGACCGGTGCCAGCATGGTCGAGTACGGCCTGCTCCTCGCCCTCATCGCCGTCATCGCCATCGTGGCCGTGCGGGCCCTGGGCTCCAGCGTCTCGACGAAGTTCTCCTCGGTCACCAGCTCGCTGAACTAACGACCTTCGGCCATTTGCCGATCAAGGAGCCGGTGCCGGGTCACCCCGGCGCCGGCTCCTCGGCTTTTGGGAACGGTCCACGGAAGGAAGCATCCCGATGAGCATCCTCGCCTTGTTCGCCTGGCTGCAGGCCCGCCTGGGCACCCCGTCGGAGCGCGGCGCCGGCATGGTCGAGTACGGCCTGCTGCTGGCCCTCATCGCCGTCGTCGCCATGGTCGCCGTCAAGGCGTTCGGGTCCGGCGTGTCGTCGCAGTTCTCCACCATCACCAGCACGGTCAACTGACCGGCGGCGCTCAGCGCCGCACCAGGACGACGGCCCGCTTGTCGGTGTGGGCCGCCGTCCATCCCGGGTCGGCCTCCATCAACTGCACGATGGGCTGGTTGACCCGCCACAGCACGACGTCGACGCGGTTGCGGTCGAGGATCTCGCGCCAGTGCCGGTCGGCATCGGAGAACTTGATGTAGTCGTCGATGACCGGCCGGGGATACATGTCGTAGCGGTCGTCCATGAACACCCGCTGCTGCGGCCAGTAGCGCAGGATCAGGTAGCCGGCCCAGGAGTCGGTGGTCATGAGGCGCCGGCCGACGAGCCCGTGGTCGGTCATCCACTGCATGGCCGCCACCGGGTAGGTCGTGAGGTCGAAGTCCGGCTGCCCGGCGGCCTGGAGCGTCCAGATCAGGCCGAGGGCCAGGAGGGCGGCGGCCACGATCCGGTTGAGCCGGGAGTCCGACGCCGGACGGGGTTCGTCGCGGGCAACCGTCCGGGCCGCGGCCACCACGCCGACCAGCGGCGAGAGGGCGATGTTGCGCTGGGCCCAGAAGGCCAGGAGCAGAAACGGAACGGTGACGACGACGTCGCGCCGCGACGGCCGGTGCCGGCCGAGGGCGAAGCAGCCGACGTAGACCACCATCCAGCCGGCGAACATCACGCCCTGGATCGTGCGGAAGTCGGGCGAGCGCCACTCGGTCACCCGGCGGAGGATGTCGCCCCGGCTGAGCAGCTCGATCGGGAACAGCAGCAGCCCGGGACCGTAGGGGTTGAGCGCCGCCACCACCACGGCGATCACCGAGGCCTGCGCCAGGACCCGTTCCCGGCCGGTCCAGAACGGCGCCCCATCCAGCCACCGCCCGGCCAGGTGGAGCCCGAGGTAGGCCAGCCCGAGGGAGAACGTCCCGTGGATGTTGGCCCACAACCAGATGAGGACGGGGATCGTCCACGTCGCCCGCCGCCCGAGCCACGAGTCGGGCACCTCCACGATCCACAGCAGCCCGAGGAAGGCCAGGATCCCGAGGAACAGCGGCCGGGCCGACCACAGCGTGAACGAGGCCCCGATGGCGGCCAGCGTGAGGCCGACCGCCGCCAACCGGTCCCGGCTGGTGCGGGCCACGAGCCAGTAGGTGACGGCGGCCACCGCCGCCCCGGTAAAGGCGGTCAGCAGCCGGACGCCGAAGGTGCCGACGGCCCGGTCGATGGCCCCGTAGAGCACCTCGGCCAGCCACGACTGGGCCACCCAGTGGTGGCCGGCGGCGCTGAACGAGTAGGGGTCGGTGTGGGGCACGCCGTGGTCGAGGATCCGCCGGCCGGTGCGGAGGTGCCAGAAGAACGAGTTGTCCGAGAGCCGGCTGAGACCGGCCCGCCAGCCGCCGAGGGCGAACACCGTGGCGAAGAGCGCCGCCATGGACGGCCGCACCGCCGCTCTCGTCCGCTCCGCCACCGGGCGCAGGTTACGCGCCAGACTGTCGGCCCTGGACGATCCTCCGGCCTGCGCCGCCCCCCCGGCCCGCTGATGGGCACCACCTACGCCAACGTGACGGTCGTCGGCGCCGACGACGACGCCGTCGTGGCCGCCCTCGCCGCCGCCCCGGGTCGGGCCGGCCCCGGGCCGGCGCTCGTGACCGCCACGGTCGGCGGCGCCACGGTGGTCTTCGCCGCCGCCGACGAGGAGGCGGCCAACTTCGGCGAAGGGCTGACGGCCGCGGCCCTCTCCCGGGCCTGCCGCTGCGCGGCGCTGGAGGTTTCCGTCTACGACGACGAGATCCTCCAGTACCGGCTCTACCGCGACGGAGCCGAGGTCGACCTCGGCGTGGTGGCGACGCCGGTGGCCGTGGAGCTGGCCGAGCGGGCCGGCGGGACGCTGCCCCCGGCCGACGCCGGCCGCCTCGTCGAGCGCCTGGGTCGGGGCGACGCCGCCCTGGCCCGGCGGGCGCTGTCCTCCGAGGAGCCGATCGGCCGGGCCTCCGAGCGCCACGCCTGGCTCGTCGAGGCGCTGGATCTGCCACGCTGTGCCCCGGGGTGGGGCTACCGCTACCTCACCTCGTTCCCCGACAACTTCGACGGCGGCCCGCTCACACCGGTCGGCGGCACCAGCCCCGAGGAGGCGACGTGAACCAGCTCTGTCCCCGCTGCGGCGCCCTGTTCGAACCCGACGTGAGCATGGAGTTCGCCAGGACCCGGGTGCCCTGCCGGGACTGCGGGCTGGCCCTCGAGGACCCGCCGGCGATGCTGGCGCCGTCGGGCGACGACGGCGATCAGATCGCCTACGAGCTGGTGGAGTGGCCGGCCGAGGACCGGGTCATCGCCACCGACGACCTGGTCGAGCTCGACATCCCCTACCGCTGGGAGGACGGGCTGGTCCTCATCGTGCCGGCGGACTTCGAGGGGCAGGTCGACGCCCTCCTCGACGAGATCGACGAAAACGCCGCCTCCGACGGCGACGTCCTCCTCGACGTCGACGTCGGCGAGGACGGTGGCGAGGAGGCGACGGCGGCCATGGGCGACCTCTTCGTCGCCGCCGACGCCCTCCACCACGCCCGCTACGACGACGAGAAGGTCGTGGAGTTCATCGAGGCCGCCGCCGCCGTCGCCTCCTGCCTCGCCCCCTACGGCGTCGAGCCGCAGGTCTGGAGCCGGATCCAGAACCAGGCGTCGGCCATCGTCGCCGAGCTGGAGAAGGGGGAGGAGGGCGACGACGACGAGGACGTCATCACCGCCGCCCACAACCTGCGGGAGCTGCTGCGGCACTACGTGTAGCCCGGTGACGTCCGGTCAGAAGTCCTCGAGGATGTTCGTCGGAACCACGCCCCAGCGGTTCGCCAGCGCCTGGGTGAGGACCGACGAGCACTCCAGCGCCGCTCCCCCGACGGCCTCCGGTCCGTAGGCGGCGAGGACCTCCCGCCGGACCTGCGGGCCGCTCCCGGCCGCGGTCACCACCGCCCGGATCAGGGCCTCCCGGCCCGGGTCGGGCCCGGTGATCAGAAGGTGCTCGGCCAGGGCGCCGCCGACGTCGCCGGCGTTGCCCAGCGCCGGGGCCAGGCCCCGGGGGTCGGACAGCTCCAGCAGCCGGCGGAGGGTGCTCAGCGCCCCGACGAGGACGACGTCGGGCGGGAAGGCCACCACCTTCTCCAGCCAGGCCCGGGCCCGGTCGTCCTCGGCGAACCAGCACGCCTCGACCCACTCGCCGAAGGCGGCGACGAAGGCGTCGAGTTCGGGTGCCGTGTCGATCTCTCCACGGTACCGCCCGAGGGCCGAAGGCGCCATGGTGGCATTGACATGGCACCACTTTGGCATCATCATGGTGCCATGGATCTGGGAATCTACGTCGAGGGCCTCCAGCGCCAGGTGGCGGTGGCCGCCGAGGCCGGCGGCGACGAGGCGCGGGCGGTGGCCGAGCGCCTCACCGTCCCGCTGGAGGCGGCGATCCGCCTCACGCTGCAGGACGCGCTGACCGCCGCGGCCGAGGAGATCACCTGCGACCTGGCGCCCGGCTCGGTCGAGATCCGCCTCCGGGGGCGGGAGCTGCAGTTCGCCGTGACCGCCCCGCCGGGCGAGTCCCCGCCCCCCGACGCCGGCGACGGGGCCGACGTCGGCGTCGACGCCGAGGAGGGAGCCACGGCCCGGATCAACCTCCGTCTGCCCGACCACCTCAAGGCCCGCATCGAGCAGGCCGCCGGCCGGGAGGGCCTCTCGGTCAACACCTGGCTGGTGCGGGCGGCCGCCGCCGCCCTCGGCCGGGCCGACCCCGACCGCCGCCGGCCGGCCCGTCCGGTGCAGGGAACGCAGCGTTACACCGGCTGGGCCCGCTAGCCCGGCCCGCCAGTCCGTCCGACCTTCCAAGCCTCGACACGAAGAGAGGGACCTGCCATGCCCGCGTTCGACACGCCCCAACCGATCGCCGTCGTGCTGGAACTCGGCGTCGGCGACGTCCACATCGCCGCCTCCGACCGCACCGACACCACCGTCGACGTCCGCCCGAGCGACCCGGGCCGGCCGGCCGACGTCGCCGCCGCCGAGCAGACCAGGGTGGAGTACGCCGACGGCGTCCTGCGGGTGAAGGCGCCCAAAGGCTGGCGGCGCTCCACGTTGCGGAGCGGCCGGGAGTCGGTCGACGTCCGCATCGAGGTGCCGGCCGGGTCCGCGCTGCAAGGCGACGCGGCCCTGGTGGCACTGCGCTCCACCGGCCGGCTCGGCGACTGCCGCTTCTCGACCGGCGCCGGAGACATCCAGATCGAAGAGGCCGGCGCGCTGCGGCTGCGCAGCGCCGCCGGCGACGTCGCCGTCGGACGGGCGGCCGGCCCCTGCGACGTGAGCACGTCCTCGGGGGCGATCCGGCTCGGGACCGTCGACGGCGCCCTGGTGGTCAAGAACGCCAACGGTGACACCGCCATCGGCGACGTCCGCGGCGACGTCCGGGTGAGCGCGGCCAACGGGCGGATCACCGTCGGCCGGGCGGGCCGGACGGTGGCGCTCAAGACCGCCTACGGCGACATCCGCCTCGGCGAGGTCGGCCCCGGCGCCGTCTCGGCCCAGACGGCCTTCGGGAAGATCGACGTCGGCGTGCGGGAGGGCGTCGCCGCCTGGCTCGACCTCCAGACCGCCCTCGGCCGGGTCGACAACGGCCTCGACGCCGCCGACCGTCCGGCCCCGGGCGAGGACGTCGTGGAGATCAAGGCCCGCACGGCCTATGGCGACGTCACCGTCCGCCGCTCGGTCGCCGAGCCCGCCGCCCAGCCCTAGCCCGCGGCCGGCTCAGGTGATGCCGGACTTCGTGATCTGGAGGACGGCGGGGCCGAGGATGACCACGAACAGCGACGGGAAGATGCAGAAGATCAGCGGGAAGAGCATCTTCACCGGCGCCTTCTGGGCCTGCTCCTGGGCCCGCTGCCGGCGGCGGATCCGCATGTCGTCGGCCTGGGCCCGCAGCATCCGGCCGATCGACACGCCGAAGGTGTCGGCCTGGAGCATGGCCAGGATGAAGGAGCGGAGCTCGGGCACCTGGCAGCGTTCGTCCATGGCCCGCAGCGCTTCGGCCCGGCTGGCGCCCATCCGGGTCTCCTGCAGCATTCGGCGGAACTCGTCGGCCAGGGCGCCGGGAACGGCGTCGACGGTGCGGTCGATGGCCTGCTCGAACCCGAGGCCGGCCTCGACCGAGATCACCAGCAGGTCGAGGACGTCGGGCAGCCGGACGGCGATCTCGTGCTGGCGCTGGTCGGTGCGCCGCTGGACCCAGACGTCGGGCCCGAAGAACGAGATCCCCCACAGGAGCCCGGTGACGATGACGCCGTAGAACCCGTCGAGGGCGGCGAGCTTGAAGGCGAACCAGGGCCAGAAGACGACCGACACGGCGCCGAGGACCTTGAGCGTCATGAACCGGTCGACGTCGAGCCCGGCCGGGGAACCGGCGGCCACCAGCTTGTCCCGCACCGCCTCCCGGTAGCCGGCCGGCGTGAAGTGGCCGAGCAGCCCGCCGAGCCGGCCCACGAACGGCGCCACCACCCGTTCCTGGATCGACTTCAGCATCTCCTGCTCCCGCACGTTGGACGGGAGCTCGTACTCGGCCAGGTTGCGCAGGGCCTCCCGCACGTCGCGCCGTTCCTCGCCGGCGGAGAGGAACACGGCGGTGGCCACGAACACGGCGGCGAACATCCCCGCCACGGCAAAGAAGAGCATGCGTCAGACCTCGATCTTGATGATCTTCTGGATCCAGGCGAACCCGGCCACCGCCATGACCGCCGAGCCGACCACCATGGCCCAGCCGGTGACGGAACCGAACAGGTCGTCGATGTAGGTCGGCGACGCGGTGAACATGAACAGCCCGAGCCCCACCGGCAGCAGGCCCATGATGATGCCGGAAATGCGGCCTTCGGCGGTGAGGGCCTTGACCTCGCCCCGCAGCCGGCTGCGCTGCACCATCGTCTCGGCCACCGTCTGGAGGAGCTCGGCCAGGTTCCCGCCGACCTCCCGCTGGATGCGGATGGCCAGCACCGACCAGTCGAAGTCGCGGCTCTCCATGCGGACGGCGACGTCGCCGAGGGCGTCCTCCAGCGGCCGGCCGAGCCGGGCCTCGGCCAGCACCCGGCGCAGCTCCCGGGCCATCGGCTCCGAGGTCTCCTTGACCACGGCCTCCAGGCCCTGCAGGAACGAGTAGCCGGCCCGCAGCGATCCCGCCAGCAGGTTCAGCGTGTCGGGCAGCTGGGCCTCGAAGGCCTTCAGGCGCCGGCGGCGCAGCGTCCGCACGACGAGGACGGGGAGGGCGGCGGTCAGCGCGGTGAACACCACTCCGACGGCCAGTGTCGGCGCCGCGGTGAGGGCCACGACGCCCAGCAGCGAAACGCCGGCGGCGTAGAAGAACAGCGCCTCGGCCGGCCGCAGCGGCAGGTTGGCCTGCTCCAGGAGCCGCTCGACCTTCACCAGGAGGTCGCCGCGCTCCGCCATCTTGGAGGTCAGCCCGACCGCCCGCTGCACGAGGCCGCTTTCGATGAACGTCGGGCTGGCGGCGTCGTCGCCGTCGTCGTCGGCGGCGGGCGCCTTTCCGGCATAGGCGCTGAGCCGCTGCTCCAGCCCGTCCTCCTGCCGGCCGAAGATGGCCGTCAGCGCCACGCCGAACAGCGCCGCGGTCGCCGCCGCCAGCAGCATGAGGACGGCGATCATCGGGCCCCGACCATGCGCCGGGCGAAGGGCTCCTGGGCGAAGATCTCCGGCCGGAGCCGGATCCCGTTGTCGGCCAGCCGTTCGCCGAACTTCGGCCGGATGCCGGTCGACTTCAGGTGGCCGAGGAACCGGCCGTTCTCGTCGACGCTCATCCCGAAGTCGAACAGGAACAGGTCCTGGAGGACGACGACGTCGCCCTCCATCCCCTGCACCTCGCTCACGTGGGTGACCCGGCGCGTCCCGTCCCG
>Ga0070741_10018408_pt1 | contig 11316 bp, 11 predicted proteins | sample Coa_R1_4_FD_66440 | JGI IMG/M metagenome (GOLD analysis project Ga0070741, IMG submission 66440) | Surface soil microbial communities from Centralia Pennsylvania, which are recovering from an underground coalmine fire - Coalmine... | ecosystem: Environmental > Terrestrial > Soil > Unclassified ...
GCGCGCCGCTTCGCAGCGTGTCTCCATGTCGGCGAGCATCGCCGCGACGAGCTGGTGCTTGCCGATCGCCTCGCCGAACGTCGCACGCGTCTTCGCGTAGTCGCGCGCATAGTCCGTCGCACCCTGGGCGAGGCCGAGACCCTGCGCCCCGATCCCGGGGCGCGAGCGGTCGAGCACGCGCATCGCGAGCGCGAAGCCCTCGCCCTCGCCGCCCAGCCGGTTCGCGGCCGGGACGCGGCAGTCGTCGAAGAAGAGCTCACCCGTCGTCGAGCCCTTGATCCCGAGTTTCGGTTCGATCCGGCCGACTTCGAGGCCGGGGGCGTTCGCCTCGACCACGAACGCGCTGATGCCGCCGTGACCCGAGCGCTTGTCGGTCTTCGCGAAGCAGACATACAGATGCGCCACCCCGGCGTTCGTGATGAACCGTTTCGAGCCGTTCAGGACGTAGTCGTCCCCGTCGCGGACTGCCTCCGTCGCGAGTGCGGCGCTGTCGGAGCCGGATCCCGCCTCGGTCAGCGCGTACGCGGCGAGCCACTCGCCCGAGGCGAGCCGGGGGAGGAAGCGTTGCTTCTGCTCCGGCGATCCGGCGAGCTTGATACCGAGAGCGCCCAGCTCTTGTACCGCGAGGATGAGCCCGCTCGTCGCGCAGTGCTTCGACACCTCCTCGATCGCCACGAGCGTCATCAGCGCGCTCGCACCGACGCCGCCGTGGTCCTCGTCGAACATCAAGCCGAACAGTCCGTTTTCGCGGTACAGGTCGACGACGTCCCACGGGAACTCGGCAGACTTGTCGATCTCGGCGGCGCGCGGGGCGATTCGCTCGCGTGCGAGCGCCCGTACGAGGTCTCGTACTTCGCGCTCGTCGGGCGTGAGCAGGTCGTCGGGCACGGGCAGGAGTCTCGCAGCCTCACACGAACCCGGCGACCGGAATGGGCTCGTTCGACCGCTTCGCGGGCGCGTGCGCCTTGCTGGCTGCGCCAGCCGGAATCGGCTACTCGACCGCGTTCATCGTGTACCTGCACGACGGTTCACGCGGAGCCGCGTACGCCGACGACCTGCTCCTGCTGATCGGCGGCCTGCTGTCGACGGTCGTCTTCACCGGGTTGTACGAGCGGTTGCGGGGGATCGACGAGCCGCTCGCCCTGTGGGGCTTCGTGCTCGCGCTCGCCGGCGCATTCGGCGCCGTCCTGCACGCGGGCTACGACCTCGCGAACCTCGCGAAGCCGCCGAAGTCGCTGGCGTCGGACGTACCGAGCGCAGTCGACCCACGAGGTCTCGCGACATTCGCGCTGACGGGCCTCGCGCTCGCGGTTGCGGGGTGTCTGATCCTCCGTGGTGTGACGCTCCCACACGGCCTCGGCCGGCTCGCATTCGTCGCAGCCGCGCTCCTGCTGTTCGTGTACGTCGGCCGCCTCGTGATCCTCGACCCGAACAGCCCCGGCCTGCACACCGCCGCGATCGTCGCCGGCTTCGTCGTCAACCCCGCCTGGTACGCCTGGCTGGGGTTACGCCTCTGGCGCCCGCGCTGACGGCGCCGTCAGCGTCCGTGCCAGACCGCCTCGACGTTGTTGTCGTCGGGGTCGAGGGCGTAGGCGCCGAAGTAGCCGGAGTGGTAGACGGGCCGCTCTCCCGGGAGGCTGTTGTCGCGCCCGCCGGCCGCCAGCGCCGCCGCGTGGAAGGCGCGTACCGTCCGCTCGTCGCCGACGCCGAACGCGAGGTGCGCGTTCGCCGTCGGCGGGCCGTGCAGGAGCGTGAAGCTCCCGCGGTCCGTCTCCACGTGCAGCCGGTCGCCCCGGTCGCGCACGCGCACGCCGACGGCTTCCGCGACGGCCGTGTAGAAGCGCCGCGTGGCCGCCACGTCGGCCACGCGGATCCAGAGGTGGTCGATCATCCCGGCGGCCCGATCGACGGAGTCGTGGTGCACTGCCTCGACGCTGTTTCCGTCCGCGTCGCGGAGAAACGCGCCGTAGTAGGACGGGCTGTAGTGCGGGCGCGGTCCCGGCGCGCCGTCGTCCGCGTACCCCGCCGCGGTCAGCTCGTGCCACCAGTCGTCCACCTGGGCACGTGACGTCGCCGCGAACGCGACGTGGAGCCCCGTCGTCGGCGGGTGGTCGGCGCCCGCGGCCGCAATCGAGAAGTCGTCCCATTCGTGGAACGCTTCGCCGGCGTGCCGCCGGCCGTCGAACGCGAGAAGCTCGAACGACCGCGTGAACATCCGCAGCGCGCCTTCGAAGTCGCCGACACGGATGGTGACGTGGTCGATGCTCGCCACACGTAGATTCTCTCGCGTTTGATTTTCGAGAACGGCCTCATCCGCACGATGGACCCGCAGGTGCCGACGCAGCGGGCGCTCGCCCTCGCGGGGGAGCGGATCGCCGGAGGCGTCGGCGTCCACGAGACGGCGCTCGCGTCACCGGAGGTCGTCGATCTTCGCGGCCGCGTCGTCGTGCCGGGCCTGAACGACGCCCACGTGCACTTTCCGACCTGGGCGCTCGCGCAGGACGAGCTCTCGCTCGAGGGGTGCCTCTCCCTCGACGAGGCGCTCGTGCGCGTGCGGACGGCGCCGCATGGCGAATCGGTGGTCCGCGGCTACGGCTGGCGGAGCGGCGATTGGGCGGAGCAGCCGACGCGGGCGCGGCTCGACGAGGTGACGGGCTCGACGCCGGCGGCGCTCCTCGCGAAGGACTACCACTCGCTGTGGCTGAACACCGCGGCGCTCGCGCTCGCGAACGGCGACCTCGAGGTCGAAGGCGGCGTCGTCGAGCGGGACGGGCACGGCGAGCCGACGGGGATCCTGCGGGAGGAGGCTGCCTGGAGGTTCAAGGAGCGCCATCTCGTCGTCGGCGACGACGAATACGTCGCGGCAATGCGGCGCGGGCTGAAGGTCGCGGCGGCGCGAGGCGTGACGGCCGTTCACGACAAGGACGGATGGCTCGGCGCCCTCCGTCTGTGGCAGCGGGTGGAGTCGAACGGTGCGCTGACGCTTCGGGTGTGGCAGTCGCTGCCGGCCGAGCTTCTGCCCGAGCTGCGGACGCTCGGGCTCCGGTCGGGGTTCGGCGGCAATCTGCTCAGGCTCGGATACCTGAAGGTCTTCATGGACGGCACGCTCGGTTCGCAGACGGCGTGGATGCTCGACGGCTCCGGGGTGCAGATCACGAGTGGAGACGAGCTCGCGGAGATCGTGCGGGCCGGGGCCGAGGCCGGCCTTCCGGTGGCGGTGCACGCGATCGGCGACCGGGCGAACCGCGATGCGCTGAACGCATTCGAACGGACGCGCGACGTGTGGGAGCCGCTCGGGCTGCGACAGCGGATCGAGCACGCGCAACTCCTCGACTCCGCCGACGTGGGACGCTTCGCCTCCCTCGGTGTCGCCGCGTCCGTGCAGTTCTCGCATGCTCCTTCCGACCGTGACCTGGCCGATCGCTTCTGGGCGGGCAAGACGGCCGGCGCCTACGCGTACCGGTCGTTGCTCGAAAGCGGCGCGGTCGTCGCCAACGGGTCGGACGCGCCGATCGAGGAGCTCGACCCGCTTGCCGGCATCCGCGCCGGCGTCCGGCGGACGATCGACGAGCGCAGCGCGTGGCATCCGGAGCAGGCGGTGTCGGTCCAGCAGGCGTTCGAGGCGACCACCGTCGCTCCCGCGTGGCTTGCCGGTGACGAGCGCAGGCGCGGCAAGCTCCTCCCGGGATACGCCGCCGACCTCGTCGTGCTCGACCGCGATCCGTGGATCGACCTCGACGCCGAGGTGGTCGCGACGATGGTCAACGGCCGGTGGGTGCACAACCCGCCGCCGTGGGACTAGGGGCGGCGCGACGCCGCCGCTGCCCGTGCGGCGCCAGCTCGTGGCGCCGCCGGCTGACGCCGCCGCGAATTGGTTCACGCGCGCGACGCCCCCGCCCAAGGGTGGGGTCGCTCCCGCCGCCCTCGCCGTCGACGATACCCCTCCGGCCGTGCCGAAGGTGTGACGGCGGCGCGACAATTGCGCGAAATCTTCGTCACGCCGCCGCTCGCGCGCCGCGCGCGCCGGCGCCGCACGAGCGCAGGCGCCCACGCCCTCCCCTCACGGCGCGCCGACGATTTTGCCTTCGCTTGACGTTGCGCACCCCAAATCCCTCACGCACGACGGGCACAACTTCGACGTGAACTCACCGAAGGGGGTCCCGATGAAGCTCCGCGTCATCCTCGCGTTCGCCGCCGCCGTCGCCTGCCTAGCCGCCGTTGGCGGCGCAGCCGCCGCGGGCCGCGGCGGCGGTCACCGAGGGCAGCTCTACGTCTTCAACGGCACCGTGCTCACGGCGCCGGGCGCCGGCGCCGGCAGCGTCTCCGTCCAGGTCGAGGGCGGGAACCACGCCGCGCTGAAGGCCCTGATCGGCGCGCCGCAGAGCCAGGTGTTCAAGCTCGACCCGTCGACGCGCGTGATGATCTGGTCGCACGGGGTTCCGCACGCCGGGAACACGAGCGAGATCCAGCAGGGCGACTGGGTGACGGTCGCGATCCGAGCGCCGCACGGGTCGTCGCTCCAGCAGATCGAGAGCAGCGCGGCGAGCCGGCTCGCGGACCATGCCGCACCCGGCGCCGCACGTCCGCTGTGGCTGTTCATCGGCGACGTCGCAGGACCGCAATCCGGTGGCCGCATCGCCCTCCACGTCGCGAGCGGCAACTGGAAGGCATTGCACGCGATGCTCGGGCAGCCGCTCGATCAGTCGTTCGCGTACGACGACGGCACCATCTTCCTGCTGTGGCAGGGAGGCGTCCCGACGGTGATCGGCCCGTCGCAGCTCCGGGCCGGCGACAGGATCACCGTCCGCATCCGCGCGCCGAGGAACTCGACGCTTGCGCAGGTCGAGGCGACGCCCGCCGCGCACGTGGGCGACCACGAGCCGGCACCGAAAGCCGAGGAGTAGCCCGGACCGCCCGCGGGCTGGCGGCGCCTCAGAGCGCCGCCAGCTCGCGGAAGAGCTCCCGCGCCGCGGCGATCCCGAGCGGAACGTAGTCGGCCACGAGCCGCTCGTTCGGCGAGTGGATCTGCGAGTCCGGCAGACCGAAGCCGGTGATGATCGTCGGGATGCCGCGGTCGGCAAACGCCGGAACGATCGGGAGCGTGCCGCCGGTGCGGATGAGCGCCGGTCGCCGCCCGACCACGCGTTCGAACGCATCGAGCCCGAGGCGGACAGCCCTCGCATCGGGCGGCACGAGCCCGGGCCGCGACGCCGACAGACGCTCGAGCGCGAGGTCCGCGCCCTCCGGCACCGCCTCGCGAAGCAGCCGCTCGAACTCGACGCCGATCTCGTCGACGACCTGGCCCGGCGCGAGGCGCATCGAGACGTTCGCGTGCGCCTCGACCGGGATCACCGTCTTCTGGAGCCGCGGCGACCCGCCTTCGATCCCGTGGATCTCCACCGTCGGCTCCGCGAACGTCCGCACGTAGAACTCCTCGGCGGCGCGTGCGTCCATCGGCCGCGCGCCCGCCTCACCGAGCTCGTCGCTTCCCGTCGGCAGCTCCCGCCAGTCCGCGAGCTCCTGCGCGGACGGCGGCACGACGCCCTTTCGCAACGGCTCGGCGACGCGCCCGTCGTGCGCGAGCAGCCGGCCGAGCGTCTGGACGAGCGCGTGCAGGGCGTTCAGCGCGGCGCCGCCGTAGAGGCCGGAATGAAGGTCGCGTTCGCCGGTGCGGATCGTCAGGTGGTAGTAGAGGTTGCCTCGCGTGGCGATGTTGAAGGCGGGCACGCCCGCTCGGATCATCCCGGCGTCGAAGATGATCGCTGCGTCTGCGCCGCGTTCGTCTGCCCCGATGAATTCGATCAGCGCCTCGCCGATCACCTCTTCCTCGCCGTCACACGCGAAGCGCACGTTCACCGGCAGCTCGCCCGCACGCGCCAGCTCGCGCGCCGCCGCGAGGAGCATGTACAGCTGCCCCTTGTCGTCGACGGTGCCGCGGCCGTAGAGGTAGCCGTCACGCAGCTCGGGGTCGAACGGAGGGCTCGCCCAGAGCTCGAGCGGGTCCGGCGGCTGCACGTCGAAGTGCCCGTAGCAGAGCACGGTCGGCTTCCCGTCGCCGCCGGACGCGCGGATCTCTCCGATCGCGAGCGGAGCGCCCTTCCAGTCGACGAGGCTCGCGTCGCCGCCCGCGCCGCGGATGAAGTCGCAGATCCATTCGCCCGCCGCTGCGACGTCGGCCGCGCGTCCGGGATCGGCGCTGATCGACGGGATGCGGAGGAACTCGGCCAGCTCGTCGAACCACGCGGCGCTCATGGCGCGGCGAGCCTATCGGACTGCGGCGCGAAAGCCGGGCGAAGCTACGCGACGTCGCGGAGCCGCTGCGCCTCCGCGAGCGACCGGAGCTTCTTCAGCGACTGGTTCTCGATCTGCCGGATCCGCTCCCGGGTGACGTTGAAGGCGCGACCGACCTCGTCGAGCGTCCGCGGCGCCTCGCCGTTCAGTCCGAAGCGCATCTCGAGCACGCGCCGCTCGCGCTCGCCGAGCATCTGCAGCGCCCGCGCGAGCGACTCGTTGCGGAGCGTGAGCGCAGCCTTCTCGTCGGGCAACGGCTCGGATTCGTCCTCGATGAAGTGCCCGAACTCCGACTCGTCGTCGTCTCCGACAGGCTTCTCGAGCGAGACCGGCGTCTGCGACGTCCGGCGGATCTGGTCGACCTCCTCGACGGACATCTCGAGCTCGACAGCGATCTCCGTGGACGACGGCTCACGCCCGAGCTCGGCACGCAGCTTCCGCTCCGTCCGGAGGATCTTGTTCAGCTTCTCGACGACGTGGACCGGCATCCGGATCGTCCGGCCCTTGTCGGCGAGCGCCCTCGCGACCGCCTGCCGGATCCACCACGTGGCGTACGTCGAGAACTTGAACCCTTTCCGGTAGTCGAACTTCTCGGCGGCCCGCACGAGCCCGATCGTGCCCTCCTGGATCAGGTCGAGAAACGGCAGTCCCTGGTTGCGGTAGCGCTTCGCGATCGAGACGACGAGACGCAGGTTCGCCTCCACCATCGCCTGCTTCGCGCCGTGGTCGCCCCGCTCGATCCGCTTCGCGAGCTCGACCTCCTGAGCGGCGGTCAGGAGATCGACCTTGCCGATGGCCTTGAGGAAGAGCTGGAGCGAATCCGTCGTGATCTCGAGCTCGAACGCGTCGTCCTCCTCGGAGACGGCCGTTCGGTGCGTGTCGAGCTCCTCCGAATCGTCTTCGGCAACGTCGAGAACGTCGACCTCGACCTCGTCGAAGAGGGGTCCAGCCTCGTCGTCTGTCACGCTCTCTCCCCCAGGTTGGCCGGGCCCCTCACCCCTGGGGCGTCGGCGGATGCGGAACTCTTGCAAGCGGGTCGGACGGACGAGTAGGCCGTCCGGCTCATTTCTTCGCGCTCCCGGTCCCACTCGAACACGCGCGTGCGAGGAACGCCGAGGCGTTGCGTCCGAGCGGGGTCGTCCGTCCGAGCGACACGGCCTGCCGGAACTCGGTGCACGACTGGTCGCGCTGCCCCGTCCACGCGAGGAGCAGGCCGAGGTAGAAGCGCACGACCTGGCTCCGCGGGAAGCGCCTCGTGAGCGGTCCCAGCTGCGAGAAGGACGCGTTCAGATCGTCCTTGTCGAAGCGGCCGACGGCGGCGGCGACCTGCGCCTGGTCGTCGTTCGGCGCGAGCCGTGCCGCTCGCCGGTAGAGCCGCTCCGCCGACTGCTGGTGCCCCTGGGCCTGCAGGCGGGCGCCGCGCGCGAGCAGCGTGTTCGGCCGCACCGGCGTGAAGACGGGGTAGCCCTGGAAGTACTGCGGGTGGAGGATGTTGTCGGCCGCGATCTCCCAGCGCGTGTCGCGGCCGAGCCTCTTCGCCTGCTCGAGCACGGTCTCGGCGTCGCCCGTGTAGCCCGCCCAGAGGAGGCCGATGCCCCGGTAGAACTGGACGAGTGGGCTCTTCGGGTGCTGCTGGCCGAGCCGTTCGAGCGTCGCGAGGCTGCCGTGCGGCCAGCCGGCGAGCGCCAGCCGGATCTCGGCGCCGACCGGGCCGGGCAGGCTCGACGGCACGGGCGGCTTGCCCGGCTGCGGATGGAGCTTCGGAGGGTTGTTCCGCGTCGCGAGGGTGACCCCGACGACGCTGCCCGCGGCCGCGACTGCGACCGCGGCGACGGTGACGACGAGCTGGAGGCGCGGGGACAAGCACGAAAACGCTAGCGACAATGCCAAGTGGCGCTACTATCCTTTTTGAAGCAATGGCGAGCTACCGCGAACTTCTCCAGCAGACGAAGGCCCAGGTCGAGGAGGTCGACGCGCGCGAGGCCCAGGAGCTCGACGGCGCGGCCTGGGTCGACGTCCGCCGCCACGACGAGTGGGACGAGGGCTACATCCCCGGCGCGATCCACATCCCGCGCGGGAGCCTCGAGTCGCGGATCGAGAGCCGCGTCCCCGACCGGACGAAGCCGGTCGTCCTCTACTGCGCCTCGGGCGAGCGGTCGGCCTTCGCTGCGAAGACCCTCAGGGAGCTCGGCTACGAGCGGCCGGTGTCGCTGGCCGGCGGCTTCACCGACTGGAAGCGGAACGGCAACGAGATCGTCCTGCCGCGCACCCTCGCGCCGGACAGGCGCGCGCGCTACTCGCGGCACATCCTGATCCCCGAGATCGGCGAAGAGGGCCAGCTGAAGCTGCTCGACTCGAAGATCCTGCTTCTCGGCGCCGGCGGCCTCGGCTCGCCGGCGGCGCTCTACCTCGCGGCGGCGGGCGTCGGCCGCATCGGGATCGTCGACGCCGACATCGTCGACGAGTCGAACCTGCAGCGCCAGATCGCGCACTCGCTGAACACCCTCGGCTCGCCCAAGGTCGACAGTGCGAAGCGGACGATCGAGGCGTTGAACCCGGACGTGCAGGTGACGACGTACCGCGAGCGGCTGACGTCGGAGAACATCGACAAGATCCTCGACGACGGCTGGGAGATCGTCGTCGACGGCGCCGACAACTTCCCGACGCGATACCTGCTGAACGACGCGTCCGTGTGGCGCGGCATCCCGGTCGTCCACGGGTCGATCTACCGGTTCGAGGGCCAGGTGACGGTGTTCAAGCCGGGCGACGGGCCGTGCTACCGCTGCCTCTTCCCGGAGCCGCCGCCGGTCGAGCTCGCACCGTCGTGCTCGGAGGGAGGCGTCCTCGGCGTCCTGCCCGGCATCGTCGGAACGCTGCAGACGAACGAGGCGCTCAAGCTCGCCCTCGGCATCGGCGAGCCGCTGGTCGGCCGCCTCCTGCTCTTCGACGCGCTGGTGACCGAGTTCCACGAGGTGCGCGTCAACCGCAACCCGAGCTGCCCGGTGTGCGGCGAGCAGCCTTCGATCACCGAGTACGTGGACTACGTCGAGTTCTGCGCGCGGTGAGCGTCGTCCGGGTACCCCCGGTCCTCCGCCAGGAGGCGGGCGGCGCGCGCGAAATCGAGGCCAGCGGCGCGACGGTGCGCGAGCTGCTCGAGGATCTCGCCGGCCGGATGCCGGCGCTCGGCGAGAAGGTGTACGACGGCGCCGAGATCCGCCCGTACGTGAACGTCTACGTCGACGGTGAGGACGTGCGGACGAACGGCGGGCTGGACGCTCCCGTGCGCGAGGACGCGACCGTGGTTCTTCTACCGGCGATGGCCGGTGGTCGCTGACTCCCTGCTCGATCTAATCGGGAACACACCGCTCGTCGCGTTGCGGCGGCTGTCTCCGCCGGGCCGCACGATCTACGCGAAGCTCGAGGGGCAGAACCCGACCGGATCGATCAAGGACCGCGTCGCGCTGTCGATGGTCGACGCCGCGAGCCTCGAGCCGGGCCAGGAGCTTCTCGAGCCGACGAGTGGCAACACGGGCATCTCGCTCGCCCTCGTCGCGAAGCTCCGCGGCCACAAGCTCACGTGCGTGATGCCGGCGAACGCGACGGCGGAGCGGCGCCTCGTGCTGGAGCTCTACGGCGCGACGATCGTCGAGTCGCCCGGGAACGAAGGGTCGAACGGCGCGGTGCGGCTCGCGCAGGAGCTCGCGGCTGCAGACGACCGCTACGTGATGCTCTTCCAGTACGCGAACGAGGCCAACCCCCGCGCCCATTACGAGGGGACCGGTGCGGAGATCGTCCGCGACCTCGCGCGCGTCGACGCGCTCGTCGCGGGCCTCGGCACAGGGGGGACGCTGATGGGCACCGGCCGGCGCGTGCGCGAGTCGCATCCGGATGCGGTCGTCGTCGCGGCGGAGCCGCTGCCTGGAGACCCGGTGATGGGCCTGCGCTCGCTGGAGGACGGCTACGTGCCGCCGATCCTCGACGTCTCGCAGCTCGACCGGAAGATCCTCGTCTCGAACGCGGAGTCGGTCGCCGCCGTCCACGCGCTGCTCGACCGCGAGGGGATCTTCGCGGGCGTCTCCGCCGGTGCGGTCGTGCACGTCGCCCGCCGCATCGCCGAGGAGCTGCCGGAAGGCTCGACGGTGGTCGCGGTGCTGGCGGACGGAGGCTGGAAGTACCTCTCCGCCGAGTTCTGGACCGCCGACGACGTGGAGGAATCGATGGAGCGGGCGCTGTGGTGGTAGTCCCGGAGGCGGTCCGCGAGGAGCTCCGCGCCCATGGGCGCGAGGAGGCGCCGAACGAGTGCTGCGGGCTCGTCGTCCTGCACGACGGCGTCGCCGAACGGTACGTCCGCGGCCGCAACCGGCTCGCGTCCCCGTACCGGTACGAGCTCGAGATCGACCCGGAGGTCTGGTTCCTCGAGGACGAGGGGTACGAGCTCGCCGTGTTCCACTCGCACCCGGAGACCGAGCCTCGCCCGTCGCGCACGGACCAGGAGCTCTCGGGCCTCTGGGGCGGACGCACGTTCCTCATCTACGGCGTGGCGCGCGACGAGCTGCGTGCGTGGAAGATCGGCCGCGACTCGGTGGAGGAGCTGGAGCTCTCCTAGCCCCAGGACGGCTCGGTGACGGGCCGCATCGCGAGCTCGAGGAGGCGGAAGCGGCGCGGTCGCTCGAGCGCGAACACGACGACCTCCGCCACGTCTTCGCTCGTCATCATCCCAGGCAGCGCATCCCGCGACCGGCCGCGGCCGTTCTCGAGGGCGAAGTTGGTCGCGACGCCTCCGGGGCAGACGTTCGTGCACCTGATGCCCTGCTCGCGGAGCTCGTGGTCGAGCGCGCGCGTGAACCCGACCTGGCCGAACTTCGAGGCGCAGTAGACCGTCTCGTTCGGGAAGCCGCGACGGCCCGCCTCCGACGCGAGCGTGATCACGTCACCTTCGCGGCCGAGCATGTGCGGCAGCGCAGCGCGAATCGCGTAGATCGTGCCCTTGAGGTTGACGTCGAGCATCTCGTCGAGGTGCTCGCG
>Ga0070741_10018409_pt1 | contig 11315 bp, 12 predicted proteins | sample Coa_R1_4_FD_66440 | JGI IMG/M metagenome (GOLD analysis project Ga0070741, IMG submission 66440) | Surface soil microbial communities from Centralia Pennsylvania, which are recovering from an underground coalmine fire - Coalmine... | ecosystem: Environmental > Terrestrial > Soil > Unclassified ...
GCCGAGGAGCCGACGCAGGGCGTCGACGTCGGGGCGCGCTTCGACATCTACGACGCGCTGCGCGCGAAGGCCGGGGAGGGGGTCGCGATGCTCGTCAAGTCCAGCGACCCGCTCGAGCTCGCCGGCCTCTGCGACCGCGTCGTCGTGATGTCGCGCGGCGTGATCGTCGACGAGATCGCGGGCGACGAGCTCGGGGAGCGCCGCATCGTCGAGGCCATCGTCGGCTCGGGGATCGGACAGACGGTATGAAGCTGCGCGCCTGGCTGCCGCTGGCGTTGATGTCGACGCTGATCGTCGCGCTCGGCGCGTATGCGAGCGTCCGCCAGGACGCGTTTCTGACGAAGTACAACCTCGGCAACCTGCTGCTCTCGACGATGCCGCTCGCGCTCGTCGCCGTCGGTCAGACGGTCGCCCTGCTCGTCGGCGGCTTCGACGTCTCGGTCGCGGCCCTGATGACGATGTGCGTCGTCACTGCGTCGTTCACGCTTCAGCAGGACTCGTCGCCGGCCGTGCTCGTCGCGGGCGCGCTCGCAGTCGTCGGAGTCGGCGTCGCGACGGGGCTCTTCAACGCCTCGCTGATCCGGCTCTTCCGCCTGCCGTCGATCATCGCGACGCTCGGGACGCTCAGCATCCTCGAGGGTGCATCCCTCCTCCTACGCGACCATCCCGACGGTCCGATCAACACCGACGTGATCGACGCGCTCAACTCGAGCGTCGGCTTCGTGCCGCTTGCCTTCATCGGCGTGATCGTGCTCGTGCTGCTCGCCGACGGGTGGCTCTACCGGTCGCGCCCGGGGCTCGCGCTGCGCGCCGTCGGCCTCGACGAGACCTCCGCGCGCAGGGTCGGCATGCGCACCGGCCGGACGATCGTGCTCGCATTCGTCGCGTGCTCGGTGATGGCGGCCGTCGCGGGCTTCTACCTCGCGGCGGAGGTGCAGATCGGCTCGCCGATCATCGGGAACCAGGCGCTCGAGAGCATTGCCGCGGCCGTCCTCGGCGGCGCGTCGCTCGCGGGGGGACGGGGCTCGTTCGTCGGCACGCTCCTCGCGGCGCTCTTCCTGACCGAGATCAGCAACGTCCTGCCGCTCTTCCAGCAGCCGACCGAGTACGCGGAGATGACGATCGGCGGCCTCATCCTGCTCGCGCTCGTCCTCTACCAGGCGCCGGAGCTCGTCGCCCGGCTGCGCGCGAGCCGCCAGAAGGTCGAGCCGCTGGCCCCGTCTGCGGGCGAGGCGTCCGCGGTCTGAGCTACTGCGTGCGCGGATCGGCCGCCCGGCCGATGACGACCCAGATCGCGTGCGCCGGCTCGTCGCCGATCGTCCAGAGGCGGTGCGGCGACGAGGAGTCGAATGCGATCGAGTCGTCGGGCCCGAGCTCGTACTCGTCGAAGCCGACGCGCACGCCGAGCGTTCCTCGCGTGACGTAGCCGTACTCGCGGCCGCCGTGGGTCACGAGCGCGTCGGCGGGGCACGACTCCGCGCCGACCGGGTACTCGACGCGCAGGAACTCGACGTCGCGCTCGCTGTGCGGCGTCAGCCGCTCCCAGCGGACGCCGGACGCGAGGTTGATCACGCGCCGCGTCTCCGGCCGCTCGACGAGGCCGTCGTCGGCCGTGCGGACGACCGTGCCGAGGGTCGGCTCGGCGTCGCCGAAGACCTCGCCCATCGTCATGCCGAGCTCGGTGACGAGCGAGTACAGCGTCGAGACCGAGGGGTTCACGCGGTCGAGCTCGATCTGGGAGACGAGGCTCGGCGAGACGCCGGCGCGGCGCGCGAGCTCGCGCAGGCTGATGCCGCGCTTCTCGCGCTCCTCGCGCAGCCTGCCGCCAATCTTCGCAGGCTCGAACTCTCGCGCGACCGCCACGGCTCTTACGCTACCCGCGTCATCCGACGTCCGGCGCGAGTCGTTCTCGGAGGTACTCCCAGTCGCGCGCGAAGCGGTACGAGTGACGGCGGGGCGGACCCGGCGCCGACGTCTCGAGCCAGCGGACGCGGCCGCCCTGCGTCTCGTAGAACGCGTGCACGCAGCCGACCGCGGTCCAGAACGCGTCACCGGGACGGAGCGTGTACCGGTCGCCGTTCGCGACGACGTCGACCTCGCCCTCGAGCATGTAGTACGACTCCTCGAAGGGATGGTCGTGCGGGTGCGCAACCGCTCCCGGCTGGTAGTCGACCATGAACATCGTGTGGAGCTGTGCGTCGAGCCGCTCGTCGACGAGCATCTTCACCGCGATGCCGCTGTAGGCGAGGACGGCCGTCGCCATGCTCGCGGAGACGGTCGGGGCAGCGACTGCTGCGCCGCGCTTCAGGCGATCGAGCTCCATCTCGCCTTCGGTCAGAAGAAAGAGGTTGCGGTTGCGCGGGTCGCGCACGTCGAGCGGCTGCGCCTCACCGTCGGGCGGAGGGCCGAGAAAGAAGGTGTCGCTGCCGTCGAGGCGGGGCCGGGGAGCCGCCATCTCGATCCAGAGCGCCTCGCCGGCGCTGCGAAACGCGTGGGGGACGCCGACCGGGATCGCGCCGCACGCTCCGCTCTGCAACGCGATTCCGCGACCGTCGAGGTAGAGCGCCGGCTCGCCCTCGAGCACGTAGAAGCTCGTTTCGAACGAGTGCAGGTGCTCGTCGACATGACCGTCGGCGAGCGAGACGAGCGTGAGCGCCATGTGCGTCGCGCCGAGGGCTCCGCCGACGAGCCGGCAGCTCGTGAGCCCGCTCGAGTGCCCCGGCAATGCGGGCGCGAGCTCGACGTCCTCACGGCGGACGAGCCGGTAGCCCGGCAGGCCGTCAGCGAGCTCGCGGGTGCCGGTGTCGCCGCTCATCCCGGCGTCGCTGCCGGCGCGACGACGGCCGACGCCGCGACGCGGGCGGCCATGCCGTCGCCGTTGCTGTCCGCCGCGACGAGGTCGGCTCCGTGGACGTACTGGCGGCCCGCCACGAGCAGCTCCTCGGCGGGGAAGCGCGTGATCACCTCGCAGCCCTCGGCCGTCACGACGACCTCCTCCTCGATGCGCGCGGCGGAGCGCCCGTCGGTGGCGGCGCAATACGTCTCGAGTGCGAACACCATTCCTTCCTCCAGCGCGACCGGATGGTCGAGCGAGTGCACGCGCGAGATCATCGGCGACTCGTAGAGGCCCACCCCGATGCCGTGCCCGAACTGCAGGCCGAAACACGTCTCCTCGTCGGCGAAGCCGAGCTCTTTCGCGGTGGGCCAGACCGCGGCGATCGTGTCCGTCGTCGCGCCGGGTCGCACGAGTGCGATTGCCGCATCGAGCCACTCACGGCATTGCTTGTAGGCGTCGAGCTGCGCCGGATTGACCCCGCCGACGTTGAACGTGCGGTAGTAGCACGTCCGGTAGCCCATGAACGAGTGGATGATGTCGAAGAACGCCTGGTCGCCGGGACGGAGCAGGCGGTCGGAGAAGACGTGCGGATGGGGATTGCAGCGGTCGCCCGAGACCGCGTTCACGGCCTCCACCTGCTCCGATCCCATCTCGAACAGCAGCTGGTGTGCGCGCGCGACGATCTCGTGCTCGTACACGCCGGGGCGGAGCATGCGGTAGATCTCCTCGTAGACCGCATCGACGAGCCCGGCCGACTGGTCGAGCAGCGCGATCTCGGCGGCCGTCTTGATCTTCCGCGCCTCGAGCATGACCTGCGAGCCGTCGGTGACGTGCACGCCCGCACGCTGCAGCGCCTCGACCGTCAGGAGGTCGGCCATGTCGACGCCGAGCGGCTCGTCGAGGAGGCCGCGCTCGCGCAGTTCGTGGGCGATTCGCTCCCCGAGCCGGTCCGGGATGCCGGTCTCGACGGGCATCGCGCCGCGCATCGGCGCGACGCCTGCGCGGAAGTTCTCCGGCGGCAGCCACGGGGCGAAGAGCTGGTGGTGCCTCGCCGCCGAGCCGAAGTCCCAGAGGATGGGATCGTCGCCGCGCGGCAGCAGCGCGTAGCGCGCGTTCTTGTCGCGCGCCCACTCGCCGATGTGCGTGCTCGTGACATACCGGATGTTGTTCGGGTCGAAGAGCAGCACTGCGCCGAGATCGGAGAGCTCGAGCGACGCCTTCGCCCGTGCGAGCCGGTCGCGCCGGAGGCGCGGGAAGTCGATTCGCTGCTCCCAGTCGACTGCGCGTGTCGCGTCGGGTGAGCCGGAGATCCTGCCGCGCATGGTCATCGTGAAACCCCCTGCTGGGCGTCTCGAAGGTTGAGGTAGAGCGCCATGAAGTCGTCGTCTCCGTACCCGGAGTCGATTGCCGAACGGAGCAGTGCCTTCAGCTCGCGCGTGACGGGAAGGTCGACGCCGCCATGCTCGGCCGCGTCGAGGATGAGGTCGACGTCCTTCTCCATCAACGCCGTCGTGAAGGTCGCCGAGTAGTCGTCGCGCAAGAGCGGCTCCGTCTTGTACTTGACGAACGGTGCGCCCGCAGCGGATGCCCCCATGACGTGCAGCAGGTCGCCGCGGGAGACACCGCCGGCCTCCGCGAGCACGAGGGCCTCCGACATCAGCTGCGCGAGCCCGCCGACCATCAGGTTGACGGCGAGCTTGACGATCCGCGCCTCCTCGGCCTCGCCGACGCGGTGGACCGTCGACCCGATCGCACGCAGGACCGGCTCGACCCGCGTGATCGCGGCGTCGTCGCCCGAGACGATGAAGCTGAGATTGCCGGCCCGCACGACGCTCGGGTTGCCGCTGACCGGCGCGCGGACGTAGGCGACGGACGCCTCGGCCGCACGTGCAGCGACCCGCGCCGACGCCTCGGGCGAGACGGTGCTGAGATCGACGAGGACGGCGCCGGGCCGAGCCGACGCGGCGACCTCTGACGCGACGGCGGTCAACGCGTCGTCGTCGGCGAGCGAGGTGAGGACGACGTCGACCTCGCGGGCGAGCGCGGCCGGCGACTCGGCTGCAGTCGCCCCGAGGGCGACGAGCGGCCCGGCCTTCGCAGGCGTTCGATTGCAGACGAGGAGGGGATAGCCGGCGGCGAGCAGACGCTCCGCGACTGCCGCGCCCATGTTGCCGAGCCCGATCAACCCGACGGCGAGACGCGGGTCCTGTGAGGCGCCCACTGTGCAGTATGAATAAACGAATGCCCGGGGCGGGTCAAGCCAGCGCCGGACTGTCGTCCTGTTTGTACAGCGTGACGACACGCCTTGCGGACGGCGTTTGACTTTTCCGGCCGCCGTCCACACAATCACTTGTGGAACAGTCGTTCCACAGTGTGAGATGGCAGAGGTGACCGGCACCCAGGCGATCGACCGCGCGGCGCAGCTCCTCGTGCGCGTCGTCGAGTCGGCGCAGCCGCCGTCCGTCGGCGAGCTCGCGCAGGGCGCGGGCCTGCCGAAGAGCACGACCTCGCGGCTCGTCTCGGCGCTCGAGCGGCAAGGGCTCGTCCAGCGTCTCGGCGAGCGCGGGCGGCTGACGGCCGGGCCGGTCCTGCTCCGCTACGCGAACCGCGACGGCTCGTCGACGCTCGTCGAGCTCGCCGCGCCGTCGCTTCGGCGGCTCGCGGACGTCTCGGGCGAGACGATCAACCTCGCCGTGCCCGGCGTCGACGGCGTCGAGCATCTCGCGCAGGAGGACACCGCCCACTTCGTCGGCGTCACGGACTGGGTCGGACGAAAGGTGCCCTTCGAGGCGGCCGCCAACGGGAAGGTGTTCCTCGCCTTCAACACGCCGTCGCCCGAGCTCGCTGCGATTCGCGCGCGCGGCTTCGCGACGTCGATCGACGAGCTCGAGATCGGCCTGACCGCGCTCGCCGCGCCGGTGCTCGGCCCGGCGGGCGACGCGATCGCCGCGCTTTCGATCTCAGGACCAACCGCACGCTTGAACGGCGAGCGCATCGCGCAGCTCGCGCCTCGGCTGATCGACGAGGCGAACCAGCTGGCGCGACGCCTCGGCCACCGCGACCAGACGAAAGGTGCCGCATGACCGAAGAGGAGATCCTCAAGGGGCTGTACGACAACACGCTCGTCGGCAACGCGCCCGAGGTGAAAGACCTGACGAACGCCGGGCTCGAGCAGAACGTCGAGCCCGAGAAGATGCTCTACGACGCGTTGATCCCGTCGCTCGAGGAGGTGGGTGCGCGCTTCGAGCGCGGCGACTTCTTCGTCCCCGAGATGCTGATCGCCGCCCGCGCGATGCAGGGTGCGCTCGACATCCTGCGGCCGCTCCTCGCCGAGACCGGCGCGAAGCAGGTCGGCACGTACGTGATGGGGACGGTCAAGGGCGACGTGCACGACATCGGCAAGAACCTCGTGAACATCATGCTCGAGGGCGCCGGCTTCACCGTGTACGACCTCGGCGTCAACGTCGCGCCCGAGGTGTTCGTGGAGAAGATCAACGAGCACCAGCCCGACATCGTCGGCTTCTCGGCGTTCCTCACGACGACGATGCCGATGTTCAAGGCGAACATCAACGCGCTCGAGAAGGCAGGCATCCGCGACGACGTGATCGTCATGGTCGGCGGCGCGCCCGTCACGCAGGAATACGCAGACATGGTCGGCGCCGACGGCTATGCCGCGGACGCCTCAACCGCAGTCCGACTCGCGAAGGATCTGATCGAACGGAAACGCAGCGCCGTCCCCGCGTAGTCCGGCCGCTCGAGCTCGTCGAGGCAGCCGTCAAGAAGCCCATCTGGGGCTGCCGCATGTGCGGTCAATGCGTGCTGCACTCGACCGGCATGACGTGCCCGATGAACTGCCCGAAGACGCTGCGCAACGGGCCGTGCGGCGGCGTGCGCCCGAACGGCAACTGCGAGGTGATTCCCGAGATGCGCTGCGTCTGGGTGAAGGCGGTCGAGCGCGCGCCGAAGACCCCGTGGGCGCACGAGATCAACGACCTGCGCCCGCCGGTCGACAACCGGCTCTGGGGCACCTCGTCGTGGCGGAACTTCCTCACGAAGCGCGACCGGCAGACACCGAAGGGCTGGCATGTCCCGGCTCGGTGAGGCAATCGCAGCCGGACGCTTCGTCGTGACCGCGGAGCTCCTGACCGTGAACGCCGGCGGCCTCGACGCCGTGCACGAGCGGTTCGAGCCGTTTGCCGAGTACGTCGACGCCACGAATGCGACCGACAACACGGCCGCGCACGCGCACGCCTCGCCGCTCGCCGTCGCGATCGCGCTCAAGCAGCTCGGGATGGAGCCGGTGATGCAGCTGACCTGCCGCGACCGCAACCGGCTGGCGCTCGAGGCCGAGATCGCCGGCGCCGCGCTGCACGGGATCGAGAACATCTGCTGCCTGACGGGCGACGACGTCACCGCAGGCGACGAGCCCGAGGCGCGGCGCGTCTTCGACCTCGATTCGATTCAGCTCCTCGCGCTCGGCGAGACGATGCGTCGCGGTACCTATCTCTCCGGCCGCAAGCTCGACCCCGCACCGGCGCTCTTCCTCGGCGCCGTCGAGAACCCCGGGGCTCCGCCGTACGACTACCGCGTCGACCGCGCACTGAAGAAGGTGCGGGCAGGCGCGCGCTTCCTCCAGCTGCAGGTCAGCTTCGAGCCGGAGCGGCTCGCCGCCTTCATGCGGGAGGCGGTCGCACAGGGGCTCGACAAGCAGTGCGCGCTCATTCCGTCGATCTGTCTCGTCCGCTCGCCGAGCGCGCTCCGCTACATGGAGGCGAACGTCCCGGGCATCACGGTCCCGCTCGAGACGATCGAGCGCTGCGAGCGCGCGGCGGATCCCGAAGCCGAGTGCTTCGAGGTCGCGTGCGAGCTGGCCGAGCACGCCCGCTCGCTGCCCGGCGTCGCGGGCCTGCACCTGATCAGCTTTCGCAAGGAAGCCGGCATCGCGCGCCTCTGCCGCCGGCTCGGCATCGCCACACGAGACGAAAGGGAGTTGCGTGGAGACAGTCGTCCAGTCGCGGTCTAAGACGGTCGTCATCGGCCCGGACCGGCCGTTCTGCGTGATCGGCGAGCGCATCAACCCGACGGGGCGCAAGGCGTTCCAGGCGCAGCTGCAGGCGGGCGATCTCTCGCAGCTCGAGCTCGACGTCGCGCAGCAGGTCGAGGGCGGCGCTGACATGCTCGACGTGAACGTCGGCGATCCGCTCGCGGACGAGGTCGGCCTGATGGCCCGGGCGATTCCGATGGTGCAGGGGCTCACGGACCTGCCGCTCTGCATCGACAGCTCCGTGATCGAGGCGCTCGAAGCCGGCCTTGCCGCCTACGAAGGCAAGGCGCTCGTCAATTCCGTCACGGGCGAGGACGAGCGGCTCGAGGCGATCCTGCCGATCGTCGCCCGTCACGGCGCGGCGGTGATCGGCCTCGCGAACGACGACGAGATCCCGATGGAGCCGGAGCGGCGGCTCGAGGTCGCGAAGAAGATCGTCAGCCGCGCCGGCGACCACGGCATCCCGCCCGAGGACGTGATCATCGATCCACTCGCCATGCCCGTCGGCGCGGAGCCGCGTGCCGTCACGCTCTTCGTCGAGACGCTGCATCTCCTGCGGGCCGAGCTCGGCGTCAACACGACGTGCGGCGCGTCCAACACGAGCTTCGGCCTCCCGGGCCGGCACACGCTCGGCGCCGCGTTCCTCGCCGTCGCGCAGTCGCACGGCCTGACGAGCGCGATCATGGACGCCCGCCGCGACGAGACGGTCGAGGCCGTCCGCGCGACGGACTTCCTGCTCGGCCGCGACGAATGGGGCGCTGCCTGGATCCGCCGTTACCGCGCGAAGCAGGCGGCGACCGCTTGAGCGCGGTCGAAGAGCTCCCGGTCGAGCCGCATCCGGACCGCGTCCGGCTGCGCTTCCTGCAGATCGGCGAGGACCGCGCGATCAAGGAGGCGCGCGTCCCTGCCGGGACGACCATCTTCGACGCGGCGAGCTGGAACGGCGTCGCGATCGACTCGACCTGCGGCGGCCACGGCACGTGCAAGAAGTGCAAGGTGAAGGTGATCGCCGGCAACGCGCCGATCAGCACCGTCGACCCGCGCGCGTTCTCGCCGGAGGAGCTGCGCAACGGCTGGCGCCTCGCGTGTCGCGCGGCGACGCAGGAGGACTTGACGATCGAGGTGCCGCCGCTCCAGACGCGGCCGAAGGCCGCGCTCGCCGGGGTCGGCCGGCACGTGATCCTGCGTCCCGCCGTCCAGAAGCGCTACGTCGAGCTCACGGAGCCGACGCTCGAGGACCAGCTCTCCGACCTCGAGCGGCTGCTCGCGGCGATGGACGACGTGGAGCCGCGCGTCTCGCTCGACGTCGTGCGCTCGCTCGGCAGGACGCTGCGCGAGAGCAACTGGCAGGTGACGGCGGTGCTCGCGGACGACGTGCTGATCGACGTCGAGCCCGGCGACACGAGCAGCTCGCGCCACGCCATCGCATTCGACCTCGGCACGACGACGGTCGTCGCGACGCTCCTCGACCTCGAGACGGGCCAGCCGAAGGCGGTGCGCTCGATGCTGAACGCCCAGCAGCCGTTCGGCGCCGACGTCATCTCCCGGATCAGCGCGACGATGATGGACGAGACGGCGCTCGACACGCTGCGCCTGCGGGCGCACGAGACGCTGCAGCAGCTGACCGACGAAGTCTGCGAAGAAGGCGGTGTCGACCCGCGCGAGGTCTACGAGGTCGTCGTCACCGGCAACGTGACGATGATCCAGCTCGCACTCGGCATCGACCCGGAGCCGCTGTCGATGGCGCCCTTCACGATTGCAGCGCGCCGCCTGCCCGAGGCGCGCGCCGCGGACTTCGGCCTTCGGGTGCACGAGCGTGCGCCGGCCGTGCTCTTCCCGGCCCTCGGCGCCTACGTCGGCCCCGACATCGTCGCCGGGATCCTCGCGACCGGCCTCACGCTCGACCGCCGCGTCCGCCTCTTCATCGACGTCGGCACGAACAGCGAGATCGTGCTCGGCTCCTCGGCGAAGGCGCTCGCGACGGCGGCACCCGCCGGCCCGGCCTTCGAGGCGGCGCAGATCCGCTGCGGCATGCGCGCCGCGGAGGGCGCGATCGAAGGCGTGAAGATCGTCGACGGCGAGGTGCAGCTGACGGTGATCGGCGACGTGGAGCCCGTCGGCCTCTGCGGCTCGGGGCTCGTCGACGCGGTCGCCGAGCTCGTGAGCGCCGGGATGCTCGACAACTCCGGCCGCTTCGTCCTCGACGCCTCGGAGCGCTTTGCCAAGATCGGCGAGGAGAACGTCTTCTACCTGACCGACGACGTCTATCTCTCGCAGCGCGACGTGCGCGAGCTGCAGTTCGCGAAGGCGTCGATCGCCACGGGCTGGACGATCCTCTGCAAGGAGCTCGGCATCGAGCCGGAGGAGGTGTCGCAGGTGCTGCTCGGCGGCTCGTTCGGCTCCTACCTCACCGCGGCGAGCGCCGTGAAGATCGGCCTCGTGCCGCGGCTGCCGCTCACCCGGATCGTCGCGGCGGGCAACGTCGCCGGCGAGGGCGCCAAGATCGCGGCGCTCTCCGTGACCGAGCGCGCGGCGGCGAACGCGGTGCTCGAGGAAGTCGAATACGTCGAGCTCTCGGGGCGGACGGACTTCAACGACCTCTTCATCGACCAGCTCGGGTTCCCGGCGTGACGAAGGTCGTCGTCTCCTGCGGCGCGCTCGCGCTGCACATCAAGGCGATCGCGAAGCGGCGGAACTGGGACCTCGACGTGCGCCCGGTCCCGCCGGAGCTGCACAACCGGCCCGAGAAGATCCGCGCGGCCGTCGAGCGGGCCGCAAACGGCGACGAGGCCGTGGTCGCGTACGCGCACTGCGGCGCCGACCTGACCGGCTACCGGCGGCTCGCCGGGGCGCACTGCTACGAGGTCTTCGGCGCCGAGCACGAGCCCGCGACGTACTTCCTCACGGATTTCCTCGTCAAGAGCTTCGACAACGTCGTCTGGCGCGGGCTCGGCCTCGACCGTCATCCCGAGCTGCGCGACGACTACTTCCGCCACTACGACAAGGTCGTCTGGCTCGCCCAGGAGCAGACGCCGGAGCTTCGCGAGCACGCCGAGCGTGCGGCTGCGAGACTCGGGCTGCCGCTGGAGATCCGCGAGACGGGCGACACGGGACTGGAGCGAGCCTTGGAGCAACTGCTGTGCTGACGAACACGCTGCCGCGCTACGAGATCCTCGACGAGTTCGCGCTTCAGGAGCTGGAGCGCGGCTGGCGGCGGATCGTCAGCGACCTCGGCATCGAGTTCCTCTACGACGAGGCGCTCGAGTACTTCAAGGGAGCCGGGCAGCAGGTCGACGGCCAGCTCGTCAAGTTCGATCCCGACTGGATCCTCGAGCAGGTCGCGAAGGCGCCACCGGAGTTCGACCTCCAGGCCCGCAACCCGGAACGCGGCGTCCACATCGGCGGCAAGCACATGGTCTTCTCCGCCGTCTACGG
>Ga0070741_10018410_pt1 | contig 11315 bp, 7 predicted proteins | sample Coa_R1_4_FD_66440 | JGI IMG/M metagenome (GOLD analysis project Ga0070741, IMG submission 66440) | Surface soil microbial communities from Centralia Pennsylvania, which are recovering from an underground coalmine fire - Coalmine... | ecosystem: Environmental > Terrestrial > Soil > Unclassified ...
GGCGGCGAAATTGCGAACGGCTATTTGTACGGACGCGGCGCGCTCGATACCAAAGACCTGGCGGCAATGGAACTCGCGGTGATGGTCTTGCTCAAACGGAATAATGTGCCATTGGCGCGTGATGTCATATTTATGGCGAACGCGGATGAAGAAGTCGGCGGATTTTATGGCGCGGGCTGGATGGTTAAGCATCATCCCGACTTGATTCGCGCGGAATATGCCATCAACGAAGGGGGTGGCTTTGGCTGCAACATTTTCGGGAAACGAATTTATACGATTCAAACAGGAGAGAAAGGCACGGCGCGGTTTTACTTGCGCGCACGCGGGAAACCGGGGCACGCATCCGTGCCACAGCGCGATAACGCGGTCTTGAAACTCGCGCGAGGTCTGGACAAGCTTGGCGCGGCGTCATTTCCAATGCATGTGACGCAAACGACGCGGTATTTTGTCGAAGGTCTAGCGAAAGCGGTTGGTGGGCAGCCTGCTACTGCGCTGCGCGGAGTTCTTGACGGCAAGAATGGACATCGTTCGCTGGATACGCTTCCGATGGATGAAGGGTTGCGCGGAATGTTGTATGCGATGCTTCATAACACCGCGACGCCGACCAAGCTGAATGCGGGCAGCAAAATTAATGTCATTCCTTCTGTCGCGGAAGCGCAGGTAGATGCGCGGCTCGTACCAGGGCAGACACCGGAAACGTTTTTGCGGGAGCTGCGCGCGATTCTGGATGAAGAATACGAGATTGAATTTCATCAGCCGACGACGGTCGGCATTGAAGCCGATCCGGAATCGCCGTTATATGACACGATTGTGCGGACGCTGAAGCGGCATGACCCCCACGCCATTGCTTTGCCTGATTTGGTGGTGGGCGCGACAGATGCGCGGCATGTGACAAAACTTGGTACGAAGGTTTATGGTTTTTGTCCGATGTTCGATGAAGCGAGTGAAATGGAATGTGTGCACGGGGATGACGAGCGGATTTCGTTAGAGAATGTTGGCTTTGGCACGCGCGTGTTGTACGAGGTTGTAAGTGAGTTTGCTTCTCATGGGTAAGGAAAGGAACCGCGAATTGCGGCGGAATACGTTGCGATGGAATACATCGCAACGAATCCACGCGAATAGGTTGAATTAATTAGCGTAGATTCGTTGTCACGCATAGCGTGACAACGATTCGAGATTTTATAGTTCGGTTAACGATGAATCCCGACGATGTGGTGCTGGTGGCGCTGGTGAATTCACCGCGCGATTTGGAAATTGCCGAACGCGAGGGGTGGTATCGGATTCCTGCGCGGCACGCGCCGAAATATTTTAGCGGCGCGGATTATTTGGCATTCTATTTGCCACGCGCGTTCGGTGAACGTAAATGGAGCATTGACTCGTATGCGCCGGTGCGTGGGCACGAATTGGCGCGGCGGCGCGATTTATTGCCGGAAGAGGCGAATCATCCACGCGCTGATGAATTGTATTACAAGCTTCAGCTTGGGCGCATCAAACGCCGCGAGCCGCCCATTGTCTCGAAACGCGGAAGGCGCGTTCTTTTTCTTTGGACGAATTGGGAAAAATTTTCGAATGCGCGGGAGTGGAACGATTTGTATTTGCGGACTCCCGCGCATGAGAAATTATGGGACGCGCTGCGCGCAGAGAATTTGGACGTTGAGCGCGAGACCATTGTCAATGAGGGGCGAACACGGTATCGGGTGGATTTCCTGATTTATTTAGGAAAAACTCATTTAGCTATCTCTCTCGGCGACAAGGCGGACCGGCAAAGTCTCGGTCAGCATGATGTTCTGCTGACGGTCATGCCGAATGAAATTGAAAATCGCTTTGAGCATGTACATCGCGCGATTCAGCACGCGGTGCGTGAATTAGACCAACCGTACGAGAAAAGGATTCCCGCGTGAGTATTCTTGTTGACAAAAATACACGCCTGTTAGTGCAGGGCATTACGGGGCGTGAAGGGCACTTTCATACTAAAAATTCGATTGATTATGGAACGCATATCGTCGCCGGAGTCACGCCAGGACGGGGCGGGGAACATGCTCTGGGTGTTCCGGTCTTTGATACGGTCAAAGAGGCGGTGAAAGAAACCGGCGCAAATTGTTCCGTCATTTATGTTCCGGCGGGCGGCGCTGCCGATGCGATGCTGGAAGCGAGCGACGCAGGAATTCCCCTCGTCGTCTGTATCACGGAGCGCGTGCCGGTGCAAGACATGATGCGCGTGAAACACGAATTTGACCAGCGCGGGACACGGCTGATTGGACCGAATTGTCCGGGACTGATTACGCCGGGACAAGCCAAAGTCGGTATTATTCCAGGAAACATTTGTATGCCGGGATCGGTTGGGCTGGTCTCGCGTAGTGGTACGCTGACCTACGAAGTGGTGGATGCGCTCACACGACAGGGGAATGGACAATCTACTTGCGTCGGCATCGGTGGTGATCCCGTGCGCGGGTTAAATTTTGTCGAGATATTGGAATTATTTCAAAACGATCCCCAGACCAAAGCTATTATTCTTATTGGCGAGATTGGTGGAACGGATGAAGAAAAAGCGGCGCAGTATATCAAGGAACACGTGACGAAGCCCGTAGTCGCCTTTATCGCAGGACAGGCTGCACCGCCGGGGAAACGGATGGGACACGCCGGGGCAATCATCGAAGGCGGAACGGGCGCGGCGGAGGATAAAATCAAAGCGTTCCAAGCGGTGGGTGTGCCTGTGGCGCGCTATCCTGTCGAGTGCGCGGAATTGATTCGCCAAGTGTTGTGAAGCAAGAGCCTCTCGATTTCTCTCCGTATGCCGGACGATGGGTTGCAATTCTGCGCGGCCGCGTGGTCGCCATCGGCATGTCCGCGCAAGACGCATTGCTGAATTGCCGCGCGATGCATTTGAAAGACGAGCCGATACTGCGTTTTATTCCTCAACCAAACAGCGTAAGAATCAATCCCCCGCTACGCAAAAGCAATGCAAGTAAATCTACTTGAACGATTGCGCGCCTTTCTTGCCGCGCGTGAGACTCCCGCCTATCTCGTCGGTGGAAGTGTCCGCGATGTGCTATTGGGACGCGTGACACATGATTTGGATGTGTCGGTGCAGGGCGACGCGTCCGAGTTGGCGCGCGCCTTTGCGGACGAAAACGGCGCGGCGTTTTTTGTCATGGATCAAGCGTTCGATGTGGCGCGTGTAATTTTTGACCAAGGCGAGACGCGCGAGGTTGTAGATTTTGCGCGACTGCGCGGAACATCTCTCGAAATGGATTTGGCGACGCGCGATTTCACTATCAACGCAATGGCAGCGGATGCGCGGACATGGTTGGGGGCGGATCAAGACGCGGTAATTGACCCATTTCACGGACTCGCTGATCTTGCCACGCACCGTTTGCGCGTGGTCTCCGCCGACGCGTTCGTAAATGATCCCGTACGATTGCTGCGCGCCATCCGCTTTGAAGCGGAATTGGAGTTTGCGCTGGACGATGCGGCAGAAAATTTAGTGCAGCGCGACGCTCTCCTCATCAACCGCGCGCCGAGCGAACGCGTGCGCGAGGAATTCATGCGGATTCTTTCCGCGCAGAATGTACTGCGTCAATTAGAGCGGCTGGATTCGTTAGGGCTGCTTACCCAAGTTGTACCTGAATTGAACACACTGCGCGGGGTCACGCAATCGCCTCCACATATTTATGATGTGTTTGAACATTCGCTGCACGCGGTGGCAGTCGCCGAAGAGACCGAGCAGGCAGACTATATGGATATAGCGCAAGGCGCATTTGGGGAGCAGCTGCGCGAACATTTTCAGCAGCGGTATTCTTATTCGCGCCGCGAGCTCTTGCGTCTCGCGCTGCTTCTGCATGATATTGGCAAGCCCCAGACGCGTTCAGTGGACGAGCATGGGCGAATTCACTTTTATCGGCATGAAGATGTCGGCAGCGAATTGGCAGAGGGCATTTTGCGCCGTTTGCGGTTCAGTAATAATGAAATCGCCTTCGTCAAGACTAGTATCGCTAATCACCTGCGTCCAATTTTGTTAGCACAGTCGGGTGTGAGCGACCGCGCCGTGTACCGTTTTTTTCGGGATACGGGCGAGGTTGGCGTTGATGTTGCCGTTCATGCCTGGTGCGACCAGCGTGCGACGTACGGCGATGCAATGCCCACCGAAATCGAGTCGGCGTTACAAGCGACTATTGGACGTTTATTGGATCGCTATTATCATGCCCGCGAAAAGGCGATTTACCCGCCGCCGCTACTGACAGGAAATGATGTGATGGAGCAGTTGAAGTTGGAGCCGGGGCCCCATATCGGCGCTTTGCTTGACGCGCTGCGAGAAGCGCAAGCGGTGGGGCAGGTGACGACGCGGGAAGAGGCGCTTGAATTTTTGCGTATTTTCCTGTCCTCCGAAAAACTTTGACACTCCCGCCCTCCTCGCCTATAATCTTCCGTCGCCTAAGAAAAGCGTTAGAGCGTGTTCAACAGCTGTCATTGAGAACGCAGTGAAGCAAGCTCATAGTCAGTAGGGGGATTGCTTCGCAAAAACGGCTTGCAATGACGTTTTGTACACAGCGTTCACGCGGTTCGCTAACGTTTTTCAATTTCGTTTCGTTTGGAAAGGACTCGATGCGTCAACGTACTTTTATTTCGCTTGCGCTGATAATTTTGCTCGCCATTGTGTGTGGCTGGCTGGCGCTAAGCAATCGGACAATCTCGATTGGCTCGTTTACCCGTGAAGTCAAAGTACATCTCGGCTTGGACTTGCAGGGCGGCTTGCGCGTCTTGTTGCAGGCGGATGTGCCACCGGGGACAACAATCGAGCGCGACCAAATCAATGTCGCTAAAACCATTATTGAAAAACGCGTCAACGCGCTCGGCGTGGTTGAGCCGTTGATCCAAGTGCAGGGCAATAATCGTATCGTTGTGGAATTGCCGGGGATCGAAAATCCCGACGAAGCCATCAAGGTGTTTGGCGGTACGGGTTTGCTGGAATTTGTAGATGCAGGCAATACGCCGCTGACCGAAGGCGAGACCATTGCAACAACAGGTCCTTCGCCCTCCAATTCTTGTTCCGGGGTTGTCGCGCAGAGCTCACCAACTCCAACGCCGACAATTGCGCCTTCGTCTACGATCTCCCCCACAAATGGCATCACTCAAACCAACGCGATCACAAACACGCAGGTTTATACGACGGTGATGACGGGCGATTGTTTGGAAACCGCTTCGGTTGTCTTTAATCAAAGCACGAATCGCCCCGAGATTTCATTCACGCTTAAGGGCAATGGTGTAAAAATTTTTGGCGATCACACTACGGCGAATGTGGGCAAGTATCTCGCCATTGCGCTGGATAAGCAGGTTATCTCTTCGCCATCAATTAATTCTCCAATTACTACAGGGTCGGGAGTGATTCAGGGAAGTTTCACAGTCCCCGAAGCAAACAACCTTGCGGTGCAGCTAAAGTTCGGTTCACTGCCAATTCCGCTACGTATCGAGACGACAACGAATATCGGTCCAACGCTCGGTCAGGACTCAGTGAACCGAAGTATCATCGCAGGTGCGATTGGCGTGTTCATCGTCGCGCTTTTTATGATTCTGTATTACCGTCTGCCCGGTGTGCTCGCGGTCATTGCTTTGACGATTTACGGATTTATCGTATTCACAATTTACAAAATCGGCGTGCCAGGTCTCTTTGATTTCGTTACTTTGACGCTGCCTGGTATCGCTGGTTTTATTCTATCGCTCGGTGTAGCGGTAGATGGAAACATTCTGATATTTGAGCGCATGAAGGAAGAACTGCGCGAAGGGCGTCCGCTCGCCCTCGCCATCGAATCTGGATTTGACCGCGCATGGCCCTCGATTCGCGATTCAAACATCTCTACCTTGATTACGTCCGCGATTCTTTTGTGGTTCGGCTCGAACTTTGGCGCGAGCGTCGTCGCAGGTTTTGCGATTACGCTGATGATCGGGGTAGTTATCGGTCTGTTCACATCCGTCTTTGTGACGCGCACATTCCTCCGCTTTATCCTGGATGTGATGCCCAACATCAGCTTGTGGTGGTACGGCGTCGGCTCGACGCCGCGTCGTGAAAAGTCGTATGCTCCGACTGCGGAATGAAAGGAATTCATCGTGATTGATTTTGTCGGCAAACGGTATTTGTATTTCCTGCTGTCTTTGCTCATTATCGTGCCGGGACTAGTTGCGATTATTATTCACTGGTCGCAGTTCGGTGAACCTTTCTCGTTGGCAATTGACTTTACGGGTGGAACGAACTGGGAAATTGTGGATATTAGTCGCCAGCCCACGACGGATGAGATTCGCGCGATTTATAGCAAGTATGGAATTCGTGACGCGGTGCCGCAGCCGGAAACACTCGAAGGCAAGCCAGGTGTGCTGATTCGTTCCAGCGAAGTGCGCCCCGAAGTCAAAGACCAGATCGCGGCGGACTTGAGGCAGCTGCTTGGCAATTTCACCGAAGTCCGTTTTGAATCAGCAGGTCCGGCGATTGGCGCGGAAGTTTCCCAGAGCGCGTTGATTGCTGTTGCAATGGCATCTATTGCGATTTTGCTGTATCTGACTTATGCGTTTCGCAAAGTGCCACACCCGTTTCGTTATGGGGTGTGCGCTATTATTGCGATGATTCACGATGTGCTGGTGGTGTTGGGGACGGCTGCCATTTTCGGCTTGCTGTTTGGCGAACAGGTAGATGTGCTATTTCTCACGGCGCTGTTGACGATCATCGCATTCTCGGTGCATGACACAATTGTGGTGTTTGACCGCATCCGCGAGAATTTGATTCGTTTGCGCTTGCTGCCTTTCGATGATGTAGTGAATCACAGCATCATGCAGACGTTGGATCGTTCGATCAATACGCAGCTTGTCGTATTGTTTACGCTCACATCGCTGGCGCTGTTTGGTGGCATCACGATTCGCCAATTCGTATTGACGATGTTGATTGGCATTTTGAGCGGCACGTATTCGTCTATCTTTAATGCCTCGCAGCTCCTCGTCGTTTGGGAACACGGCGAAGTCGGAAACTTTTTCCGTCGTCTGACGGGGCGGCAGCGTGAAGTAACAACGGCGTAACGAATAGACCTGCGGGGGCAGTCCTCGCAGGTCTTTTTGATGTTATGATTTGGATTGCGCATCTATGCTTGTAGTAACGAATTCACTCGCTCTCTGTAATCAACGAATGAATTCGTTACTACGGTTTTACTTTGGTTGTGGATAGCCCGACCGATCTCGTCATTCAACAATTTGCGCCAGCACTGGCCGACCATGCGCGTACGCTTAACGAGCTCCATGCCCGGCTTGCGAACAAGCGTCAATCATTGTTGGATGAAATCAAGATTCGCTTGGCAAATGAGCCGCGCTATGCGCTTGCCGCGCGAACCCTAGCAGAGCGAGTTGTTGGCGTGTTGTTCGATGGGCTTGCTTCCAGCAATGACGCGCTGCAAACGTACCTCAAAAATGCTGGCGTATGGGCGAAGGAACTAAGCGGGCAGGGCTATGAGTTCACTGAACTTACGGAGCTGGTCATCACATTCCGCCGGACGCTCTTGTCTTTCATTTCAAAAGAATTTGCGCCGGGGCCGGAAATGGAATTGACCTTTGTGGCACTCGATGCATTGGAGCGAGCGATGATTGCGGTTCTTGCCGCCGCGTGCGTGATGCAAGTGCGCGAGCAGTTGGCACGTGGAGCGCATTTACGCTCTGTTGGACGGTTAGCGGGAGGATTCACGCACGCGCTCAACGACACGATGGCGGTCATCCTGGGGCGCGCGCAAATGTTGGAAGAGCAGTCTGAAGAACAAGGAGCGCGCGAAGAACTACGAGCCTTGCAAAAGAGCGCGTGGGCAGGAGCGGAAAGCCTCAAGCGGTTTCAGAATTACGCATTGGAACAAGACGGTATTGAACCAACTCGTTTGGATGTGAATGCGATTATTAGTGATGCTGTGCAGCTCACCCGCTTTCGCTGGCGCGATGAAGCGGAAGCGAGCGGTATCGTATTCGAGGTTGCACAAGACCTTATGCCCGTACCGCCCGTGATTGGACATGCAGCATTGTTGCGCGATGTGCTCATTGAACTCATTCTCAACAGCGTCGAAGCTATGCCGCTCGGTGGTCTGATGACGCTACGTACCGAGCGCGTCCAAGACCGCGTACAAATTACTGTGCTCGATCAAGGCGAAGGAATGGATACAGTGACGCTCGGGCGCGCGTCCGATGTGTTTTTCACGACGAAAGGTTCCGGTCATGTTGGCTTGGGGCTGGCAACCGTTTCCAACATTATCCGACAATTCGGCGGCACATTCAACTTGACCAGTGCGCCCGGCGAGGGTACGCGTGCGGTGATCTCATTGCCTGCCGCTGCTGACATCAAACAGGTGTCCGATTTACGCACTATGCGTCTGGCGCGCTGGACCAAAATTTTGGTGGTAGATGACGAGCCACTTGTCCGCGATATGGCGACACGTACATTTCAACGGCGCGGCTTTGAAACCGTCGCGGCGGCATCGGGCCAAGAAGCACTGCGAATTTTTCAAGAACAAGGTCCGTTTCAGGTGGCGCTTGTGGACTTGGGAATGCCGGGCATGAATGGGTTTGATACGGCGCGCGCTTTAAAAGAGCTCAAGCCGAGACCAATTGTGATTTTAATGACGGGCTGGGCACCCGAGCTCGACCCGAAAAAGATGCGCGAAGCCGGTATTGACCGCGCCATCACCAAGCCGTTTGAAGCGGATCAGGTCATCCAATTGATTGACGAAGCGATGGCGATTCACGAAAAACTATAGCTGGAAATGAAACGCACCTGATTTTAGCAGGTGCGTTTCATTTCCGTTACTTGAGGTATCTTTCAAACCAATCGCATACCCGCGTGAGCAAATCTTTGACGTGCGGCGTTTCGCCAATCGCGTGCGGTTCGCGCGGGTAAATCACAAATTCCGTTTCGATACCTCGCTCCTTGAGGGCGCGATAGAGTTCATAACCTTGACTAACAGGAACATCGCCATCTTTTTCGCCGTGCAGAATCAAGGTTGGCGTTTTTACGTTGGCAATATAGTGTAATGGCGAAAATTTGTCATAGACGCCATTCCGTTGATAGGGGTCAGCATCGTAATGCAGCGCATCCCACGCCGAGAGATAACTGGTGCCATGAAAGCTCAACCAGTTGGCAATGCCCGCACCAACAATCGCCGCTTTAAAACGATTCGTCTGCGTAATCGCCCATGCGGTCAAAAAGCCGCCATAGCTCCAGCCGCCAAAGCCAAGACGTTTCGGGTCGGCGATACCACGTTCAATGAGCGCATCTACGCCTGCCATTATGTCTTGAAAATCTTTGCCGCCCATATCACCGATGTTGGCTTCGGCAAATTCAATGCCCCAACCGACGCTGCCGCGATAATTTGGCATAAAGACCGCAAATCCGCGCTGCGTCAAATGATAGACCCAACGCGTCGGCGAAAAAAATTCGTTCGGCGTAATCCCCGTCGGTCCGCCGTGTGGATGAACAATCAGCGGCAGGCGCTTGCTATTTTTCAAACCAATGGGCTTGACCAGCAACCCCTGCATCCGCTGGCTCTCCGCGCCAATCCACTCGACCAATTCATGTTCTCCATATTCTCGATTGAGAAAGGAGGCATTGAGGTTGGTCAATTGTTCCCACACGAGCGCAGGGCCGCGCTGATAGTCGGCGGTTCTACGGTTTTTTGCGGATAGAGTTTGGGATGCGGACATTTCTCCGCCATTCGGATTCAGTATCCAAACTTCACGCGGCATGTTCGGCGCAGAACGGATAACGGCTAGTGTTCCATCTTGAGCGCGGCTGAATTTGGGAGCGTAACTTTCTTGGAATGCACCTTCGCCATGCCAGATGGGGTGATACGCGCCTTCAATATCGAATTCGGCAATGGCTGCCTCGCCGTTCAAATATCCAATTCCCACTAAAGCCTGATTGTTAATCCACTCGATGCCGCTGGCGCTACCTTTGTAGCCTTCCGAAAGTCGCCGAGCATTTTTGCCATTGGTATCCGTGAGATATACATCGCCGGAAATGATGGCTCGGTCACTCCACAACGACGAGACGAACGCGATATGACGCCCGTCGGGCGACCAGCGCGGATGCGCGACCTGTTTCTTGGGGCGCGAAAAGATTTTGCGCGGCGCGCCGCCGGACGCGGGGACACGAGCAATCCACACATCATACCAACTCCACTCGTAGGGATGGGTTGAACAAATCAGCGCAAGCTCTCTGTCATCTGGCGACCAATCCAATTCCCACGCATGAGTATCGCCGCGCGTAACGACATGCGTTTTTCGCGTTTTAATATTCACAATCCAAACGCGCGTAAAGCTGTGCTTGCCCTCAAATTCAATTTCGTCGTATCCCTGGGCGCGGCGCTGTAACGTTTCTTCTTCGGGCGCGTCGGGTTGTAGAAATGCGATGCGCGTGCCATCGAGCGACCACTTGAACATCGTCACGTCCCGATGGGGCTTGATGAGACCCGGCCCAAAGGTGATTTGCTGTGCTTCGCCGCCTTCGCGCGGAATCAAATAGATTTGATACACATCGTTTTGCGCGCGGTCTGACGCAAAGGCAAGCATCGTGCCATCGGGGGACCAACGCGGATGCAATTCGGATGCATTGGCGGAGGTAAATTGACGCGTAAAAATGCCTGCTGTATCGGTCAGCCAGATATTGGAGCGCGTCGTCTTGTCGCGGTCATGGGTGAGCGCGCTGACAACAAACGCGACGCATGAGCCATCAGGGTGAATTTGGGCATCAGCAACAAAGCGATAGGTGTCAATATCATCCAGTACAAGTTTCCGTGAACGCGGGGGCATAGGTTTCGTCTCCTTGAAATGTGAAACAAGTTTAGCACAAAAACGAGATAGTTATGCTAAGATGTTACACTGCTTGCACCGCAACCACGTCATTTCGAACGTTCCGCTGATTACTCCGCTGAATACAGCGGTGTGAGAAATCTTGCCCTGCGCGAAAGAGAGATTTCGGCGACGAACTCCGCCGCAACTGCGCTTCGAAATGATAAGAATGCGGTGTTCGAAATGACAATGATGGGGAGGAGTGGATGACAACTGACCAGGAGCTTGGTTTTCAGACATTGGCAGTTCATGCAGGCGAAGCGCCTGATCCGACGACGGGTGCGCTTGTGCCGCCGCTGTCGCTTGCGACGACCTACCACCTCGGAACGACCGAGACCGGCGCGGCGCTTTTTAGCGGGGAGAAAGAGGGCTATGTCTATACGCGCTGGTCAAACCCAACGGTATCGCTGTTGGAACGGCGCGTGGCGGCATTGGAAGGCGCAGAGGCGGCGATTGCT
>Ga0070741_10018411_pt1 | contig 11314 bp, 8 predicted proteins | sample Coa_R1_4_FD_66440 | JGI IMG/M metagenome (GOLD analysis project Ga0070741, IMG submission 66440) | Surface soil microbial communities from Centralia Pennsylvania, which are recovering from an underground coalmine fire - Coalmine... | ecosystem: Environmental > Terrestrial > Soil > Unclassified ...
ACGGCGCGGTTCGACCGGGCGATGCCGTCGGCGGGGTCCTTGAGCAGGCGCGCTCCGTACTTGGCGAGGGCCGCGCGCCAGCGCTCCTGCAGCAGGGCTCTGAAGGCATCGTCGCGCATCGTGAACCTCCTCCGATGCGCTTCGGTACCGCGGGCCGCTGACAGGTACGGTCACGACGCGCTCATCGGCGGTCCGGCGCCCTCACCACGTCGATCTCCATGCGCACGACTTCGCGGTGCAACCCGCTTCGCTAGGTGCCTGAAGTCACCTAAGTGCGCGCGAGTCCGGCGCGTTCCTACGCGCGGGCAAGGTCACAGGAGATGCCTCGGCGCATAGCCTTCGGATCCTAGCGACGTACGAGCAAGCGGCGGTATCGATGAGCACCGCGCCCCTGTGTCAGGACTGAGGTCACACGGAGTCAGGTTCAGCATGCGTTGAGGCCGACATTTGTGGTCACATGTCTGGGCCGAGCAAACGATCGCTGACGCGCCGACTCAATCCACTGACTCGCTCGACATCGTGGCGCGCTTGACTTCCCAATTCGCGGTGGCGCGTCCCGCCGCTATGCTGTACCGCTGTATTCGGAGGCCGAACATTGTCCATCTGGCGCCGCTCGCATCCCGTCCTCCCCTGTGGCGTTTACGACGAGGTCGTCTCGGAGTCGCTCGAAGAGCGGCTTGCTGCGCTCGGGAATACCCACGCAATCGATCTTGCGGAAGTGAAGAGGGACACCGACATTGACGAGCAACTCGTTACGATCGTTCGTGATGCCGCGCGCATCGCAATCGAATCCAAGACTGATGCCCGAGAGAAGATCGCCGTTGCACAGGAGCTTCTAGAGAATCTCACCGGTGATGGGATACTTCGGCCGAGCGAGGCTATCCTGCGTGAAAGGATCTTGCGCGCGATCGTTCCGCGTGGGCTAGGACATGGGTCAGCATCTGCCGACCACCCACGCGGCTCCCTACTCTGCTCGGGCCTCGTCACCAACGCCCACGGCGACAGTGTCCTCTCTCATCTGGCGAGCGAGTTCGCTAGCGCCGACAAAATCGACCTCCTCTGCTCGTTCATCAAGCTCTCCGGCCTCGACAAGTTCCGTCCATTGATCGAGCGCCACCGCGCTCTCGGACGTCCGCTCCGCGTCCTGACGACGACGTACATGCGAGCGACCGAAGTAAAGGCCATCGAGTTGTTGCATCGACTCGGCGCCGAAGTGCGTATCTCTTACGACGATACGACCACTCGACTGCACGCGAAGGCCTGGCTCTTCCACCGCGAGAGTGAGTACTCCACCGCGTACGTCGGCTCCTCGAACCTCTCCCACGCCGCGCAAACCGAGGGCCTCGAATGGAACGTCCGGATCGCGCAAGCGGACCAGCCCGATCTCTTCGATGAGATGCGCGGCGTCTTCGAGAGTTACCGGGTCGACGCGGATCGTTTCGAGCCGTTCGACGGGACCGATCTGGCGGCCCGACGCCTCGTTCGCGCGCTTGCGGAGCCGGAGAGAAGGGGCGATTTCTTCGCCTTCGACCTCGAGCCGAAGGAGTGGCAGAAGCCGATGCTCCGCGAGCTTCGTGACGCTCGGGAAATGGGGCGTACGCGAAATCTGATCGTCGCTGCGACCGGAACCGGCAAGACACTCGTCGCGGCCTTCGACTACGAGCAACTGCTGAAGGCCGGAAAGGTCGATTCCCTCCTCTTTATCGCCCACAGAAAGGAGATCCTGGAGCAGTCGCGCCGTGTGTTCCGCCAGGTGCTGCGGCGTGAGGATTTCGGCGAGCTCTGGGTCGACGGTCAGCGGCCCGAGGCCGGCCGCCACGTGTTCGCATCGATTCAGTCGCTGGCCCTGGCGACCGATCTCTCCCCGACAGCGTTTGACCACGTCATCGTCGACGAAGTCCATCACGCTGCGGCGCAGAGTTACGTCGATCTCCTCGACCGTCTGCAGCCCAAGCAACTCGTAGGGCTCACCGCCACACCTGAGCGCGCCGACGGGCGCGTCTACGAGAAGCACTACCCGCGCCCGTACATCGGAAATCTTCGCGTCTGGGACGCCATCCAGCAGCAGGTCCTTGTCCCGTTCCGCTACTTCGTACTCGACGTCGAGGGCCTCGATCTTTCAGAGGCGAGATGGGACCGCGGATACGTAGACTCGGATCTGTCGGCGCGGCTGATCCGCGCACAGGAGTTCTGGGTGCATGCGGTCACCCGCGCGCTCAAGGAGAGAATTGCCCGGCCCGAGGCCGTCCGGGCGCTCGCATTCTGCGTGGACAAGGCGCACGCGCGCGTGGTTGCCGACCGGTTATCGGCGCTCGGCCTCACATCCCGCACGCTCACCGACGAAACACCGCGGGAGGAGCGCGATCGAGCAAAGGGCGATCTCACTCGCGGCGCGATCCAGGTCCTCTGTGTAGTCGATCTCTTCAACGAGGGCGTAGACATCCCCGACGTGAACACGCTTTTCCTGTTCCGACCCACCGAGAGCGCGACGATCTTCCTCCAGCAACTCGGCCGCGGACTCCGGCGGACGCGCGACAAGGACATCCTCACGGTGCTAGATGTGACCGGACGCCAGCACCCCAACTTCCGGTTCGACAGGCACCTTCGCGAGCTGCTCGGTCACACGCCGCGCGAGCTGCGCGAGTTTCTGGAGAAAGGCTTTGGCCGGCTCCCCTCAGGCTGCGTGCTCCAGTTCGAGGAACGCGCACAGCGCGACATTCTCGACCGGGTACGGCACGCGATCCCTTCCAACATGGATGGACTGCGCTCGCTGCTCGCGTCGCACCGGGACCGCGATTGGGACCTCGCCACGTTTCTCGCCGAAACCGAAGTCGACCCGCTGGACGTGTATCGCACGGGCCGCTCGTGGACGTCGCTCCAGGCAGAAGTCGGCCTCGCGACTCTTCCCCAGGATGAGACTGAGCGCAACGCGCTCTCGAACGTCCAGAAACTCCTGCACGTGAGCGATGACCACCGGCTGTCGGCCTGGCGACGGCTTGTGGGCCTGGAGAAGCCAGCTGCGGAACGCGAGTGGCGCGTTGCCGCGATGCTCTTCGTAATCCTATACGGTCGCTTCGAAGCTGCCGCGATCGACACCGTCTTCGAGAAGTGGAGATCGCATGAGACGCTTCGCGAGGAGGTCCGCCAACTCATCCCCGTGCTTGAAGCACGCGCGGACGCCCTTCCGCGATCTGACGCGCTTCTGCCAGAGATTCCCGTGCTCGTGCACGGGCGCTATCTCGACGTGGAGTTGAGCGCCGCGTTTCTCGCGACGACCCAGCGCGACGGCCGGTACAAGAACTTCTACACTGGAGTCGAACCGGTCTGCGACGGCCGATACGACCTGCTCCTCGTAACGCTCGACAAGGGTGACCAGAAGCACGAGCACCTCCAGTACGCCGACTTCCCGCTCACGGAGACGCTCTTCCAGTGGCAGTCGCAGTCACGCACTCGCGAGGGCAGCGAAGACGGCCTTCGTCACCTCCGGCCGGCCGATCGCGGTGTCGTGCCTCTCCTGTTCGTTCGCGAGTCCAAGAAGGACGTGCGCGGGGTGACGAACGCGTTCCGATACCTTGGCCCCGTGCGGCCCATGGCACACCGCGGGGAGCGACCGATCACGATCGAATGGGAGCTCTCGACGCCACTGCTTCCCGAGTGGGTGCGGCGATGGCGCAACGTGACTTGAGCAGTCGCCAACGAACAATCGGCTCGATCGGTGGACCCTACCGCGACTCCTTCGACCGTGACTCAGAATGGCTACGGCCAATTGACTCAACCGAAGTCAATGGGAACTTCTCGGGTCTACGAGCTTGGTTCTGATATCGGAACTTCCCGCCGGTAAATGGAGTTGGGGAGCGGCAATGGCTCCTTACTCATCGGGTCGACTCTACTGATCATGGCCTGCACCGATGGAGGCGGGAGCATGGGGCCGCCAGGACCAACAGGCGACAAGGGGAGATCCGGGTCCAGCAGGCACCCCTGGACCAGAGGGTTTCGACACCGGCGCGATCCTGCGCACGCTCGAGTCGAACCGCTTCGTCACCGGCGTCACCTGGGTGGACGGCGACCTCTGGCACGGGACGTGGGAAGGCGAGAGCGAGATCCGCCAGATCGACGCCCGAGACGGGCAAGGTGCTGACCCGGCTGATGATCCCCGAGGGCGCCGAGATAAGCGGACTGGAATCGGACGAACGCGACCTCTTCCACGCCGACCGTGGCAAGAGCGGCCGGGTCCAGGCCGTGCGGTAGCCACGCCGCCGGTCGGGGCGCGAGGGCCGCGCACGGCGCCGAACCGCGCGAACTCCGGCTGCCCCGCCATGGCGCGACAAGAGCTGCGAAATAACGGATGCTGGCGGGCGTCAGCGCCCAGGAGAAATCATGCCCGACGGCGAGAGCCTCGCGACCCCGCGGTTGCGGCAGGCGGCTTTCATCACCATCGCCGGCGCCGTCATGGCCTGGGGCGTCCCGTTCGCCGAGTTTCGCATCCTGCCGGACCTGTTCGTTGCCGGCAGCGCCGCGCAGACGGCGCGCAACCTGTCTGCGCACCACGGGCAGTTCTTGTTGGCGATCTTCGCCTACTACCTCAATTTCTTCGGAGACATCGTCGTCGCTTGGGGGCTGTATCTGTTGTTGCGGCCGGTGAACGCGTCGATCTCGATGTTCGTCGCCTGGGTGCGCGTCGCCTTTGCGGCGCTCGGCCTCGCGGCGCTCCAGAACCTGGTCACGGCGAACCAGCTGGTCACCCGGGCCTCCGATCTGGCCGCGCTCGGCCAGGCACAGCTCGACGCGCAGGTGTTCGTCGCCGTCGTTGCGTTTCGATCGCAGTTTGCCTTCAGCCTGATCCTGTTCGGCGTTCATCTCATGCTGCTTGGCTGGCTCTTCTGGCGCTCGACGCACCTGCCACGCTGGCTCGGAGCCATCCTCGCTGTGGACGGCCTCGGGTGGATCCTGCTCATCACCGGCCGCTACGTGGGCGTGAACCTCGAGTTCCTCTTCGTCACGTCGTTCGGCGAGCTGGTGCTGCTCGTCTGGCTGATCGGGTGGGGCACGCGATTGCGCGAGTAGCGTCCCCTCAGGCCCTCGCCTCTGCCGTCGCTCGCGGCTCGAGGCCGTTACGCTTCAGCCCGGTCCGGCTGCTCGCAACATGAAAAACAACCCTGCCCCGACGATGACGGTCCCGATTGCCCGCGCGATGCGATCACCGGCCGGTGCGAGACGCTCCACGGTGATCGCCCCTGTCACGACAACCATCGCGCGAAGGTCCATCACCCCGATGACCAAGAGGACCGCCACCAGACCGGCGCAGCACTGGCTGCAGTGGAGTCCGAGGCGGAGGCCGTGTCGCCATGCGGCGCCGGCGTCGGCCGGCAGCGTACGGCCGCGCCCAGGCATCTGCCTGCAGCAGGCGAGGTGACGCGCTTTCCACGAAGTGAGCTGCAGGGCGCCGGCCATCAGCACGACCACTCCGACCGCCATCGGTACAGCGCGCGCCAACGCCGGCTCCTGCATCTCGACCGCTGCCAGCGCGACGCCCAGCGGAAAGACTGCCATTCCGAACACGGTCCAGACGAAGAAGTACCCCGCCCCCACCAGCGCCGTCAGCGGACCGAGGTGCGTCGCGCCGACGGCCTGACGGTACCGCCAAAGCATCGGCACCAGCGACGGCAGCATCATCGCCACCATCATCACGACCCACATGCCAAGGAACGACGCCGCGGCCTCCGCCCAGGTCTGTCCGGGCATGCGCATCCACGCCATCGACATCGTCCAGCCGCCGGGCATCGACATCTCGCCCATCGCCGACATCGACGCGCACCAGGCGATCGTTCCCGCCGCGCTGGCAGCGAAGAGCAGCGCCGAGACGCCAAGAAAGATCCCCTCGGATGCCCGACGCTGCCGCGCGACAGCCACGAGCTCAGTCGTACTCGTCATGCCGCCGCCACCAGACTCCGGTCTCGTTGCGTCCCTTGGGTGCCCGGTCGAGCCACTGGTACATCCCCCACAGCCCGTCCAGCCCGCGCGCATACGTGGAATACGCGTGGTACACGACCCCGTCCTCGAGCGCGAACGCGCTCATGCCGGGCCTCTCGCGCAGGTAGGTGGCCGGGTCGGTTCCAGCCATCTTCGCCATCGCGGCGACATCACCGTCGTCCTCCGGCTGGAACGCATCCTCGCGCCGGTAGTTGTACTCGGCGCCACCCTTGCGCTGCTGTTCCTCCGTGACCCGAACGGCGAAGTCCGCGTTGAAGTCAGTGCCGCCCGAGGACGCCCAGGGAAACGTCCACCCCATCCGCCGCTTGAACGCCTGCAGCTTCGCGAGCGGCGCCCGCGACACCGCCGAGAGCGCGACGTCGTGGTTCGCCAGGTGGACGGCGAACCCGTTGAACCCGTCCGCGATCGCCGAGCACGACGGGCACCCCGCAGTGTAATCGGGCCCGAACATGAAGTGGTAGACGAGGAGCTGCGAGCGCCCCCGGAACAACTCACGCAGCGACGCGCTCCCCTCGTCGGTGTCGAATCGGTATTCCTTGTCGATCCGCACCCACGGCAGCTCTTGCCGCCGTCGCGCCAGCTCGTCGCTGCGTCGCGTGAGCTCCTTCTCCGCCTGGAGCAGCTCGAGCCGCGCAGCGAGCCACTCCTTCCGTGTGCCGGTCTTGTGTGTCGTCATCGGTCCTCTCCTTCCGGGTGTTAGATAGCGCCTCCCGATGCCGGAGTGGGAGTAACAACGGCGACGGGATAAAAGCCGGACGATGGACTCCTCGATCACCGCGGCCGGCCGCGCGCTGCGCGCAGGGGATCCGCTCGGCGCGCTCAAGCGCGTCGCCCTGCGGGACGACCCGGCGGCCCTCGCGCTCCGCGGGATCGCGATGGCCCAACTCGGTGATCTGGCACGCGCGCGGGAGCTGCTGAAGAAAGCGGCCCGAGGCTTCAGAGGGCCGCGCGAGACGCTGGCGCGTGCGCGCTGCCTCACGGCGGAGGCGGAAATCGCGCTGGCGGCGCGCGATCTCGCAGCCTGGTCGCCGCGCGCGCTCGCCGAAGCCGTCCGGACCTTCGACGCTCACGGCGATCGGGAGAATGCCACGCACGCCCGGCTGCTGCAGCTCAGGCGCCTCTTGCTGCTCGGCCGGATCGACGAGGCGGAAAGCGCCGCGCTGGAGCTCGAAGAAGGCGCGCCCGCCCGGCTCGCCGCCGTGGCCGCTCTGGTCGCCTTCGAGATCGCGCTCCGCCGCGGCCGAGCCGGAGAAGCGCGCGAGTCTCTCCAGACAGCTCGCGAGGCGGCGGCGCGCTCAGGCATCGCGCCGCTCCGCGCGGAGGTCGAGCAGGCTGGACGGACCCTCGTCCTCCCGGCGGCGCGCCTTTTGTCACACGGCGAGTCACGACCCCTCACCGTGATCGAGATCGAGGCGCTGCTCGCCTCAGAAGCGGACCTGGTCGTCGACGGCTGCCGCCGGACAGCCCGGCGCGCAGGACGCCTCGTACGGCTCTCGCGCCGTCCGGTGCTGTTCGACCTTCTCTGCGCTCTCGCCGAGGCGTGGCCCGGCGACGCGCCACGCGACCATCTGATCGAGCGCGCGTTCCAAGCCCACCGCACGAACCCCTCCTACCGCGCCCGCTTGCGCGTCGAGATGGGACGCCTGCGCCACGAACTGCGCTCGCTCGCCGGGATCAAAGCCACCGCCTGCGGATTTACTCTCGTGACGCAGGGCACCGTCCGCCTGCTCGCGCCGCCGATCGAGACCCCCGACGCCGCGGTCCTGGCGCTGCTCGCCGACGGCGAGGCCTGGTCGACCTCGGCGCTCTCCCTCGCCCTCGCCTCCAGCCAGCGGACGGTGCAGCGCGCCCTGCAGACACTGCAGGAAGCCGGTCAGGTGCGTGCGCTGGGCGGCGGCCGTTCCCGGCGCTGGCTCTCTGCGCCGGTCGCCGGATTCGCGACGACGTTGTTGCTCCCCGTCGCCGGCGCAATCGATTAAAGGGAGACGCAATGGCCAAGAAGCCCGCCGAGATCGTTCGCGAGTACGGCCCCTTCCCCGCCGCCCCGCACGTCCACGGCGTCAGCTTCGACGGCCGCCATGTCTGGCTCGCCGGCGGCGACAAGCTGCACGCTCTCGACCCCGCGAGCGGCACGCTCGTGCGCGCCCTCGACGTCGCCTGCGATGCCGGCACCGCCTTCGATGGCCGCCACCTGTTCCAGATCGCCGGCGACCGCATCCACAGGATCGACCCGGCCACCGGCAAGGTCCTCTCCAGTATCCCCGCCCCAGGCGGCGGCCGCGACTCCGGGCTCGCCTGGGCCGAGGGCACGCTCTGGGTCGGCCAATACCGCGACCGGAGGATCCACCAGATCGATCCCGAGACCGGCGCGATCCTGCGCACCCTCGAGTCGAACCGCTTCGTCACCGGAGTGACCTGGGTCGACGGCGAGCTCTGGCACGGGACCTGGGAAGGCGACAGCGAGATCCGCCAGATCGACCCAAAGACCGGCACGGTGCTCACCCGTCTGACGATGCCCGAGGGCACCGAGGTCAGCGGGCTGGAGTCGGATGGAGGCGACATCTTCTACGCCGGCGGCGGCGGCAGCGGCCGGGTCCGGGCAGTACGGAAACCGCGCGGCCGCGGCAGCCGCTAGTCACAACCCTCTCGCGCCGTGCAGCGGCGAAGGCCGCCCCCAGGCTGCGGCGAAATCGCCCGCGACGGCAGCCGGCGCTCTCACCCGACCGCGTGTTCCCGGCCCGGCTCGCGATCGAGCCGCTCCCCCGCGGAGGGTTGCACGAGCACGATCTTCCCGATCACCCCTCCCTTCCCGAGCAGCTCGTGCGCTTGTCTCGCCTCGGCCAGAAGAAATCGCCGCGCGATCACCGGCTTGATCTTCTGCTGTCCAAGGAGCTCGAACAAAGTGGCCAGGTCCTGCCGAAACAGGGCCGGCTTCAGACGCAGGAGCCACTGGATGCTGTACGGAACCACGCGCCTGCGCCCCGGGAGAAGCCTGCTGGCAGCGGTGTAGAAGGCGAACATCGCGATCGCGCGGAAGCGATGACGGCCGCCCGCGCGGCCAGAAGCCAATCGCCCTCCACGCATCGACGCAGTCAGTCCATAGGCCACGACCATTCCGCCCCGACGGAGCGCGTCGCGCGAACGCCAGATCTGCGCGCCACCGAGGCCGTCGAAGACCACGTCGACGCCGCTTCCCGTCAGGCGGCGAATCTCCTCCACGAAGTCCTGATGCTGGTAATCGATCGGAATGCCGCCCAGCTCCGATACGGTCGACGCGCCTCGCGATGAACAGGTCCCGTACATCTCCAGCCCGGCGAGCCGGCCAAGCTGCAGCAGCGCCGTGCCGACGCCGCCTGCCGCGCCGTGAATCAACACGCGCTGGCCTGCGCTCACCTTCGCGGAGCGATGCAGCATCTGATACGCGGTGACGTAATTCAGGATGAGGCTGACGGCCTCCGCCGCGTCCAACCCGGGCGGCACCGGAACCAGGTCGCGCTGCGGCAGGCAGACGAGCTCCGCGTACGCGCCGGCGATGGGCAAGGCGGCGACGATCTGGCCCGGCTCGATTCCGATGACGCCGTCGCCCAGCCGATCGACGACGCCCACCAGATCCCAACCGGGCGTGAACGGCAGCGCGGGCGTTTCCGGGTGAATGCCCTCGCGCATCATCAGATCCGGCAACGAGACGCCTGCCGCCAGCACTCGCACGCGCACTTGCCCGCGCTTCGGCTCGGGGCACTCCTCTTCGACGACCCGAAGCTCATCGGGGCCGCCGTAACGACTGACAAGGATTCGCGTGTGCCTCACGAACTCCTCGCTGACGCGACGAAGCGCAGGCTCGAGGAGCGAAATCAACATGGCAGATTGCCGCACGGCCATCGCACCAGGACGGGCAGCGCGGCGGGACTTCGCCTGCCGCTCGGCAGCGAGGTGCCGCGCCGGCGTAACCGATTCAGCGCGCTTCCGTATCTCCAGCACCCGAGCGCATCGCCCCGACGGGCGCGACGATCGTCTCGGCCACGGACGCACGGCTAACCGGATCTCCCGGTGGCGTTGCTTCCTCATGGGAGAACGAAATGAATCGCATTGCCTCTCTGGTCACCGCGGCTGCGGTGATCACCTCAGCAGTCGCGGCGCAGGCGGCTCCGGACACTCGCGCGCAGGTGTGCACGCTCGGCGCCGCCGCCGTGGGACAGCAGGCCAGCTTGATCTGCAAGGACGTGCGCACCGGCGATACCACCCAGTCGATTCCGCTCAGTGCCACGGTTGCAGCCGCGGGCGGAATCGGCGGAAGCCTCGCCGCGCGCGACGGCCGCGTTCTCGTCACCAACCAGGCGGGCGGAGCCACGCTGCTGCGCGAAAACCACGGCCGGCTGGATTCGGCAGTGACGCTGCAGACCGGCGGCGAAGGCTCGCTGTCGGGCGCCGTGAGCGAGCGCGGCTCGTACGTGCTCACCGGCACGCGCATCCTCTTCTTCCCCTCCGGCAGCGCCGTTTCCTCGAGCAGCCGCCGCCTGCTGATGGCGGACGGCTCCGCGGCGCAGGTCACGCTGGCCGGCGGCTACGCCTACGTCTCCGAGAAGAGCGGCTCGCTCGAGTCGTTTGCGCTTGGCGGCGACGGCAACCTGATCGGCGCCGCCACGCCCGTGGGCGGAATTCCCGCCGGCACCATCGTCGGCATCACCGGCGCGGACGATCTCGTCGTCGCCCCCGTCGCGCATCTCGCCACCAACGCCAACCAGGCGGCCATCTCCGTCGCTTCCGGCAGCGAGCAGATCCAGCTCGTGCAGACGAAGGAAGTGGCTGCGTGCTGGGCAGGGCATGACGACGGCGAGGCGTGCGTCGCCAACCCGGGCAGCATGACCATCTCCTGCGGCCACATCGGCCGCGGAGGCTTCACCAGCTACACCAGCGCGGCAGCGAATCCCGTCGGGGAGAGCATCTTCGACGTCTCCATGCGGAAGGGACTGGTCGGCGTCATGGGCACGCGCGCTGGAGCGGCAGTGCTGCTCGTCTACGCCCGGTCCGAGAACGACAGCGACTTCCTCACGCTGGTGAACCAGTTCCCCGCCGGGGCGGCCACCACCACCGGTGCCCTGCTCCTCCCGGCTCTGTCGAGGTAGCGAGCCGAAACGCGCGAGCGCCCCACCGGATGCGCACCCGGTGGGGCGTTCGTCCTCGGGACGGCGCCGCGGCACGTCCGACACCGTCAGTGCGGACGCCACACGGACCCGTATCGGCTCGACCTCAGAACGCGCGATACTGCGCCGCCCCGATGCCGATCCGCCGCCTCCTTCCGCTCGCGCTCGCCCTCTGCGCCTGC
>Ga0070741_10018412_pt1 | contig 11313 bp, 5 predicted proteins | sample Coa_R1_4_FD_66440 | JGI IMG/M metagenome (GOLD analysis project Ga0070741, IMG submission 66440) | Surface soil microbial communities from Centralia Pennsylvania, which are recovering from an underground coalmine fire - Coalmine... | ecosystem: Environmental > Terrestrial > Soil > Unclassified ...
TCGCCCACGCCCTGCACCTGCGAGATCTTCTGCTGCACGAGATTCGACACCGCGTCGTAGATCTGCCCGGGCGTTTGGGTCTTCGACGTCATCGCGAGGATCATCACCGGGGCCGAGGCGGGATTGATCTTGCGATAGGTGGGATTCGTGCGCAGCGTGGCCGGAAGGTCGACGCGCGACGCATTGATCGCGGCCTGCACCTCGCGCGCAGCGGAATCGATCTGGCGGTTGAGATCGAACTGCAGCGTGACGCGTGTGCTGCCCAGCGACGACGATGACGTGATCTCGTTGACGCCCGAGATCACCGCGAGGCGCCGCTCGAGCGGAGTCGCGACACTGGTGGCCATCGTTTCCGGACTCGCGCCGGGCAGGCGCGCGGACACCGAGATCGTCGGGTAATCGACATGCGGCAAGGGCGCGACGGGCAGCACGAAAAACGCCGCGATGCCCGCGAGTGCCACCCCGATCGTCAGCAGCACGGTCGCGACGGGGCGCGTGACGAACGGCCGCGAGAGATTCAACTCGGCGTTCCTTGCTCGGCCGGCGGCAGGCCTTTCGCAGCCCGCGCCTCGTCGGTCGCCTCGACATCGCGCCGACGCGACCAGCGCCGGCCGAGACGATCGAACCAGAGATAGATCACCGGCGTCGTGAACAGCGTCAGCATCTGGCTCACGATCAATCCGCCGAAGATGGAGAGCCCGAGCGGCCGGCGCAGCTCGGCGCCTTCACCCCAGCCGAACATGAGCGGCAGCGAGGCGCCGAGCGCGGCGAGCGTCGTCATCAGGATCGGCCGGAAGCGCAACAGCGCCGCCTGGTGAATGGCCTCGCGCGGGGGCTTCCTCTCGTTGCGTTCGGCATCGATGGCGAAGTCGATCATCATGATCGCGTTCTTCTTGACGATGCCGATGAGCAGGATGATGCCGATGATGCCGATGACGCCAAGATCCTGGCCGGCGAGCCACAGCGCGAGCAGCGCGCCGACCCCGGCCGAGGGCAGCGTCGACAGGATCGTGAGCGGGTGCACGTAGCTCTCGTACAGCACGCCGAGCACGATGTAGACGCACACCACGGCGGCGAGAATGAGCCACAGCTGATTCGCGAGCGAGGCCTGGTACGCACCGGCGGCGCCGAGGAACGTGAGCGATACGGTGCGCGGCATCGCGATATCCTGCGCGGCCGACCGAATCGCGTCGACGGCCTTGCCGAGCGCGACGCGCGGGGCCGTGTCGAAGCCGATCGTCGTCGCCGGATATTGCGCGACGTGCGTGATCTGCAGCGGTGCGGGACGTTCCTCGACCTTCGCGATCGCCGAGAGCGGCGTGGCATCGCCGGATCCCGTGCGCAGGTGCAGGAGGCCCAGCGATTGCGGGGTGGTCAGGAGCCCGGGCTTGGCCTCGAGAATCACGCGATACTGGTTGGTCTCGGTGAAGATGGTCGACACGATGCGCTGACCGAACGCGCTGTAGAGGGCGTCGTCGATGCTGGAGGCCGAGATCGACAGGCGCGAGGCCGTATCGCGATCGATGTTCACGAACGCCGCGATGCCGGTGGCATCGGCATCCGACACGATGTTGCGCACCTGGGGTGTCGTTTGCAGCCGGGCGACCAGGCGGTTCGCCCAGTCGACCACGGTCCTGTTGTCGGCGGCTTCGAGCGAGACGCGGTATTGAGTGGGCCCGTTCTCGGCGTCGATGGTGAGATCCTGCGTCGGCTGCAGATACAGCGTGACCCCGGCGACCTCGGAAACGCGCTGCCTGAGCCGATCCATCGTCTGCTGCTGGGAGTCGCTGCGGCCGGGCTTCAAGTTCACGAGCATGCGGCCGGTGTGCAGCATGGTGTTGTTCGCCGCATCCACGCCGATGAACGATGACAGCGACTCGACGTCGGGATCGGCGAGGATCGCATTCGCCGCCGCCTGCTGCAGCTGCGACATGCGATCGTAGGAGACCGAATCCGCCGTCTCCACGCGCGCCTGCAGCTGGCCGGTGTCCTGGGTCGGGAACAGTCCCTTGGGAATGAACACGTACAGCAGCACGGTGAGCACGAGCGTGCCGAGCGCTACCAGCAGCGTCGCGGTCTGCCGGTCGAGGACCCAGCTGAGGGCCGTGTCGTAGCGCGCGATGACGCCCTCGAACGCGTGCTGCAGGCGCGCGCCGAGGCCGTGGCCTTCGCCTTCGCCTTCGGGCCTGAGCCAGCGCGCCGACATCATCGGCACCAGCGTGAGCGACACCACCGCCGAGATCAGGATCGTGATGGCGAGGGTCACCGCGAACTCGCGGAACAGCCGGCCGATCACATCGCCCATGAAGAGCAGCGGAATCAGCACGGCGATGAGCGATACCGTCAGCGATATGATCGTGAAGCCGATCTGCGACGCGCCTTCCATCGCGGCATCGAGCGCGACGCGTGCGAACGCGATGTCGTGGCTGCGCGCGGCCGCGTTCGCGGCCTTGACGCCGCCTTCGCCCGCATCAGCCTCCGCCGAAACAAGGCGCGCCCGCGCCAGCTCCAGGTGACGCGCGATGTTCTCGATCATCACGATCGCGTCGTCGACCACGAACCCCGTCGCGATGGTGAGCGACATGAGGCTGAGATTGTTGAGGCTGTAGCCCAGCAGGTACATGACCCCGCAGGTGCCGATGAGCGAGATCGGCACCGCGACGCTCGCGATGACCGTGGCGCGAACGCTGTGCAGGAACGCGAAGATCACGAGCACGACCAGCACCACCGCGAGCACGAGCTCGATCTCGACGTGCTTCACCGAGGCGCGGATGCCCGTGGTGCGATCGGAAAGCACGTCCACGCGCAGCGCCGGCGGCAATCCGGCGGTGAGCTCAGGCAGGCGTTGCTTGATCGCGTCGACGGTCGCGATCACATTGGCGCCGGGCTGGCGCTGCACGTTGAGCACGATGGCCGGCCGCAGTTGCTGCGGCGGCGAGCCGACGCAGGCGTCCGCATCCGGCGCGGCGCCGTCATGCGCATGCGTGTCGCACGGCAGGCTCGCCCAGGCGCCGAGCTTCACGTTCTCGGCGCTGTCCACGACCCGTGCGACGTCCTTCAACCGCACCGGCGCGCCATTGCGATACGTGACGATCAGATTGGTGTAATCGGCCGCGGTGACGAGCTGATCGTTGGCATTGATGGTGTAGGAGCGCAGCGGCCCGTCGAAGCTTCCCTTCGCGCCGTTCGCATTGGCCGCCGTGATCGCGGTGCGCAGCGTGTCGAGGCCGAGGCCGTACGACGCCAGCGCCTGGGTGTCGGCCTGGATGCGCACCGCAGGACGCTGTCCTCCGCTCAACGTGACGAGGCCCACCCCCGGGACCTGGCTGATCTTCTGCGCCAGCTGCGTGTTCACGACGTTCTGCACTTCCGTGAGCGGCATCGTGTCGGAGGTGATCGCGAGCGTGAGCACCGGCGCGTCGGCGGGATTCACCTTCGCGTACACCGGCGGCGCGGGAAGATCGGCGGGCAGCAGCGACCCGCTCGCGTTGATCGCGGCCTGCACTTCCTGCTCGGCGATATCGAGCGTGAGCGACAGGTTGAACTGCAGCGTGATGATCGACACGCCGGCCGCGCTGGTCGAGCTCATGCGCTGCAGGCCCGCCATCTGGCCGAAGTTGCGCTCGAGCGGCGCCGTGACGGTCTGCCCCATCACCTCGGGGCTCGCGCCCGGATAGAGCGTTTGCACCTGGATGGTGGGGTAGTCGACCTGCGGCAATGCGGACAGCGGCAGCAGCTTGAGTCCGACCAGGCCCGCGAGCACGATCGCCAGCATCAGCAGCGATGTCGCGACGGGGCGCAGGATGAAAGGTCGTGACGGGCTCATGAAGGATCGTGCACGCAATGGATGGCTGCGCGCGTCATGCGTTTACTGCGGCGGGGGTGCGCCTCCGCCCTGCTGACGCGGGCGCGGCGGTGTTGCGCCGGCCTCGGGCGCCGCATCCGGCCCGGTCGGCGCCCCCTGGCGATTGCGAAAGCGCCGCTGACCTTCCGCTGGCGGCGAGCCGGCCTGGCCTTCGGGAATGCCCGCGGCATTGCCTTGTCCGCGCCGGCCACCGGCGGGACGGCCCGCGCCGGGCGCTGCCGGCTGGTCGCCCTGCAGCACGACGCGCGAGCCATCCTTCAAGCGATCCGCGCCTTCGGTCACGACCGTTTCGCCGACCTTGAGGCCCGAGGTGATGATGACCTTGTCGGCGGTGGCCTGTCCGCGCGTCACCGGACGCATCGCGACCGTGCGCGACGGCACGTCGAGCACGTACACGTATTCGCCATTCGTGCCGTGGCGCACGGCCGTCACCGGCACCGCGACCGCGCCTTCGATGGTGCGCAACAACAGGCGCACGTTCACGAACTGCGCAGGAAACAGCGTGTGCTTCGTGTTCGAGAAGCGGGCCTTCGCCCGCACCGTGCCGGTCTGCGTGTCCACGACGTTGTCGAGCGTGAGGAACGTTCCCGTTTCGAGCACGTCGGTGCGGGTGCGATCGAGCGCGGTGACGGGAAGTTGCGCGCCCTTGCTGGCGCGCGCCTGCACCTCGGCTACGCGGTCCTGCGGGATCGCGAACTCCACGTCGATCGGCGAAAGACGCGTGATCACCACGATGCCATTCGCATCGCCGCTGCTCACGAGATTGCCGGGATCGACCACCCGCAGGCCAACGCGGCCGCTGATGGGCGACGTGATGCGGGTGTAGGAGAGGTTGAGCCGCGCGGTGCCTTCGTTGGCGCGATCGGTGATGACGGAGCCTTCGAGCTGCTTCACGAGCGCCGCCTGGGTGTCGACATCCTGGCGCGCGATCGAGTCCTGCGCGAGCAGCGTCTGGAATCGCTGCAGCGTGACTCGCGCCGCATCGAGCTGGGCTTCGTCGCGCAGGCGCTGGCCGGAGGCCTGCTGCACCGCCATCTCGAACTGGCGAGGATCGATCGTTGCGAGGAGCTGCCCCGCATTCACCATCTGGCCTTCGTGGTACAGCACGTCCTTGAGCACGCCCGAAACCTGTGGCCGCACGGTGACGGTCGACGCCGTCACGGTGCCGAGCGCCTCGAGCACGACGGGAACATCGGTGCGCTCAGCGACGGCGGTGCCCACGGTGGTCGGCGGCGCGCCACCCCCGGGACCGGCGCGGCCACCGCCGCGTCCGCCAGCGCCTGGCCCGCCCGCGGCGGTCGTCGCCGTGGCGGGGTGGGTCAGATCCCACGCGAGCCAGCCGAGGCCGGCGAGCGCTGCCAGCGCGATGATCGCGCCAAGCAAGCTTGCGCGTCGCGACAAGCGGCGCCGCGGGGGCGGCGTAGCGTCCTCCGTCATAGGGTCCATGCTGATTCCTCGTGAGGCTCGATCAACGCCGCACGATTGTGTTTCGGTTGACGTGGGCTCGCAGCCTGCACGAGCGGCGCCGGCAGGCGAGGGCGAGTTCGATAGTGTCCCAGAGGGAGGTCAACCGGATCAAGGCCATATCAGGCAGTCGGCCTGCGACGAAGTTCCGGCCGGGCGCGGGAGGGTGGCCGCAGGTTCCGGGGACAGGAACGCAGGCGAGTGATCGACGGCCGCCCGCGCGCAACCGACCGCGTGCACGGGAAGGCGCCGGCGCTGCACGGTCTTGATGAGCAGGCGCGCGATGTCGATGTCGAAGTCGGCGCGGGGCGGCGCCTCGATGATGGCGCCAAGTTGCGATTCATCGCGCGCCGTGCCGAGCCAGCACCAGTCGCGCAGCACGTGCACATCGGTGCGCTCGCCGAATTCGCCACGCTCGATCATCACGGCGAGATGCGGAAACGGCCACGCCGGAATGGCGAACGGCGCGAGGGCAGCGACAACGCGCGCATGGTGCGCCTCCTTGCTTTCCTCGCCGGTGCACGCGCCTTCGCAGCGCTTGAGCTGGCGCGCAAAGCAGGGTCCGGCGCGATGCTCGAGACCGAGCGCGACGAGGCAGAGGCGGTGCTCGCGCGCAAGATGCTGCAGCGCCTCGCGCGCGTGCCGGCGCGACGCGAACGGGCCGTAGCGTCCGGCCAGCGATGACGCGTCGAGCTCCCCGGCCGGCAGGAATCGCGGCGCCGCGGGTGATGGAGACAGCTCCAGAACGCCCGAGTCGCGCTTGCGGCGCAGCGCGTGGTTGTACGCCGGCATGAGGCTTTTCACGAGCTCCGCCTCGCGCAGCAGCGCACCGATTTCGCCTGCGGTCTCCTCGTGCGCGATGCGGCGAATCTCCGAGGAAAGACGCAAGTCGGTCGCGCTGCGGTGGTCGGCCGAGAAATGCGCCGCAACCCGCTCGCGCAGATTGCGGCTCTTGCCGATATAGAGCGGCAACGCGTTCAGGCCGTAAAAAAGGTAGACGCCAGGGGATTCCGGCAAGGCGTCGATGATATCGGGTGCAAGATGCGGCGGCAGGCTCGGCGTGCGCAGGATGCGATGGACGCACGATTCGATGGCGTCGCTCGCGCAGTCGCGATAGAGGGCCTGCACGAATTGCCACAGCGCGCGCGCATCGCCCAGTGCGCGATGACGCTCGTTGCACGCGATGCCATGGCGCGCGATCACCGCATCGAGCCCGTGTCCCTGCGCATCGGGAAACAGTCGCCGCGAGAGCTTCACCGTGCACAGCACGCGCGCACGGTACCGTTCGCCGATGCGCGCGAACGCGTGCTTGAGGAAGGCGTAGTCGAAGCGCGCGTTGTGCGCGACGAAGAGGGCGTCGGCGAGCCACGCACGCACGGTCGAGGCGATCGCCTCGAAGCGCGGCGCATCGCGCACCATCGCATTGCTGATGCCCGTCAGCGCCTGGATCTCCGGCGGGACCGGTACGCCGGGCTGCACGAGCGTGCTCCATTCGCGCACCCGGGGCGCACCATCGCCCGGCGCGTCCACCCGCACGATGCCCATCTCGGTGATGGCCTCGGAGCCGGCGGATGTGCCGGTCGTCTCGAGATCGACGAACGCGATGGCGGGCGCGAAAAGACGCATGGTCAGGCAATCAGGGCGAGCCGGCGCCGCCCGGCGGATCCGGCTTGACCGGCGAACGGTCGTTCGGTATTGTAACGCCATGTCGAACGATCGTTCTTACCTCCAGGCCCTGCAGGATTACTACGCGCAGCACCGCGCGTTGCCTTCGTATGCCTCGATCGGTCAGCTGCTGGGATTGCGCTCGAAGTCGTCGGTGGCCGCACTCGTCGCCCGGCTCAAGCTCGCGGGCTATCTCGACGCCACGCCGGATCGCCGTCTCGCGCCGACCAAGCGCTTTTTCGAGCGCCCGCTCGCCGAAGCGCCGGTGCAGGCCGGCATGCTGAACCCGGTGGACGATGCGCACGGCGACGCTCTGACGATCGACGACTACCTCATCGAGCGTCCATCGCAGACCGTGCTGATCCGGGTGCGTGGCGATTCGATGCTCGATGCCGGCATTCTCGAGGGCGATCTCGTCGTGGTGGAAAAGACCGCCAGCGCCAAGCGCGGCGATATCGTGGTCGCGATCGTCGACGGTCAATTCACACTGAAGCGGCTCGATCTCGAACGCGGCCGGTTCATCCTCGTGCCGGAGAACAAGGCCTACCCCGTGATCCGGCCGGAAGGCGCGCTGGAGATCTTCGGCGTGATGGTCGGGCTCGTGCGCAAGCTTTAGCGCTCAAGCGATCGTCTTCTCGACTTCCACCAGGCAATCGTAGAAGGTCGCCGCGCGACCGAGGTCGGTGAGCCCCTGGCCCGTGACGGCGTTCGCGTTGCAGCCGTCGAAAGCGAGCTTCTTCCACCAGATCGAGGGCGAGACGACGACTCCGTCGCGCGCCCGGTCGCCGACGCGCGCGATGGCGCTGAAGCTGCCCCGGTCGTTGAACACGCGCACGCGATCACCCGAGGCGATGCCGCGCGCGAGCGCGTCGTCGACATGGATGTCCAGCCACGGCTGCTCTTCTTCTTCGACGAAGCTCGGCAGGTTGGCGAACGACGAATTGAGGAAATTGCGCGCAGGCGGCGAGATGAACGCGAGCGGATAGCGCGCGGCGAGCGTCGGATTGCTCGACACCGACTCGCGCGGTGGTACGAAGCTCGGCAGCGGATCGTGGCCTTGCGCGGCCAGGCGCGCCGAATAGAGCTCGCATCTGCCCGAGGGCGTGGGGAAATTGCCTTGCGCGAAAGGCGCGTAGGTTTCCGGCACGTCCAGGCGCTGCCATCCGCGTTCGCGCAGCGTGCCCCAATCCAGATTCGCGGCCCGCGCGTCGTTGCGTCGAAATGCCTGCTGCGCGATGGCGTCGTCGGAATCGAACAGGCAGGCATCGGTGAAGCCCATGCGCGCGGCGAGCAGGCGAAACACCTCGGTGTTCGGCTTCGCTTCACCGAGCGGCGCAATGGCCGGATTGTTGGCCTGGACGTAAAGATGGCCGTAGGAAGTGTGCAAGTCGGTGTGCTCGAGCTGCGTCGTCGCCGGCAGCAGGATGTCGGCATAATCCGCGGTGTCGGTCTTGAACACCTCGTGCACGACGCAGAAGAGATCTTCGCGCCCAAAGCCCGCCGCGACCTTCTGCGATTCGGGCGCGACGGCCACCGGGTTCGAGTTGTAGACGTAGATGGCGCGAATCGGGGGATCGTGCGCGTCGAGCAGCGCATCGCCGATGGCGCTCATGTTGATCGTGCGCGGCTTGCCGGTGATGAGATCGGGCCGTTCCAGCGCGGGATTGTCGATGGGATAGGTCCCGCCCGACGACAGCAACGCGCCGCCGGCGGGATCGCGCCACGCGCCGATCAGGGCCGGAAGACAGGCGATCGCGCGCATGGCGTTGCCACCGCCGGCATGCCGTTGCAGTCCATAGTTGGCGCGAATCGCCGCAGGACGCGTCGTGCCATAAAGATGCGCGAGCTCGACCACCTCCTGCGCGGCAATGCCACAGATGCTCGCGACGCGCTCCGGTGCGAATTGCGCGGCGCGCGTGCGCAGCGCGTCGAAGCCGACGGTGTAGCGCTCGAGGTAATCGTGATCGACGAGATCGTCGCGAATGAGCACGTGCATCATGCCGAGCGCGAGTGCCGCATCGGTGCCGGGCAGGAGCGCGATGTGACGATGGCACTTCTCGGCGGTGGCGGTGCGGTAGGGGTCGATCGCGACGAGCGTTGCGCCGCGGCGCTTCGCTTCCTGGGCACGCGTCCAGAAGTGCAGGGTGGAGGTGATCGGATTGCTGCCCCAGATCAGGATGAGGCGACTGTCGACGAAGCGCTCGACGTCCATCCCCATGGATGCGCCGATGGTCGCGGCCCAGCCCGCCTTGCCCGCCGAGGAGCAGATGGTGCGATCGAGCAGCGACGCGCCGAGTCGATGGAAGAAACGCCGATCGAGCGAGCTCGACTGCAGCAGGCCCATCGTGCCGCAGTAGCTGTAAGGCAGGATGGCCTGCGGTCCGTCGCTCGACGCGGCGATCTCGGAGAAGCGCGCTGAAATGACGTCGAGCGCCTCGTCCCACGAGATGCGCTCGAAGCGACCTTCACCCTTGCGCCCGACGCGCCGCATCGGATGCAGCACGCGATCGGGGGCATACGTGCGCTCGAGATAGCGCGCCACTTTCGTGCACAGCACGCCCTGCGTCGGAGGATGATCGGGATCGCCGCGAATGGCGATCGCGCGGCCATTCTCGACCGTCACCAGCATGGCGCAGGTGTCGGGGCAATCGTGCGGGCACGCGGCGTGAACCGTGCGGGTGCTGGTAGAGGTCTGGATCGGGGTCGCCATGTCGGGGCTAAAGGATTGCCCAAAAGTGCCGTTCACGTCATTGTACAAGCCGCGTCCGGAACGGAAGCGGCCCGTCGACCGTGCAGGACGCGTGCATGCGGCATACACTTGGCCGTGCCGGCACGCATTGCGCGGTGCGCCTTGCTCCGGCCCTTTTGCAGCGAGGCGCACCCGCGTTTCCAGGAGGAAGCCCTATGAAGCGCATTTCGCTGCGGCGGATGCTGACATGTGTCGCGAGCACCGCGGTGCTTGCGTCGCCTGCGCTCGCCGCGACCACCTACGTGGCCGTGCCGCTGATGCCCTTGCAGGCGACCTCGGGCGCCGTTGCGGGCATCAATGCCACGGGCCAGATCGCGGGCACGCTCCGCTATGGCCCGGCCGTGTTCCATGCGTTCATCGCGAGCGGCGACATCACGACCGATCTGGGCGATCTCGGCGGGACGCCCGTGCTCGTCACCGGCATCAACGATTCGGGCCAGCTCGTGGGCAATGTCGCGACCACGCCGCAGCATGCGTGGATGTATTCGAAGGGCACCATGACCGAGCTCGCGATCTTCGGCGCCTCGAGCACGAGCAGCGGAGCCGCGATCAACAATGGCGGCGACATCGTCGGGACCGTGCAGGGTCGCGCCTACGTGCTCAGCAAGGGTGAAGCGAGCGACCTCGGCACGCTCGGCGGGTCCACGGGCGTGCTCGACAGCGCGGCGAACGGCATCAACGCTGCGGGCCAGGTCACCGGCTGGGCGCGCACCGTTGCCGGCGCGATGCATGCCTTTCTCTATGACGGCCACATGAGCGATCTGGGTACGCTGGGCGGGCCGGCCAGCGCGGGCAATGCGATCAACAGTGCGCAGCAGGTCGCGGGCTACGCCGATGTCGCCGCGGGCGTGCATCACGCCTTCGTGTACTCCGGCGGCCGGATGCGCGATCTGGGCACGCTGGGCGGCGCGCAGAGCGTTGCGCTCGGCATCAACGCCAATGCCGATCTCGTGGGCGCGTCGGATGTCGCGAACAGCGCGCTGCCGCACGCCTTCATCTCGATCGGCGGCGGCGCCATGCAGGATCTGAACGGCATCGTCGGGGGCTTGAACGGCGCGGTCCTCACCGCGGCCGTTGGCATCAACGACAACGGCCAGATCGCGGCGCAAAGCTGCAGCAGCGCCAACGTGTGCCAGATCTATCGCCTCGATCCCGTGTCGCCGAAGGTTACCGCCATCGAGTACTACCATGCCGGATTCAATCACTACTTCATCACGGCCAATCCCGACGAGATCCGCAAGCTCGACGATGGCACGATCCCCGGTTGGGTGCGCACCGGCGCGTCGTTCGACGTGTATGCGGGTCCCAACGTCGACGCGGCCACCGTGTGCCGGTTCTTCAGCACTGCATTCGATCCCAAGAGCTCGCACGTCTATACGGCCAGCCCCAGCGAGTGCGAGAAGGTGAAGCAGAATCCGGACTGGCAATTCGAGGGCGTGGTGTTCAGCGTTCCCGTGCCCGATGCGAGCGGCTTCTGTCCCGGCTACAGCAAGCCGGTTTATCGCCTGTACAACAACGGCCAGGGCGGTGCCCCCAACCATCGCTACACGACCAGCATCGCGATACGCGA
>Ga0070741_10018413_pt1 | contig 11313 bp, 9 predicted proteins | sample Coa_R1_4_FD_66440 | JGI IMG/M metagenome (GOLD analysis project Ga0070741, IMG submission 66440) | Surface soil microbial communities from Centralia Pennsylvania, which are recovering from an underground coalmine fire - Coalmine... | ecosystem: Environmental > Terrestrial > Soil > Unclassified ...
ACGATGCTGTTGACGACCTTGTCGGCGCCGCCGACCAGCCGGGCGGCGATATCGCCGGCCTGCTGCGCCTCGACCGGGCTCGTCACCGAGCCGGACAGCACCACGCCCTCGCCGACGCCCTCGATCTGCACGCCGGGCAGGATCTGATGCAGCGCAGCGCGAACGCCGTTGAGGTCGCGCTTGATGGCGATATCGTAGGCCGCGATCTGCTGGCCGTCGCCGTCGAAGAACACGACATTGGTCTGGCCGATGCCGACGCCGATCACATAGGCGCGCTGCGACGAGCGGATCACGGCATTCGCGATCTTGGGATCGCCGATCAGCACGTCCTTGGCCTCGCGCGGCAGGTCGATGACGACGGATTTGCCGATGCCGAGCGCAAGGAAGCGCGTCCGGGTCGGGATGCTCGCTGTCGTGTGCACCACCGGCGCGGCGGGCGTGCTCGCATTGGCTTGCGGACTGGCGGCGGCCGGCGCAGTCACTGCCGGTGCAACAGCGGGCGGTGCGACGGCGGGCGTCGTCGTCGCGGGCGGCGCGACAGGCGGCTCGTCCGCGGCGCGCGCGGAATTGAGCTGGTGCGCCAGGGCGGCGAGGGCCGGGTCGTCCGCGGCGCGCGCGAAACTGAAATGCAGCGCGAGCGCAACGATCGCCGAGGCGGAGAGGGCGCGGATGAGGAGCGGCCGGGTTGCCCTTGTGTTCATTTTGGAATCCTCGGTCACTTCTGTGCCGTGACACGGCGGACGAGCGGCACGGATGCCGTTGCTGCCGGTGCAGGTTTGTTTGTGGGGGACGATGCATCCGCAATCGACGGGCGCGCGACGGCGCGCGTCGTGGTTACGCCTGATGGCACGGAGGACTCGCTGTCGATCCGGCTCGCGGACGAGGCGGCAATGCCGCCTGCGCCGAGCGCATCGATCACGACGACAGTTCGGGCGGTAAACATGTTCTTAACGCTACTTACTCCTGCCCTGCGGCTGGTCGGTTCCCCTATCCCCATGAGCAGCGTTACGCAGCAAAGGTGTAAGCGAACTTGAGACGGACAGGATGGGCGCAGCGGTAACGGGGGGAATCGTCCTCATGGTGAACGGGACGTTATCGCGCGCGGCGCAGCGATCTGCCGGTACAACCTGCGGAGTGGGAGATGACGCCCTGCAATCGGCTAGCGCCCACTTTCCGAAGTTCGTGCTCCATTGCCGCGCGACCATCCACGAACTTCGGAAAGTCATGGGCACTAGCAAACTTATGATTCTAGTGCCGCTTTCGATCTGAAGTCCCTGAACCCGGTCTTGCCGCCAGTGAGTCAGGGACTTCAGATCGGCGGCACTAGTGCTCCGATTCCGAAGTTCGCATCATATCGCGGCGCACTCGTTTGCGAACTTCGGAATCAAAGGCGCACTAGCAAGTGTATGATTCTAGTGCGGCTTTGAATTTGAAGTTCCGATGACGAGTGTGCAGAAAAACTGATCGGAACTTCAAATTCGCCGCACTAGGCGGCGTGAATGCGCCGCGAGCGCTCCTCGCAGGCATCAGCCTCGCCGGCGGCGAGCCGCTCCAGCCGCACCGCGACATGCTTGTGATACGGCGTGCGCGCGATGGGGTCGCAATTGTCGCTGTCGGTCAGCGCATTGACGCGCGGGCCGTTGCTCAGCCGCTCGCCGTCGCTGGCCGGATAGGATTGGCCATAACCGTGCGGCAGCGCGAGCTGGCCGTCCCGCAAGCTGTCGTCGATCTTGCAGCGGGCGACGATGCGGCCCGCGGGCGATCGAACCGCGATCCATTCGCCGTCGCGCGCGCCGAGCGCGTCGAGGTCCTTGCTGTTGATGAGAAGCGCCCCGTCGGGATCGTCGCGCCGCCAGGCCGGATCGCGGAAAATCTGGTTGGCGTTGAACATGCGCCGCTGGCCGGCGGCGAGCACGAACGGATAGGCCTTCGGGGCCTGGGCTTGCGCGGGATCGAGCTCCGACAACCATTGCAGCATCGGGGCGATCGCGAGCCGCACCTTGCGGTCGGGATGGCTGAGCAGCGACCACACGTCGTCATAACTGTGCGCGGTGAAGGCGGCGCCGCTGCGCTGCCCCACGATGGCGTCGAACAAGGCGTCGCCGAGCGCGTCATCCGGTGTTGCGCCGTGGGCGCCGAGTGCGCGGCGCACGGCCTCGGGCGAACGCTTCGCGCAAGACTGTGCCGCCTGCCACAGCGGTGCGGCCGCGGCGGTGCCATCAGGCAGTGTCTGCCCAAGCGTATGATAGAGCACCAGCGCGCCGAGCGCCGCCGCATTCGGGTTGGCGCCCATGAAGCCGCGCAGCTCGTGCGCGAAGGCGGCACGCGAGTACCGGGCCGACTCGCGCAGCGGCGCCAGCGCATTGTCGCCGGGCAACAGCCCGAGCGCGCGTGCCAGCCGCGTGTAGATTTCCGGCTCCGGCAGCGTGCCCGGCAGCGGCGGCACCACGCCGGCCCGGACATGGAAATAGTTGGTCGGGAATTCGAAATTGAACAGCGTGAACTCGGTCTTCTCGTATTGCGAGGAGGCCGGCAGCACGTAATGCGCCAGCCGCGCCGTCTCGGTCATCGCGACGTCGACCACGACACACAATTCGAGGGCGGCGAGCGCCTTCTCGACATCCGCCGTATTCGCCGCGGTGTTGGCCGGGTTGGAGCTGTCGACCCAGACCCCGCGCAACCGATCCGGATGATCGTTCAACACGGCCTGGGGAAAGACATTCGGCGGCAACAAGCCTGCGATCACTTCGGTCGAGGTCGCCGCGTATTGCTGGTTCGGCGAGTTGCCCCACAGCGGTTGCAGCCATGAGTGCAACTGGTTGGTGCCTTTGCGGCCAAAACTGCCGGTCAGCATGATCAGCAGCTTTTCGAGATAGGAGTTCAGCGTCGAGTTGACGCCCTGCTGGATGCCGAGCTCGACCCGTACGGTCATCGCTTTCGCCGCGACGATCATGTCGGCGCAGCGCTCGATCTGGTCGAGCGGGATATCGGCGGCCGCGGCCCATTCCGCGACGGGAATGCGGTGCAGGGCGGCCTTCACCTCATCGAAGCCGGTCGTGTGCTGCGCGATGAAGTCATGATCGAGCGCGTCGCGGCGCACCAAAGTGGCGAGGATCGCGCCGAGCAGGAAGGCGTCGGCCCCCGGACGCACCGCCAGATGCAGATCCGCCATCTCCGCGGTCTCCGAGCGGCGCGGATCGATCACGATCATCTTTCGCGCGGGATCTTTGCGGATCTGGTTCAGGTGGTCGCGCGCATTGGGGAAGCCATGCGCGATCCAGGGATTGGCGCCGATCACGAACAGCAAGTCGCAATGATGCACGTCCTCGGCGGTGTGGCAGGTCTGACTGCCGAACATGTGGCCGTTGATCCAGAAGTCGCCGGTCTTCTCCTGCGACAGCGCATTGAAGACGTGACGCGAGCCCAGTGCGCGCAGGAAGCCGGTGGCATAGGCGCCGCCGGCATGATTGCCCTGTCCGCCGCCGCCATAGAGCGCGAGGCTCTTGCCGCCGTGACGTTCCACGAGGTCGCGGACGCGCGCGGCGATTTCCGCAATCGCGGTGTCCCAGTCGATCTCGTCGAAGCCACCGTCGGCGCGGCGGCGCAGCGGCGAGGTCAGGCGGTCGCGATGATGCGCGTACCAGGGAATCCGCGCGGCCTTGTTGCAGAGATAGCCCTGCGATTTCGGATTGTCGCGGTCGCCGCGAACCTTGGTGATCCTGCCGCCGTCGACCTGAACCTCGATGCCGCAATTGACGTAGCAGATGTTGCAGGCAGTCTTGCGCCATTCTGGGCCCGGCATCGCATGGTCCTCCCGGATCGGTACCCGATATTAGATGATGAGCATCATAAAAACAACCGCCGTCCGAGCACGCCTGCCGGTTCCCGCGCTTCCCGCCGGACGGCCCATGCGCTATCCCTTCGATATGGACAAGATGACGGATCACAAACCCGCGAACGTGGCATCGGCCGCCGGCTGGGCGGGTACCGTCGCACTGGCCGGCTTCATCCTGGTCGCGACCGCGCAGGCCTCCAACATGATCCTGGCGCGCGGTCTTGCCGGCTCGGTGCCGCCGTTCGCGCTGGCGTTCTTCCGCTGGTCGATCATCTTCCTTGGCCTGGCGCCGATCGCGCTGGCCGAGATCCGGCAGGGCCGGATCCCACTGGCAAAGGATGTCTGGCCGATCCTCGCCGCCGGCTTTCTCGGCATGTTTCTCTGCGGCGGCCCGATCTATGTCGCGGGCATCTCGACCACGGCGATCCACATCGCGCTGATCATGGCGCTGTCGCCGATCGTCGTGCTGCTGATCTCGGCCGCGCTCGGCATGGAGCATATTGGCCCGCTGCAATGGCTGGGCACCGGGCTCGCGCTGGCCGGCGCGCTCCTGATCGTGACCGGCGGCCATCCCGAAGCGCTGGTCAAATCGAAGGCGGCATGGGGCGACCTGCTGGTGGTGTTCGCGATGCTCGGCTGGTCCGGCTACACCCTGCTGCAATCGCGCGTCGCGCCGCAGGCCTCGCTGCTCGCGCGCATCAGCCTGTTCTCCGCGGCCGGCGCGTTGTGCTCGCTGCCTTTGGCGATCTACGAGATGTGGGCGGCCCCGCAAGAGGTCTTCAGCATGAAGGCGGCCGAGGCCTATCTGTTCGCAGGCCTCGTGCCGGGCCTGATCGCCTATGCCGGCTTCGCCTGGCTCGCCGATCGCTTCGGCTCGGTGCGCACCTCGCTGGTGCTCTATGTCGGCCCGGTGGCGAGCGCGCTGCTGTCGTTTGTCATCCTCGGCGAGCCGCCGACCTTGATCCATTTCTTCGGTGGCTTGCTGATCCTCGGCGGCGTCTGGGCAAGCCTGCGGAAGTAATTCCGGAAGCCTACTTCACCGCCTTCTCGTGGTTGGCGATGCCGATCGCCTTGTAGTCATAGGTCGCGTAGTACTCGGTGCGATAGGCGCCCCAGGCGGTGGTCTCGAAGATGCGGTTGATCTCGCGCAGCCGGGAGGCCGGCAGCCGCAGGGTCACGACCTGGCCGATCCCCATGACGATGTTCCAGCTGACGACCTCGACGCCATCAGGCGGAAACGCCTTGTAGAATCCCTGTTTCTCGAGCTGAGCGTTGAGCTCGGCGAGCGGCCGTGACTGGTCATGCTTCAGGAAGATCGTGAGCATGACCGCGTTGTCAGGCGTCGGTGTCGCGGCATTGGTCGGTGTTGGCGTCTGCGCGCTGCTGGAATTGAACAGGGCGGCCGACGCCAGCACGGTGAGCGCGGTCAATAAGGTCCGTCCTCGTCGCATCGTCGTCTCCCATCGTGAAGCGCTTGTCGCGCCATTGGGGCGATCATCGACGCAACGAGGACGGCTGTAAACGCTGGAAATCAGCGCTTGCTGTACTCTCCCGAAATGTCCTTGCCGGTGTAGTCGGTCATCAAGACGGTGGCGATCAGGGTGATGACAGCACAGACGGCGATGTACGCGGCAATCGCCGTCGCCGTTTTGAAGGTGCCGAACAGCCAGGCCGCGATCAGAGGGGCCGGGCCGCCGGCGATGATGGAGGCAAGCTGATAGCCGAGCGAAGCGCCGCTATAGCGTAAGCGTCCAGTAAAGCTTTCAGCGATCAGGGCAGCCTGCGGCCCATACAGCATGTCGTGCGGGATCAGCGACAGGATGATGGCAAAGAAGATGATCGGCAGCGAACCGGTGTTGACCATGGCGAAATAGATGAAGCCGAACACGCCGGTCACGACAGCGCCGATCATGTACATGTTCTTCCGTCCGATCTGGTCGGACAGATGCCCGAACACGGGGATCGAAACGAACGACAGCACGGAAGCCGCCAGCACCGCCGTGAGCAGGAAGTCGCGCGACACGTGCAGCGTGCCGGTGCCGTAGGAGAAGATGAAGGCGGTGAAGATGTAGAACGGTGCCTGCTCGGCCATCCGCGCAAAGGCCGACAGCAGGATCTCCTTCGGATGTTCGACGAGCACCGTGAGCATCGGGGTGCGGTCGATCTTCTGTTCTGCGAGCAACTTGGCGAAAATCGGCGTCTCCATGATGCCGAGCCGGATATAGAGCCCGACGGCGACCAGCACGAGGCTGAGCGCAAATGGAATCCGCCAGCCCCAGGCGAGGAAGCTGTCGCCCGACATCTGGCTGAAGGCGAGCACAGCAAGGTTGGCCAGGAAAAGCCCGCAGGGCACGCCGAATTGCGGCCATGATGCGACCAGCCCGCGGGAGCGGTCGTTGCGCGTCCATTCCATCGACATCAGCACCGAGCCGCCCCATTCGCCGCCAACGCCGACGCCCTGGATGAAGCGCAGTACGGTCAGGATGACGGCGCCCCAGATGCCGATGCGCTGATAGGTCGGCACGATCGCCACCGCGGCGGTGGCAAGGCCCATGAGCAGCAGCGTCGCGATCAGCGTCGATTTGCGGCCGATGCGATCGCCGTAATGGCCGAAAATCGCGGCGCCCACCGGGCGCGCGACGAAGCCGACGGCATAGATGGCGAAGGCTTCGAGCGTGCCGACCCACGGGTCGGAATGCGGGAAGAACAGTTTCGCGAAGACGAGGCCGGTGACGGTCGAATAGAGGAAGAAATCGTACCATTCGATCGCGGTGCCGACGGTGGAAGCGATCACGGCGCGGCGAAGCTGGATGTCGTGCTCGGAGGTCGACAGCGGTGCGGGAGTGACGGAACCTGCGGATATGCTCATGGGCGCTCTCCGGGATAGCCCCAACACATTGTTTTTCCGGGAAAACGTGGAAGTCGCGGTCGGGTTCCATCGATCCGGCAGCCGGCGTCCCTATCAAAACGGCCCACGATCGCGGGCTGTTCAAGGCCCCGGCAGATGTGAAGCGCATCACACAAATCCGTAGCGTTACGGTCTATCAGCAGCTGGCCAGCGCGGATTTTTTGGACTTGGGCACGGTCCTTTTCGGAAAACCGCTTCACACCCCGCATCAAGTGCGGGGCAGGCCTTTCCGGGATCATGCCGCGAATTTTGAGGACGGGATCATGTCGACACGACGAAAGGCATATTGGTGGTTCTGGTTCGTGGCCTCGGGACGCTTTCTCGAGACCTTTTTGAACCTGCGCGGCAAGCGCGGCTGAGGAACCGCTTCACATTTTGCGCCAACGCGGCCTTCGGCCTGGGATCATGCGTGCCTAGGCGGCGTTGATCAGCTTCAGCAAATTGGCCGCGCCGCTGGTCATGGCGTCGCGGCCCTTCCAGGCCAGTACCGCCAGCTTGCCCGCCAGCGAATCGCGGCTGCGCAGGCTGCGCGAGGCGAGCACGTGGCCGACCTCGTCGGGGAAGCGGGCGACTTCGGCTTCCACCAGGCTTGCGATCGATTCCATGAGCGACGTCAGCCGCTCGCCCCAGGCCGATTGCTCGAGCTGATCGATGCGAAGATGCAGCGCGTGCTCGATGTCGTAGATTTCGGCGAGGAGATCGCGAGCGACGATCACCCGGTTGTTCCTGAGCGCGATCCGCAGCAGTGCGCGATTGTCCTCGATCCGGTCAAGCACCATCGAGACCACGATCGCATACGGCGTCTTCGCGACGTCGGCGGCGCCGCGGCTCGCCGCCGCCTTGGTGGCAAGGAAGATCAGCTGCCACGGCGTCCGCAGCCGCTGCGCGATCAGCGCGATCGCAAACGGCACGGCGTCGGCACTCTGCTTCTTCAAGCCATCCAACAGCGCGCTCATCTTGCGGACCTGCGCGTCGTCGAATTTCGCGATCCTTTCCGGCAGCGCCGAGTTGAACTTGGCGAGCGCGTCGCGCGCCCGCAGCGCCTGCATGATCTTGACCAGATCGTCATAGGCCGAGCGCGACGCGGTGTAGGTGGCGAGCTTGAAGCGGGTGTGGGCGGCGCTGTCGGCATCGCGCAGCGTGCTTTCGAGATATTTGACGACCTTGGTCTGGAACGCGGTCACCGCCTGGCGCGCTTCCTTCTGCTTGTCGCCGGCAATCAGATCCTTCACCTGGTGCACGAAATCGCGCGCCATGGTCGGCAGCAGGTCGCGGCTGATCCATTCCCAGATCGGACCCAGCGAGCCGCGCGCGATCTTGCCGGAATTGGCGTGCTCAGGCGCGCCCTCGCTCAGCAGTTGATTGAGCGGCGCGAAGAACAGGCGCAGCGGCGAGTTGGCATCCTTGTCGGCGCCGTCCATGCCGAACTCGGCGCGGAGCTTGGCCTGGATGTCGGCGGAGTGGGGCATGTCGACGCCGCAGAGCTCGAGTCGCTCCAGCTCGGAGAGCAGGCTCTTCCGCGTCAACGGGCTCAGTCGCGCCAGGAAATCCCACAATTGCATCATGGCACGCCGCGGCGTCTCCAAAACCGACTTATCCTTGAGGCATTTGCGCGCTCGCAATTTGCGGCCCAAGCAAAGCAGGCCAACGTTAAAGAACCGGTAATCTGGTGGTTCACCGACGGGGGATGCCGCGCGTCCACAATTTAAAAGAAACGGGCCGATGTATCTGCAATTTCAGCGTTTACGAAGCACGCCCGGTCCAGCCGTTTCTTCCGGAGTGGTCTTCGATCCCGGAAGAGACGCGCCGGCGAATTCGCCGGCGCGCCCGAGAGCGAGTCTCAAAGCGACGACGCCGCGCTCGACGAGCTCGTGTCCGCGCGCATGACCTCCGTCAATCACGCGAGCACCGCGGCCGCGCGCAACACCGCGGACCTGGTCCGCGCCGCGTTGCTGAAGGATCAGTAGAAATCCTCTTCCGCGAAGGACGCAAAGCGGGGCGTGGAGCGCACTGCAGTCGTCGCCGGTTGCGGCGCAACAGTAACGATCGTGATGGTCCAGCACGGCGGCACGCTCGCCTCGTTTTCCCGCACCGAGCGCACATGCCCGGTGATGGTCGCGCTGCCGTTGCGGACGGTCGCGGCCCGCCCGTTGAACTGGGCAATGCGGAAACGCCGGACTTCCTTCTGGTCGGCGGTCTCGTAAGTGAACATGGAAAGCTCTCCTGTGCCTTCCGCCACTATCGCCTTTCATCGTTAGCCAGAGATGAAATTCGACGACCGTACAAGTACGGTTGCTTTCGGCGCGTTTTGGGGGTCGCAGGAAGTTGGGCCTGTCGCGGCTATTCGGCGGGACCGAACACCGCTTCCATCTTGGTCTTCAGCGTCGCGGCGTTGAACGGCTTGACGATGTAGTTGCTGACACCGGCCTTCTTCGCGGCAATGACGTTCTCGGTCTTGGACTCGGCCGTGATCATGATGAACGGCGTCTTCGACAGCTCGGGGCTGGCGCGCACCTCGCGCAGCAGGTCGTAACCGGTCATCGGCTCCATGTTCCAGTCGGAGATCACGAGGCCGTATTTCCTGCCCTGCATCCTGGCGAGCGCCGCCGATCCGTCGCTCGCGTCGTCGACATTCTCGAAGCCGATCTGCTTGAGAAGGTTGCGGATGATGCGGATCATGGTGGAGTAGTCGTCCACCACGAGGATCGGCATCGAGAGATCAAAGGCCATGGGACGACAGATAGCAGCCCGCGTTGAACAGCGCGTTAATCGGTCGCGCCGTACTTATACGGAGCGGGGTCGCGTATTATTGCCGGGCTCACGCGATGCGGCTCAGCCGAGCAACTGCTTCCGCCGGGCGCGGATCGCCGCGTGGCATTCGCACGACGTCGCCCGCAAGGCCTCGACGTCGATGATCTCGATCTGGCCGCGGCTGTAGCTGATGGTGCCGGCCTCCTGCAGCGCATGGGCGACGATCGAGACGGCGTTGCGCCGCACGCCGATCATCTGCGCCAGCAATTCCTGCGTCAGCGGCAGCGTCCTGCCGTCGTGGAGATCGCGGGCGCGCAGCAGCCATCGCGACAGGCGCGCCTCGACCGAATGGACGGCGTTGCAGGCCGCGGTCTGCTGCGCCTGCGCGAGCAGCGCCTCGCCATGGCGGGCGACGAGGCCGCGCAGCGCCGGGCTTTGCGCGGCGACGAGCCTGAAATCCGCAAGCTCGATCGCCGAGGCGGCGCCGGGAAACAGTACGATCGCATCGGTCAGCGACACGCCGTCGCCGAGCGCCTCGCAGGCTCCGACGACGCTGTCGCGGCCGATCATCGCGACCTCGACGGACTGGCCCTCGGAGAGATTCACGACGATCGAGACGGCTCCGCCGTGCGGGAAGACGATCTGCGCCGGCACCGCGCCGGCTTCCACCAGCACGGTTTCGCGGATCATCTGCAGCGGCTTCAGCCGCGCGCCGACAAGCTCGAACTCCTCGGCCGGGAGTGCCTGCAACATCTGGTTCGGCGGACGCTGGGTCGAAGACATGTGGTTCTGCCGCGGGACGCGGCAGTACATCGGCGGGTCTTCTCTGCCACTCATCTCCCTCAACGTGCCAATCTATACAATCTCGCTTTAAGGGTGTAAATTGATCCAATTGCCCGGACTACCGCGCCGGGCGCCCGGGGGTTGCATGGCCGGGATATACACGTCCGAGGGCAGACAGGATGCCGTCTTTATCGCGGAATTGCGCCGATGGGGCTTTGATTCGCCGGCCATGCATCCCGGCTGGCGCTGCTGGGGCATATCATGACGCGCATTCTCGTCGTCGATGACGATCCGATGGTCTGCATGGCCATCGAGGTCTTTCTGCAACGTCACAATTTCGAGGTGGTGGTGACCGATGGCGGCGAAGCCGGGCTTCGCGCCCTCGACCGCGGCGGCATCGACCTGATGATCGTCGACATCTTCATGCCGCATATGCGCGGCTTCGAGTCGATCCGGATTTTCCATGAACGCGCGCCGGCGATCCCGCTGGTGGCGATGTCGGGCTATGCGTTCGCCAACCTCGATGCGCCGGCGCCGGATTTTCTGCGGATGGCGATCGGACTCGGCGCGTCACGCTGCCTGCGCAAGCCGTTCACGCCGCTCGCGCTGCTCGCCGTGATCAACGAGTGTCTTGCCGACCCGCAGCTGAACGCGCCGAACGTCGCCCAAATGAAGCGGTGAGCGCCGGGCCAGCGGCGAACGATCGTTAGCGGGGCGGCAAGGTTACCGCGACATTAGTGTTAATGACGGCGGCCGCCGGCGTTTGCGCGCATTCGACGGACCCTGTTAACGGACGGGTAGGACGTTCCGGAACATCGTGGCGCGTCGCCCACAGAACAAGTGCGGCGATGCGTCAGTTGTGTTCATCCAGAAGGGAACCCGCATGTCCGGTATCGTTCTTTCGGCGTCAGTGCGCCAAAACCTCCTCTCGCTGCAGTCGACCGCTGCGCTGCTCGCGACCACCCAGAATGACCTCGCCACCGGCAACAAGGTCAACTCTGCCCTCGACAACCCCACCAACTTCTTCACCGCCCAG
>Ga0070741_10018414_pt1 | contig 11312 bp, 5 predicted proteins | sample Coa_R1_4_FD_66440 | JGI IMG/M metagenome (GOLD analysis project Ga0070741, IMG submission 66440) | Surface soil microbial communities from Centralia Pennsylvania, which are recovering from an underground coalmine fire - Coalmine... | ecosystem: Environmental > Terrestrial > Soil > Unclassified ...
GAACGCAGCATATGTCGCGTTCGGCGAACGCGGCCCGTAGCTTAGATGGACACCGGCTTCGATGGACTCTGGTTCGACCGGGACGAGCGCCTAAAGGAAGCGAGAGGACAGGTCATGAGCGGACATGTCTACCGGGTTACCGAGGTCGTCGGCTCCTCCACGGAGGGGGTCGACTCCGCCGTGCGCACGGCCGTCGCGCGGGCCGCCGAGACGCTGCACGGTCTCGACTGGTTCGAGGTGACGGAGATCCGCGGCCGCATCGAGGAGGGCCACATCGCCGAGTACCAGGTCGGGCTGAAGCTCGGCTTCCGGCTCGACGAGAGCTGACCGTCGCATCCGCCGCTCGGATCGCTGGGCCCGGTAGCGGCGCTTCGGGCATGCTTGCCTTGAGAAACACATTGAGGACGAGGACGCTGCCACGCCGCGAGGACCCGAGGACGCCTGATGAAGCTGCCGGTGATGCCCCCAGTCGAGCCGATGCTGGCCAAGTCGGCGGCCGGCGTGCCGTCGGGCGAGTTCCTGTACGAGCCGAAGTGGGACGGCTACCGGTGCATCGTGTTTCGCGACGGGGACGAGATCGAGCTGGGCAGCCGGGGCGGCAAGTCGCTCAACCGGTACTTCCCCGAGCTGATCGAGGCGCTGGCTCGGGTTCTGCCGCCGCGGTGCGTGCTGGACGGCGAGGTCGTGGTGGTGGCCGGCGGGCGGCTTGACTTCGACCGGCTCGCCGACCGGATCCATCCGGCCGAGTCGCGGGTGCGGTTGCTCGCCGAGCGCACTCCGGCCTCCTTCGTCGCGTTCGACCTGCTCGCGCTCGGTGACGAGGACCTGACCGGCCGGCCCTTCGCCGAACGGCGCGAGGCGTTGACCGCGCTGTTCGGCGAGGGTTCGGGGGCGCGCGGCGAGTCGGCCGGTTCCGGCTCCGGTTCCGGTTCGCGGGTGCACATGACGCGGGCCACGGACGATCCGGAAGTGGCACGCCGCTGGTTCCAGCGCTTCGAGGGCGCCGGGCTCGACGGCGTGGTGGCCAAGCCGCTCGGCGGCCGGTACACGCCGGGCGAGCGGACGATGGTGAAGGTCAAGCACGAGCGCACCGCGGACGTGGTCGTGGCGGGCTACCGGCTGCACAAGAGCGGCCCGATCGTCGGCTCGCTGATGCTCGGGCTCTACGGCGCGGACGGCGTGCTCAACTACGTGGGCGGCTCGAGCGCGTTCACGATGATCCGGCGCCGCGAACTGGTCGAAGAGCTCGCGCCGCTGCGCCTGCGTGACGGGGAGCCGCACCCGTGGCTCGGTGCCACCGAGGACGAGGAGCACCGCAGGCCGGGCGCGCAGCATCGCTGGAACGCGGGGAAGGACACGTCGTTCGTTGCGTTACGCCCTGAGTTGGTGTGTGAGGTGCGCTACGACCAGCTTCAGGCAGACCGGTTCCGGCACAACGGACAGTTCCTGCGCTGGCGGCGGGACCGCGAGCCGAGCTCGTGCACGTATGACCAGTTGGACGTGCCGGTGCCCTACGACCTGGCGGACGTCTTCGAGTGAAACGGCACGGCGCGACGCCTGGGTGAGAGGTTGGGTGAGACGTCGCGGTGAGACGGGGTCAGCTGGGCTTGCCGCTGTTTCTGGCCTTTGACGGCTGGACGCGCTTGGGCTCGCCGGGCATCTTCGGGAAGTCCGGCGGGTACGGCATGTCACCGAGGCCGTGGTCGCGCTCGTCGCGCGCCGCGGCTTCGAGCAGCGCGTCGAGGGTGAATGCGGTCTGGTCGATGTCCGCGTGCGCGTCGCCGTTCTTCGTGAGCAGCGGCGGCACGGTACGCGGCGTGAAGTCCTCGGGCTCGATGTCAGGCAGCTCGGGCCAGCGCACGGGCATTGAGACGAGCGCGTGAGGGCGGGCACGCGTCGAGTACGCGGCCGCGAGCATTCGATCGCGGGCCATCTGGTTGAAGTCCACGAACACCCGCTCGCCGCGCTCCTCCTTCCACCACGAGGTGGTGACCAGGTCGGGGCGGCGGCGCTCCAGTTCGCGGGCGAAGGCGATGACCGCGCGGCGCGCCTCGATGAACGACCAGCGCGGCTCGATGCGGACGAGCAGGTGCAGGCCGCGGCCGCCGGTGGTCTTCACGTAGGGCGTCATGCCGAGTTCGTCGAACAGCGCCTTCGCCTCGTGCGCCGCTTCCACCGCTTGAGCGAATCCGGTGCCCGGTTGCGGGTCGAGGTCGACGCGCAGTTCATCCGGATGGTCGGTGTCGCTGCGCCGAACGGGCCACGGGTGCAGTTCGAGCGCGCCCATTTGCACGGCCCAGACGACGGTGGCCGGTTCGGTCACGCAGATCTCGTCGCCGGTGCGGCCGCTGGGGAAGGTGACCCGGACGGTCTGCACCCAGTCGGGCAGCCCTTTGGGTGCATGCTTCATATAGAACGATGACCCGCCGAGTCCGTCCGGGAAGCGGTTGAGCGCCACCGGCCGGTCGGCCAGCGCCCGGAACACGGAGTCGGCGACGGCCGCGTAGTAGCCGGCGAGGTCGAGCTTCGTGATGTCGGAGTCCGGATAGTAGACCTTGTCCGGGGAGGAGATGCGCACGGATCGGCCGGCCACATCGACGTGCGCCTCTTTGCTGCTCATGTTCGCAGGCTAAGCGCAGTCGGACGTGGCCGCGACACGACAGGGTGGCAGGTTGCTGCAACGGGGACGGGAAAGGCGCTGAGCAGGCGGGGCAGGGGGCTGATTCGGTGCGGTGTGGATGGATGGGCGGGGGGTGGGCGGCGCGGATGGATGGGCAGGGCGGATGGATGGGCAGGGCGGATGGATGACTTTGCAAGGCGGCTGCGGGGCACTGGCGTACAACGCCAGTGCCCCGCGGCCGCCGGTGGCGGGGGTTAGTCGATCACGGTCACGCCGTCGGGCACGTTGCCGACCGTCACCGCCGCGCCCGGCGTTCCGGTCGCGACGGTCACCGGCACGACGTTGTTGACGTTGGTGTCCACCACCCACGCCGTCGTCCCGTCCGGGCTGAATCCGACCGCGTAGGCGCCGGATCCGGTCGGGATGAACGAGCCCGGCGCGTTGGTCGCGACGGTGATCGGGGTGACCCCGCCCGCACCGAAGTCCGCGACGTACGCGGTCTTGCCGTCCGGCGTGATCTGGACGTACTGCGGGCCTGCACCGGTCGGCACGGTGGCCGCGACACTGTCGGTCGCCGCGTCGATGACCGAGACCGAGGCCGAGCCGCCGTTGGTGACGAACACGCGGCTGCTGTCGCGCGTGATCGCGACGCCGAACGGCGCGGAGCCGACCGCGACGGTGTGCGTGACCGCGCGGCTGGCCAGGTCGATGTCGCTGACCGTGCCGCTGCCCTGGTTCGCGACCCACAGCTGCTTGCCGTCCGGGCTGACCGCGAGCCGTTCCGGCTGGCCGCCGACCGCGATCGGGGTGCCGGTGGCGAGGGTGGCGACGTCGATCGGCTGGACGGTGCCGTCGCCGAAGTTCGTCACCCACACCGTCTTGCCGTCCGGCGTCGCCGCGACGTCGGCGGCCACGCTGCCGACCGGGACGGTGGCGAGCGCGGCGTTCGTGGTCGTGTCGATCACGGTGACGTCGTTGGTGTTGTTGTTGGCGACGAACAGCTTCCCGCCGGCCGTGATCATGCCGTCAGGGCCGCCGCCGACCGGGATCGGCGGGCCGGCGTTGCGGGTGCGGGTGTCGACCGGTGTGACCGTGTTGTCGCTGTAGTTGGACACGTACGCGGTCGGGATGCTCTCGCCGGGCTGCGCGACCGTGGCCAGCAGCGAGACGGTGGGGATGGCTGCGCCGTTGGACGCGTGCGCCGCGAATGAGACCTGGTAGTAGCCGGTCGCCATGCCTGGCGCGGCCGCGATGGTGACCGTGGTCTGCGCGGTGCCGCCTGCCGGTGCCGTGATCGTGCCGCCGCTCGGTGTTGCGGACAGGCCGCTCGGTGCCGCCGCGCTCCACGTGACGGTGGCCGGGCCGGAGGTGCCGAGCGTGTCGTCCGCCTCGACGGTCACGGTCGTGCTGGTGCCGGGTGTAAGCCGGATTTGGCCCGGAGTGACGGCGAGCGCCGCGCGGGTGCTCGGCGGGAAGTGGACGGGTCCCGCGCCGAAGGACGGCGGCGCGTCGCCGGGTGCGGTTCCCCAGCTGGTGTTCGGGCTCGTCGAAAGTGTGTAGTCGAGTTCGTGCGTGCGCGCGGCGTCGATCCAGGTGTGCTGCGTCGAGCGGCCGTCGACCTTCAGGCTGCTGATGTACGTGTCACCGGCGCCTGCCGCGTTGATGCGCAGGTCGCCGTACGCGCCGTGGATCACCACGTGCGGGAATTGCGGCGCGCCGAGTACGAGCATCGGTACACCGGGGGTCTGCGGGTAGACGCCGAGCGCGGCCCAGACGTACCAGGAGCTCATCGCTCCGAGGTCGTCGTTGCCGGGCTCACCGCCGGGTGTCGCCGAGTATAGCTGGGTGCTGATTTGGTGGACGATCGCCTGCGTCTTCCAGGGCTGGCCGACGCTGTTGTACGCCCACGGGGTGTCGAACGCGGGCTCGTTGCCCTGCCAGTGGTACGGCGCGTTCGGTCCGGCGTTGAGCTGGGTGAAGTAGCTGTCGAGCCGGGCCGCGGTGGCCTGGTCACCGCCGATGCCCTGGATCAGGCCCTTGAGGTTCTGCGGGACCATCCAGGTGTACTGCGCCGCGTTTCCCTCCTGGAAGCCGTTCTGGCCGAAGCCGCTGCCGGTCTGCACCGGCGGGCCGGAGGGGAAGGCGCCGGAGGCGTCGCGCGGCTCGACGTAGCCGTCCGCGGTGTCGAAGACGTTGGCCCAGTTCTGCGAGCGGCCGGCGAAGGTGCGCGAGGTCGAGTCCTGATGCAGGTATTGCGCGAGCCGGGAGATGGAGAAGTCGTCGAGGGCGTACTCGAGGGTTTCGGAGGCGCCGTTGGGCACCGGGCTGATCGAGTCGGAGCCGGTGTTCGGCACGTACCCGTCGGCGATGTACGCGGCCGCGTTCGGGCGCTCGGCATACCAGCCCTGGCCCGGTGTGCCGGCCGTGGCGTTCGCGCCGTTGACCATGTCGGCCAGCGCGGCCTTCGCGTCGAAGCCGCGCGCGCCGAACGCGTAGAAGTCGGCGAGGATCGGGTCCGCGGCGTCTCCGTTCATGACGCCGGTGTAGCCGTTGGCCACCGGCCACTTGGGCAGCCAGCCGCCTTGGGCCGCGTCGTTGAGCAGCGAGGTGGCCATGTCGGCGGCGACGCGCGAATCGATCGTGGCCAGCAAGGGCGCCTCGGAGCGGTAGATGTCCCAGCCGGAGTAGTTGGCGTATTGGGCGTGGCCGGGCTGCACGCGGTGGATCTTGTTGTCAAAGCCCGGATACTCTCCGTTCGCGTCGCTGAACAGGCTCGGCTCCAGCGAGGCGTGGTAGAGGGCTGTGTAGAAGGTGGATTGCGCGGAGCGGCTGCCGCCTCGGATCGAGATGGTGCCGAGCTGGCGGTTCCATGCGGCGGTGGCTTGCGCGGCCACGGTGTTGACGTCCCAGCTGTGCGCCTCGGCGGCGAGATTGCCCAGCGCGCCCTGCGTGCTGACGTACGAGACCGCGACCTGCATGCGCACGTCAGGGTCATGCGTCGTGTCGAAGGTAAGCCAGCCCCCTGCGACGACTCCGGAGCCCTGCTGCGCTGCCGCGGAGTGGCTGGCGGAGGTCGGGTACCGCTTGGGCTGCGGGCTCTGCTTGCCGTATTCGGTCACGGCCGCGCCACCCGGGGACTTGGTGACCTGCGCGGCACTTGTACCGCCCCAGGTTCCGGAGGCGGTGAACGGCCGGTCGAAGCGCGCTGCGAAGTACACGGTGTAGCTGTCCGGCTGGCCGCAGAAGTGGCCGCTGCTGACGGCGCCGGTGATCTCCTGGTCGCCGAGGGTCTGGAAGGTGGCCGAGGAGCTGCCGTTCGCGCTGTCGGCGGCCTTCACCAGCAGCTGGGCCTGCGTGGTCGCGGGGTAGGTGAACTGCGCCAGGCCGGTGCGCGCGGTCGCCGCGAGCTGCGTGCGCACTCCCCCGGCGGTCACCGAGTAAGAACCCGGATGCGCGGTCTCCGCCGCGTGGGTGAAGGACGCGGTGGCCGAGTCCGGGTCGGCCGGAAGCGCGCCGGCGAGCGGGAGGATCGGGAAGTCGCCGGCAACCGCGCAGCCCGGCCCGGAGACATGCGTGAGGCTGAAGCCGGTGATCTGCGAGTCGTCGTAGTCGTAGCCGCCGCCGGGCGGCCGGGACGTGGTGTCGGGGCTCCACTGGAGCATGCCGAACGGGACGTCGGCGCCGGGGAACGTGTCGACCTGTCCGACGACCGCGCCGCCGCTGCCTGTTCCGACCAGCGGATCGACGAGCGCGGCCGGATTCGTGACGGCCGCGGCGTCGGTGGCGGCGTGCGCGGGCAGCGCAGCGAACAGGGGCGCGAGCAGAGTCGCGGTGGCGAGGAGGGAGAGACGTGAACGTGGATGTGGGCGCAGGGAATGTGGGCGCAGAGCGTGCGGGGCAGCGTCGGCCCGCCAAGACATCGTTGTCACGGAGGCTACACTTCCCGTCCCGGATGATCGAGTCAAGATCGATACATCGCCGCGACATGCCTGAGGCCTGTCCGGCGCGGGAGCGCGAGCCGGACGGACCTCAGGCTTCGATCATGTCGCGCTGATGGGGCTGCGCCGGGCTCAATCGAACCGGATGATGACTGCGCTGCCCGGTTGTACGGTCACGACCGCGGTGCCGCCGTGCACGGTGACATGGCTCCCGTGCGGCGGGAGGAAGGCGCCGTGCGGACCGACCTGCCGGCCGCCGAGCGTGATGCCGCTGGTTGCCGCGAGACCGGCCGGGTCCGAGGTGGTCAGCGCGATGAGCCGGCCGTCATGCAGCCGCGCCGTGCCGAGGTTCAGCGTGATGGTCGTCGCAGCGCTCGTCGCCGGGTCCTGCACATCATCAAGAACCACCGTGAGCTTGTGCCCATCACGCACGGCGTACGCGCGCACATCGGCCGCGTCCGGGTTGGTGAGGCCGACGAACACACCCGAACCGACGAGCGATGTGGCGAGCATGCCGTAGTAGATCGGGCGCGGGGTGAGGTCACCGGCGGTCGGGCACAGCGGCGTGTACGGATCGCAGCCTGCTGCGTTAGTGCCGTCCATGAACTGCGCGTTGGCCACTCCGTGCTGGGCGAGCAGCAGGCTGTAGTCCAGTTCCCACAGCGCGGCGGCGAATGTGTCGCTCACCCCGGCTTGCCCGGCGCAGACCACTGAGTTGGTCTCGGTCATCGCGGGCGTCACGTGCAGCGCCCGGGCCGCGCTGAACAGTGCGTCGGCATTGGTGGTCTCGTACTGGACCGCGCCGGTTCCGAGCAACTGCGCGGCCGTGACGGTCCTTCCGCCGCACACGCTGAGCGGGTAGGTGTGGTCGGTGACCTCGGCCAGGCCCGGCGTCGGGTTCGCCGTCTCGTCCGCCGTGAAGGCGGGCAGGTAGGCCTGGTGGTTCGTCTCCGCGTCGGGACCGGTCAGCCGGATGCCCGGAGCCGCCTGCTCGATCGCGGCCGCGTACGCGCGGAAGTCCGCGAAGTAGGCCGTTTCGCTGCTGTAGTAGAAGTTCGGCTCGTTGCCGATCTCGATGGCGAGCAGCGCGCGGCCGAAGATCCGCTGCGCGTAGCGGGCTTCGTCGGCGGCGCGGGCCGCGTCGGGGTGCTTGAGGTCGACCGCGAGCACGACGCGCCAGTGCGCTGCTCGTGCGACGGCGGCGAGGTGGCTCAGCTTCTGCGGGGTGATCGTGCCGACCGCCCAGGACGGCGCGGTCTCGCCGGTCGAGGTCCAGAAGGTGCTGTCGCCGGAGTTGCCGCCGACCCGCAGGATGCCGCCGCGTCCCAGAGTCCTGAGATAACCGGCGAGGTCGGTGGCGGCGTAGTCGTCGGCGGCGAGCGTGGCGGCGCCGAAGGAAAGTCCGAGGAAACCGGGGCGCAGCGGGTTGCCGATCTGGTCCGGGTGCACGGCGATGGCGAGCGCGGACGCGGACGGGGAGGCCGCGGGCACGTTCGCGTGCGCGGTGCCGGATCCGAGCAGCGCGGCCACTGCGGCGCACACCGCGGCGATCCGGGCGCGGGCGTGGACATGCGACGTACGAATCATGGTTCTTGATCGACTCCTGCCTGTGGCGCTGTACCGCGGTTTCGGGGGCAGCGCGGTCCGTGGCGGCCAAGGCGGTGACCGATGGTGAAGAACCGTTCGCGACTCACTGTCGCGACGATCACCTCGGCCCGGCAAGGATTCGGCGCGGATTGTTTCAGAGACGTGATAGTCATTCAGAAGTGTGAATGCAGCGGGGCTTCAGGCCTGATCGCCGCACAATCGTTTCCCGACAAAGCCTGCGGGCCCGACGCCGCGCGAGTACATTCACCCCTGTGTGACGACGCGGCCCGTCGCGGCTGCGATCACGGTCGGCCCAGACGTGGGGCCGGCCGCCCGGTTTGAACCGGTTCATAGATCTGAGCAGGCGGCTTGAGCCGCGCGCTCGCCAACAGTAGTGGGGGGAACGGATGATGCGTGTCTACGTGCGTACACGCTTCAGAAAAACGCTCATCGGCTCGATAGCCGCCTCGCTCGCGACGCTCGGCCTGACCGCGGTGATCGCGACCGCGCAGGCCGCCGGGGCGCCGCCGAGCTTCGTGCAGCAGGTCAACACGCACCACTCGAACGTCGCCTCCACCGCCGTGACGCTGCCCGCCGCGGTGACCTCGGGCAACCGGCTGATCGTCGAGGTCGGGGTGTGGAACTCCAAGTCGGCGACGGCCAGTTCGGTCACCGACTCGGCCGGCAACAGCTACACCGAGCTGACCCACTTCACCGCCTCCGACCACACCGAGCTGAGCGTGTGGAGCGCGCCGATCACGGCCGGCGGCGGCACCGCGCCCACCGTCACCGCGAACGTCACCTCGGCCGCCGACATGGCCGTCGCCGCCCTTGAGTACTCCGGTCTCGCGCCGAACACGGACGCGTCGATCGTCGACGTGCAGGCGCACGCCACCGGCACCACCTCCGCGGCCGGCACCGTGGCCGCCGGCGCCACCTCGACCGTCGCGGCGAACAACGAACTCGCGCTCGGCTTCTACGCCGACTCCGGCTTCCGCGACGCGCTCTCCCCCGGCTCCGGCTTCACCGCGCGCTCGAACATCTCCAGCGCCTCCGACATGGAGCTGCTGGTCGAGGACCAGGCCGCCAACCAGGGCGCGACCCCCAACGCCACCTTCGGCACCGGCGGCAGCACCGTCTGGCTGGCCGCTACCGTGGTGCTCAAGGGCGCCTCCTCGTCCTCGTCGCCGACCGTTCCCGGCACGCCAAGCTCCGTGACCGCGACCGCGGGCAACGGCTCGGCCACGGTGTTCTGGTCCGCTCCGTCGGACGGCGGCTCGGCGATCACGTCGTACACGGTCACGCCGTACGTCGGCGGGACCGCGCAGACGGCCACGGTCGTGAGCGGTTCGCCGCCGCCCGCCTCCGCCCTCGTCGCCAACCTGGCGAACGGCACCAGCTACACCTTCACCGTGACGGCGACGAACTCGGTCGGCACCTCGGCCGCCTCCGCGCCGTCCAACGCGGTCGTTCCCAGCGCCCAGCCGCAGGGCCAGTGGGGTCCGCTGGTCACCTCGCCGTACGTGTCGATCCACACGGTGCTGCTGAACGACGGCAAGCTGATCCAGTGGGACGGCTGGAAGACCCCCACGCAGACGTACGTCTACGACCCCGCCGCGGGCACCTACACCGAGATCGACGCCCCGGCGAGCATCTTCTGCGGCGGCAACGCGAAGCTGCCCGACGGCCGGGTGCTGGTGGCCGGCGGCTTCGGCATCGCGGCCACCGGAATGCTCGGCATCACGGACACCAACATCTTCAATCCGGCGACGCGGACCTGGACGAAGATGGCGAGCATGCACCTGCCGCGCTGGTACCCGGACCTGACCGAGCTGCCGGACGGCCGGTACGTCGCGATCAGCGGCAACTCGACGGACTCGTCGACGTGGGCTGACACGCCCGAGCTGTACGACCCGTCGACGAACACCTGGACGCTGCTCTCGGGCATCACCACCTCGCAGGTGCACGAGCTCGAATACCCGTTCTCCTACCTCGCCCCGAACGGCAAGATCTTCACCATCGGCCCGCGCGAGGACGTCTCCTACTGGCTCGACGCGAACGCGCAGACCTGGACCCCGGTCGGGCCCAGCGGCGTGGTCAACGGCTCCGCGGTGATGTACCTGCCGGGCAAGATCCTCTACAGCGGCGGCGCGTCGAGCGTCAGCACCAGCACTCCGGCCCAGTCCAACGCGGCGACCATCGACCTGACCGCGGCGACGCCGACCTGGAAGTCGATCGCGCCGATGAACAACGCGCGGATCTATCACACGCTGACGATGCTCGCGGACGGCCGGGTGCTGGCGGTCGGCGGCGGGACGGTCTCGGACCAGATGCAGATCACCAACGGCGTGATGCCGGCGGAGATCTGGGACCCGTCGACCGGGCAGTGGACCACGATCGGCTCGATCGCGGCGGCACGCAACTACCACTCGACCGCGGTGCTCCAGCCGGACGGCACGGTGCTGGTCTCCGGCGGCGGGCACCCGGAGACGCTCAACGACGCGGGCCAGTTCAACTCGCAGGTGTATTCGCCCTCGTACCTGTTCAACGGCGCGCGGCCGACGATCACCTCGGCCTCGGCGAGCGCCCAGTACGGCTCGACGATCACGGTCAACACCCCGGACGCCGCGAACATCGGCGCGGTCAACCTGGTCTCGTTCGGCGCGGACACGCACCAGTCGGACATGGACCAGCACTTCGTGCCGCTGTCGTTCACGGCCGGCTCGGGCTCGCTGTCGGTGCAAGCCCCGGCGAACGGCTCGATCGCGCCTCCCGGCGACTACATGCTGTTCATCCTGAACAAGGCGGGCGTGCCGTCGATGGCCGCGACGGTGCACATCACCGCCGCCCCGCCGACCGCTCCGGCCGCGCCGACCGGTGTCGCGGCCACGTCGGGCAACGGCTCGGCCTCGGTGTCGTGGACCGCGCCGGGCAACGGCGGTTCGGCGATCACGTCATACACGGTCACGCCGTACGTTAACGGCACGGCGCAGTCCCCGACGACCGTCTCCGGCAACCCGCCGGCGACCAGCGCGACGGTGACCGGGCTGACCAACGGCACCAGCTACACCTTCACGGTGACGGCCACGAACGCCGTGGGCACGTCGCCCGCGTCGTCGCCGTCCAACGCGGTCACGCCGTCCAGCGTGATCACGCCGGCCTTCGTG
>Ga0070741_10018415_pt1 | contig 11312 bp, 11 predicted proteins | sample Coa_R1_4_FD_66440 | JGI IMG/M metagenome (GOLD analysis project Ga0070741, IMG submission 66440) | Surface soil microbial communities from Centralia Pennsylvania, which are recovering from an underground coalmine fire - Coalmine... | ecosystem: Environmental > Terrestrial > Soil > Unclassified ...
AAAAGGAGAACAACCGGTCATGAGAAAAGTGCTGCTGATTTGCCTCGCCATTTGCTTCGTGCTCGCAATTTCCGCAATGGCGTTCGACGACATGGGGAAGAGTGCAACCGTGAAGGGATGGGTTTCTGACGACAAGTGCGGCGCCAAAGGCGCGAACGCGAAGGCTGAAGCCTGCACCAAGAAGTGCCTGGAGAGCGGCGCCAAAATGGTGGTCGTCACCGACGGAGATCAGAAAGTGCTGATGGTAGATAACCCCGACTCGCTGAAAGGCCACGAAGGGCACCATGTCGCGGTGACGGGAACGGTGAAGGGTGATTCCATCCACGTCGACAGCGCCAAGATGCTGTGATCGAGTAGGAACGTGAAAGTCTCAAGGGCGGCCTTCGAAGCCGCCCTTTTTTTCGGTAGAGACGTAACTTGTTACCGTCTCTTATGACGGCATGTCGAATCGTGGAAAGAGAGACGTTGCAAGCAACGTCTCTACGATCAGCGTACGACGCCTTCCAGGGGCGAACTGGCTGTGGCGTAGAGCTTCCTGGGCATGCGTCCTGAGAGACACGCCTGGCGTCCCGCGAGAACTGCGTGTTTCATCGCCTCGGCCATCAAAACCGGATCCTGGGCGTTAGCGATTCCTGTATTCATCAGCACCGCGTCAGCCCCGAGTTCCATGGCGATGGCCGCATCCGAGGCCGTGCCCACTCCCGCATCGACGATCAAGGGAACCCCAGTGATCATTTCACGCAGGATGCGGATGTGCGCCTGGTTCTGGATGCCCATGCCGCTGCCGATGGGCGCCCCCAGAGGCATGATCGTGGCCGCGCCCGCATCGATCAGACGCTTGGCGAACACGATATCGTCAGAGGTGTAGGGCAGAACCGTGAAGCCCTCTTTCACCAGCACGCGGGTCGCTTCGAGTGTGGCCTGGACGTCGGGGTAAAGCGTGGCCTGGTCGCCGATAACCTCGAGCTTGACCCAGTCGGACAGCCCAACTTCGCGGCCCAGGCGCGCCGCCCGGATGGCTTCCTCCGCGGTGTAGCATCCGGCTGTGTTGGGAAGCAGGAAGTATTTCTTGTGATCGATGTAGTCAAGCAGCGATTCCTTGCTGCGATCGAGATTGACGCGGCGCACCGCCACCGTGACCATCTCGGCGCCGCTGGCCTCAAGGGCGCGCGCCATTTCCTGGAACGATTTGTATTTACCCGTGCCCACAATGAGCCGGGAGCGGAAGGAACGTCCGGCAATGATCAATGAATCCGACATGGGGATATTGTATTCTCAAACCACCGGGGAGACGAAGGTGCCGCGCCTCCTGGACAGCCGAGCGCGACTGTCCCCGCATGGCAATCGTTAGGAGACGCTCGCGGTTTCCGCCTGGGCGTAGAGGTCGTCGATCTGCTTGCGATAGCGTTCCTCGACCACACGGCGGCGGAGCTTGAGACTGGGCGTCAGCGCGCCGTTGTCGATCGTGAACTCGTCCGGGACCACGATAACGCGCTTCAGCTTTTCGAAGCGGGCCAGCTTCTGGTTGATCCCTTCCACGATTTCTGCGTACAGGTCCTGCACTTTCGGGTGTTCCACAAGTTCGGCGCGCGTGCCGCAGGAGATCCTATTCTCGCGGGCCCATTCCTCCAGGAGGACGAAGTTCGGAGAAATGATCACCGCGGGAAATTTTCGGCGGTCGCCGAGGAGGGCAGCGGCCCCGACCAGCGGATTGAGCTTCAGCGAGTTCTCGATGGGCTGGGGGGCAATGAATTTCCCGCCGGAAGTCTTGATCAGTTCTTTCTTGCGATCGGTCACCGAAAGATATCCATCGGCGTCGATATTGCCGATGTCCCCGGTCTTGAACCAGCCGTTATCGAATGCCGCTCTGGTTTCTTCGGGGCGGTTCCAATAGCCTTTGAAGATCGAGGGGCCGCGCACCAGGATTTCGCCGTCCTCGGCGATTCGGACTTCTATGTTGGGCAGAGTCTTTCCCACGGTTCCGATGCGGTGATGGAGGGGAGTATTCAGCGCGATCACGGGAGACGTTTCCGTCAGTCCGTAACCTTCGTGAATGCGGATGCCAACGGCTGCGTACCATTCCGCGAGTTCGCGGCCGAGCGGCGCGCCTCCGGAAATGAAGACCTGGACTCGACCTCCCATAGCTTCGCGAATCCTGGAAAAGACAAGTTTGTTGGCGAGCCTCCAACTAGCGTTAGCGGGAGTTTTTCCTGCCAGAATCGCGGGCTTGTGCCGGCGGCCGACATTGATAGCCCAGTTGAAAATGGCGCGCCTGGGGAAGCCTTTGGCCTTCAATGCGGCTTGGGCGTAGATCTTTTCGTAGACCCGAGGTACGGCGACGAAGATCGACGGCCTGACTTCCTGTAGTGTCTGGGGCAGGTCCTGGATGAAAGGGCAGTAGGCGAGGGTCACGCCGTGATAGAACATCGCAAAATCCACGTGCCGCGCTGTGATGTGGCACAACGGCAGGAAGGAAACGCTGACCATTCCGGGACGCATGTCGAATCCGAGCAGGGAGCACTCGATATTCGACGCGATGTTGCCATGGGTCAGCATTGCTCCTTTGGACGTGCCCGTGGTGCCGGAGGTGTACACGATGGTCGCCAGGTCGTCGGGCGCAGTGGAGCGAGCACGGGCTTCGTGCTCTGCTCCCAGGGTGGAGGGGCCGTCGCGGGTAATCTGGCCCATGGTCACGCATTGCCCGGCGAAGACGGCCAGATCACCGGTGAATTCGAGCGTATCCATCACGATCAGTCTTTCGATTTGCGTCTGGCGAAGGATCGACAGAACTTTGTGCAACTGCTGGTCGGAAGAGACGAAGATGACGCGGCATCCGGAGTCGGCCAGGGCGAATGCGGTCTGCTCGGCAGTCAAGGTGGTGTAGAGCGGCACAGTGACGGCTTTGAGCAGAAGGATGGCCATGTCGGCGGTGGACCACTCCGGGCGATTTTCGCTGAGAATGGCGACCCGATCGCCCGGCCTGATCCCGAGAGCATGAAGCGCGTGAGCCGTGCGGATGACGTTTTGTCCAAACTCGCGAGCCGAGATGGGCAGCCATTTTCCGGCCTCGCGGTGGAGGGTGACGCGCTCGAGATTGCGCTCGAGGGTGGCGAAGAAGATGTCGTTCAGAGTCGCGATGCTCATGGAGTGACGCTTCCTGGACGAGCCCAATTGATTTGAAATGTACTGTCTTTGCGCCCGGTTGAGCAACGTGAAAGGTGCGTTGGGAGGTGCCGAGTTGCATTCTCATTTTACCGCAAGGGCGCGTTCGGAGTATGCTTTCGAAACACTCCTGTGGGAGGAGTTCAAATGAAAATAGAGTACTCGGGCCTGCTGGCGGCCGGCTTGCTGCTGGCGGGTTTACTCGCAATGACGCCCCCTGCGTCTGCCCAAACCAATAAGGAGGGTTCGAGCATGCCGAAAGTCGGCGACACCGCTCCGGACTTCACACTGAAGTATTTCGACGGCACCGACCTGAAAGACGTGAAGCTGAGCGACTACCGGGGCAAGAAGAACGTCGTACTGGCGTTTTACATTTTCGCCTTTACCGGTGGTTGAACGCAGCAAATGAAAAACTTCCAGCAGAATTTGAAAACGCTGGAAGCAGCCGACACCCAGGTCCTGGGTGTGAGCATGGATAGCGCCTTCGCCAACAAAGCTTTCGCCGACCAGATCGGAGTTACGTTCCCCCTGCTGAGCGATTGGGGCGGCAAAGTCACCCACGAGTACGGAATTTACAAAAACGAATACCAGGCTCCCCGTCGCGTGAACTTCCTGATCGGGAAGGATGGAAAGATCATGGAAGAACAGGTGGACAAGGACGCGATCGATCCCAAGAAGATTGTGGATGCGTGTGCGCGGCCGAAGATGAAGGGGTGAGCCTCTGAATAGGTTTAGACTGGAAATTTGTAGAGACTAGTGAGGTCAAAGTTCCCACCCTGTCTCCGCGAAAGGCGCGGAGACAAGGGTGGGGCACCCTTTTGGTTCCTCTCTCATTTCAGCTTGGACAACATTGACGGTGGCGCATGGCGGTTGATAGGGTTCGCATGTGATGTGGTGCGGACCGACAGAGTGCTAATTACCACGCCGGGAGCGAAAACTCTCCCGGCGTAGTCTTTTGTGGGATCAAACAGGCGCGTGCATGAGCGAGAAGCGACCCAATATCAACTGGCTGGATATTCTGTGGCTGCTTTTTCTTCTGGGTTTGGCCTTAATTCCGCCCGTGAAGGAGATCCACAAGCAACTGCTGTTGCTTGCCTTCGGAGTCGCGCAGTTGCTGGAAGGCTGGGTCATTGCGCAGGTGCCGAAGCGCGGCGCGGTATATGTCGTGCTGATCAAGATCGGCTTATCGGCGCTGCTGATCAATCACACCGGGGAATTATCGATCAACAGCAGCTACTGGCCAATCTACTTCCTGCCGATCGTGACCGCGGCAGAATACTTCAGCCCCTGGGGGACGCTGATCTGGACCACGCTGGCTTCGGCCACGTACTGGGCTTACCTGTTTGATCCCGAGATTCGCCAGTATGAGATCTCGGTGGAAAGTTATTGGCTGCTGGCGATCCGAATTCTCTTCTTTTACCTTGCCGGTATGCTGGTCAATCGTTTTGCGCTGGAGATCCGGCGGCAAACGCAGAGGTATCAGGATCTGGCGGCGACGCTGGCGGAGACGAATCGGCGTCTGGAGCAGGCGCAGGCGGATGCGCGGCGGTCCGAGCGTCTGGCAGCCTTGGGGCAGCTTTCGGCCGGGCTGGCGCACGAGATTCGCAATCCGCTGGGAGTCATCAAAGGATCGGCCGAGATGCTGAGCCAGAAACTGGCGGAGTCAAATCCTCTCGCCACCGAACTGGCGGGATACATTTCGACAGAAACCAACCGGCTGAGCGCGCTGGTAACGAGGTTCCTCGATTTCGCCCGGCCGCTGCATGCCGACCTGGCGCCTCGAGAGATTACGGCGGTGCTGGATCGCGCCTTGAATGACGTGGCGCAGTTCTGGAAGGGAAGTCCGGTGCGGGTGGAGAAGCAATATCAGGCTGGAGTTCCGGCCGTGCCCATCGACGAGGGGCTGTGCGAGCAGGCGTTGGTCAACATCATTCAGAATGGATACGATGCTATGAGTGCGAGCGGCGGGATCATGCGAGTCAGCGTGGCGCGCTCGCGGCGCAATACCCGGGAGGGAAGCGTTGACGGGGTGGAGATACGCATCGCAGATTCCGGTCCGGGGATTCCGCCGGAGTTGCGGGAGCAGATCTTCAATCCCTTCGTGACCACGAAGAAGTCCGGAGTGGGGTTGGGGCTGTCGATCGTTTCCAAGATTATCGATGGTCATCATGGAACGATCCGCGTTGAAAGCTCGGACCTGCGCAGCGACGATGGAGCGCAAGGGCCGGGTGCGTGTTTTGTGATATTCCTGCCCGCCGCCAGCGAGACCAATGCGGAGGCAGATCGCGCTCACCTGGTGATCTCGTGAAAGAAAACCTGCAGCAGACGAAGCAAACTTTGGGCAGCATTCTGGTGGTGGAAGACGAGGCGAAGATGCGCCGGTTGCTCGAATTGAACCTGGCGGACGAAGGCTTCGCCGTCCTTGCCGCCGAGGACGCCGAGACTGGACTCAAACTGCTGCGGGAGAATCCGATTGATCTGGTGGTGACCGACTTGAAGCTGCCGGGCATGAACGGGCTCGAGTTTCTGCAGACGGTCAAGCGCCAGAATGCCGCCTTGCCGGTGGTGGTCATGACCGCTTTCGGGAGCGTGGAAACGGCGGTGGAGGCGATGAAGGCGGGCGCCAGCGATTATGTCCTGAAGCCGTTTTCCCTGGCCGAAATGCGGATGGTGATCCACAAGGAACTGGATGTCCGCAACCTGCGGGAAGAGAACCGGTCGTTGCGCGAAGCGCTGGGGAAGCGGTACTCGCATCCCAATATCGTGGCCCGCAGCCCGAAGATGCAGGAGGTGCTGGCCACGGTCGAACGCGTAGCGCCGACCAATGCCACGGTGCTGCTTGGGGGCGAGAGCGGCGTGGGCAAGGACCTGATTGCGCGGGCCATTCACGAAAAGTCGCGGCGCGCTTCCGGACCATTTCTGAAGATCAACAGTACAGCCATCCCGGAGAACCTGCTCGAGAGCGAACTGTTCGGCTTCGAGAGAGGTGCGTTTACCGGGGCTGTGGCAAGCAAACCGGGCAAGTTCGAATTGGCCGACAAGGGCACGCTGTTTCTGGATGAGATCGGCGACGTTCCCCAGGCCACGCAAGTGAAGCTCCTGCGGGTTCTGCAGGAGCGCGAATTCGAACGGCTGGGCGGAACCAAGACAGTGAAAGTGGATGTCCGGCTGATTGCGGCGACGAACAAGGATCTCCGCGAAGCGCTGGAGCAGGGGACGTTCCGCGAGGATTTGTATTACCGCCTCAATGTTGTGCCGATTGATATTGCGCCCTTAAGAGAGCGCCGGGAAGACATTCCGGACCTGGTGAATCTGTTCATCTCGCGCTGCGATGCGGCCGGCAGCGGCGCCATCGAGGGTATTACCCCGCAGGCGCTGCAGATCCTGGTGAATTACCACTGGCCGGGGAATGTGCGGGAGTTGCAGAACATCGTGGAGCGAGCCTGTGCGCTGGCCAAGGGCCCGCTACTGGGACCGGAGGATATTCACCTTGATATCCGGCCCACCAAGGCCGCCGCCGAAGGAGGCGGATTTCTTCCGGATGGCATGACCCTCGAGCAGTGGGAGGACGAGATGGTGCAGGAGGCATTGCGGCGAGCGCATGGGAATAAGAGCCAGGCGGCCCGCTTGCTGGGACTTTCGCGAAACGCGTTGCGCTACCGGCTTTCGAAAATCGGAATCGCGGATGATGCGGACAAAGCTGAATGAACTTCCCGGCGCACAGGAGCCGCGGAATCCGCAGGGGATGAGTGGAATCACGCCATGACACTGGTTGGGAATGTTCGCATTCTTGTTCTCGCCGGGCTGTGGGCAGGGATGCCGGGGATAATCTCTGCGCAGACTCTCGCCCAGAGACTCGGATATCCTTCGGAGACAAAGCTCATCATCGTGCATGCGGACGACCTGGGCGAAACCCACGCTGTCAATGCCGCGGCGACCAAGGCTCTGCAGAGCGGAGCGGTCAATTCCGCCAGCCTGATGGTGCCTTGCCCCTGGTTTGCGGAGATTGCCGACTACGCCAAGTCGCATCCGGAAGCAGACTTCGGGCTGCACCTCACGTTAACCAGTGAACGCGTCTACTACCGCTGGGGTCCGGTTGCGCCGAACGATAAGGTGCCGAGCCTGGTGGATGCCAATGGATACCTGCATCACGACTGGGAAGCTCATCCGCAGATCAATCCCCAGGAGGTGGAGATCGAGCTCCGCGCCCAGATCGAGCGGGCGCTGCGAATGGGAGTTCAGCCGACGCATCTGGATTCGCACCAATACCGGCTCATCATGAACGGCAAGGAATTGTTCGATGTGATGCTGCGGGTAGCGCATGACTATAAGTTGCCGGTGTTCGTGAATCGGGACTGGTTCGCGAAGTATTCCTACCTGGCATCGAGCCTGGGCCCGCAGGACATCGTGCTGGACCATACGGTTACCATTGAGCCCGACGTGCCACCGGAGAAATGGGCGGAGTTCTATCTCACCGCGTTGCGGAACCTGCAGCCGGGGGTAACGGAATTTGTGATTCATCCGGGATTCGACGATGAGGAGTTGCGCGCTGCCACGCGCGAGCGTTCCACCTGGGGAGCGGCATGGAGGCAGCGGGACTACGATTTCTTCCAGAGCCAGCAGTTCCGGGACATGCTGGCGCAGCAAAACATCAAGCTGATCACCTGGCGGGAGCTGGTTCGCCTGGCGCAAAGAAAATGACGTTTGCCGCTACTGAGACTTCAGCAGCATGCAGGTGACGTCGTCGTGCTGCGGAGTGTTGCCAACGAACAGATCCAGTTCGGCCATGAGACGCTTGAGGAGTTCGGCGGGAGAGAGGGACTTCGCCGCTTCCAGTGCGGTCAGCAAACGCCCCTCGCCGTAGTCGTCCTGCCGGGCGTTTTCGGCTTCCACTAATCCGTCGGTGAAAATGATCAGCCAGTCGCCGGGGGACAGGGTGACGGTTCCCGCCTGATATTTCACCTCCGGCATGATTCCAAAAGGAAGGCCGCCGGCGTCGAGGCGCTCGATTTGCCCGGCGGCGCGGCGCAGGATGGGATTGTTATGGCCGGCGTTGATGTAATCGAGGCGGCGGCTTTCGGGATCGTATTCGGCAAGAAACGCAGTGGTGAAACGCAATCCGCCCTGGCTGTTCGTGCACGCATAGCGATTCATGTTGGCGGCTAGTTCGGGCAGGGCAACCTGCGCGGTCGAGAGCGTCTTCAGGCTGGCTTGAAAGGTGGCCATGAGCAGTGCGGCAGGAATGCTCTTGCCGGCGACATCGGCGACGGCAAGCACGACGCGGTCTTCCTCGCGCGTCTTTCCGGGACGGGGGAAGACGTCATAATAGTCCCCGGCCACGGTATTGGCGGGACGGGTTGCGTAGGCGATGGCCAGGCTGGGAATCTGCGGGGGAGCGCCGGGCAGAAGCCAGGTCTGGATCTCGCGCGCGATCTGCAAGTCGCGTTTCATTACCACACGATCCGCAATCTCAAGAATCAGCAGCAGCAGCAGAACGAGGGCAGCCCAGAAATGCAGGTCGATCTCGAACGCGAATTGTTTCCCCTCCGCTCCCGTATATTTCATTCCAGCCCGCGGGAATACCAGCAGCACCAGCGCCAACAGCAGCACGACGCGCCGCGCGGGAGAGAGTTTCTCGAACACCGCCCAGAAGAATTCCTTGACTACATGGAGATGGCGGCCGCGATTGGTCAACCCTTCGGGAGTTCTGGCGGCGACGTCTTTGGAGTAGAGACGATAGCTGGCGCGGGCTTCGGACTCAAACTGCGACCAGAGTTGGCTGATCTCCAGCCCTTCGGTTACCCGGCGCCAGAAATTTTGAATGCGTACTCCAAGGGGAAGGGGCGGCGCGGATGCTTGTCCGATCGGCGGAGGAGCGGTGGCCATGACGTGTAAGGTGAGATTATAGAGGAAGGGTCTGGGAAATTTGGTAATTTGGTAATTTCGTAATTGGGTAATTGGATCGGAGCGGCATGCTTGCGTCAGGTCGCGGAAAATAGAATGAATTCCCGAATTACTTTCCAATGATTCAATTACTCAATTACTCAATTTCCCAATTATTCAATCTTGCGATGACTCGCTTCCGCTGAACAGGTTCAGCTGCTGCTCGAAGGCCTGCACCGGCCAGCTGGTGGCGAATGCGGAGCGGTTGGGGCGATGGGCGCGGGTAAGTTTGTATTTCTCGCGCAAGCGCGCGATGAGCTGCGACAGGCGCTTGCCATAGGCGGGCGGAAGGAAAGCGCGATCCTGATAGCGCTTGCGATAGCTCTCGGCCAGATGCGGGAAATGCTCTTGCAGGAAGGGAAGAAAAACTGCGGCAGAGCACGGCTTGAGAAACAGGGGATTGGCAAAGACATAGTCGGCGCCGGCTTCGGCGGCGGCCCGGACTAAGTCCTCCAAATCCAGCGGCGAGTCGGTGATGCCGGGAATGACCGGCGAACAGCTGATTCCAACTCGCAGGCCGGCATGGGCCAGGGCACGCACCGCGTCCATCCGCAGGTCGGGACGCGGCGCCCTGGGCTCCAGAATGCGCGCCAGGTCCGCGTCCAGCGTGGTGACGGTGATGTGGACGGAAAGCCGGTTCGACTGGGCAACCGTTTTCAGAAGGTCGAGGTCGCGGAAGATCAGGTTGGACTTGCTGACGATGCCCAACTCATAGCCGCGATGACGGGCAAATTCTTCCAGAATGCCGCGCGTGACCTCATAGCGGCGTTCCGCGGGCTGGTAGGGATCGGTGGCGGTGCCGAGCGCTATCGATTCGCCTTTCTTGACGCGCCGCAGTTCATGGCGCAACAAGTCTGCCGCATGCTGTTTCACGTAGATCTTCTGCTCGAATTCCATGCCGTCGCGCATTTCCATGAACTCGTGCGTGTAGCGCGCGTAGCAGTAGCGGCAGGCGAATTCGCAGCCGCGGTAGGGATTGATGGTCCAGGTGAAGGGCATAGCGCGATTGCTGACGCATCGGTTCAGTAAAGACTTCGAAGGCAGGGTGAAATACTCGACATTGTGGCCCTCCCGTATGGATTGGCCCTGGGCGGCGAGGCGGGCGATACCGACCAGGCGGGGTTGCTCGGGGCGGGGAAGCAAAGGAAGGGAAGCCATGGCAGATTCGCCTTTTGTTCGCCTAGATTATATCTTGAATGCAGGCGTGTCAAGCGGGACGACTGGGTAATATCCATGGGGGAAAAAAGACTCGGCTGCCCCTCGCCCCTGAGTTCCGTTCCCGCATCTTGTTCCTGATTTCGACCCGGCGGGAACACGGGCTCCCCCTCAATTGGCGATAAATCCCAATTCCCCTTGCTCGCTCACTCGCACGCACGAATGAACCCCACGCGCGGGCGGGCGCAGCGAATAACTCAAAGTCAGGGGACCCGGGCGGGAGCAGTGGGTGGAGGTAGCCGAATTTTTCCCGATAGATACTACCCCGTCAAAATAGGGCATCGAGCGACATAAGGATGCGATTAGATGAAACAAGCGGGATTTATGCCGTAGCGGAAGTAGCGATGCTGCCTCTGAGGGCGCGCCAGCGCTGCTCCTGGATGGCGATGGTTACGGCGTACACACCCACGATGACCGCCGGAATGACCACGAACCGATGATGCGGTGCCAGGTACCACACGGCCGTCACCAAGGCCGTGCGCGCTACGGGGTGAAAGATACCCACCCAATGCTGAATGACCCAGGAGTGCGGCACCCACATCAGCCCGGCTAGGATCCCGACCGTCAGCGGCAACGACGTGTAGTCGACGCGGAAAAACGGGATGGCGATCGCGTAGACCAGCAACGCCATCGAAACGCAGTGGAAGAACAGGCTGTCGAAGACGTTCTCGGTTTGTCCTTGTCCAGGAGGTTTTCGCCAGTGAAGCGTGAGAGCATGATGCCGAGATAGGCGATGAAGCCAGCGCCGATGAATACCGACCATACCGCCAGGATGGGTGGCAGGAAGGCTCCTGCAACGCCGATCAGCGTCCACCCGGCCAGCCCGGCTAGAGGCATAGCGAGGCCCCGGCGGCGGGCATATTCTGCTCGTTGTTCCTCAAGGGAGCGGAGAACCTGCGGCTGAGGGCCAGACATTGGCATCCTCCGGTTTACTGATGTCGAAAGGGAAGGGTAGCATACAAGCCCGTGTTCAGCGGTGTAACATCGCGGCG
>Ga0070741_10018416_pt1 | contig 11312 bp, 7 predicted proteins | sample Coa_R1_4_FD_66440 | JGI IMG/M metagenome (GOLD analysis project Ga0070741, IMG submission 66440) | Surface soil microbial communities from Centralia Pennsylvania, which are recovering from an underground coalmine fire - Coalmine... | ecosystem: Environmental > Terrestrial > Soil > Unclassified ...
GCCTATCTTTATCTGATGCGCGGCAACTATACGACCGGCCAGGTGCTCTACGTCGAAGGCGGGCGCGCGCTGAGCTAAGAACAATCACCCGTTGTGCGCAGACTCGCTTCACGTGCGATGACTGCCGGAAAACGATGCAACTCGAGTGAAGCGCTGCAATCGTATTGCACGCGACAAGCGCGGAAAACGCCCGTCGCAGGCCGCTTTCTCGCACCGCACGCGCAAGAAATCGTAAAGGTTATTACTTCTCAATGGCGACGCGGCGAACTCGCCTTGATTTGTAGACTCTCTTTTTGATGCCGGCGACATCGCGCCGCCGATGTTTGCAACGACGCAAATATAAATGGAGATGCCCATGGCCGGTGCATCGGAAGGCGCGAGCGCTCGCGCGCGCACGATCTTCAATATTCGCAACATGCTGATGGGCGCGGTTGCCACGCTGTCGCTGTTCGGGATGGTGATCTCGGGCTATGTGCTCCAGCGCGCCAATACCGAACGGGCAATCTCGGCGGAGGCTGCGGCCGTCAACGAGACCGCCGACCTCTTGCTGCAGGCCGCCGGCAACTGGGCGCGCGAACGCGGCGCGACAAACCTGTCGCTCAACGCACCGGCACCGGCGACCGATCAGCAGACAATCGCCATCGCCGGTTTTCGCAAAGCGGCCGACGGCGCGTTTGCCGATGGTCTTGCGCGGCTGAAGGACATGCCGATGGCCGAGCGTGACAAGCTGCTGGCGGCCGCACAACAGACGTTCGACAAGCTAGTCGCGCTGCGTCGTCAGGTCGACGTCGAACTGACCAGGACCGGAGATGCGCGCAACAACGCCGTGGTGACGCAGCTTGCCCCGACGGTCACGGCAATGATCATCGCCAGCCAGAATCTGCGTGTCGCCGCCGCGATGGATGAGGACGATGTACAGTCCCGGCTCGCGAGCCTGCAGAGTCTGAAGCACTTCGTCTGGGTGATGAGCGAATATATGGGCCGTGAGCGCGCGCTTGTTGCGGCGAAGATCGCCGCAAACCGGCCGATGACTCCGCAGGAGGTCAGTACGTTCGGCGTGCTGCGCGGCCGCGTCGAGACCGCATGGGAATTCGTCCAGGCCTACGCCGCCAAGCGCTCGGCGGCTCCGGCCGTTGTTGCCGCGACGCAGCGGGTCAACGACGATGTATTCCGCCGTTTCGAGGAAACGCGCAAGGCGGTCTATGCGGCGGGACTTTCGGGCCAAGCCTATCCCTTGAGCTCCGCTGACTGGTTTGCAACGGCAACGGCTGCTATCGATCGAGTGATCGAATTGAGCGTGACCGCCAGCAACGAAGCTCATGATCTCGCACTGCAATCGACGCACGACAGTTTCGTCATGCTTCTGATCAATGCCCTGCTGATGACGCTGTCGTTGACGCTTGCCTGCGTGACGCTGTGGATCGTGCGCGGCCGCGTGATCGGCTCGCTGCGGCGGATGACCGCGGCGATGGCGAAGCTTGCCGACGGCGAGCTTGCGATCGCAATCCCCTGCGAGGAACGCCGCGACGAGATGGGCGAGATGGCGCAGGCGCTGGTCGTGTTCAAGGACACCGCGGTGCGGGTGCGCAACATGCAGGCCGAGCGCGAGCAGCTCGAGGCCAATGCGCGCACCGAGAAGCTGCGCACCATGAACCGCCTCGCCGACGACCTCGAGCGCATCATCGCCGGCGTCGTGCAGAACCTGCAAGGCGCGACCGAGCAGCTAGGCACCTCGGCGCAGACCATGTCGAACGCCGCGTCAGACACCTCGACGCAGGCCGGCATGGTTGCGTCGGCCACCGTCGAAGCCTCGACCAACATCGAGAGTGTCGCAGCCGCTGCCGAAGAGCTCTCGAAATCGATCAACGAGATCAGCCGGCAGGTCACGGACTCGACGCGAATCGTCGGCGATGCGGTCGCCGAGGCCAATTCAACCAACGCGATGGTCGAAGGGCTGGCCGAGGCCGCCGATCGGATCGGCGAGGTGTTGAAACTGATCGGTGAGATCGCGAGCCAGACCAACCTGCTCGCGCTGAACGCAACCATCGAGGCGGCGCGCGCCGGCGAGGCCGGCCGCGGCTTTGCGGTGGTTGCCGCCGAAGTGAAGAACCTTGCCGAGCAGACCGCGCGCGCTACCGAGGACATCGCCGCGCAGATCACGGCGATTCAAACCGCGGCTGGTCAGTCGGTCAAGGCGATCCGCGGCATCGCTTCGACCATCGACAAGGTCAACGGCATCGCCAATGCCATTGCCTCGGCTGTCGAGGAGCAGGGATCGGCGACGCAAGAGATCGCGCGCAATGTGCAGCAGGTCGCTGCCGGCGCCGGCGAAATCTCCTCGCACATCGCCGGCGTCTCCGACTCGGCGGCCAGGACGGGCGCTGTTGCAAGTTCAGTGCTGTCGGCTGCCGAGAATCTGTCAGGTCAGTCGGTCACATTGCGGGACAAGGTGCTCGCGCTGGTCGGCGACATCCGCGCGGCGTAACGGCCCCCGCCGTCGCGGACGGTGCGGTCACGCCTCGTTCCACTCGAGTTCGGCCGAGATCTCTCGCTTCATCTCGTCGATCCAGGCGTCGGCCTGGCGCTTTTCCAGGATCGACTGCAGCGCGCGCAGCAGGTTCAGATCGCGCGAGCCGAGCTTGCGTGACGGCACACTTGCGAGGGCAAGGTCGTCGAGCACGACCTGTTGCTCGGCGGCATCGGCGCGGAAGCCGGCCGTCCGCGAGCGGTCCGGAGCACAAGCCGGTTCCATCGCCGCTGGCCCGGCGATGTCAGGCTTGTTCTTGTTGACGGACATGGGATTTCCTTTCGATCCCACCTTGTGGTTCGCTAAGCTACTCGCGCGTTAAGCCCGCGTTCCGTACAACTACGAACGACCGCTTATCGCGCAGGGACGGGTTCCACGGTTGATGGGACGGCATTTGAAACGAATTCGGACCAAATGAACTCCCGCAAGCCGATGATTTCATTATTGTTCTCCAATGAAATCGATAACCTTGACGCGTTCGATCAAACCGCGCGGGTTAGGAAATGACTGAGGCGAAATCCGACGGCGAACTTCAGATCTTCGTCGTCGATGACGACCAGGCGGTGCGTCAAACCTTAACGACGGTGTTCGCCGCCGCCGGTCATCACATCACCTGTTTTGCCGATGGCGCGGCGCTGCTGGCCGCCACCCGCCAGCAAACGCCGGCGTGCATCATTCTCGACGTTCACATCCCGGGGCGCTCTGGACTGGATATCCTCAAAGAGCTCAACGCCGACGACTACCCCTCGCCGATCTTCATCATGTCCGGACAGGGCGACATTGCGATGGCGGTCGATGCCATCAGGCACGGCGCCCTCGACTTCATCGAAAAGCCGTTCCGCGGCAGCGTCGTGGTGCAGAAGGTGCGCGACGCCATCGAAGCAACGGCGCGACGCAGCAAGAACGCCGAGCGGACGGTCAGCGATCTGCATTTTCCCGGCCGTGAGCCGCTCACCCGGCGCGAGCGCGAGGTGCTGGTCTGCCTCACCTCCGGCGCTTCCAACAAGGAGGCCGCGCGGCAGCTCGGCATCGGCCCGCGCACGGTCGAATATCATCGCGCGCGGCTGATGGAGAAGCTCGGCGCCCGGAATGTCGCCGATCTCGTGCGCATCGTGATGTCGGAAGGCCGCAGCAGCGCCGGCGCGCGATAGCGCATGATCCGGAAAAGCATGCTCTCGACCTGATCGGGGATCGCAACCGGCTTTCCATGCAACAAACGCAAAGCGTTTGCGCGGAGATCATGCTCAAGAAATAGCGTGCCGCCTTACGCTCACTCCGCTGCGGACGCCGGCGTCGCCCGCAATGCCTGCCGCAACATGCGCGCGAGGTCGGCCTTGCGATAGGGCTTTGCCAAGAGCAGCACGCCGGGATCGAGCCGGCCGTGATGGACGATCGCATTCTCGGTGTACCCGGAGGTGTACAGCACGCCGAGCTGCGGGCGCAGCTCGAGCGCTTCGGCCACGAGCCGCGGACCGTTCATCGAGCCCGGCATGATCACGTCGGTGAACAACAGGTCGATGTCCGCCTCGCTGCGAACGATCGCGAGCGCCTCGACCGCCCCGGCCGCTGCCAGCGTGCGGTAACCGAGGCTGCGCACCTGCGCCACCACGTAGTTGCGCACCAGCTCGTCGTCCTCGACGATCAGCACGACCTCGCTGCCGCGCTGCAGCCGCTCGACCGGCGCCTGCTCCGTCGCCGCGGTGGTCTTCTCGATGCTGCGTGGCAAGTAAAGCCGCACCGTGGTGCCGACCCCCTGCTCGCTGTAGATCTTGATATGGCCGCCGGACTGCTTGACGAAACCGTAGACCATGCTCAGCCCGAGCCCGGTGCCCTTCCCGGTTTCCTTGGTGGTGAAGAATGGCTCGAACACCTTGTCGAGCAGGTTCGCCGGGATGCCGCTTCCAGTGTCGCTGATCGCGACCAGAACATAGGGGCCGGCTTTGACCTCGCTGTTGAGCTCCGCGTAGGCTTGATCAAGTTCGACGTTCTGGGTCTCGATCGTCAGCTTACCTCCGTCCGGCATGGCGTCGCGTGCATTGAGGGCCAGGTTCAGGATCGCGGTGGTCAGCTGGTTCGGATCAACAAAGGCGAGCCACGGCACATCGGCAAGCCTGGTGTGGATCTCGATGCGCTCGCCGAGCGTCGGCCTCAGCAGCTTGCCGGTAGCAACCACCAGCGTATTGATGTCAAGCTCGCGAGGTTCCAGCGGCTGCTTGCGTGCGAAGGCGAGCAGATGCTTGGTCAGATCAGCGCCACGTTGCGCCGCTTCGTCGATCATCTTGGTGATCGCCGCAAGGTCCGGCCGATCGGCAACGCCTTCGGCGAGAATTTCGATGGTACCGGTGATGACCGTGAGGATGTTGTTGAAATCGTGGGCCACGCCGCCGGTCAATTGCCCGATGGCCTCCATCTTCTGCGCCTGACGGTACTGGGTTTCTCGCGCGATCTCGTTTGTCAGGTCGCGAACGAAACCGTTGAACACGACGTCGTCGCGGCGCTGGAACGCCGTGACCGACAGCTCCACGGTCAAGAGCGATCCGTCGCGACGCCGTGCCTCGATCTCGACGCGGTTATTGAGCACCGGCCCTTTGCCGGTTTCGAGGAAGCGCTGCACGCCGACGCCGTGCGACCTGCGGTGCCGCTCTGGAATGATAAGGTCGGCGAGCAGGCGGCCGACCACTTCCGCGCGAGTCCAGCCGAAGATCTTTTCGGCTTGCGTGTTCCAGTCAAGCACGAAGCCATCCTGGTCCATCTGGATGAAACCGTCGAGCGCGGTTTCGATGATGCCACGCGCGAGCCGGCTGCTCTCGATCAGCGCCAGTTGCGCGCGGTGCGTTTCGGTCAAGTCGCGCCCGACGAAGTAGTAGCGCCGCCCCGCCTCCGACCAGGTTCCCATCCAGCTCAGCACGATGATCCGACCGTCCTTGTGAACGTAGCGCGACAGGAAGTTGCGGATGACACCACCGCTTCGGGCGGAGCGCATTTCGTCGCGCGTTTTCTCGAGGTCGTCGAAAAAAATGAACTCCTGCGCGCTCTGGCCTACCATCTCCTCGGGCGCGTAGCCGAGGATCGCCAGAGCGCTCGGCGAGACCTGGACGAACGTTCCGATCGAGTCGGTGACGAGGATGAGATCGAGTGATGTCTCGAACAGGCTCTGTCGTTCCTCGATCTCCCGGCTGAGCGCATATTGTGTCAGCTGGGTCTCGGTAATATCCCGCGCGATCTTCGAGGCGCCGACCACCTCGCCGGAAGCCGACCGGATCGGCGATACGCTGAGCGAGACCGGAACCAGAGTGCCGTCCTTGCGACGCCGCACGGTTTCGTGGTGCTTGATCCGCGATCCCTGCCCGATTTGATCGAGAATCTGCCGCACCTCGATGCTGCGGTCAGACGGCACGATGAGATCGACGTTCTGGCCGATCGCCTCTTCAGCCGAATAGCCGAACAGCTGTTCAGCGGCGTCGTTCCAGCCGAGGATGGTGCCGTCGAGCGACTGGGCGATGATTGCATCGATCGACGACTCGACAGTGGCGGCGAACAGGCTCTCCTGATCGGCAAAGCGGGCGCGATCGCTGGCCGCCTGCCGTTGCGTCGCTTCGATCAGCCGCATCAGCTGCGCCTGTAGCATGCCGGTTTCGAACAGCAGCACCACGAGCACGATGCTGGCCGCCGCCAGCCCATAGAGGCGGCCGAGATAGAAACCGAGATCGAAGCGCGCGTGATTGAGCGCCGCCGACAGGCCGATGTCGCAGACCCACGCGAACAGGACCACCAGGAGCCAGACGTCGAGCACCGAATGCGGCTTGCGCAGCCACAGCACCACGAGCGCGGCAAGGCTGAGCAACCACACCGACGTCACGATGACGTCCATGGTCGGCGTGTACTCGCCATCCCTGAGCAGGACCGGCAGCGAATCGTGGCCGGCGGTCGCGAGCAGGCCGGCCACGCCGGCGGCGATTGCGGTCGCGAGGATCGCCGCCGCGATGGCGGCCGAGCTCGATCGCAGATTGGCACGGTCGGCCGGGCGTCCTTTCAACAGGGCATAGCCGATCAGCAGAAGCGGGAAGCCGCCATGCCAGAGCATATAGAGCCAGACGGTGCTCTGCGGCCCTGCGCCGAGCAGTCCATTGTCGGCGTAGAGGCCGGGAAACGTCAGCTGGTGCAGCGTTGCGAGAATAGCTGTGAACAGATAGCCGCTGGCGACCGCCAGCAACGCGCGCGACTGTGCCAGCTTGAATTGCAAAAAGATCAGGGTGGCGGTTGCGAGATCATTGACCGCGAGCGCCGATTGATAGGCCGCGACAAATGCCGGTGCGTGGATCAGCGGTGTGCTTGCGAATGGAATCGCAATCGCAAGAATCAGCGCCGAGACCACCATGATGGCGAGGGCGAGCTGCCACTCGGCGCGACTTGGCGCGGCTGTCGAGATGAGGTGATGCGCGTCGCGACCGGCGATCATGGATTCCTCATCTCCCGCCCGGCGCGCCCGCGCCTTAACCCGCCGCGCCGCTGGCGCGCCGCGCAAGACAACTCGACACCGCCTGCATCAGCTCGGCCGCCCGAAACGGCTTCCTCAGACTTGATGTGGCGCCGAGCGCAGTGGCCATGTGCAGAAAATCCGGCCGCGGCGCGATCGCCGCCTCGAATTGATAACCGGACATGACAATAACAGGCAATCCGGGCCGCAGGCGGTGCACCTCGTTGATGGTTTCGAGGCCGTCCATTTCCGGCATGAAAATGTCGACAATGACGAGGTCAAACGCGTCGCGCCGCAGCGTGTGCAGCCCTTCTTTGGCCTCGCGCGCCACGACGACATTATGGCCGTCGCGCCGCAACACCAGATCGGCGACACTGAGGATCGCCGGATCGTCGTCGATCACAAGGATGTGGGCCACAGCTCCCCCAGCACGTACGGAGCTTTCTCTATTGGAAGTTGCACATTTTCCTGATTCCACGGCTTGCGGCAAGGTTTCGGCTGCAGACCGGCCGCGCGCATTGGTCGTGGAACCGCCCGTTCCACTCGATTTGTTTGGACTTTATTGACCCACAATCAGGCATCGCGGCGGTTCGGCGGTTGGCGTTAATAGTCCGTTGCCGGCTGAATGGCACAATTCGCAGCCACTTCGAGGTCGATCCCCCGGGCCACGCGCCATGACGAGCCAGGTCGCATTGGACCGCATTCAGGGCTACCTGCGTCAGCTGACGCCGCAGGAGCGTGGCCGGCTATTGCTCGAACTCGAGCGCCTGCAGCAATGTGGCCAGCCGATCGCAGGCGTTGATGAGATCGTGCAGGCGCTGCGCACCGAGATTCGCGGCAGCGGCCAGGCGGTCGAGCGCGTCAGCAATCCCGCCCGTTTCTTCTTCGAACCGCTGCAGCCCGTGCTGGTCGACTGGTCGCCGGAGCGCGCCAATCGCGGCCAGATTTCGCGTGGCTCGCTCGCGGTGATCTGGGAATGGATCAACCAGTTCCTGTTGCCGACCATGGCGCGCGAGTATGCCAAGAAGGCCGAGCACCTGAACGCGTCGAATGACGTGCGCGGCGCGCAGCGCGCGGCGGCCGAATTCCAGGTCAAGGTGGTCAAATCGCTCGAGAACATGCTGGCCTCGAACGATGCAACGGCCCAGGCGCGCGCCAACCTCGCAAGATACACGAGCTCGCCCGCGACGATCGACGATCTCGTCAAGATGATCACCGTGTTGCGCAACCACGAGGCGCTCGCAGCTTTCATCGCCGGTTTGCCCGAGCGCATCAGGGCGTTCGACGGCGAGGTGCTCGACAAGACGCGCAAGCAGCTCGAGGTGATCCGCAAGAAGCACGCCGAAGCGCTGCCGTTCGCGCTCGCGATTCTGACGCGGCGACTGAAAGCGCCGTGGCAACTGGTGCGCCTCGCGACCAAGATCTCCGCCAGCAAGGACGTCGCCGATGTCGCGGCGACGCCCTATGCCCTCGCGGTCGACATGGTGCTCGACCAGATCGACGATCGCCGCGCCGCGCTGTGCCAGGCACTGCGCATCAACAAGGTGCCGATTGCGCGAGATATCCTGACCGACATCTACGATATCGAATATGCCTTCCGCGTCCGCCTCGACGGCCTTGCCGAATCGGACTGGGGCAAGCGGCTCGAAAATCTGATGGATGCGGTTGCGGTCGACCTCGACAAGGAGATGAGCAACATCCCGAGCGAGCTGCATCATGTGCTGAGCTCGCCGTCGCTGCGCAGCCACGACACGCTCGCCGGGCGGCTGACCTATCTCGCATGGAAGGCGCGCGACGCGCTCACCGCCCCGCCCGCGGCGCTGAAGAGAATATTGAGCCCCGGCCAGAAGGCGGCAAGCTAGGATCGTTGTCTGGCCCATTGTCGGAAACCGCGCTCTTGGTCAGAATGCGCGCTCGCACGCACGCGCGTGATACTGAAGGGAGCGCGATGGCCTGGCCGATCTTTCGTTCGCTTGCGAACTACCGCCGTGAGTTCATCACCGGCGACGTGATCGCCGGGTTGACGCTGGTGGCGATCGCGATCCCTGAGCAAATGGCGACTTCGCGGCTCGGCGGCTTTGCGCCGCATGTCGGGTTCTATGCCTTCATTGCCGGCACGATCGGGTTTGCGGCCCTGGGCAGCAACCGTTTCCTGTCGTGCGGCGCCGATTCCACAATCACGCCGATCTTTGCCGGCGGTCTTGCGGTGCTGACCGCGGCCGGCTCGGCCGACTACCAGGCCACTGCGGCGACGCTTGCGCTCGCGGTCGGCGCGATCCTCCTGGTCAGCGGCACGCTCAAATTTGGCTGGATCGCCAATCTGTTGTCGGCGCCCGTGATCGCCGGCTTCCTCGCCGGCATCGCCGTGCACATTGTCGCCTCGCAATTGCCTTCCGTGCTCGGCATCACCGCGCCGAGCGGGTCGACACTCAATCGCCTGGCCCAGATCGCCCTGCACCTCCGTGACACCAACCCTTATGCGCTCGCTATCGGAGCGGGCGTGTTCGTTCTGATCATCATCTCCGAATCGATCAACGCAAAGATCCCGGGCGCCCTGATCGGCCTGGTCGTCGCCTCGCTCGCGGTTCTCCTGTTCGGACTCGAGGAGCGCGGCGTCGCCATCATCGGCAGCGTCCCTTCGGAGCTGCCGCACTTCGTGATGCCGGACGTGTCAATCGAGCGCTGGCGGGCCATCGTGCCGCTGAGCCTGTTGATCGCGATCGTTGTGATGGTGCAGACCGCTGCAACGACGCAGTCGTTCCCGTCCGAGCCGGACCGACCGCCCGATGTCGATCGCGACTTCCTCGGCGCTGGCGCCGGCAGCATCATTGCGAGCCTGATCGGCGCGTTCCCGGTCAACGCCAGTCCGCCACGTACCAGCATCGTCGCGGAAACCGGCGGGCGATCACAAGTCTCCGGCCTGATCGCAACCGCCATCGTGCTGGCGATCCTTGGCTTCGGCGCGACCCTGCTCGCCTACGTGCCCGAGGCGGCACTCGGCGGCGTCCTGCTGTTCGTCGCCACCCGCATCGTAAGGGTCAGGCAGATGGCGACGGTGCTCCGGCAGTCACCCGGCGAATTCTTGCTGATCCTCGCAACGGCGGCATCGATAATCGTCCTGCCGATCGAGCAAGGCGTTGCGATCGGTATCATCACCTCGCTACTGCACGGCTTGTGGAACACGACGCGCTCACACGTCATCATCTATGAACAAGTCGCGGGCACCACCGTGTGGTGGCCGCATAACCCGGAGCTTCATGTTCAACACGATCAGGAGGTGCTGGTTGTCGGCTTCCAGGCGCCGCTTTCGTTTCTCAACGCAGCGCGCTTTCGCAGCGAATTGCGTGGCCTCGTACAATCCGCAAGGACGAAGCCAAAGCTGATCGTGATCGAAGGCACCGGCATCCTCGAGATCGACTTTACCGCCGCTCAAGTCCTGATCGACCTGATCGAGAGCTGCCAGCACGATGGCATTATGGTCGCGGTGGCGCGGCTCGAATCAGTGCGGGCGCAGGAGGCCTTTGCGCGATTCGGCATCAACGACAGGCTCGGAGCCAACCGGGTGTTTCTCAGCGTCGACCAGGCGCTCAAGGCTCTGGCCATCGAAGAATCCGGTTGAGATTAATGCGCCGACGCCGGCGCCCGGACGATGCAGGCGACCGCCGAGCCGGACGCCGACGGCATCGGCGTCGGCCTCAACTTTGCGCAAGCCTCGATGCGGATCGGGCAGCGGGCAATGAACGGGCAGCCGGGTGGCGGATCGATCGGGCTCGGCAACTCGCCGCTCAAGATGATCTTCTGCCGACTGCGCTGCGCCAGCGGATCGGGCAGCGGGATCGCCGACAATAGCGCCGCCGTATAGGGATGCTGCGGCTTGCCGAAGATGGCGTCGATCGGCCCCTGCTCGGCGACGGTGCCGAGATAGAGCACCGCGGCGTCGTCGGCAATGTGGCGCACCACCGAGAGGTCGTGCGAGATGAACAGATAGGTCAGCTGCAGGTCGCGCTGAAGCTCCATCAGCAGATTGAGAATTTGCGATCGGATCGAGACGTCGAGCGACGACACCGGCTCGTCCAGGATCAAAAGCCGCGGTGACAGCGCGAGAGCGCGCGCGATGACCACACGCTGGCGCTGGCCGCCGGACAGCGCCGCCGGCAGCCGCCGCGCAAAGGCCGGCGGCAGCCCGACGCGGTCGATCAATTCGGCCACACGTTTGCGCTGCTCATTGCGCGAGCGTCCTGCGATCGCCATCGGCTCGGCGATGCTTTGTGCAATGCTGAGCCGCGGATTGAGCGCGGCGCTCGGATC
>Ga0070741_10018417_pt1 | contig 11311 bp, 12 predicted proteins | sample Coa_R1_4_FD_66440 | JGI IMG/M metagenome (GOLD analysis project Ga0070741, IMG submission 66440) | Surface soil microbial communities from Centralia Pennsylvania, which are recovering from an underground coalmine fire - Coalmine... | ecosystem: Environmental > Terrestrial > Soil > Unclassified ...
CGAAGCATCTCCAGAGACGTCAGGAACTCCGCCGCGCTCTGAAACCGTTCGGCCGGCGCCTTTGCCAGCGCCTTGAGAATGGCGCGCGCGAGCTCGACCGGCACACGCGGATTCACCTCCGCCGGCGACACGGGCGCTTGATTCAGGTGCGCTGCGATGACCGCGTACGCGCCGCCCGAGCCCGGCGCTTCAAATGGCGGACGCCCGGCCACCATTTCGTACAGCATCGCGCCCGTCGAATAGAGATCCGATCGCGCATCGGCGCGCTCGCCGCGCGCCTGCTCCGGCGACAAATAGTATGGCGACCCGAGCAGTGTCCCCGGTTTGGTCAACTCAGGTTGCGTCAAATCTGGCCGCGTCAGCTCGGAATCGCGCCCCGGGGAAGAAGTCGCCGCCAGCCCGAAATCCAGCAACTTCACCATGCCATGCGACGCAATCATCACATTGGATGGTTTGATATCGCGGTGAATCACTCCACGCGCATGCGCATAATCCAGCGCCTCCAGCACTTGCGCCGCGTACTCCAGCGTCTGTGCCAAGGTGATCCCCGGTGAACGGAGCTTGTCGCGCAGACTAGCGCCTTCCACGAACTCCATCACCATCACCAGTTCGTCGTCCCTGCGGAACGCGTTATGCAGCGCCGCGATGTGCCGATGCTCCAAACTGGCCTGCAGCCGGATCTCGCGCAGGAATCGCTCGGCCATTTCGGGCGTCGCAGGCGAATGCGGCAAAATCACCTTCAGCGCCTCCACACGTTCGGAAATCGTGTGGCGGACCTTGTAAACCGAACCCATGCCGCCCGCGCCCAGCGGCGCCAGGATCTCGTAGTCGCCGATCCGGTCGCCGGAAGCGAACGCCATTGTTCAATTTTAGCCGGGCGATACTTTATTTTTGTGCGTCCGGGACAACCCAGCCGAACCGCCCAGTTCGTCGCTTACAATCGCGCGCTGGGCACGCTTGCGCCTGAGGTGCCTGGTTTCTCGGATCCTTTCGCCGAATTGTTCCTTCCGGATCGCTTAAGGCACCGCGTGGAGCAGGCACGTGGCCGGACTTCCCCGTATACTTTTTGGCAGCGCGGGATAGGCCTCTTCAATCAGTTCCGTACAGTGATCTTGGATCGCGCCATTCAATGCGCCGCGCCCTTCGATCAACTGGTGATCCTGGGCGCCGGTCTCGACAGCCGTGCCTGGCGGCTCGATTGTCTCAAGGACACTGTAGTCTTCGAAGTGGATCATCCGAGCACGCAATCCTGGAAACGCGCCCGCAGCGAGGCAATACCCTTCAAAGCAAAAGACCTTCGCTTTGTCGCGCTGGATTTCGCAAGCGGCCAGTTAGCGCCCCTGCTTCAAAGCGCGGGCTTTGATCCCCGCAAACGAACATTCTGGCTTTGGGAAGGCGTCACCATGTACTTGCGCCCAGCCGTTGTCTCGGCGAATCTCGCCGCGTTCGCCTCGCTTTCCGCCCTCGGGAGCCGCCTCGCTCTAACCTATCTGCGCAAGAACTGCGGCCGGATCCCGCGCAGCATCATCCTCACCGTGCTCGGCGAGCCAGTACGCTCGGCCTTCACTGGCGCCGAAATCGCCGTCCTCGCGCGCGAGCATTGCTGGCGGCTACAGAGCGACACGAATGTCGAAGATTGGCTTAAGGAAACACCCGGTTTAACTTTGAAGCGCTGGCAAATCGGCCTGCAATGGCTGGAGTCAATCTGGGTTGGCGAAGCCTGCGGGCATTAACGAGTCACTGTCTGATGGCGCTTTTGTTCGCTTTCCTGGGAATCACTTGCGTCGCCTGGGAGTGAGTTTCGCTGCCGCCGTCCCCTTAATCTGTCCCTGAAAGGCCCGAACATGAAACCTGAAACGCTCCACCAAGTCGCCGAAATTCTGCATACTTCGCACCACCAACACCTGGGGGTCAGCGCCCATCCGCCCAAACCCTCCCACGCGCCCGCTGCCGCGCGTCTCGAAAGACCAGACATTCAATCCTTCGGCAGCGCTTTCGATCGAGCCCAGGAGCAGTGGCCCGGCTCCGAACTGTGCCTGATCGGCTCACATGGCGCCGTCGGACGTACCAACATCGATGACCCCACCGATACCCTTCCCGGCGGCTTTCTCCAGTTCCTGGACCCGGAGCTCCTGATGCGCCTTCCGGTCGGCGATCCGGAAGACGCGGGCGACCAGATCAATTAAAAAAGTCACGCGCTCGAGTCAGAACGACACCGCCTTTTCCGGCGTGGCACTATAGTTGTGTCTATGACGCCAACCCAAACCGCGCCGAAGTTCCAGCTCACGAATACCAACGATTACCGCGAAAGCTACGCCAACAGCGTCCAGATCCGCGTTAATCTGTGGGATTTCTTCCTGATGTTCGGCACGGTGAACCAGACCTCGCCCGACGCCGTGACCATCAACAATTTCCAGGGCGTCTATCTCAGCCCTCAGCAGGCCAAGGCGCTGCTGAACGTTCTGACACAGAACATCACGCAATACGAAGCCACGTTTGGTGAAATCAGGCTCGAACCCCAAGCCGGGAAGCCCGCGGCGATCCAATGACGGGATGCGGATAACCCTCCGCGCGTGCGCACTCGGGGCCGGGCTGGCCGCAATTGTTTTTCTCGCGCATCTTCCGTACATCCGATTGCCTTATTTCTGGGACGAACTCGGCCAATTCGTCCCTGCCGCGCTGGATATTTTTCGCCAGGGGGCATGGATTCCTCGCTCCACGGTTCCGAACGCGCATCCCCCAGCTGTTATGGCTTACCTTGCGCTGGTGTGGAGCGTCGCCGGTTATTCGATTGCCTCCACCCGGCTAGCCATGCTCGCGGTCGCGAGCGCGGGGGCGGTATTCACGTATCTTCTGGCACGCGTCCTTTCGCCGGGACGGACTCCCGCCGTTCTCGCGGTGCTCTTCCTGCTCGTCGACCCGCTGTTTTACACGCAATCGATGATGGCGCAGCTCGACATGCCTGCCATGGTCTTCACCATGCTCGGGCTATGGTTGTTTCTCACGGACCGCCACCGCGCGGCGGCCGTCGCGTGCACCGCATTGGTTCTCGCCAAGGAAACCGGCGCGCTGCTGCCGTTGATCTTTATCGTCGTGTTGTATCGCGATCCCTCGCGGCGAAAATTCGCCCCGTATTACCTAGTGCCCTTCGCCGCTCTCGCCATATGGTTCCTCACGCTGTGGCGAACTACTGGCCATCTTTTCGGCGATGCTGGTTTTACGCGTTATAACACGGTCTACGCTCTCAATCCGGTACGCGCCTCCGTCACGCTATTGCGCCGTTTGTACTATCTGTTTCTTGACGATTTCCGTTGGATCGGCGCGATCGCGATCGTCGCGGCTTGGAAGCAAGGCCAGCGCTGTGAAACCCGCGCGTGGAGGATTGTCTTGTGGTTCAGCGCCGCGCACATCCTATTGGTAAGCGTGCTCGGCGGCGCGGCTCTGGAGCGGTATCTCTTGCCGGTTCTGCCGTTGCTGTATGTCGCTATCGCTTCTGCGCTCCGCGTTCTACGGCCGGGCTGGCGCCGCGTCGCTGCAGCCGGGCTGGCAGTCGGCCTATTGCTTGGGATTTTCGTGAATCCGCCGTTTCCATTTCCCTACGAAAACAATCTCGCAATGACCGATTTCATCGCGTTGCACCGTACTGCGGCCCAATTTGTGGAAAGCCGTTTCCCGCGCGAGACCATCTATACGGCCTGGCCGCTGACGCAAGCTCTACGCAACCCGGTATTCGGCTATGTCGGTCATCCGATGTTGGCTGCGGAAACATCGGATCTGCGCGTTTCAACCCTGCGCGCCGTGAATCCCCAGAATGTGCGCGTGCTGGTGCTCTATTCCCGTACGTGGGAACCGAGCTGGGGAGTATTGCGATGGGGTTGGGTTCGCCGCTTCCTGGCGCGGCACTACGAATATGAGCGCGAAATGACCCCGGCGGAGGTGGCCGATCATTTCGGCCTAAAAGAGGTGCAGCGCTGGACGCAACGCGGCCAATGGATCGAAGTTTTTGCGCGACCATAGTCCCGCGCGGAAACGCCAGACCGGTACTTTTCCTAAGCGTGGACTAAGGCTTTTCCAGGCTGGTAGAACCTGCCCCCTGCTCTTAGCATGGTAAGTGAGGGAGAGATCCATGCGTTCGCTCGCTTTTGTTGCGCTGCTCGGCAGCTCCGTCACTATAGTCCTGACCGGTCAAAGCCTCACCGAACACGCCGCCGCGGCGGCCGGAGCTACTATCGGCACGGCGGCTGGAAAACCGCTCGGAACAGCGCTCGGCAAAGTATTTAGCGATACCGATAAGGTAGCCACCAAAGCCGTTACTCCCAAGAGCTCGAAGCCGGCGGCAAAACCGGCCGAAGAAACGGCGGATCAACATCCCTCGGCAGTCGTGGTCTCGCCCGGCGCGGGCGCGGCTCCCGTATCAGGAGGCGGTGGGGCAAGCATTGCCGCCGGCGGCGGCGGTACCAGCCCGGCCACCGCCACTCGCGCAGCACGAACGGCATCCGGTCCAGTGACCGCGCGGCGTTCCACCCGGCATCGCGAAGCCGCCATCGAATCCGAGCGCGCGCCTGCACCTATTCCTACCGAACCACCAGCAGCGGCGGCGCCGGTCACATCCATCGCCATCGCTCCTATCGTGAAGGAACCCACCCCGCAAGAGATCGCGAGCGTCCAGGTGGGCGCCTCGGCCGGCGCAATTCACGCACTCCTCGGTACGCCGGAGTCGCGGGTCAGCATCCCCGGCGACGACGGTCATCTGCTCGAAATCTGCCAATATTGGGCCAAAGGCGAACCGATTGGAACCATTCGCCTGGACAATGGCCGGGTAGTCAGCGTCCAGCTTGCTAATTAACACCGCATACTGACGCGCGGCTCGGAAGCTGAGCTGCGGGAATTGCCGTTAAACTGTTAGTGTGTTCCGCGCTCTCCCGGCTCCGCTTTTCCTCGCGAGCCTCCCCTCAGTGTTCGCCCTGACAGGCGCGGACATCAGCGATGCTATCCAGCATGTCGCGCTCGACCCTGACGAGTGCTACCGGGTCCTGGATCTCAACTTCAATAAAGAGGACCTCAAGATCTACCTCGCCTCCGGATATCTGATCTTTACCAAGCCTGTTTCGCTGTCGTCCGAACCAGGCGCGCGGCTCGGAGCAGTCTTCGTCTCCAGCGCCGAAGGCGGCGACGCTGATGTGCTGTTGCTGCCGCCCACGCGCAGCGAGCGTGCCTCTCTGGCCACATTCACCCATTCGCCGAATTTGGAGGAGCATTTCAAATCCGCGGCTTTCGTCTTCACGGATGGAACGGGCGACGAGTTGCTGGCACGCATCAAAGCAAGTCCCGAGCCGAAGAAAAGCTCAGAGATGGGCGGGTTGCTAGCCGAGCATTGGACGCCAGTCCTGGACAACCTGATCGGGAGCTTTGAAACCAGAGTGGTGTACGATGTCCTCTCCCGGGCGCCCGACGCATCCAAACACAGCTCCGGCCTGTTCTACATGGCGGTCGGGGGCAGTCAACTGGAAAACTTCGATTTGGTCTACGATCCCACGGTTCCGGATCAAATCGTGGCGGGCAAACTGGGCTATGAGAATAACCACACGTATTTCAATACCTGGACTGCGTTCCCCGGCCGCGCGGCCCGCAACGGTGCGGCGCCGTATGGCGCTCCCGCATCGCTCGCTAATATTCGTATCGAAGCAACCATTCAACCAGACCTTACGATGCAGGCTGTAGCACGGGCCACGCTGAAAGTGGAAGCCGGGCGGCAACTCTCGGTAATCCCGTTCAATTTGTCTCCCAAGATGCGCATCACTTCGGCCGCTATCGATGGCCGTGCCGTTGAGGTTTTCGACCGCGCATCGTTGCGGTCCAACTTAATCGTGGGAGGCGAGGATCGACAGTTTCTGCTGATCTCGGATGCGGCTCTCGATCCCGCCGCCGCACACGAAGTGGAGATCCATTCCGAGGGCGGCGTGATCCAAGATGCCGGCCACGGAGTTTATTTCGTCGGCTCGCGCGGGACCTGGTATCCGAGAACCGGCGGCGGACTTGCCAACTTCGATTTGACTTTCCGCTATCCCAAGTCTCTCCGGCTGGCTGCTAGCGGAACCACCCTGGAAGACAACGTCGATGGCGACTGGCGCATCACGCATACCAAAACGGAGGCTCCCGCTCGATTCGTGGGATTCAACCTGGGCAATTTTCAATCTCTGGTGCGCGAGCACAAGGGATATCGAATCGACCTGTATGGGAATTACGAGCTGGAAAGCGCGCTTCGCGCGAGGGCTGCAACGGCCGATGCACCATTGCCGACCGGATTGCGCCGCGGCCGGTTGATCACTCCGACTCCGGCGGCAACCCAGCCGCTGGTACTCCCGCCCGATCCAGCGGCGCGCATGGAAGAACTCGCCAGTAATGTGACCGACGCGCTGGATTTCATGACCGAAGAGTTCGGCCCCATCCCGATCCATCATCTTGCGGTAACACCAATTCCGGGTGGTTTCGGGCAGGGATTTCCAGGCCTGGTTTATTTGTCGACTCTGGCGTATCTCGATCCTGGCGAACTCCCCACGCGCCTGCGCGAGCGATCCGAACAGACGTTTTACTCCGAGCTTCTGGCCACGCACGAAGTGGCGCATCAATGGTGGGGCAATCTGGTTCTTCCGGCGAGCGCGCACGACGACTGGATTACCGAAGCGCTGGCCAATTACTCGGCACTGCTGTTGCTCGAGCGCAAAAAAGGCATCAAAGCCGTGGATGCAGTGCTGGATAGTTATCGCAACCACTTGCTCACCAAGACCGCGTCCGGGCGAACGCTCGAATCAGCAGGTCCCATCATCTGGGGCTTGCGCCTGGAATCGTCACTGACGCCCGACGGCTGGCGGTCGGTAACGTATGAAAAGGGCACCTGGATCATGCATATGCTGCGGCGCCAGTTGGGCGATGAAAAATTCCTGGCTCTCCTGCGGGACATCGCAAGTCATCACCATTCGCTGAGCACGGATCAATTTCGCGAGCTGGCCAGCGGCTATGCGCCGAAAACGCCGGACCCGGAGCTGAAAAATTTCTTCGAAAACTGGGTGTACGGGACCGGTCTTCCAGCCGTAAAGCTATCGTACTCCTGGCGCGCCCCCAAGCTTTCCATTAATCTTGTCCAGCGCGACGTCGACGACGCCTTCAGTGCATTCCTTGCAGTGGAAGTCCAGACGCAAAAGAACACCAGTGTATACTGGCTGCCGGCCGGGAGCGATCCGGGACTGGTTTCGATTCCGCTTAAATCCGCGCCGCTGCGAGTGAGCCTGCTCACCAACGACTGCCTGATGACTGCCGTGAAATAGAACGCTGTCCTCGATTCCTTAGAACATGCCGATCGCGACCAAACGCAAAGTCGAAGCGCACAAAGCGGCGCCCATTCTCGCCGCCGAGCCCGAGCCTCAACTCGAAGAAGTCGAAGTTGGGCCGCAAATAAAAGTAACGGCGCTGGTGTTCTCGTACGATAGCGCCCCGGCCCTGCGCAGGTGCCTGGCGGCGCTGGAAGCCTCCAATGATCGCCCATCCATCGAGATCCTGGTGGTGGACTGCGGATCGCACGATGAAAGCGCGCAGCTCGATTCGGAATTTTCCAATATCACCATGCTGCGCCTGCCGCGTTACTTTGGACGCACTAAGGCCTTGAACATCGGCACCCGCACCTCGAATGGCGAATACTTGTTCTTTATGACGCCCGAGGTAGAGGTATTGCCGACCACCATTCCGTCGCTGCTGGCGCGCCTGGAAGCGGAGCCGGAAACAGTGGCCGTCTGCCCGCTTCTGATCGATACTGAGACGAAACCCGCTGCCCAGTTCTTCCAGCTGCCCACGCCCGCTACCGGCCTGGAGTTGCGGCCCGTGGAGATCGACAAAACCGCGGAAGTGGTTCCGGTGGAGTACGCAACATTTCAAGCCTTCCTGGTGCGGAAGTTCTTCGTCAAGGGCCTCAACTATCTGGATGAGCGCTACGGCGATTCTTGGTCCGACGCCGAGCTGTGCTACCAGATCCGGCGCGTCGCGCGCAAAACGGAGGTCCTTCCGCAGGTAACTGCACTCTATACTCCCAGTTCGCCGTACGCCGAAAGCGCTCGCACGATCCTGGCGGCGGACCGGGTTCACGGAGCGGCGGTCTTTTTTGGGAAGCATTACGGGATTGCGACCGGAGTGCTGTTTCGCCTGAAAGCCATCCTGGGAGCTCTGTTCACATTCCGCATTCCGTTGTTCCTGGCCTTGGTATCGGGCGCCAAAATCGATGGTTCCCAAAGCGCGATTCTATAAGGCGAACCGCTTAAGAACCCGAGTACCTAACGTTTCTGGGGGCCAGCGCCGATAACAAGAAGAAGAGAAAAGACACGTATGCCGCTTGACGCCCTTCTGTGGATTCTTTTACCCGTCTTCATCGCCGCTGGATCCGCGCTGCTGTCCTTCTACATCATGCAGGCCCGCATGGAAGTGGCGGTTGCCAAGGAACGCGAGGTTATCGCCGAGGCGAAGGCTGAAATCCGCACCCAAAAGAACACCATGGAAGAACGCGTCCGGGCCACAGAGCAAGAGGCCAGGCGGCGGGCGCTGGACGAATTTATGCAGGATTTCCGGGTCGAAGAGCGCCACTATTTCCGTGAAAACAAACTAGTTGACGGCCGGCAGAAGTCCATGGTGTTACAGGAGCGGCTGTACTTCCGCAATATTCCGTTGTCCAGTTGGGTGGAGCACGAGATGGTGGTGGAGCAAGACACGGCGGACCCGCAGCACATCGCCAAAGGACTGTCCATTTTCAGCACCAAATCGCTCACGGACGACAGCAAGAGCGCGATGAACAAGCTGCTGGAGCAGGCTGCCGCGTCCGCCGGGGGCGCCGCACAGCTCGCAGCGGCTCTTCAAAACAGCCAAGCCGGTTAATTTTCACCGAATCTATTGTCAACCGATTCGTCCGGGCCCCGTCCAGACGATATGATGGGCGCGATGGCCGAAAGCCTGGAGGCCAAGCTGGACGTGTTCGCCGATACACGGGAACTAGCCGCCCAATTCAGCGACCTGATGGCCTCAGAGCAGAAGCGCATTTTCCTGCTCTGCCGCCGCATGCTCCAGGATGACGAGCAGGCCGATGCCGCCACGCAGGATACGTTCCTGAAGGCGTGGCAGGCGCTTAAGCCTCCGGAATCCAGGAGCTTAGAAGATCCGGCGAAATGGATCACGCGCATAGCGGTGAATACTTGCCTGGACCGTCTGCGCTCGCGGCGGTGGCAATTCTGGCGGAAACGTCCCAAACAAGAGGACGAGGCGGCTATCCTGAACCTGGCGGCCGCTACCGAACCGAATGCCGAGGACCAGATGTTCGCGCGCGAGATCTCGAGAAGGCTGCAAAGCGCTCTGGAAAGGCTAAGCCTTCGACAGCGCGCCGTCTTTACGTTGAGGCATTATGATGATCGGAGCTTGGCGGACATCGCCGAGATTCTCAAACTGGATGTTGGAACGGTGAAAGTGCACCTGTTTCGTGCCACGGAAAAGCTTCGGGAGGAGCTGCACGATCTGTATTTTCGCCATGCGGAAGAAGCTGAAAGACGAAGAAAATGAAAGATCACGCCGATTTCGAGAATTGGCTGCGGAAGCAGACAAAAGATCTGCCCGAGCCGGACGTCTCACCCGAATTTCTGGCCGCGCAGCGCCGCAGCATCTATCAACGGCTGGAGGCCCGAACAGGTGTCCCAAGCGCTTTGCGGTGGGGACTTTCGTTCGCCATGCTTCTGCTACTGGTGGCCGGAGGAGTGACGATGGAACGCCGTCACTCGAACGCATCGCAGATATCGGACGAACAGTTGTTCTCCGATCTCTCGGCCATGGATCAAAGCAACGAGCCGAAGGCCATCCAGCCGATACACGGATTGTTCCAGGAGTAGGGTCAAGAATAAATGCCGCGCGCGCTGATCCTTGGTCTGGTGCTGTCGTCTGCGCTTTTTGCGCAGATGCCGAAGGGCTTTTATGCCTGGTGGAGCCGCCCGGAGATTGCCCGCGATCTGAATCTTTCACCCGCGCAGCGCCAACAGATCCGAGCCACCGTGCAGCAGTTCCGCCCTCATCTAATGAACGTCCGGACGGCGGTGAATCAAGCCGAGAAGACTCTGGAGGAGCAGTTCAACCACGACCCGATCGACGCCCAAAAGACGAACGACGCCATCGAGCGTTTGGTAGACGCGCGCAGCGATCTTACGAGAACGCTGAGCCAGTTAAGCCTGCGGCTGCGCCTGGTCCTGACGGAACAGCAATGGCAGGAGCTGCAGCGGCGGCGTCCGGCACGAGGAGAAGCGGAGCCCGGGCCCGACGATCAAAAGTAGCCCCGGCCGCTACTTATAAACCTGATCGATCTTCGCGGCCATAACGAAATCGCTCTCGGTGAGCCCGCGAATCTTGTGCGTGTAAATCTTCACATCCACTTTTCCCCAGGCCAGGCATAGATCCGGATGGTGGCCTTCGGCTTCCGCGACAGCGCCGACGCGATTCACAAAATCGAGTGCGGTTTTGAAATCCGGAAACACGAAGCTTTTCGTGATGTGATGTTCTTCGACGACGTTCCAATCCGGAAGCTGCGCGGCCAAAGCAGCGAGTTCGGGACCGCGTAGCGGTGGAACGCCGCCGCGGCAAGGTACGCAATGTTTCTCAGCAAGAGTGGTCATCGATATTCACCCGATCCTCTTTAACTCAATCACCGCCATTGTACACTGGCACTTGCAGCCTTCCCGATCGCACGCGTTGGACGTTTCCACTCCGCTCAAGTTCGTAAAAGGTGTAGGACCGGCGCGCGCCGAGATGCTGGAGACCAAAGGCCTGGTCACGGTGGAAGATCTGCTGGCCTACGCGCCCTTTCGCTACGAAGACCGAACCAATGTCAAAACCATAGCGGAACTCGCGCCGGGCGAGATGGCGACTGTGATCGCTGAAGTACAGTCGGCGCATCTGCGCGGATTCCGGCGCCGCAATCTAGGCCTGTTCGAAGCGATTTTGAAGGACGCATCGAAACAGCGGCTGCTCGCGAAATGGTTTCATGGCGGGTATCTGGTGGATCGTTTCCTGCCCGGTCTGCGTGTGTCGCTGTACGGCAAAGTGGAGCTCGACAGCTATACGGGCGATCTGCTGATTATGCACCCGGAGTACGAAATTCTCAACGCCGAGGATTCCGAAGGCGATGCGGCGCTGCACACCGGGCGCATTGTGCCCATCTATGAAGCCGCCGGCAAGGTGACTACCCGCGCGCTACGATCGCTAATGCATCGTGTGCTCGAATCCATCGCGCCGGTGG
>Ga0070741_10018418_pt1 | contig 11311 bp, 8 predicted proteins | sample Coa_R1_4_FD_66440 | JGI IMG/M metagenome (GOLD analysis project Ga0070741, IMG submission 66440) | Surface soil microbial communities from Centralia Pennsylvania, which are recovering from an underground coalmine fire - Coalmine... | ecosystem: Environmental > Terrestrial > Soil > Unclassified ...
GCACCTGCGCCAGCCCCGTACCTGCCGTGACCCAGGCAGAGGCCGTCTGCCCGCTCGAACGGCGTACATGCTCCTCTTCGGCCTGCCGGAAGCCCTCCATATCCACGATAAAGCCGCGCTCCGATGCCAGCTCCTGCGTCAGATCGAGGGGGAAGCCGTAGGTGCTGTGCAGGTCGAACGCCACCTGCCCGCTGAAGGTCTTACCGTCCTGCGCGTTGGCCGCGTGGTTGAACCGCTCGATGCCGCGCTCCAGCGTCTCGCGGAACAGTTCCTCCTCGCGCCGGGCGGTCGCCAGTATGCGATGTTCGCCTTCGCGCAGTTCGGGATAGGCATCGCCCATCGCGGCGATGACGGCGGGGAGGGACTTCTCCAGGAATGGCTCCTCGAAGCCCAGCTTGGTCTTGCCGTTGAGGATGGCGCGGCGCATGATGCGGCGCAGCACGTAGCCTCTGCCGGTGTTGTCGGGCAGCACGCCGTCCGCCATGATGAAGGCCATGCTGCGCACATGCTCGGTGATGAGCCGAAAGGCGGTGTCCTGCCGGTTCGTCGTGCCGCCGTACTGCCGCCCGCTCAGTTCCTCCAGCTTCGCCAGGATAGAGCGCAACTGGTCGTTGTCGTAGATGGACGCGCCGCCTTGCAGCACGTAGGCGACCCGATCCAGGCCCATGCCGGTGTCTATGTTCTTCTTCGGCAGAGGCGTGAGGATCGGCTTGCCGTCCGCGTCGTTGCTGCGGTTGAAGGTCATAAAGACCAGGTTCCAGAGTTCCAGCCACTTGCCCGCTCTGTCATCTTGTTTGTATCGCTCAGTCGGCGACAGGTTCGGATCGTGGGTCAACTCCTCTTCCGGCACGAGGCGGTAGAAAATCTCGCTGTTCGTGCCGCAGACGCCCGTGAAGTTGGGATCGCTGGCCGAGTTCGGGGGCCAGAAGTTCTTGTCCTCATCCAGCCGGTGAATGCGGTCGGCGGGCAGGCCGATGACCTCGTGCCAGATGCGGAACGCCTCGTCATCGGTCAGATAGATGGTGACGCAGAGCCGGTCGGGATCGAGTTTGAGCCATTCGGTCAGAAACTCCCACGCCCACGGGATGACCTCTTCCTTGAAGTAGTCGCCGAAGCTGAAGTTGCCCAGCATCTCGAAGAAGGTGCAGTGCGAGAAGTCGCCGACGTCCTCGATGTCGGTCGTGCGCACGCACTTCTGGCAGGTGGTGAGGCGCGTATGCGGCGGCGCGGCGGTTCCGGCAAAATAGGGCTTGAACGGAACCATGCCCGCGCCGGTAAAAATCTGGGAGGGGTCGTTCTCCGGGACAAGGCTGGCGCTCGGCAGGACGATGTGGCCTTTGCTGATAAAAAAATCGAAATATTTCTGGCGCAGTTCGCGGGCAAGCATCTATCGGGTCACTCCCTCGTTGATAGCAGACTGGACTCTATTATAGCACGTCACGGCCCTCCGCCCCGAACCCTATGGTTCTTCACGCTGTGGGAGAGGGGGAGTTGTACGCATAGACAGCAGAAACCCCGGCAGAGTTGCGCTTTCTGCCGGGGCGAAATTGGCCGGGTACTGAAAGTACCCGGCTAGAGGGCGGCTGCGCCGCCGAGCGTCCTGCCGGACGCAACTGCATTGTCCGTCCGAAGGACGGTTGGCCGTCAGGCCCTCCAGACGGGTACTTTCAGTACCCGGCCTCTATATTCCCGATTCGAGCTGCTGCTTCAGGAGGAACTGCGACATGGCATCGGTCAGTTCGCGGGCCAGAACCGGGATCGTCTTCTGCTGCGCGGCGGCGTCCGCTTCCGTCTGGACGGCGAAGCCGCGCGCCATCACCTTCGTCTGATCCGGGCTGGCCTTGATCTCGAACGGCTGCAGGCGGGTCTCGATCAGGGTGTTCAGGCGCTTGGCGATCTTCTCGGCGCGCTGCTCGGCGGTCAGGCCATCGTCGGCGGCGATGCGGCAGAGCAGAATATCGCGCACCCGGATCTCGGCCAGTTCTGTCCCGGTCTTCTCCTCCTTGACCAGGCTGACCGTCGGTTTCAGTTTCGGGTCTACCTCGCTGAGACGGATCGGGATATTCAGTTCCGTCAGCAGCGCTTTGGCGGCTTCCGCGCGCTCCTCGCCGGGTGGGTGGGTGCGGAAGATGCCCAGGTCTACCGGCCCGCGCCGCTGCTCCAGCGCGGCCATGCGGAGCATAAAGCTGTAGAGGCCGACCGGGTTGTAGCGCGTATGCTGAAGCAGGCGGATGCCGGTCTGGTCGGCGTCTTTCTCCGCCTCGACGCCATACGTGTTGATCTTCGCGACGGTATAGAGCTGTGTCGCCAGCATGATGTTCTGCGCATCCGCCGCGTTGCCCTTGCCCGCCATCGTCAGCAGGATCGTCGCCAGCTTGATGGGCAGCGTCGCCAGGTCTATCTTGTTCTGCTCTTTGATCAGCTTGAGCATATGATGGTGCGCGGCGTGCGCGACCTCATGCGCTAGGACTCCGGCCAACTCATCATCGGAATGGACATAGTCGAGCAGACCCTTGTTGACGTAGATGAAGCCGCCGGGCAGCGAGTAGGCGTTCACGTCCTTATCATCTACGATCTTGAAGGAGTAGTTGAACTGCTTGAGTTGAGAACTGCCCCACTTCGCGGGAATCGCCACTTTGTTGGCGACGGCGGCGATCTCCTGCCCGATGCGGTTGACGCGCTCGACCAGGGCCGCATCCGTGACCAGCTTGACATCCTTATCGTTCTGTTCCGCATTCTCGCGGCCCAGCCGGACTTCGGGGTCTTCCACCAGGACGGGCGCGGGCTTGTCTTTGGCGGCTTTGCTGGGGGCGGGTTTCTCGGCGGGGGGGGCGGCGCAGACAGGGCGCGGCGCGGCCAGCGTGCCTGCCGCCAGAACCAGTGCCAGCAGCAGGCGCAGAGCCAGAGACAACAGGCGAGCGCCTCGCCTCGCTTCGTAAGCGCCGGATAGATCCCTTGTGCTGAACTTACGCACGGTTCCTCGCCTTTCTCCAGACCTTGCAGGAGGCTCCTGGGACTGCTTTATAGTACGTCCATCCGGGGCCGGAGTGACACAGATATTTCGGGCCGGGAGCCTGACGCCCCATCTTAATCATACGCTGTCTGTGAGGGGAAGTACGTCCTCCGTTTCGCCATCCGTCCAGGTTATTTTCGCGTCCAGGATTTCGTGCGTGAGCAGGACGCGCAGCGCGCTCAGGCCGGAGAGTTCGTTCGCCGTGCCGTCCGGTTTAAGGCCGAGGTCTATCCAGAGGCCGTCGAGGGAGTTGGGCTGTGTCGCGGTCATGGAGAGGCGTCTGCCGAGCGCGACCAGTTCCAGCGTGCAGGGGAACAGTTCCGTGTGCTGGAGCGTCTTTTGCCCGGTCACATTCGTGACATAGCGCGCCAGCGTCGCCCGCACCACGCCCTCGCCCGTCTCCGGGGTCTGGATCGCGATGGAGAGGCTTTCGACATCCATCTCCGGCACGGCCTGATCGTTCAAGAAGACAGAGAACGTCATAGGCATCACGCTGGTCACGATCACCTGCACCAGGCCGCCGCCCTGAATCCGCGCCACATCGCTGGCCTTCGGGCGGTTCGGGGTGGACGAGTTTCCGTTTTGAGCCGGTCTTCCGAACACGATGTCTCCCTTCTCAATAGGTCGTATAGCGGATGCGCTTGCGGCGGCCTCCCATCGAGCCGATCAGCCACAGAATGAAGCCGAGGAGCAGGATGAAAAAGATGACGCCAAAAAAGAAATGCAGCCAGTTGAAGCCGCCTGGGTACATCACGCCGCCGTAGTAGACCGGCGGGCTGAAATAGAAGGCCGGATGGAACGGCGTCCAGTAGTACCACATCGGCGCGCCCCAGTAGAAGCTATAGCCGCTCCAGCCGCCGTAGTAGTGCGCCGGAACGCTGCGCCCCTGGTAATAGTACGTGCCGGTGCGTACCGGCGTGCGGGAAGCGTAGCTCGGCGCGATGCTGGTCGAGCGGCCGTAGCCGGAAGAGCCAAACGAGCCGGAGCGCCCGAACGAGCCGCCCCCGCTGGAGCGCGTGCCGCCAAAAGAACCGCTGGACGAGCGGCCTCCGCCGAAGAGACCGCCCCCGCCGCCATACGAGCGCGTGCCGCCGAACGAGCCGCCGGAAGAGCGCCCGCTGGAAAAGCCTCCGCCCCCGAACGAGCCTCCCGAACGTCCGAACGAACCGGAGCGGCCTCCAAAAGAGCCGCCTCCGAACGAGCCGCCGCGCCGCTGCGCTGCCACGACATCCACGTTCAGCGCCAGCAGCGCCGCCAGGAAACAGACGATCCCCACCCGCAGCCACTTCGCTGCCAGGGAACGATTCCTCTGTGTCATCCCATGTATCATCCCGCTTTGACCTTCGATCCTTACTATCCAGACGCGACAGGACTCGACTCCGCGCCCTACACGATACGCCCTATACGATATTGTACGTCGCCACCTCATCCGCCGTGATCCAGTGTGGCTTGAAGAGCGTGATATAGGCTTTCACGATATTGTCCGCCGCGTTGACATCCACATAGACCGTCATCACCTTGTCGGTGACCTCTCTCCCATTGTACCACACGCGCGTGAACTCGAAGGCGAACGTGGGATGGGTGTTCTCGATGACGATGGCATGGCCGGGGAAGTTGAGTTCCAGGCGACCGGGAAAGATGCCGATCTCCTGCTGCGGGTTTTCCTGGGGCCGGACGATGGCGGTCATCTCCCCGCCGAGCGCGATGCCGCCTGCCGCCGGTTGGCCGTCCTCATCCACGCCGGCTTGCAGTTCGACGAACAGTTGCGTCGCCAGGACTTCGCTGCCGTTGTTGTAGAGCGTCGTGCTGTCCCAATCTCCGCCGGTGCTGAACACCACATTGTTCATGTCCTCATGCTCCTTTGTCGTGACGCTGGCAGGCGTGCTGGCCGGCTTTTGCCGGGCCGCGCTGTCAGATTCGTCCTCGATGGCGGAAGCGCAGCGTTCTTCCTCTCGCCCGGCCCGCTCTCTATTGGCGGGCCGGGCCTTTTCCACCACCGACACATCTGAATAGACAGAGGAAAGGGGAGGCCGGTTTCAATCTACCGGGACGACGAGGAACCGTATCGTCTTTTCCACCTGGCAGAGCAGTTTGACCTGATCGCCGGACTTGAGGCTGGCGATGGCGGCCTGAAACGCCGGGACGGTCGGGGTCGGGACATCGTTGACCTTCAAGAGGATCATCCCTTCGGCAAGTCCCTCGACATCGGCGGCGGAAGCGGTCGGATCAATGGACTTGATGACCACGCCGGGCGTCTTGGCAGGCACGCCCGCCTGCTCCGCGAGTTTGTCGGTGAGCGGCTGCACCTCGATGCCGAGGCGCGCTTTCCCGGCGACGCGCGGGCGCTCCTTCGGAACGGCTTCCGTATCGGGCAGTTCCATCAGCGTCGCCTTCAAGGTGCGCTCTTTGGCATTGCGGACGACTGTGAGTTCGATGGTCGTGTTGGGCGCGGTCTGCGCGATGAGGGTGCGCAGGTCTATCTCATTGCGCACGGGCTTTTTGTCAATGGCGATGATGACATCGCCCGCATGGAGGCCCGCTTTGGCCGCAGGGGTCTCCGGCATCGGCTCCATATCTATCAATGCGCCCCGCTCGACGTTCAGCGCGGAGGCCAGGCGCGGCGTCACGCTGGTCGGGCTGATGCCCAGATAGCCGTAGCTGACGCGCCCTTTCGCCAGCAGTTGCGAGATGACGAACTTGGCTGTATTGATGGGGATGGCGAAGCCAATGCCGACGCTGCCGCCGCCCTCGCTCTCGATGGCCGTGTTGATCCCGATCACCTCGCCGTCCAGGTTGCAGAGCGGCCCGCCGGAGTTGCCGGGATTGATGGCCGCATCCGTCTGAAGCAGGTTGGGATAGAAGCGGACGCGCCCGAAGGAGCCGAAATCGCCGATGCGCTGCGTGCGGTACAGGCTGCTGATGACGCCGACAGAGAGGGAGCCTTCGTAGCGGTAGGGGCTGCCGATGGCGATGGCCCAGTGGCCGACCTTGACCTTGTCCGAGTCGCCCAGGCGGGCCACCGGCAGCGGAGAGGTCGCGGCGATCTTCACGACGGCCAGATCGCTGCGGAAGTCGCGCTTGACCTGCCCGGTGAACTCGCGTCCATCGTGGAGGCGCACGGTCACTTTATCCGCGCCGCCCACGACGTGGTCGTTGGTCAGCACCCAGCCCTCTTTCGAGATGATGACGCCCGAACCCGTTCCGGTCGCGCGGCGCGAACCGTTGCGGCCAAAGGGAATGATGCCGGGAGGCGCGTCCTGGTTCGCTTCGCCCTCGGCGGCGCTGCGGAGGGATTTCGTCGTGTAGATGGTCACGACCGCCGGCTCGATCTCGTCGGCGATGGCGGCGAACGCCTCCTGGAGATCGGCCAGCCGCGCGGCGCTGGCCTTCGGCGCGGCGGTGCGCTCCTCCGCACGGACGGGCAGGGGCGTCAGGGGCGCGAGGAGGGCCGCAAGGCCGACCACGCTCACCCAGGCGAACTTGCTGACGCTCTGTCTCTTGCCCGGCGTCCCGGCGCGTTCGGAAAGGGCGGGCGCTGTCTGGTTCCGCGCCTGTCCCCGCAATGCATACGACATCTCTTGCGACCTCCTTGCTGGATACCCCGCATTCGGCATCGGCGAATGCAGACTCGCTCATGACATACGGTTTGTTGCTGGACACATGCTGAAAATATAGACGTGCTTTTCCCTCTAAAGGTATCGGCTATTTTCGCGAGACACTGCATCGGTTCCTGCTTGCCGCGCCTGTTTGCACGGAACCCGCGCCTTACCAGTCCGCGCGGAAACGTTCCTCTTTCCAGGGATCGCCGTGCATGTGGTAGCCGCCGCGCTCCCAGAATCCGGGCCGGTCGCGCTCGACGAGTTCGATGCCGCGCACCCATTTCGCGCTCTTCCAGGCGTAGAGGCGCGGGATGACCAGGCGCAGCGGCCCGCCATGCTCCGCGTCCAGCGGTTCGCCATCGTGCTTGTCCGCGAACAGACAGTCCTCCTGCAAAAACGCTTCCAGGGGCATATTGGCAGACCAGCCGCGATCATAGCCATAGGCCAGGACGTAGGCCGCGTTCGGCCTGACGCCGGAACGGTTCAGGACTTCCCGCGTCGAGACGCCTTCCCACAGGTTGCCCAGGCGCGACCAGCGCGTGACGCAGTGCATGTCGGCGAACACCTGCACGCGCGGCAGGCGTTGAAACTCCTCCCACGTCCACTCCAATGGCGTCTCCACCAGGCCCGTGACGGTGAACCGCCAGCGTTCCAGATCAATGTGCGGCGGGCCGCTCGCATCCAGCACCGGCCATTTGCGCGTGCGCGCCTGCCGGGGAGGGATACGATTCTCGCGCCGCGTATCCGGGCTGATGATAACGCCGTCGCCAGCCTCTTCCGGCGACGGCGGGATTTCCGGTTGCAGTTTTGGGTCGCGTCCAAAGCCGAACATGCCTGAACTCTCCTTTGTGAAGGCTCTGCATTGCTTACGCGCCGCGCCGCGCCAGAATTCCCGGCGGCTTCGGCGCAAAGGGGAATGAGGTATGCTTACAGAATGAAAAAGCGGGAAGGAGAGTTCCTCGACGTGCCGATGTTTCAGCTATCCTATGGACTACTCGTTCTGTCGGTTCTGATGTTGGAAAGCCTCCCGGCAAACGGCGCGGAACACGCGCCGACAGGACGCAGGGAGACGGTGCGGACGCTCTGGGAGAAAGAGTACGAGCGGGCCGCGCAGAGCGCCCCGGCGCGCAGCCCCTACCCGACGGAGGCGGCGCTGGTCTTTCTCTCCGCCTACGATTTTACGCGCGATCCGAAGTTCGCGGCGCTGGCGGCAAAGCGGCTGGACTACGCCCACAGCCTGGAAAAGCGGGGCATGATCGTCACGCCGGAGGGCAAGACCACGCGGGACTACCAGGCGCGGCAGATCTACAACTTCTATCTGGCCTACCGCATTCTGGGAGACGGCAAATACCTGCGCTGGGCCGACGCCTGCGCGAAAGCCATGCTGGAGATCGTTCCTCGCGCGCCGCACGAATGCCAGGGAGAGACGCATACGCAGTTTGCCGCCGGTTTCGTTGATGTGGAGGGAGCGCAGCAAGGCCCGTTCCACTACGGCATAGACGTGAACCAGAACGCCGAGGTCGGCCTGGCTTACAGCCTGCTCTATCACGATCCGGCCTCCGCGTTCTTCCTCGATCCGGTGGCGAAGGAGATCGCCTTTGAGGAGACACTGGCCTCCATGTCCATTCAGGATAAGGAGACGGGAGCCATTCCGCTGACCGAGGGGGCGCGCATCAAAGAGTTCGATACGGCCTATGGCAGCTACGCGGTCTTTTCGTGGGTCTGGAGCCAGTTGCTCTGGAACGACTCCCGGATGGACAGGCATATCCGCGCCGCCGGTCGCTGGCTGGCCCCCAAGATGAATCTGAGCAAAGATTCCGTGCGCTACTACTCGTTCCGCAGCCCCAGTACCTTCATGCCCTACTGGGAAGTGTACTATCGGCTGCCGCTGCTCTGGTACTGCGGCGTGGACGCGAGCCGTTTCCTCACCGATGTCTTCGCGCGGATGCCGAAGCCGGAAGAGACGCCTGGCGATTCCGGCGGCCCGCCCTGGACTTACGCCTACTACGACCTCATGGGCCTTCCCCGCGCCTACTATCTGGACGGTCAGGTTCAGGCCGCTCGCCCGCAAAAATCGCGTCACGATACAGGTTCGGGAACGTAACTGCCGACAATAGCCGTAGGGGGTTCATGGGCGGCAATTCGACACTCCCTGCGCCTGCGAGAAGGAGGTTGCCATGCGGTGTCGAATAGCTCTCTATGTCCTCTTGCCTTCTGTGCTGGCGTGTCTCCTGCCAGGCGCTGCGCGTGCCGGGCTGGTGTCTCTATCGGCCTGCGCATGGTTGGAAAGCGGCTCCGATGTCCTGCTGCCCAATCCCGCCGATCCGGTCGAGAATGGCCGGTATACGCCGCAGAATCCTTCGGGCGCGAGCAGCGGGCTGGCAGGCGACTTTGTACGTATTGATCTGGGCGACGGCTGGTGTCTCTGGATGCGGCGCGAGCAGCGATGGCCCTGGGGTGGGGAGGATGCTGGCGTAATGGAGGCTGTCTGCGGCGCGCAGCCTCCCGGTGAGTGGGTGAGGAACGACCGCAATGCACTCGTGGAAACGTATGAACCGACCGATGCGGCCTCCTATCACGGCAAAATCCCTCTGGAAAACGTTCTCTGTGGTGGCCGCGCTGCTGCTCGGAACGGCGGGAACGGTCACGGCTCCGGCGGGGGCGCAGACCCAAACGCCCGCCATCGCCGCTGACCTGGAAGCGAAGCCGACGACCAAGATCATCCCCGGCTGCGTGCTGGGCGTGACCGTGACCGATGAGGCCCAACTGACGGGCCTGTATCCGGTGGATGCGAAGGGCGCGATTCATTTCACGCTGACCGACGACGAGGGCGGTCATAAGCAGGAGTGGACTGTCAGCGTCAAGGACAAGACCGCAGATGAGGCCCGCACCGCCATCGCGGAGAGCCTGAAGACCTATCTGGTCGCGCCGGAAGTGCAGGTCGTCATCGCCAAGCTGCCGCGCGTGCGCGTCGAGATCACCGGCCCGGCCCGCACGACAGGCAAATTGGAACTCTCCACGAACGCCCATCTCTCCGACGCAATGGCCGCCTGCGGCTACACGCCCCGCGCCGACCTTGCCAACGTCCGTATTCTCCGGCGAGAATCGGAGGACGGCAAAGCGCCGAAAGTACACACCATCGCGGTGAATTTCGCCGCCTTTATCCGCGGGGAGAGCAACGACGATCCGGCCCTCCAGACGGGCGATAAGATCATCCTGCCCGCGCTGCCGGAGCCGACCCCGGAGCCGAAAGTCGCGCGCATCGTCGGCGAGGTCGTGCGCGAGGCCAGCATTCCGCTCAGTCCCGGCATGACCCTGCACGACGCCTTTGATCGCGCGGGCGGGCTGAAAGAGACGGCGGATCGCGAGAAGATACGGGTGGTGCGCGGCTCGGATGGCCGGATTTTCGAGGTGGAGGCCGACAAGGTCGAGGCGAACGATCCGGTCCATAACCTGCCGCTCGGCCCCGGCGACCTGATCATCGTCGGGATGCGGGACCGGAGCCTGCGCTATGCCGTCCTCGGCGAAGTCGCCGAGCAGAAGACGTTCGACTGGAACCCGAAGGAGAAGGTGACGCTGCTGAGCGCGCTGGAGCAGGCGGGCGGGCTGACCAAGCGCGGCGATGCGCGCAAAGGGCTGCTGCGCAAAGGCTACCTGCTCAACCCGACGCAGACCCGCGACCTTCCCTTCGACCTGGAACAGATCGCCAAAGGCAAGCAGCCGGACTGGGAGATCGAGCCGGGCGATGCCATCTTTATTCCGCCGAAGCAGCGCCGCCCGAACGTTTTGCAGCAGATTTTGCCGATGGTGCTGCGGTTCCTGCCCTTCGGCCTGTGATCCGGGGTGAGGGCCGTAAAGCGGTAGGTCAGTAGCGCACAGTTACCGGCTTGCCGGTCGCCAGGCTTTCGTTGGCGGCCAGGGCCACCAGCGTCGAGCGCACGCCGTCTGCATAGGAAGACTTGAGTTTCGAGGCGTCTCCCGTCTTGACGGCATCGAGGAACAGCCGATCCTCCACCTGCATGATCTCCTCGCCCGCGCTGCGTATCTCCTCCGGCTCCGATTCGCCCGCGCGGTAGACGAGGGCGTTGTGCGACCAGTCGGTGAACTTGATCCGGTGCCTGGCCGACCAGACGTTCAGAAAGACGCCGCCGCCTTCCAGCGCCGCGCAGCAGGACATGATATTGCCGATAGCGCCGCTCTCGAACTTCATAGAGACGACCATCGCATCGTCGAGATTGTACTGCGGGATCAGGTTCGGCAGTTTCTTGTTGAAGCCGTTGGCTGCGTAGGCGAACACCTCGGTCACCTCTCCGGCAAGATAACGCACCAGGTCTACCGTGTGAATGACCTGCTCGACAAACTGGCCCCCGCTCTTCTCCTTGATCGGCCACCACTCCCCGATCGGGTTGTTGGCGAAGTAGTTGCCCTCTTCCACGAGCGGCGGCGGGCCGATCCAGGCGCCATCCAGCAGGATCGCCGGATCATCGGCCAGCATCTGCCGCACCCGGTTGATAGACCTCTGGTAGCGGTTCATAAAGCCGGCAGTGGCGATGAGACCGGACGCCTCCACCTCCTGAGCCAGCTTGCGCAAGTCCGCCGGGGCCAGCCCCAACGGCTTCTCCACCAGGAACGGAACTCCGGCTTGGAGGCAGGCGCGCTCCGGCGCGCCGTGCGCATAGGTGGGAATGAGGATGTAGGC
>Ga0070741_10018419_pt1 | contig 11310 bp, 4 predicted proteins | sample Coa_R1_4_FD_66440 | JGI IMG/M metagenome (GOLD analysis project Ga0070741, IMG submission 66440) | Surface soil microbial communities from Centralia Pennsylvania, which are recovering from an underground coalmine fire - Coalmine... | ecosystem: Environmental > Terrestrial > Soil > Unclassified ...
GCTATCCGGAAGGGGGCTGGCGGCGGCAGAGGTCAGCGGCAAAAAGAGCCGAAACGTTGCACCTTGCCCGGGGGCGGTCTCGACCTCGATCTGTCCCTGGTGGCGTTGCACGATGCTGTGCACGGCAGCCAGGCCCAGGCCGGACCCTTTGCCCGGCCCCTTGGTGGTAAAGAGCGGCTGAAACAAGTGCTCCTTGACGGCGCTATCCATGCCGATGCCGGTGTCGGCCACCGACAGCAACACATGCGGGCCCTGCACGACATGCGGGCCCTGCACGGCGGCGTTGCCGTTGCGCTGCACGAGGCTGGTGGCCAGCGTGAGCGTGCCTCCCGCGGGCATGGCATCGCGGGCATTGAGCGCCAAGTTGAGCAGCACGCGCTCTAACTGCCCTGGAAAAGCCAGCACGGGACACGGTTCGGGCGCGGGGCGCGTCACGATGGTCATATTCGTGCTCAAACGCGCGATAAGGTCGGCCGTCTCGCCCATGAGCTTGTTGACGTCGATGAGCCTGGCGGGGAGAAGTTGATTGCGACTGAAGGCGAGAAACTGGCGTGAAAGCAGGGCGGCCTGTTCGCCCACCTGGTAAGTCGTGCGTGCCAGGGCGTGGAGCGGATGTGTCGGCGCCAGGTCGCGGAGCATCAGGGCACAATTCCCCTGGATGAGCGTGATCAAGTTGTTGAAATCGTGGGCGACTTCACTGGCGAGCCAGGCCAGCGGGTCTTTATGCGAAGGCTGTTCGGGTTCCCGACAGGCCGAGCGCTCCCAGGCAGTGCGTACCGCGTCCAGCAGGGCCGTAGTGCCGGCCCGGTCCGGATCAAAATGGCTGGGCCTGCAGGTCAGCACGAGGGTGGGAATGTGACCGAAGCCCGTGGCCAACACAATCGGGATCGCCTGGGCCAGGTGGATGTCTTGAAAAAAAGTACGGCTGTCGAGCTTGGGCAAGAGGATCTCGAGAAAGCCCGCCTGCCCATCGTAAGGGGGTACAAGGTTCGCCAGTGCCTGATCCTGTACCGGGACTGCGGGAATACCTTCCAGGTGAAGCAAACGCTGCAGTTGCGACAGACCCTCCCTGGTGTCGGCAATAAGGATTCGCCAAGAAGAGAGATTGCAAGCAACCATTTCAAGCCTCCAGCAAAAATGTTCCGTAGCAGACACATCCGAGGAGCGATGGCCTTCGCAGCCCTCCCGGACGCGTGACCTTCCAGCGCGGCCGGCCGCCGCGACCTCGTTCGGCATTTTTCCCGACCGCGGCCTCGTCTCGCGGTCGGGATGCGGCGGCAGGCGGTGCTTCAGCTGCAGATGGTCTCGAACAGCGGCTGGGGGGCGCGCCGCGCTGGCAGCCGATTCAGGACCTGACGGCACAGATTGCGGGCGATTTGGCCGGCAAGTTCCTCGCTATCCTCGTACCAGCCGGCGTGGCGCAGACGCCTGGCCTCCGCCAGGATGCGGCGGTCGAGCGTCGAGGTACCCACGCCCCTTTTCAGCGTGTAGCGAACGATCCGCTGTAATTGCGGTTCGACTTCTTCGCGGAAGTGGACCTGAGCGAGCGGCTCGCCGCGACCAGCCTTGTCCGCCAGGGCATCCAGGTTGCAATCAAAACGGTCCATGATCGATTTCCTTCGTTGTGAAAGTTAAGTGTGCTTAGATGCTGTAAGACGCCTCGTCCGATTTCAGGCCCCACCAGTCGGTGACGACGGCGGTGGCTGTGCCGCATTCGCCGCTGGCCAGTTCGACCGTCACGGTAAAGTTGCCGTTTTCATCCACCGTGGCCGAGACGTTGTTGCTGCTCAACGTGGTCAAGCCGCCCAGGCTCACGATCAGGCCTGGTGCCGTTTCGTCGGCGACTGTGCCCGAGAACGTCCAGCAGTTGCCCAACACTTGAGTGGCAGCGAAGTTGAAGATCACCGGCAGGTCGCTGGTAAGCGTGACCGTCGCGGTGCCGCTCAAGGCGCCGACGTCGCTGACACTGGCCTGAACATTGCCCAGGCCGTCGGCGTCGAGAGTGATGCTGAAGTTGCCGTTTTCGTCGGTGACCGTGGTGGTATTGACCTCGCCGGTGAAGGTGACAGTAAGGCCGCCGGGAGCGTAGTCGGACACCTGCCCGAAAAGGGTTACGGTCTTTTGTCCCAGGTAGGAGACATCGAGGGAAATGGTGGGGGCGAGGTTGTTGACCTGCAACGCGAGAGGATTGGCGGCAAAGGTGCCGTCCTCGTTGGTGGCCGACGCCGTGATGGTGACGCCGCCGCTGCTATTGGCGGCGAAGACATGCGCGGCAGAGGTGGTGTTGCCAAAGACGGTCTCTGGGTCGGAGCCGTCGCCCCAGTTGACGGTCCAGTACTGGACGGCATCGTCGCCCGGATCGCTGGCGTCGAGCGTCAGGAAATACGTGGTGCCTTCATCGACAGTGGCGTTGCCGCTGAGGCTGAGAGTAGGGGCGACGTCGGCAACCGTCGCGGCCACGGTGGCGGTACTGCTCGACCCGCCGGCATCGCTGGCGCTCAGGGTGATCTGGTACGAACCGTTATCGGCATAAGTGTGGCTGCCGTGCACTTCCCACACGCCCGCGCCTGCGGCGACGAGGGTGGCAGAGCCGACCTGGCTGTCGCCCCAGTCGATGGACACGGTGAAGGCTGTGTCCGGGGCGCTGCTGTCGGCAACATAGAGGGTGCCCAGCTGAGTCGAAAGTTCGGTGCCCTCGTCGGCGCTGGCCGACACGGTGCCTACCAGGGCGAGCGCGATCTGCAGATCAATCGACACGGTATCGGAAGTGCCGTCAGCGTTCTGCGCATAGTAGCTGAAGGAATCGGCGCCAACAAAGCCTGGAGAGGCACTGTACGTGAAGGAGCCGTCACCGCCGAAAGAGGTCACGCTGCCGTGGCTCGGGCTGGAGGCCTGGACGGCGACCAGATCGGCGCCGGTGTCGTTGCCGAGAATGCCCGTAGCTGCGACGGCGATCGTGCCATCGGTCGCCTGCGAAAAAGCGTCGGCCACGGCCACAGGAGGACCACCGCCGCCAGCGGCAGGACAAAACCGATCCTCGAGCGCTTCGAGGTGTGGTCGGAAAGAGTTCCGCGGCTTACGAACGGGCACCTGACGAGAACGCATCCAGCGGGGTCGAAAAAACATGGAACAGCCTTTCAAAAAGGGGATTGAGTTGTGCGCATGCAGCCCCCCAGGACAGCAACTCAGCGCATCCCAGCAGTCGCACGGTGGCTCCGCGCCGAACAGGGATTCGGCGCGCCGCTGCGCTGCTATTTGGGAAATCGAAAAACGCAGGCGAAAATGGACACGATTTGCAAAAGATTTTAGAAAGGCTCAAGGATCTTGCGATCCGCACACATTCCGTAAGAGATTTGAAAAGGGGAATTCACCTGAGCGGGCGGACAGGTGCCGTCATAAGTGCAGCTCCACAACGTCTTTATCGTTGAGGATGTGATCGCGCGCTACACTCTGGCCGTCGAAAACGCCCGTGCCCCAGATGCGGGCAGACTTCAGTTTCTCAGCAAAATCCCGATGCACCAGCCGCGCCAGTTCCACCACCGTACTTCCTAGGGGACAGGTGAAGGGCGAGGTCAGGTCCGCGGGCTTGCCCGGCTGTTTGGTGTAGACCCGGATCACGTTCAGAAATCGGTAAATCGCCTCGCGCAACTCTTCCAGCCCGCTGCCATGCTCGGCCGATACGGCGTGAATGGGAAAGCGCGCGCCATACATTTCCCTGAGGATGTCCAGCCGATCCGTGGCGCCGGGCCAATCCACTTTGTTGGCGGCCAGGAGCGTCCTGACGTACTGCACGGCGGGGTCGCTGGCGTCCGTCGGCGGCGTGCCCACCAGCACGGTCTTGGTTTGCGCCAGGCGCTCCAGCACGGTTTCGGCAGCGAACGGCCCATCATCGTCGCCCAGGTCCACCATGAGCAGCGCGGCGTCGGCGCTGCGGACCATGCTCGAGACGTATCCTTCCAGGTAATCCGCGGTGATGGGCGGCGTATCGATGAGTTGCACGTAGACATCTTGCCAGGCCATCATGCCGGCGCTGGGCTCGTGTGTGGTGAAGGGATAAGGCGCGACCTCGGGCGTGGCGCGGGTGAGGCGGCTCAGCAAGCGGCTCTTGCCGACATTGGGGCCGCCGACGATGACATACTGGCCCGCGCCCTGCCTGGGGAACTTGTAGCTGACGCCTCCCTTCTTGGGATGCTTCTTGGCCTGCTCCGCCTCGTCACGGAGTTCGCTCATCTTGGCCTTGAGTTCGGCCTGCAGCTTATCGGTGCCCTTGTGCTTGGGGAGCAGGGCCCACATCCGCTTGAGGCAGGCCAGGCGCTCTTCCGGCGCTTGCGCTTTCTTGTACTCCGCTTCCGCTTCCAGGTATTGCGGTGCCCGGTTCGCTGGCATGGCTGAAGGTCCGTGAAACTGGGTGCATGGGCGTCCGTCCCTTTTTATACATCCTGCCAGAAGGGGCGCACAGGCCGTGCGAGACCGGGCCGTGCCGATGCCATGCCTACACGGAAACCCTCGCGTGCGCTCCGGACTCTATACGGGCAAGCCGGGTGGGCTGAGGCGGTCTGGGGTATCGCCCGTTTCTGGATTTCTTGGGAGAAGGGGGACAGCTTCTCTTGACGGCGCCCTGGTGGGCCGCTATCGTCCCGCCGCTTTATTGTCCAAAACTTGAGTGCAAAAAAAGATTCACGGCCGCGGTAACGGGCCTTGGGGAAAGGTCCGAGTTTGCTGCCGACGGCCGCTTGAGTCGCTTCGCCAGGCCTGTTGCGCAGGCTCGCGGCGCAGGCCGGGAACGCGGGGGTCATCAAGGTCGGTCCAGACATCGTCCGCCGACCGCGGCTCCCATGGCTGGGGCCCGAGGGGGAATCAGGGATGAACAGGACAGGAATGGGCGTGGTACGGCGCGGATCGTGGATGCTGCTGGCGCTGGCGGCACTGTTTTGTTCGCAAGCACTTTTGACGGGCCAGGGGCAGCCGCGGCGGGCCCGTGCCGCCATGAAAGACGGCACGGATTGCTACAAGAGCGGCAAATATGCAGAAGCCGCCAATCACTACGCCCAGGCACAAGCCGCCCAGAATGAGCTGTCCGCGACTGAGAAACTCGACCTGGCCACGCTCATCCGCCAGAACAACGTTGCCCTGCAAGCACGCATGGAAGGCTCGGCCCAGATCCGCCAGGCCGAGGAACTGCTGCGTCAGGGCATGGCGATCGAGGCCAATAACCTGCTCAAATCGCTCGTGAGTAATCAGTACCTCTCGCCTGCGGACCGGCAGAAGATGGCGCAGTTGAACGAGCAACTCCGTACCAGCAAGATGCCGCCGGCGCCGGCTGGCACGAACCTCGACAAGACGCCCAAAGACTACAAGTCCCTGCTGCAGGCCGCCCGCAGAGCCCTGACCGAGGGTGATCTCGATATGGCGGAAAACCTGGCCACCCAGGCGGAAAAAGTCGCCCCCTTCATGCGGCCGTGGTTCTTTGCCGACAGTCCCGCCAAGGTACTCCGCGAAGTTCAAACGCAGCGGGCGAAGATGAAGGCCGCGCCGCCGAGCGGCCAGGCCTTGCCCGAGAAGAAGGAGACGTCGAACCCGCTCAGTAGCTTCAAGAACCTGTTCCATCGTACGCCCAAGGACGCACCCAAGCCGCCGGACAAGGGCGTGCCGTCCACGAGCGGCTCCAGCCCGCCCCCTGGGCCGATGTTGCTGCCGCAGGGACCGCCTGCGCCTGCCAAGGGCGACAAGAAAGACATGAGCAAGGAGAAGGAAGCGCCGTCCTTCTTACAGACCGTCAAGCACACCCTGACCTGGCCTCTGGGAGGCGGCAAGGACACACCCAAGGATGGCACCGCGAAGGACGGAACGCCAAAGGAGGCGCCCAAGATCGAGGAACAGACGCCCGTGCTGGACGGCAGCAGCGAGGGTCCAGTGCTGCCCGGTCTGCCCACGCTGCCGCCGCTGCCGCAGACGACGAGCGTGCCGTTGCCGCCGCCGGTAACGACGCCGGAGTTTCGGCCGGCGACGAAGCCCCAGCCGCAGCCAAAGCCCGTGTCTGCGGTGCCGCCGACGCCGGTCGGGATGGACCCCGGCGCGGCCAGCGCCAGCGCCCGTCAGCTCATCCGCCAGGCCTACAAGGCCCTGCAGGAGAACGATCTGGTGACCGCCAATCGCCTGGCCTTGCAAGCCAAGAGCCTGCGTCCTGTGCTGGAGTGGTGGGAGGACAATCCGGATCGGCTCTTGAGCGAGATCCAGCGGCAACAGAGCAAGGCGGCCAAGACGGGGCCGATGGCGCCGCAAGCGCAGAAAGATCCACCGCCTGCGGAAAAGCTCGATGCCCGCACCTTGCTGCGTCAGGCACGGAGTGCCTTCCAGCGCAACCAGCTCGAAACCGCGAGTAAGCTGTGTGCCCAGGCTGCGTCCGTGAATACACGCTGGGGGCTGTTCGAAGATTCGCCGGAAAAGCTCCGGGCCGATCTGCAAAAAGTGCAGGCGCGGCGCGACAAGGATGAAGCGGGCCGCTTGCTTGCCGAGGCGCGCCAGCTCATCAAGAAGGCCGATTTTGAAGGTGCGCGCAAGCTCGCCTGGCAAGCACAGCAGTTGCATGGTCCTTACAGTGTCTGGGACCTGGGCGATCGTCCCACGCGCGTGCTGGCCGATGTCGACCGCGCCGAGGGCAAGCCGTCGAAGGGGGCTGTGCTGCCGCCGGCCAACGTGAAGAAGAATGAAGATTCGGACGTGGCCAAGGCTGATCCCAAGGGCCCGCCGGGCCTGGACCATCCGCCGGCGCCGCAGGGGTCGGCTGCGACCCAGGCCACGGCGCGAACCCGCGCCTTGACGCTGCTGGCTGAAGCCCGCGATTTCCAGAAGAAAGGCATGATCGTCGAGGCCCTGCAAAAAGCCCAGGAAGCCCGCAACCAGGGCGCCGTCTTCGCTCCGACCGAAGATTCGCCCGAGAACGTGCTGCTCAGCCTGGCGTCGCAGTGCGATCGCCGCATCCAGGTGCTGTGTCAGCAGGCACAGGATGCCGTGCTGCACAATGCCAGCGATCCCGCCCGCTTCCAGAAGGCCGGCAACGATCTGGCCGTCGCCCGCAGCCTGGCGCAGGCGTTCGGCCAGGACACCTATCGCATCGATCAGCAGTGGGCCTGGGTCGAGCAAGTACGGACCACCGGCAACACCGGTCCGCTGGCGCAAGGCCCGCCGCAGAACCAGGCCCAGGCGTCCAACGTCGATCCGGCCAAGCAGCAGCTCGGCCTGGAAAAGTTGGCGAAGGCCCGCCTCGAACTCGAAGCCGGCAATCGCACGGTGGCCCGCCGCCTCGCCGAGGAAGCTTTCAATCCCAGCTACGGCATCCAGAAGTTCGCCGCCGACATGCTCCGCACGATCGACGCGGAGGATCACTACCACGCGATGAACCAGGCCAACCGCGCCGCCGATGCCAGCATCGAGGCGTTTCAGCGCCGCGATTATCGCAAGACGCTGGGCCTGATCACCGCCATCGATCTCAAGCTGCTCACGCCCGACCGCCAGCAACGTCTGCGTGAGATCATGGCGATGCCGGAAATGCAGCCGGGCCTGGTCCAGGCCAGCGCCCAGGCCCCGGCCAAGAATGCGGGACTGCCGGCCGAATTGCCCACGCCAAAGGCGGGCGATGCGGTCGGCATGGCCCAGGCGGGCGATCTGCCCAAGCCCGCCACGCCGGCGCCGCCGGGCGGCCCCCTGGGCCTGACCGACCGCTTCCGCGCCCTGGAAGAAGTGCAGCTCCAGAAACTGCGCGACCAGGCCCTGGCGGTACAGAACCAGGCCATCAATCTCTACAAGAACGGCGAGACCGCCCGGGCTCTCGACGTCCTCAAGGACTATCTTGATGAACTCGGCCGCAGCCAGCTCGATCCCGAACGCGTGGCGGTGTTGCGCCGGCAGATCGACACGCGCATCCACCAGTTCCGCACGCTGCAGGCCCAGCGCGATCTCGCCAACGAACAGAAGGTCCTGGCCGGCGGCCACAACGAGGCCGAGCGCGTCAAGGGCATCCAGAAGAACCAGGAAGAAGTGGCCCGCCTCATCAAGCAGTACAACACCTTCTACAGCGAAGGCAAGTACAAGGAAGCCCTGGCCTTCGCCAACAAAGCGAAAGACCTGGACCCGGACAACGTCGCCGCCACCGCGGCGGTCATGATGTCCAGCATGAAGATCCGGGAGAAGGCGGCATACGAACTCCGCAACCGCAAAGAGCAGCAGGTTCTCGATTCGCTCAACGACGCCGATGACACAGGGCCATCTCTGACGTCCAAGAACCCACTCCACCTCGACAAGGAAGCCAACGAACGTGCCAAGAAGCGCGGCGACCTGCGTAACGGCCTGTGGCCGACCAAGACCGCCGACCAGAAAGCCATCGAGCTGCGCCTGAGCCAGCCGATCAGTTTGCACTTCAAGGACACACCCCTGGGCCAGGTCTTCGCCGACCTGCGTGCCCTGAGCGGGCTGAACATCGTGCCGGACAAGATCGCCCTGCAGGACGCCAACGTCAGCCTGGAGCAGCCGCTCACCTTGACGCTCGATAACATCATGCTCAAGTCCGCCCTCAACATTCTGCTCGATCAGGTCAAGCTGACCTATACGATCAAGGACCAGGTGCTGTACATCACCACCGACGATCGTGCGAACAGCAAGCAAGTGACGGTGACGTACTCCGTGGCGGACCTGGTGGTGCCGGTGGAGAATCATCCCACGCCCAGCGTCAACAATCTGCAAGATGCCCTGGCCCGGCACATCGCCAGCCAGATGGGCGTGATCAACCGGGCGCCGACCCCTTTCACCGGCATGAACTCCTTGCCCAACGGTCTGCCCGTCAGTAGCTACGAATCCGGCATCGGCTCCAGCTCGATGAATCCCCAGGGCCAGGGCATGACCGGCGCCCAGACCGCGGTCGCCAAGCGCTATTCGCAAACCATCGAAGAATTGCTCATCCACCTCATCGAGAACACGGTGGCGCCCAAGACGTGGCGGCCGATGGGCCAGGGCACCATCCAGTACTTCCCTCTGGGCATGGCCCTGGTCATCAACCAGACGCAGGATGTGCAGGAACAGATCGCCGATCTTCTTGCGGCCCTGCGCCGCTTGCAGGACCTGGAAGTCGCCATCGAGATGCGGCTCGTGTCGGTGTCGGAATCGTTTTTCGAGCGCATGGGCGTCGACTTCGACATCAACTTGAAGACGAACAACAGCCGCTTTGCCCCGCAGCTTCTCTCGGGTAATTTCGCGCCGTTCGGCTTTCCGAACTCGTTCCAGCCGGGCAGCTTTGTCTCGGGCCTGACACCGGCCGGAACGTACACGCCCGATCTGAACATCCCCGTGCGCTTCTCGAGCTTCGATTTCAACGTGCCGCCCTTCGGCGGCTACCCGGGCACGCTCGGTGCCGACGGCGGCCTGTTCCTGGGCCTGGCCTTCCTCAGCGATATCCAGGTCTTCATGATGCTCGAGGCCGCCCAGGGCGATCGCCGCGCCAACATCATGCAGGCGCCCAAGATCACCGTCTTCAACGGCCAGACCGCCAACATCACGGTCCAGGATCAGCAGTTCTTCCTTACCGGCATCACGATCCAGCAGGCCGGTTCGCAGATCTTTTTCCAGCCGCAGAACCAGCCGTTCCCCATCGGCGTGCAGTTGCAGGTCACGCCGGTGGTGTCTGCCGATCGCCGCTTCGTGCGCCTCAACCTGCAGCCGACCATGACCAACCTCGTGTCCACGCTGGTGCCGTTGATCCCGATCCAGATCCCCGTGCCGCAACTCTTCGACGGCCCGGGCGCCGGCACGACCACGACCGGCCAACCGGTGATCTTCCAGATGTTCTTCCAGCAGCCGACCTTCACCACCATCTCGGTGAGCACCACGGTCAACGTGCCCGACGGCGGCACCGTGCTCCTGGGCGGCATGAAGACCCTGTCCGAGGCGCGCAACGAATTCGGTCCGCCCATCTTGAGCAAGATACCGTACATCAACCGCCTCGTGAAAAACATCGGCTACGGCCGCGAATCGCAGAGCTTGATGATCATGGTGACGCCGCGCATCATCATCAACGAGGAGGAAGAAATGATCTTCACCGGCCAGATCGCGCCGATTCCGCGGCCTTAGCGGGGTTTTCGAGCGCGAAGCGCAAGCGAGGGATCCGCGGCACGATCCTTTCGGACAGAGCGGAGCGCCCGGGAGAATGTCGGTGCAAAACCTCGCGGGCGTTTCGCGCTGACCATGCCAAAAAAGATGCCCTCTTGGGGGAGAGGGCGTTGCCGAGGGGGCTGCCAGCCGCTGCACGAGCGTGGCAGCCCCCTTTTTCATGCCGGGTTAGCCGCCGGCTTGCCTGGCTTTGCCATCTTGCCTGAAGCTCATCCCGAGTCAAACCGCCGTTGCAAAAACCGCAAATCTCTTTACGATCTGGCGTCTTGATCCTCGGTGGCGCGAAGCTTCGCCACGGTCGGTTCCGGAGGACTTGCCTTGACCGCCATTCTTGGAATCTCCGCCTTTTATCACGATAGTGCCGCGGCTCTCCTGGTGGACGGCGACCTGGTGGCCGCCGCCCAGGAGGAACGTTTCACGCGCAAGAAGCACGACCACGCCTTTCCGACGAATGCGCTGGCGTACTGCCTGCGCGAGGCCGGCTTGTCGCCCGAGCAACTCGATTACGTTGCCTTTTACGACAAGCCCTACACCAAGTTCGAACGCTTGCTCGAAACGTACCTGGCGTTCGCCCCGAGCGGCTTCCGCAGCTTTTGCATGGCCATGCCCCTCTGGCTCAAGGAAAAGCTGTTCATGCGCCGCACGATCCGTCAGCACTTGCCGAACGTGAAGTGTCCGGTGCTGTTCCTCGATCACCATGAGAGCCACGCCGCCAGCGCCTTCTTTCCCAGCCCGTTTGACGAGGCCGCCATCCTCACGCTCGACGGCGTCGGCGAATGGAGCACTACCAGCTACGGATTCGGCCGCGGCAACAAGATGCGCCTGACCCAACATCTGCAGTTCCCGCATTCGCTCGGCCTGCTCTACTCCGCCTTCACCTACTACTGCGGCTTCAAGGTCAACTCCGGCGAATACAAGCTCATGGGCCTGGCCCCCTACGGCAAACCCGTCTATGCCGATCTCATTTATCGACATCTCATCGATCTCAAGCCCGACGGCAGCTTCTGGCTCAACATGGCTTACTTCAACTACTGCCAGGGCCTGACCATGACCAACGACCGCTTCGACCGGCTTTTCGGCGGCAAGCCGCGCGATCCGGAATCGATGCTCGAGCAAAAACACATGGACCTGGCGGCCAGCATTCAGGCGGTC
>Ga0070741_10018420_pt1 | contig 11310 bp, 12 predicted proteins | sample Coa_R1_4_FD_66440 | JGI IMG/M metagenome (GOLD analysis project Ga0070741, IMG submission 66440) | Surface soil microbial communities from Centralia Pennsylvania, which are recovering from an underground coalmine fire - Coalmine... | ecosystem: Environmental > Terrestrial > Soil > Unclassified ...
TACTTGCGCGGCCGCCTCAAGCAGCGAGTGCAGGTGAAGGCCAAAGAAGGATTTGTGCTAAAGGAACTGGTGAAGCCGACGACGGTTCATCAGGAATTGCGGGTGTTGCGCAGAATGTTGAACGTAGCGGTCCGCAAGAAATTCTTATTCGCGAATCCATGCTCCGGGGTTGAGTTTCCGGCAAGAGTCGGGGGGCTGTTCCGGCCCAACTATGTGACTTGGTCGGAGCAGCAGAAGATCGAGTTTGCCGCGCCGGAATATTTGCGTAACATTATCCGGATCATAACGGAGACGGGGCTTCGGATATATAAAGAGTTGACGCCGATGAAAAAGGAGCAACTCGATTTGGAAAACCGGACTGTGTGGATTCCGGACTCGAAGACGCCGAACGGAATCGCGGAGGTTCCGCTCACCGAGATCGCCGTCGAGGCATTTCAGAAGCAGATCGGTCTCTCGGGTTCCAGTGCTTTCTTGTTTCCTGGCGGCGAGAATCCGGACTGCTATCAGAAGACATTCAAGACCGTTTGGCATGCTACGCTTCGCCGGGCGAAAGTTCGATATTTTCGCATCTACGATCTCCGCTCGACGTATGCCACACGGCTCAGCGCGGGCGGCGTCGCTGATGGGTTACGCAGCTGCTCCGGCAGGGCGATGCAAAGGTGTTCAAGAAGTATTCGCAGATGAAGTTGCAGATGAAACGGGAAGCGCTGGCGAAGCTCAACCGGCACGCGAACGAAATCAGTCCGAGTTTTGGCACAGCACAGGGCCATTCTGAGCCGGGTTTTGGCACAGTTTGGCACAGTAGAGGCAAAGGAATGGCGAAAGCGATGGGAACCGAATCGACTAACTCGTTTGGAATCAGCACGAGGTTTGGTCGGGGCGGGGCGATTTGAACGCCCGACCCCCTGCGCCCAAGCTAGAGAGGAACCCTCCATACAATCCACCTGCTCCTAAGGATTTCAACAAGATGGGGCGTCTGCTTTCGCTCAGCCGACATCTCCAGAGGGCTCAACACCGACAGTATTGATACGGTTTTGATACGGTGCGTGAAACCGAGCACCCACTCTATTCGGGAGGTAGTCGCTCGTCGTTTCGGTCGTAGCCCATCGCGCCCCACAAACAACAATGGCCCGCGCGGCAACGCGAGCCATTGACCCTCAGGGGTGAAAATTGAATTCTCTCAACGGAAGTATACACCTCCCGTCCTCGGGAAGAGAAGTCGAAAAGAAATTCCAAGCTCGACCATTTGTTTCACCTGATCCCCTCCCGCAGGCTGCTGATCCAAGTGGCATCGGTTCGGACCTGACCCTCTCGGACTATGCGGAATTGGAGGCGCGTTGGATTGACCGTAGCCTGGCAGCCGAGGCTGGCCTACGGCGAGTCGATTCCCTCACCGGCGGCGAAATCGTCGGCCGGAAGAGCGGGAACAACGCCGGGATCGTCATCCCGTACTCTCACCCAGGTTCCGATCAGGTTCGCGAGTACCGATTACGCCGGGATCACCCTGACCTCGAATACGATTCTGCCGGTAATCTGAGGCCCCGCCAGAAGTACCTCAGCCCGCCCGGTCGGTCGAACATGTTGTACCTCGTGCCGGGCATGAACCCGAAGCTTCTCCAAGATCTGAGCATCCCCATCGTGGTCACCGAGGGTGAATTCAAAACGCTCGCCCTCTGGCGCTTGGCCGAACACGGTTCACCAGGACAGCCCCGTCTTCTGCCGCTCGGCCTTTCAGGTGTCTACAACTGGCGCGGAATCATCGGCAAAACCGTCGGACCTGACGGCAGTCGGCTGGACGTAAAAGGTGTCATCCCAGATCTGGACTGGGTCGGCTGGCAGGGCCGGAAGGTCGTGATCGCTTACGACGCGGATGTCGTCACCAAAGAACTCGTACGCGCCGCCCGTTCTGAGCTCGCTGCCCCGCCCGTTCTGAGCTCGCTGCCCACCTGCGCGGCCGAGGCGCGTTGGTCGGTTTCCTCGAATGGGATATCGCAAAGGGCAAGGGCATCGACGACCATCTGGCGATTGTCGGGCCCGACGCCGTGATCGACGAAATCGCCCACGTCGACTTTGCGAGCTCGTCGTGGAGAAAGGATCTGCTGCGAGCAAGACCGCCTATGAACAACAATGAAGGCCGCATCCTGCCCGTGCTGGCCAACGCCATCGCTGCTTTTCGGCATGCGCCCGAGTGGGGGGGGCGTGCTTGCCTTCAACGAGTTTGCGTCTGGAACGGTTGCGCTCAAGTCTGCCCCCTGGGGCGTCGTCCTCAAGGGCGAGTGGACCGATCACGAGGACCGGCTCGCCGCGGATTGGCTACAGAAACAGGGCATCCTGGTTTCGGTGGACGTGGCCGGGCAGGCCATTCAGACGGCGGCACGCGACCACCCGATACACCCCGTAAAGTCATATCTGCACGGCCTCAAATGGGACGGCGTACAACGAGTGGACACCTGGCTTTCAGATTACCTGGGCGCCGAAGGTACCGAGTACGCGCGCGCAGTGGGATCCCGGTGGCTCCTGTCCGCCGTCGCGAGGATCTTTCGGCCGGGCGCCAAGGTGGACTGCTGTCTCATCCTCGAAGGGCCGCAAGGCATCCGCAAATCGACCGCGCTGAAAACATTGGCAGGTGAGTTCTTCACCGATGAATTGGCGGACCTCGGCAGCAAGGATGCGGCGATGCAGACGCGCGGCGTCTGGATTATCGAGCTCTCGGAGTTGGACAGCCTGAGCCACTCGGAGGTGGCGCGGATCAAGGCGTTCATGAGTCGGACCACGGACCGCTTCCGACCGCCGTATGGCATGAGGCTGGTCGAGTCGCCAAGACAGTGCGTCTTCGCCGGCACGGTCAATCACAGCACGTATCTTCGGGACGAAACTGGCGGACGCCGGTTCTGGCCAATCACTTGTGGCCGAATCGAAGTTGAGGCACTGGCGCGTGATCGCGATCAACTGTGGGCGGAAGCGAGGACCAGGTTTGACGCCGGTTGTGCCTGGTGGCTCGATTCGGCGGAGCTTGTCCGGCTGGCAACGGATGAACAGACTGAGCGTTACGAAGGGGACCCGTGGGAAGAAGTGATCGGGCGATGGGCGGAGGATCGGGCGAACGTGTCGATCAGTGAGGTCCTCGAAAGATGTCTGCAGAAGCCGCAGGGACTATGGACGCAGTCGGACAAGAACCGCGCCGCCCGGTGCTTGCGCTTCCTGGGCTGGGAGCGATATCGGGAGCGGCACGGGTCGCGTTTGGAATGGAGATACCGCCGGGGGGAGGAATAGATGTTCCAGGTGTTCCCAGTCTTATTTCCAGTCTGTTCCCAGGTTCACAGGCAATCGTTTCATCGTGTTCCCTGCGTTCTCGGTTTCCGCCGCTCGCGCCATGAGCATAGTTTCCTGTATTCCTTCCTTGCATGGTGGGAACGCTGGGAATAGTGGGAACTAGATAGCCTCAGAGGGACTTGGGCGTCCAGAGCCGTGGAACAGACGTGGAACCACCTGGAACAAGTTTCCGTGGAATGGCAATCGATCTTTTAATAAGGGGTGAATACAGCATGTCGATCACGCGCTGCAAATCTCAGCAACAAACCCTGTCGATCCGGGTCTCCGACTCCCTACGAGAATTCCTTGAACTGGCCAGGGAGTTCATCACCGACGGTCGTGGCGAAGCGTTCTCAATATCCGACGTCGCCAAGCTCCTCCTGGAATCGGCGAGGCAGGATCGCCTCGATTTCCGATTGGAAGCCGCCGAACTGCAGCAATCGCCGACGGCTTCACTCCTCCACATCCGAAGGAAATGGGAGCAGCAGCAGGCCCTGTCCGGGCCGAGTGGGTGCTCCTTGCCCAATACGTGCAGGTCGCCTGCGAAGAGGGATCGGGGAACACGAAGTCCCCCAGCTCGGGCTCTTTCATCGCGGTTCTCGAAGCACTGCTCACGGTGCGCACCCTCCGGACCGACCGCGGTGGTGGCCTTGACCGATTCTACTTGGGAAACCTCGGCGTCCCGGTCGCTACCGTCTTCAGCGAGCGCCAATTCGACCCGGAACTTCTGCCAACCGCAATTGACGATCTGATTAAGGGCCTGCGACAGGGGGAGACCTCTCTGAACAGCGTGGTCTTTGCCGGGCGCAACCTCTACGTTGCCCTGCGGAATGAGACCGTGAACGATGTCGTCGCGCTGAATCGAGGCCTAACGACTTACCTGGAAATCCTCTTCCGACTTGCTGCTCGCGGACACTGGCTTCGGGAAAGGCGCCCGTTGCGAATGCCCCGGGAACTTCCAGCAGTGGCACAGGTGCTCGAGTCGTCGAGCACAGGACCGTTCCAGGTTACAGCGTCTGTGGGAGATGGCGGCGATCTCGCCCTGCTTCTCGCCATGCGTGATCGCGGCGTAGGGTACCCACTCGGATCGTACCCGGAGATTCGGGAGTTCGAAGCCATGTTGCGCCAGCTTGACCGCGGACAGACTTGGAACGGCCGGCGCGTGTCAAGCAGTTTGAGACACCCAGCATGGGAGTTTACTGTCTATCTTCCTTTGTCTTTTGGCCGGATGGCACCGGTTTATTGATCCAACCTCCGAGGGCAACGGCATCGGTTTTGGCGGCCGCCGAACGAATCGGTCGGGTTGAGCTTGGTAGGCGGTATCGAGCGCTGCCTGGCGGTGGCCCAGGACAGCTTGGGTCTCGCCGAAATGAACCACCGCAGGAGTGAGTAAGGCGATCCCGGAGTGGTGGTGCTCTTCGTTATACCAGTGAAAGAACTCCTGGCAGAAGGCGCGGCTGTCTTGGATACAGCCGAAGCGATCCGGAAAATCCGGGCGGTACTTCATGGTGCGGAACTGGCTTTCCGAATACGGATTGTCGTCGGAAACATAAGGCCGACTGTGGCTCTTGGTGACACCCAGGTCGGCCATCAGAAAAGCCACCGGTTTGGATTTCATGACTCGACCGCGGTCGGCATGAATGGTGAGCTGGCCGGCCGGAACCTGGTGCTTGCTAATGGCTTCCTCAATAAATTGTTTGGCCAGTTCGGCGCCTTCCCGATACGCGATCATCCAGCCGGTCACGTAGCGGCTGAAGACGTCGAGGATGACGTAGAGATAGTAGTAGGTCCACTTGACTGGACCCCGCAGCTTGGTAATGTCCCAACTCCAAAGTTGGTTGGCAGCCGTGGCCAGCAGCTCGGGCTTTTGGTAAAGACGGATGAACGAGCTGATCGCGGCGCTCGCCATTTTCTCCCTCCTGTTGGAGGATGCGGTACATGGTGCGAGTCGAGCAGAGGTACTGACCTTCGTCCAGCAGGGTGGCCTGTACGGCTGCCGGAGAGCGGTCCTGGAATCGTTCTTCGTGGAGTACCAGCAAGACTGCGGCGCGCTCGGCCTCACTGAGGGAGCGCGCAGGAGTCGGTCGCTCCGATGGCTGAGCCGACTCCGACGTCGAATACAGCGGGCCCCAAGACCGGACGTTGCCGATAGAAAGAAGCACGGGCCACCGCCAGGAAATCGCAGGCGGCCACGATCCCAACGGTGGGAGCCAGATGGGTGACCGCGTCCATCAGGGTTGCTCCTCGGGGTCCGCCTTCGGCAAAGGCCACCCCAACAGAGCGCCCACTTTTTTTTGAACGTCGATGACGATGGCGGCTTTACGCAATTCTTCGGTCAGGCGTTGGTTCTCCCGGCGTAGCTTCTGCATTTCCTCTTCCTGCGGATTGCGTTTGGACTTGGGGCCGCGCTTGAGAGGGGTCAAGCCCTTGAGAATGCCGGCTTGTCGCTCGCGGCGCCAAGTGGAGAGGTGCGAGGAGTAAAGGCCCTCACGACGGAGTAATGCGCCGATGCCGCCCGGTTCAGCAGCAGCATCATCAGCCTGTGCCAGGATGCGAAGTTTGTACTCGGCGGTGAAGGATCTGCGCCTGGCGTCGGGGACAACTTCAGGGTCTGGTCGTAGTGTGGCGGGCGGATCGGGCGCGACGGTTTTGCCTGCCGCTGTACTCCGGTCGGTCTCGCTTCGCTCGTCCTCCCTACGTTCGGCGGCAGGCAAAACCGAGGGAGAAGCCGAGGATAAACCGTTGTTCTTCACTTTGATTCCTGTTCTCGCCCTGCTCAGTAATTACGACCGGGAGAACTGTCTCATCAATCTTGGCACGGAGGGGGCGTACACTTCTCCGCGACGGCCGAGGCGACCGGGACAGAAGGGCAGCCGTTGTTTCTCTTTTGCCGTCGCACCGACAGCGTGCGAATCGCCTTCTCAGAGACTGAATGGCGCTGTTTGAACGAACTCTTCCGGCAGACCTTGGCACAGCCCGAACTCCGGGCGATGCTTGATCGGCTCTCGCTCGAATACGGAGATATATAGGCTCCAGCCCGTTCAGAGAAACCTCAGTGCACGGTAGTCAGGCTGCGTCGCCGCGGCCGCCGGATCACCGTGGCTTCCCTGATGAGCCGCCAGCCGTTTCGAGCCCGAGCTGCGCTGAGGACCAGGGCGGCCACCTCTTTGATCTCGGTTTGTGGGAATGAGAAGGCGCATCCGGCATCTCCTCGGCGAACGCGATCCGTGATTTGCGGTCACCGTGGAGGACCACCCGAGAGTAAGCCTCGCATGCGTATGCGAAAAGCTCGCGATGGTGAAACTCGATATCGACGAATCGCTCCTGGCCCCGCCGGACATGAAAACCGTGGTGGCTGGGTTTCAGGTAATGCAACATATGTGCGGCCTCGTGAACCACGACGTCGCTGTACGGGTCGTCGGTCTGGTACGCGGACCATCTGACGTGCGCATAGTCGCCAGCCAAGCCGTCACAGCCGACGTTGATATCGTCTGGCTTGAGCCCATAGTCTTCGAACAGCGGCCAAAGGACCCGCCACGCCGATCCCATAAAACACGTCGACAGCTCCACTTCAACGGCCATCCTGGTCCCTGCCACGTTCAGAATGAACATCCGCGCAGTGATCTCGCGCAACGCGACATCGCGCCAGTCAGCCTGCACCAATCCACTCACCATGGGCTCGATGCGCTGCCGGATCGCGTCCGGCGACACGAGCGGACTCGCCTGAGCTTCCGCGGGGAGCAGATTGGCGAGAAGGTCAAACAAATTCTGAAGGGCGGTCTTTGTCGCCCGAGAATACGCCTCATCCTCTTTGAATTGAGCGAGGGAGAAGCGTCCGGAACCCGCTCCTTCCCAGGTCTGTTCTCCCGTGCGCAGGAATCGTTCGATGAGAATCGCCGACAAGCCGCTCGGCGCAGCCGCCTGCTGTGCGGCATCCCGAATGCGCTGGTTGACCGCCTGCAACTTGGCGTGGTCCAAGGGTTTTCGTGAGGCCATAAAGCGCGAAACCATAGAATGTAGCACGACCTTCATGGCCGCCACGGGATGATAGAATGTGTACAGTGAGTACGCAATATGGAAACCGTTAAGGTTGGGATGCGCGAATTTCGCGAGAACCTCGCCGGTTATCTCGAATCCGGCACGACTCTGGCAATCATGCGTCACGGCGAGACCATTGGATTCTACATTCCGGCGCAGAAACGCAGCCGGAAAGCCGAACTGGAGGCCATGCGCGCCGCGGCGAAGGACCTGGACGAGATGATCGCCTCCTGGAGCGCCAGCGAAGACGAGTTGATGGAGGAGTACAAGGGAATCCGCCGGGCAGCCCGCGAGAAGAAGCGGAATGCCGGGTAAGGCGCTCGTTATCGACGCCAATATCCTCGTGCGAGCGGTTCTGGGCAGGCGGGTGCGTGAGATTATCGAGACGTACGCTGAGCAGGCCTCGTTTTTCGTTCCCGAAGTGGCTTACGCCGAGGCCGAGGAGCACTTGCCTGCTCTCGTCACCAGGCGCGGCGGCGAGGTCCAGCACGATGGCGGATATTTCTGGATGAGCGTCGAGGAGCTCGATACCTTTCTGGCCGCTTTCCGCAGTCCAGACTGAATAGCCAGTATGTTCAAGCGCGCGGCGCGCCGTTGCAAGAACCGTGTCCTCGTCGTCGACGACCAGGATCGAACCTGCGCGCGCCCGGGTCCATCCCGAGGCCTGCCGCGATCCCGCCGGTACACCTCCCGTCGCCGGAAGGAGGACGTAAAATGCCGTGCCTTTCCCGGGAGAACTCTCCACTGTGATGGTCCCCCCATGTGTCCGGATGATCCCCAGCACCGCCGAGAGCCCAAGGCCACGGCCAGTAAACTTCGTTGTGAAGAATGGGTCGAAAATCTTTCGCTGCACGTCCGGAGACATCCCGCAACCAGTATCTTCAAACCGATCTCGACGTATTGCGCATCGGAAACAGGAATCGGAATGATGGAACGGGATTGATCTTCCGCCGTCAAGCGACGTCGCGATGCCGTCACGCTGACGTTCCCGGCGTTCCCGTCGGGTATCGATTCCGCCGCGTTGATCACGAGATTCATAATGACCTGCTGCAACTGTGTAGCGTCGGCATGAACGAGCGGCAGCATATCGGCGACTTCGACTCGCAGCGCAACGGTTTTCGGGATGCTCGCCTTTAGAAGCGTCACGGTCTCTTTAATCAGCCGCCCGATATCGGTCGGAGCAGTTTCGTGGCGGCCCTTGCCGGCATAGGTGAGCATTTGGCGGACCAGCCCGCTGGCGCGCTCACTCGCCATAACGACGTCCTGCAGCATAGATCGAATCGATGGATCGTTGGAGCACTCCAAAGCCAGACTCGAGTTTCCGAGAATCCCCACCAGGATATTATTGAAATCGTGCGCGATGCCCCCGGCCATGACGCCGAGGCTCTCCAATTTCTGCGTTTGCTGCATTTGCTGCTCGAAACGTTTCCGCTCCGTAATGTCTCGCGCGATGCAGCAATGGAGTCCCGGCACGAAGTTCCCGACCGAACGCCATTCCAGTTCGATGAGACCGCCATCGGACGCAAGGAGCGGGAACTCCCCTTCGTAGTGGCCCGTTGCAACCAGGCTCCGGAACGCCGCCTCCGCGTCGCTGAGCCGGTCCTTGGGAATGTGCGGTGCGAAAAGGGTTCCGATCAGTTGCTCGCGCGACGACTTAAGCATGGCACAAAGGCTCGGGTTCACATCGACGTAGATGCCCTGGTCATTCACGATGAGCACCCCGTCCTGGGAAGTTGCAAATAAACTCTGATATCTCGCTTCGTTGAACTTCCGTTCGGTGATATCGGTGCACATCCCCAAAATCCCGGTGACTTTCCCGGAGGCATCGCGCAGTGGCGCGCCACTGAAGTGCATCCAGATCATCTCGCCGCTCTTGCGGAAGATGCGGTACTCGCGTGGGAGCCTGTCACCCGATTTGCGGCGTTCAAATGCCACTCGGCCGCGGGGCCGGTCGTCCGGATGGATGATGTCGAAACAGCAACGTCCAACCAACTCCGTCCTGGCATAACCGACCATCTCGCACATCCGGTCATTCACGAAAGTCGTGACGCCATCCTGATCGACAATCCATATACCTTCGCTGGCCGTCTCGACGATTTGCCGGAACTTCTCTTCGCTTTCGCGCAGCGCTCGTACCGCCTCGGCTGCCGCGGTGATGTCTTCCACTACGACGACGAGCCCGCGTACGTCGCCTTCCGGACCGCTATCGGGCAGATATCTGGCCCGGACAGTCCGTCTGCGGTCGGGGTATTCGAAGACGCTCTCAAGCTCTACAGCTTCACCCGCCAGAGCCCGGTCCACATTTGGCCGAATGCGTTCGAAAGCTTCTTGTCCGACCAGTTCGGCGATTGACCGGCCCTCAATTCCCGAACCGGGTTGGTTGAACCATTCGGCGTAGCGCCGGTTAACGAACCGGTATCGATATTCGGGGTCAATATACGCGACTAAACCCGGCATACCGTCGATAACGAGGCGGAGCAACTCACGCTGACTCTGAATCTCGTTGCTCAATCGCTGATGCTCCGTGACATCGGCGACGGAGGCGATCCAACTGTCCTCCTCTTCCCCGATCCGGGTAGAGGAAATCATCACCAGGGCATCGAACAACTCGCCGCTGCGCCGTTGAAAACGGAGGGTAAACCCCGAACGCGGCGCTTCGCCGCGTAACGTCTGTTGGAACGCCGCGTTGATCCGGCTGATCTCGTGTTCTGGCCAGTAGACAAAAGGCGCAGATTTGCCAACCAACTCCTCGGCAGAGTAGCCGACCATTCGGCAGAAGGCCGGATTGACATATATCTGACGCCCGGTGCGATCGATCGCCGCGATGCCGGTGAGCATTGATTTCTCGATGGCCTCGCGGAGCTCGTATTCCTGCTTCAGGCGCGCCTCGGCTCGCTTCTCGCCGGTGACGTCGATACTGGCCGAAATGAATCCGGCAGATCTATTGTCTTCACCTGGCTCGGGCGCGTACACGCACCGTTCCACGCGCGACCCGAGATGAGCATCGGATACTTCGATTTCAAACTCCGCCCGCTTGCCGCTCAATGCGGATTCCACATACCCGGAACAGTTCGTAGGATTTCGGCCCGACCACATCAGACATGAGCCGGCCCACTACCTGCTCCGGTTTGAGTCCGAACCGCTGGGCGTAAGCGCGATTGACAAAACGGTACCGGCATTCAGCATCGCAGTGCGCGAGGTGTACAGGCGCGTCCGCTGTAACCAGGAGCAGCTCCTGCTGTTGTCGCGCCGCGTGCTCCCTCTCGGCGGCAATGGCGAGAAGCATGATCGCGGTCACCCCTATGTAGGCCTGCAATTCCAAGGGCACGTAGTTCGGAGGCAGGTCTCCCGTCATCCACCCACGGAGCCATGCCCAGATCGCGACCGCGTCAACCAGAAACAGCGTGGCGGCCGTTTCGGGCAGGCCGAGCCGGAAAGCGGCCCATAGCAGCGCAGGTGTGCACAGGAACGCAAGGCCAAGGCCGGGTCCATGAGCGGTGATCAGGTTTGTAAACGAGATGGCGGAAAGGAGCAGAGCGGCGGCAAGCACCGCCGCCATTTCCATTGCGCGGCTTCGGTTCCAGCGCCTCTCGCGTCGCCAAAGGATGAGCAGGGGCGCAAATACGATATCGCCGGCGGCGTCGCCAATCCACCATGTGAGCAGAATTGCCGCGGCGTCGTGAGCGGGGGCCAAGCCCGCCATTATCAGCGTGAAAACTCCGACCGAGGCGCTGATTAGTGTGCTGCCCCCAGCCGCCAAAGCGGAAAACCGGAACACCCCGGAAGCACGGTCGAATGCGCTCAGTCCGCCGGCAAAGCGTTGCGTTAACCATCCGCCGGCTAAAGCTTCCACGGTATTGCCTGCTGCAATCGCCGCTGCGACAACGATGGTCTGCGGGGTGACTGCGCCACCGTTCGTAAGATTCGCTATAAATGCCCCGATGTGTAAGCGTCAGAGGA
>Ga0070741_10018421_pt1 | contig 11309 bp, 8 predicted proteins | sample Coa_R1_4_FD_66440 | JGI IMG/M metagenome (GOLD analysis project Ga0070741, IMG submission 66440) | Surface soil microbial communities from Centralia Pennsylvania, which are recovering from an underground coalmine fire - Coalmine... | ecosystem: Environmental > Terrestrial > Soil > Unclassified ...
TTGCCAGACGGAGCTTAGAACTTCGTTACTTCGGTAAAGTTGAAGCCCTTCACCTTCATGGCGGGAACGACCATGTCGAACGATTCCTCGCCGCTGGCGCGAACCGGGACGCCCATCTCCTCCACGCTCGAAAGCATGTGCAGGAGGCTCTCGTTGAAGCGGAAGTTGAGCACCCCGTAGCGCAGTTTCCCGTCCTCTATATAGAAGGTGCCGTCGCGGGTCATGCCGGTCAGGATTTTTTCGTAGGGGTCAACCTCGCGGATGTACCAGAGGCGCGTTACCAGCACGCCACGCTCGGTGCCGGCCACCATTTGATCAATGGATTTTGCAGGCGCTCCACTCGCATCCTCGACCACGATATTCATCGGCGCCTCGCCCATTTCGTTCGGCAAAGGGAAGCCGTGGCCGGTAGGCAGAATTTCCCCCACCCGCCCGGCGTGCTCTGATTTGCGCATCTTCTCCGCCGTGCCGCGCGCGTACACCAATTGCCTGGCGATTCCGCGATCCACCAGTTGCACGCGCTGCCGATGCACGCCTTCCCCATCGAACGGGTTCCCGGATTGGAGTGGATGGCGCACGTCGTCGAAGATGTTGATGTTCTCGCCGAAAATCTTTTCTCCCACGCGATTGGTCAGGAACGAGCGCTGGTCAAGAATGGCAAGACCGCCGAAATCCCAGAACATGAACCCAACCAGGTCGAGCACCGCTGCGGGCTCCAGGATGACCGTGTACTTGCCCGCAGGAATTTCCTTCGGGTCGGCTGAGGTCAATGCCTTTCGCGCGGCGGTTTCCGCCAGGCCCGCCGGATCCAGCTTTGCGACGTTGGGGAAATTCGCTTTTTGCCAGCCGGAAGAATTGCCCGCCAGCATGGTTACGGAAATTTCGGATGACGTTTGCGTGTGAAAGCGAGCCACGCCGCGCGAGTTGAAAATCGCCTCGATCGACTCCGACGTTGAAAAAATTCCGGCGGTGGTGAGATTCTGCTTTTTCGCGACCCCAACGATGGTGCGCACACCGTCCGCGCGCTGCTCCGGGGTGACCGCCGCGGTCGCTTCGAAGTGGCGGCTGGGATTGGAGGAGCCGTCACCAACTTCCGCAGGGGTTGCCATAGGCGGCAGTTCGCTATCAGGCTGCTGGACTCGGGTGATGCTTTCGGCCGCCTCCACGACACGCTTGAGGCTGGCATCATCAAATTTGTTCGTGGTGGCTCGAGCCGTGCGCTGCCCCATGACGCTGCGCACCGAGACGATGTAATTCTCTTCCGCCACGTTCTGATGGATGGTGTTGTTGGCGAACCGGGTGAGGGCGTTTCGCCCCCCGCCGATTAGGACTTCGACATCATCGGCGGTTGAGTACTTCTTGATTCGTTCGAAGGTGTCGTGAGCTTTCTCTTTGGTGAGCATGGCAGTCGAAATCGAAGTCGGTGCACTCATTACTACGTTCCTTTGTAGGCGCTGCCCACTTTTACATTGCGGAATCTCGCCGGTGACGCACCGTGCCCTGTTCCCATCACCTGCTGCGGCTGTCCCTTGCCACAGTTCGGAGTGCCCCACAAGACCCACTCGTCGCGCGAGCAGATCGCATCCATGGAATTCCAGAACTCGGTGGTGATCCCCGAGTACGATGGATTCTTTACCATGCGAACGATCTTGCCGCCCTTGATCTCCCAACCAATTTCGCACCCGAATTGGAAGTTGTAGCGCTTGTCGTCAATGGACCAGGACCGGTTGGTATCCATCAAGATCCCATGATCGGTGTCGGCAATGAGCTGCTCGCGCGTGAGTGGTTTTTCGCCGGGCAAAATGCTGACGTTCGTCATGCGAATCAACGGAATGCGGTTCCAGCCTTCCGCCCGCATCGTCGCCCCCGAACGATTTTCATGAATCGCGTGCGCCGTTTCGCGCGATGAAAGATAGCCCGTGAACAACCCTTTCGTGATAATCGGCGTGCACTGCGATTGCACACCTTCATCGTCGTAAGCGAATGTGCCCAAGCCTGGGCCGTGCTCCGGGCGCCCATCGGCCACGATGTTCACCAGGTCGCTGCCGTAACGCAGCTTGCGCAATTTATCGAGCGTCAGAAACGAAGTGCCGGCGAAATTGGCTTCCATGCCCAGCACGCGGTCCAGTTCGATGGGATGGCCGACGGACTCGTGAATCTGCAGCCCAAGCTGCGATCCGCCGAGGATGATGCTGAATACCCCTTCCGGACATTGATCCGCCTTGTGCAGCGCTACACATTCCTCGGCAATCCGCCGGGCGTTCTCGACCAGCTTCAGTTCGTCAATCAGCTCGTATCCTTTATTTTGAAATTGCCCACCGAAGGAATTCGGATACGAGCGTTTCTGGAGCTCGGTTTCCGAGAACGAGTACGCCGCGTAGCCCGCGCCCGTCGTCATCTTGGTTTCATGGATGTTGGCGCCCTCGGTGGAGAGGAACCACTGCTCGTAGCGGCGGAAATTCATGTTGGTTTCCGCCAGAGTGACGCCCGCAACGGAGCGGAGTTCGGCATCAACCTTCATCAGCAGGTCGAGATTCTGCTCCACCGAGGTGGTGAACGGATCAATCTTGTATGGCGTGGCCCATTCCGCCGTGACCGGCTTCTCGGGCGCTAGCTGAACATCGTCCTGCTTGACCTTGGCCGAGGCGCGGGCAATGTCCACGGCCTTTGCGGCCGTCGCCTCAATTGCCGTGCGGCTCAATTCCTCAGTGGCAGCGAAGCCCCAGGATTTATCCGCGAGCACGCGAATGCCTGCCCCAAGCGACTCGGACACGGCGGCGTATCCTACTTTGCCGTTCTTGGTCGAGAGCGCCCGGTTGCGCTCATCCACGATGCGCACGTCCGCGTAATCGGCGCCGCGCGCATTCGCCACATTCAGAGCCCACTCAGCGATTTCCTTCATGTTCATGGCAATTCGTCATAATAAATGTTGGGCTTGAGGATTGTCAGGCCCAGCAACACGGGATGCGCTACTTCTTGTTCGGTTTATGGAACAGACACTCCTCTATTGTTGACCTACTCTGGATCTCGGACCTAACATGTGCGCATAGAGGTGTCCCATGCCACGTCTTGTGAAGGCCTGCGCTCTCTTCTGCGCGGCATTTGTCCTGGTGTCCCTTCCCGGCAGAGCGTCTGACAAGCAAGTTCCACAGAATGAGACGCCGAAATTCGTCTCGCGCACTGAGCTGGTACAGGTCCCGGTAGTCGTCACCAACGGATCCGGGCATGTCGCAGGCTTGACGAAGGATGACTTCGTAATTGAGGAGAACGGCAAGGACAAGCCGATCGCGACCTTCGAGGAAGTGAAGGCGACGCCAGGTTCGGTGCGGCGCACGCCAGGAGCCTTCGGCCAATATTCCAACATGTACGCCGGCGCGACCGCTCCCAAGTCAATGACCATCTTCGCTCTCGACCTGATTAATACGCCTTTCTATGACCAGGCCTACGCACGACAGCAACTCATCAAATTTCTGGCGAGCAAGTTGGATGCGGGTGAACCCACAGCTCTGGTGCTCATCAACCGTAACGGCATCCGCGTGCTGCACGACTTCACCACCGATACGTCGGTGCTCATCGCCGCCATGCAGAAAGTACTTGGCGAGGTTCCCGCCATCCAGCTCGCAAGTCAGGATGTGGGTCCCGAGCTCTCGGCCATTGAAGCCTTTGTCAATAACGGAGCCGGGGTGGACCCGTATCTGGAGTTAGTCCAGCGCGAAGCCATCATGGTGACCCTGGAATCGTTTCAACACGTTGCCGAGGCTTTCGCCGGAGTGCCGGGCCGGAAATCCCTCATCTGGGCGACGGCGGCTTTTCCGTTCGGCCTTGACCCCAAGAGCGGCACTATCATCAGTCCGCAGTTTGTGTCGCAGGGTGCAATCCAGTCCACTCACGCTGGCGCGGAATTGGGCTCCGGGAACCTTCCGGAACTGCCCAGCAGCACGCAAATCAGGAGCACCGAAGATCTTCGCTCACTCGAGCCGCTCTATCAACGCACCTTCCAGATGCTCAGCAACAGCAACATCGCGGTCTACCCGGTGGATGCGCGCGGGCTGATCGTTTATTTTCCCGGCGCCGACGTCAGCCAGATCCGCGGCTGGAACAGCGTGAATCGCGCGCTGTTCGAAGCCAGCCGTGAAACCATGGTGCAATTCGCCGATGTTACCGGTGGTCATGCGTTTTATAACCGCAACGATCTGTCCGGCGCATTCGCCACCGCTGCCAGCGATTCCACGCAGTACTACATGCTGGGCTACTACCTCGATAAGAACGCAAAGCCCGGCTGGCATCGTTTGCGCGTCAAGGTACGAACCAAGGGTGTGAACGTCCAGGCGCGCAATGGATTCTTTGTCAGCGGAGGAGAGCGCGAGAAAGAAGACAAGAAGATGGACATCCGCATGGCACTCGCCTCGCCGCTCGATTACACGGCGGTGCCCATGACGGTCCTGTTCAATTCCAAGCCGGAAACAGCGGGCGCCAAGAAGAAAATCGGTTATCGAATTGTGTTGCCGCCGGAAGCTGATCTGGTGGACGATCGCGACAACAACCACGTTAGCCTGGAGGTGTTCAGCGTCGCCCGCACCGCGACCGGCGCTGATGCCGATCAGTTCGGACAGCACCTGGAGACGAACATCAAACCCGGCGATCTGGACCGGCTCCGGAAAGACGGGATTACCTACAGCAACGCCGTCGAAGTTCCGCCCGGCGAATACACCGTCCGGTTTGTCGTGCGCGACAATCTGACAGGCCGTATTGGCAGCGTGAGTGCGCCCTTGCGCGTTTCCCCGTGATGCCGGGGTGCGGCCGGGGGTGCGCAAAGGCGATGCAAATTATTTTGAGGGGTGTTTTGCTGCAAACCTTTTGAATTGATTATTTTCTAGGCGTTTACCCGGGATTGTTGTAAGCTGTAACTGCGTTTTGATGCGAAGCGGTAGTGAGCAAAACATCTCACGAAAAGTTCTGCCCTGCAGCGCCCTCCGGTTCATCTCGACGTAAATTCAATTAAGGAAATAAGCAGCAAATGGAAACAGGAACAGTAAAGTGGTTCAACGACGCGAAGGGTTATGGTTTCATCAGCCGGCAGAATGGCGAAGATGTCTTCGTGCATTTCTCGGCAATTCAGGCGAGTGGATTCCGCAGCCTGCAAGAAGGACAGCAGGTCCAGTTCAGCGTGACTAAAGGACCGAAGGGCTGGCAAGCGGAGAACGTGCAGCCTGTCTAAGAGGCGTCGCAGTTCCCAGGGCGGCCATCTGGCCGCCCTTTTCTTTTTTCGCAGAATCTCGCCCGCATCCTTTCCGGCAACAAAAAAGCCCCGCACCAGGCGGGGCTGAACCTGGTCAATCAGCTTATTTTGCGACTTCCTCGCCAGCCTTCTTAACGCCGTGTCCGACAGCCTTGGTACCCTTCTTGACACCGTGTGCGGTCTTCTTGCCGGCTTTGCCGGTCGCGTGCGCGGCATCCTTGCTTCCCGTCTCAGTGGCGTGCGCCGTCTTGGTGGCGCCCTTCTTGGCATCGGAGGCTGCATCCTGGGCGAAGGCAAACGTGCCGAGCCCGAGAGCAACCGCCAACAGCAGAGCAAACATGCGTTTCATGAACATCTCCTGGTCAGTGAAATGGGGGACTGTGGCCACGATTAGAACACGGCAGCGGGTACTCTGGAAATGAGGAAATCTGCCCAGCGTTTTCGGAGCAAAATATCGCAAGCCTGGTTTGTAGCCTCGCGAGTCTCCGAAGGTAAGCCGGTGATTGGTGCCGGGAGGGGGAGTTGAACCCCCAAGGGCCGAAGCCCGGCGGATTTTGAGTCCGCTGCGTCTGCCAGTTCCGCCATCCCGGCGCGGGGGAAAGACACACAAATTATCGCACAGCCGCCGCGAAAACCCTCAAATCACCCATCGGCAGGTTGAAAAACAACCAAAATCGTTTTGCACGATGTAGATCAAGCGTCCGCCTCGTTGAGAGAAATTCAATTCTGACAAAGTGGCCGCGGAGACACAGACGTAGCGACGAATAGTGCTCGAGCGCCAAGACCGCGAAGCACTCAAAGCGGAGCTACCAGTGTGGGGTAAGCGTGGGGGACAGGCTATATTCGCTGTCATTGGCCTCGCGCGATAGCAGATCGCACGGCGGATGCGCTCGGAGGATGTGCACCTGGTACGGAATTCCGAGTGGCGCGTAACAACCAGACAACACTTTGGCGATCCGGAACAAATTGCGTTCGCCCAGCGCCACGATCGATGGGCCTGCGCCGCTCAGACAAACGCCGAGCAGGTCAGGATGTTCCAGGGCCAGTGCCCTCTCTAGCCCGGGTACAAGCGGGTAGCGGAACTGCTGGTGCCAACGATCGCACAGCCCTTCCTTAAACAACGAATACTGGCGGGTGTGCACGGCCTGCAACAACAACGCGACTCGTTGTGCGTTGAACACTGCATCCTCGCGCGAAACGCATTGCGGCAACACCTGTCGTGAAGCGCAGGTTTCGAGAGCGAGCTCGGGCGTGAGGACGACGAACCCGATGTCTTCCGGCCACTCCGTCGTGGTTGCAACCACTGAGCCGTCCGGTCGCTGACAGCTCGTCGTAAGCCCACCCAGCAAGGCCGCAGCCGCGTTGTCTGGATGACCTTCCAGCTCGCATGCCGCGTTGAGTAATTCCTCCGTCGAGCATGGTCCCGCAAAGGTTTCGTACAGGCGCAAGCCGGCGACGGTCGCTGCGGCACTGCTGCCCAGGCCGGAGCAAAGAGGAATGTCGGAGCTGACTTGAACTTCGAGGGAAGGAAAGCTGGCGGGGTGTTTTGCGGCCAGGTGTCGGAAGGCGCGCTCGATTGAGTTCGGCCCTTTCAGTTCAACATTCTTGAACTCGAACCTCAGCTCATTGGAGCCACTCATTCGTTTTGCGCACAAGTTCAGGTACAGCTGAACCGCCACCGCCAAGGTGTCGAGCCCCGGCCCAAGATTCGCAATCGAGCCCGGCACGGAGATCTTGATCTCGCTCGAGTGCCCATTCGAGCCTGCCACACCAGGGCTGAATGCCGCGGGGACAGCCGTTGCCACCGGAACCGGCTCACCTGCGCGATGCTCGGCGGGCGCCCTCAACCTCTTCAGGATGTAATCCGTGTCTTTCAGAACGTGCCCCGTGAGGATCGCGACAACCGAGGCGTCCTTATCTATGGTGCCGTCGGCGACCAGCTTGCGAACTCCTGCGAGCGTAGTGGCGGAAGCGGGTTCGCAACCGATCCCGTCGCGCCCGATGACACTCTTCGCCTCCGCAATCTCCTCGTCCGTGACGTCGAGCGCCAGACCGTTGGTGAAATGCAGGGCGCGAATCGCTTTCTTCCACGACCGTGGTGCGCCGATCCGGATTGCCGTGGCAGCCGTGGTCGGATTCTCGATTGGCTGAATCTCCGAGCGGCCCTCGCGCCACATGCGCGCCAGGGGATTCGCTCCCGCCGCTTGCACCACCACCAACCGGGGCACCTGCTGAATCAGTCCCGCAGCCTTGAGTTCCTCGAGCGCTTTGCCGAAAGCGGCGGTGTTGCCGAGATTTCCTCCGGGCACCACGATGAAGTCGGGAACGCGCCAATCCAACTGATCGAGCAACTCGAAGATGACCGTCTTCTGGCCCTCAACGCGAAACGGGCTGATTGAATTCAAGAAATAAAGGTCGGAGGAACCCTTCGCCAGCAGTTCCGTGAGAGCGTTGTCGAAGTTGCCCTCAATCTCGACTACCTCGGCCCCATGCTCCAGCGACTGCGCGAGTTTGGCCAGGGACACCGCGCCTTTGGGTAGATACACGCGGGCCGAGATTCCCGCGCGCGCCGCATACGCGGCGAGTGAAGCCGCCGTGTTGCCGGTGGAAGCGCAGGCCACCACCTTCGCGCCCACGTGCTTCGCTTCCGTCATGCCTGTCGTCATGCCCAAATCTTTGAAGCAGCCCGTAGGATTCCAGCCCAGGTGCTTGAACTGCACGCGGGCAAGACCGGCAAAGGCAGCACTGCGCCATCCGGGCAGCACAGGGACATTGCCTTCTTCCAGGGTGACGATCTGCTCCGGCGCGTACACATCGGGGAGAAACTCCCGGAAGCGCCAAACGCCGCTACGATCGCGCACATCATGCGATCCTCGCCGGCGACGCCAGCGTGCTTGCAGATCGAACGGATCCAGGGGACAAGGTGAGTACGCGATCTCCAGCAGATCATGGCACCGGGGACAAGCCACCGCCCTCTCATGGAGTTCGAGCGTGGTCGCGCATTTCGGGTCGCTGCAGCGCAGGTGAATCATGGCTACTTCTCAAGGATCGGCAGGTTCAGCGTCGGCTGCACCAGAAAATCCAAAGTGTTGATCTCCTTCATTGCGCGCTCCACGACGGAGTTGGCGCACTCATCGAGCGTAACAACGAAGGGCAGGTGCGCGCGGTCATAGCCGGGATGCTGCAGCACTGCGTCAATGTTGATCTCGTGTTTCGAAAGCACCGCCGCAATCTCTGCCAGGATCCCAGGGCGGTCCGTGATCGTGAGACGAAGATAGTGGCGCGAGCTGAAATCGCTTGTTACCGGACGCGCAACCGGCTGGCCTAAGTGTTGCCCCGCGTGCTTCGCACCGTGCACCAGCGCAATCAGATCGGAAACAACCGCTACTGCGGTGGGATCCCCGCCGGCCCCGTGGCCGGAAAAGACCGTTTCACCTCCGTACTGGCCCGTCGCCATGACGAGATTGAGGCTGTCCTGCACGCGCGCCAGCGGCGACGAAAGCGGCACCAGGGCAGGTTGAACGCTGGCGAGCAAACGGCCGTCTATCAACTCAGCGCACGAGACCTGGCGAATCGTGCAGCCCAGATCTTTGGCGTAGGCGAAATCAACCCCATGAATGGGCGATATGGGGCGACAGGGAATCTGGTCAGGGTGCACCTCTGTGTGCAGAGCGAGACGGACAAGAATCGCCAACTTTGCGCGCGCGTCATATCCGGCCACATCGTCGGTAGGGTCGGCCTCGGCAAAACCCAGCTTCTGTGCCTGCTTCAGGGCGACATCAAAGGAAACCCCGCCGGTTTCGATGCGGCTCAGAATGAAGTTGCACGTACCATTCAAAATGCCGCAGATTCTTGATAGCTGGTCCCCCGCGAGTCCCTCCTGCAACCCGGAAATAACCGGCACACCGCCTGCGACCGAGGCCCCGAACAGCAAACGGCAGCCATGCTGGCGCGCCAGTTCATTCAGTTCGGGCCCGTAGTAGGCGATCAGCTTCTTGTTCGCAGTCACTACGGACTTGCCCGATTGCAGCGCCGCCCGTACCCAGTCGGCGGCTGGTTCGAGCCCGCCGATCAGTTCGACAACAATGTCTGCGTCCGACGCGAGCACATCATCGAACGCTTCGGTCCAAGTCACGCGCGACGGCAGCCACGAAACCTGTCGCCGCTGCACATTGCGCGTGCAAACCTGCGTCAGCCGCAACCATGGGTGCGGATGCTCGGCCAAAATGCGGGCCACAGAACGGCCGACCGTCCCGAATCCGACGATCGCCACGCTGTGGCCCGCAGCCGGGAAGCTTAGGGGCGGCTCGAGCGAGCGGGCCGTGCGGGATAAAAAAGAGGTTTCGATCCTGGACGCCATGATTTTCTCCTGGCTCTATACCGCGGCTTCGCGATAATCGCGTTCCGCCGCCTTTACGTAATCCAACCACTCGGCCGAGCGCGGATGCCGGCCACGCGTGATGTTGCGATATTCCTGCTGCAGTTTCCGGCATACCGGACCGGTTGTTCCCTGCCCGATAGGACGAAAATCAATTTCACTGAGCGCGATCACTTCCGCCGCCGTTCCGCAAACGAACACTTCTTCCGCGATGTAAAGTTGGTCGCGCGAAATCGGCTCCTCGACAACTTTCAGACCGAGATCAGCCGCGGCGGTCAGCAAAGTGTCGCGGGTGATTCCTTCCAGGACAGCGGCAGCGGGCGGCGTGTGAATCTCTCCCTTCCGCACAATGAACAAATTCTCTCCGGTGCACTCGGCCACGTAGCCCTGCGGATCGAGCATGATGGCTTCGTCGAACCCGAGGCGCAGCGATTCCGTTTTCGCCAGACATGAGTTCACGTAGTTGCCGCAAATCTTCGCCTTTGTCATCGTCCCGTTCAGATGATGCCGCGTGAACGACGAAACATTCGCGCGCACCCCCTTCTGCAGCGCTTCTTCGCTGAAGTACTGCTCCCATTTCCACACCGCGATGCCAACCTCAGGCGTGCCGGACGCAACGCTCAGATTCCAGCCACCCTGCGCCAGGAAAACGAGCGGTCGGATGTAGCATTCGGAGAATCCGTTCGCGGCCACCACCTGTTTTGTCGCTTCGCAAAGCTCGCTCACGTTGTAGGGAAGTTCGTTCCAGCCGAGCACGCGCGCGGAATCGAGCAGCCGCTCCATATGATCCTTGAGTCGAAAAACCGCAGGCCCCCGTCCGGTGTCATAACAACGAATGCCTTCGAAGACTCCGAGCCCGTAATGCAAAGCCGGCGTGAGGAAGTGAAGTGTGGCGTCGTGGAATGGAACGAGCTTGCCGTTCATCCAAAGAAATTGCGAGGTTTGCCCCATTGTGTTCAGCCCCTGGTTCGTTAGGACATTCGTTGTCCCGAGTAATTGCCTGCCGCGGTTAATGCCGGTTCCTCTCTGGTCGTGCTGAAAAGTGCATGATGAAGACGCGCCACCGTATCCACCACGTCCCGTTCTTCAATTACGAAGTTGATGCTGATGTCGGAAGCCCCATGCGAGATCATGCGCACGTTGATGTCGGCACCCGCCACCGTGCTCAACACCTTCGCCGCAACCTTTGGACTGCGGTGCAGATCATCGCCGACCACACACACGATGGCTTTACTGTTTTCGCAACTCACCGCCCCGAGTGGTTCGAGTTCGGCAGCGATGGCGCGCAGCGCTTCTTTGCTCCCAACTGCGAGCGAGATGCTCGATTGCGCGGTCGCCATCGCGTCCACGTGGCAATTGTGGCGGTCGAAAATGGCGAGCACCGCCGGCAGGAACCCGCGCGGGTCCCAGCTTTGCTTCCCGGCGACGTTGACGACCGTCATTCCTTTCTTCACGGAGATGGCGCGGAAGCTCGACTGTGCCGGCGCGTCCCGCTCGATACGCGTGCCCTCGAGCGCCGGCTCGCGTGAATTCAGCACGTGGACGGGGATGTTGTGTTCGAGCGCGGGAACCAGCGTGCCGGGGTGGAGCACCTTTGCGCCAAACTGCGCTAACTCGGCCGCTTCCGCGAAGCTGACGGTGGGAATGAGCTGTGCGCGCGGACAAATCGCCGGGTCGGTGGTCATGATGCCG
>Ga0070741_10018422_pt1 | contig 11309 bp, 10 predicted proteins | sample Coa_R1_4_FD_66440 | JGI IMG/M metagenome (GOLD analysis project Ga0070741, IMG submission 66440) | Surface soil microbial communities from Centralia Pennsylvania, which are recovering from an underground coalmine fire - Coalmine... | ecosystem: Environmental > Terrestrial > Soil > Unclassified ...
TGGCGTGTGGCCGGGCCCAGGATCCCGTCGACGACCAGGCCGTGATGGGATTGGTAGGCCTTCAATGCCCGTTCCGTGGCCGGGCCGAACTGACCGTCGGCCGGGATCCCGAGGCGCTGCTGCATCAGGCGGATCGTGGCGGCGATGGACAACGACTTCGGCGCTGGATGTGGGCGGGACACGTGGTGGACCGGCTTGGGGGCGCTTCGCTTCACGTGGTGGGCGGGCTTGTGGGCCTTGTGGGGGAAGAACGCGGCGTTAGGCCGCAAGATCGCCCCAGCCGGGAGCCGCAGGGCATGGCGTGTGGCCGGGCCCAGGATCCCGTCGACGACCAGGCCGTGATGGGATTGGTAGGCCTTCAATGCCCGTTCCGTGGCCGGGCCGAACTGACCGTCGGCAGGGACACCGAGGCGCTGCTGCATCAGGCGGATCGTGGCGTCAATCGACAACGTCTTCGGCGCCGGCTTTGGCCGCGGCCTGGTCACGTGGTGGACAGGCTTGCGCGCGACGTGGTGAACAGGCTTTGGCGCGACGTGCACAACGTGGTGGGCACGCTTGACCGGCTTAGGGAAGTACAGGGGGTTGGCACGCAGGATGGGTCCGCCTGAGAGCCCGAGCGCGGCGCGCGTGTCCGGTCCCACAATTCCGTCGACGACCAGCCCGTGGCTGGCCTGGAACGCCCTTACTGCGCGGAGCGTGATCGGCCCGAAGTCGCCATCGGCCGCCAAACCCAATCGACGTTGCAGCTGCTGGATGCTCTCGCTCAACGACAAGACCTTCGGCGCGCCACTGTTGAGGGTCACACGAGTGGAGTCGCCGCCCAGCGTGCCGCTGGATTCCGAACGGGGCTGAAGAGCCGAGCTCGAGTGAGTAGTTCCGCTGCCTCCGCGCCCGCCAACCTTCGCGGCATAGGTGACCCGTTGTTTGGTGGCGCCGCGGCCGCCGCCGAGCAGATTCGGCAGCGTCAGCGCAAGCAGCGCCAGCGCCGACGCGCCGCCCACCGCCACGGCAGGACGCGGCACGAGGGGGTGGTCTGCCGCCCGGCGGCGGAGCTGCGAGTAGTGCGCGGACTCGGGGAGATCGTCCTCGAGCAGGAGGTCCCGATCCCCACGCAGGCGGTAGAGCTCGACCGAGGAGCGCTTGGACCGCCCTCGTCGCGCCAGCGATCGCTCGAGGGATTGCTCCCACAACTCAACGTGGCCAAGGTCTCGTGGGTAGTCCACTAACTCTCCCTTCGAACGGGTTGGAAGCCTGCGGAGTTAGCTGACGGGCTAGCGCAGTGCGCTACGCCGCAATGTGCGGCGCTTCGCCCCATGCGATCGGGGCCGATCGCAGTTGGGTCCCCCGCTCGCCGGACACGGGTGCCCGACGACTCGGCTGGTATGTCGAAAGCGGCGGCAGACTATCAGCAAAATTGGATGCATGCAGGGATAACGCAACTTTTTGTGCAAAAGCATTCGCGCCGCTCAAGTCCTGAGAGGCGTCCCGCTCAAGTCCTGAGAGGCGTCCCGCTCAAGTTCTGAGAGGCGTCCCGGGCGCATGCTGGAAGGCCGGAAGCTCACGGCTGCGATAGGGTTCCGGCGCCAAGATATGCCCAGCCGAGTCTCCTGGCCGCCCCGGTGCCGGGGGAGCGGGGAACCCGTGGAGTCTGCCCTGGCTCCGAGGGGCGAATCGCCTTTGTTTGAGGCGTAGCGCGAGCTCTTTCAGCGCGAGTCCGACAGCTAACCCCGTAGGCGTTGAAAGAGGAGGGTGGTTAGTTGCGATCGATCTTCGCGGGCTCGCTCCGCTTCGGCGGCGTTGTGCTTTTGTCGGTTCTTGCGTTCGTGCCTGCGGCTGGGGCGTCGAGTTCGAATGGGGGTCGTCCGTGGCTGCATGTGGGTTCCAGTGGCCGCTGGGTTGGGGTTGCGCAGCGTGATTTGGATTTGATCGGTTATCCGCTTGAGAGCACTGATTCTTATGGTGCGGCGACCAAGACGCAGGTGGATCGTTTTAAGAAAAACCATCGGCTTAAGCAGGCGGGGGGTGTGGGGCCGCAGGCGTGGAGTGCGCTTGTGGGTCAGGTCAGGAGCGAGCAGCGGCTCAAGTTTCGCCCGGCGCATTTGAACTCCAAGGGCTTGGCGGTTGCGCCGCGTGGCGCTCCGGCGGTGGTCAAGCGGGCGATCGCGGCTGCGAACCGGATTGCGTTTAAGCCCTATTGCTATGGCGGTGGTCATGGCAGTTGGTCCTCGCCGTGTTATGACTGTTCTGGGTCGGTGAGCTATGCGCTTCACGGCGGTGGGTTGCTGTGGTCGCCGATGGCTTACAGCGGCTACTACGGCGTGTCTGGCAAGGGCAAGTGGATGACGATCTACGCGAATCACACCCATGTCTACATGCGCCTCGACGGCCTCTGGTTCGACACCGCTGACCAGCAGTGGGGTTCCTACGGACGAGGTGACCGTTGGTCGACCAAGCGCATCGATCCAGCCGCAGGCTACTTGCAGCGCCACCCACCCCGGCTGTAGCGCCACGATGACATAGACGCTGTTCTCGGGCCGGTCGCGCAAGGTCACACCCTCTTCTCAGCCCGTTCTTCGTTCTTTCCTCTGGGCTTCCCGTTTCCTCGGGGCCCATGTTCTTCACTTATCTACGCCGGGAGATCCGGCGCCGCAAGAAGCAGGGAATCGTCAAGGCGATCGGCCTGGCGATCGGGATCGATCTCGTATTGACCGTTTCGGCGACGTCGGCCGGGGTCACGACGGCGCAGGGCAAGGTGTTGCACTCTCTCTACGGGGTCGGCACTGATATCACGGTCGCCAAAACGGCCAAGGCGGGCAGCGGTGGTCCCCAGCGCTTTCGCTTCGGTGGCGCTCCACCGGGGGAGCGTCGGCCGCGCACCTTTCCCGGAATGTGCTGCATCGCAGCCCGAGCCAGGCAACGCTATCGGCGTCAGACGTCGCGACAGTGTCTTCGCTGAAAGGCACCTCGTCGGCCGTCGGCGGGCTACAGCTGACCGACACGTCGTTCTCGGGACCGTGCCCAGCTTCTCGAGCGGCGGCGGCAGCTTCGGCGGCGGTGGCGCCTCCGGCGCCCGCTCGTCGTTCAAGCTCAACTCATTCACTGTAGACGGCGTGCAGATCACGCACGCGAGCGTTGGGCCGCTGACGGTCTCACAGGTCACCAACAGCGGGCGCAGCGAATGCCACCATCGAGGGTGGTCGAGTGGGCCTACCGAGAGGCGACAGGTTCGCTGCGCTCAGCGGCGTCGTGCACCAGGTGGGCGTGGACGAGCTGCACCGCCCACGCGCCTTCACCGACGGCGGTGGCGCACCGCTTGGTTGACCCGGAGCGGACGTCTCCGGCCGCGAATACGCCGGGCACAGTCGTCTCGAGCATGTTAGGGGCGTCGCTGGCGGCGCCGGTGAGGATGAAGCCATCATCGTCGCGTGCGACCACGTCACCGAGCCAGTCGGTGCACGGCAGCGCGCCAAGGAATAGGAATAGGAACGAGAACGGCACGCGCTCACCGTCTTTAAGCGTGACCGCCTGAAGCTGTCCGTCGGTGCCATGCAGCGCGGCGATCTCGCTGCGGTCGCGGACCGCGACTCCGTAGCGCTCGAGCTCGCGCAGGAGATAGTCCGACATTGTCTCGCGCAGATGTGCGCGGCGGTGGAGCAAGGTCACGAGCGCCCCGCCGCGAGCGAGCCACACGGCCGCCTGCCCTGCCGAGTTCCCGCCGCCGACCACCCCCACGCGCTGCGCGCCGCAGAGCTGCTTCTCGGGCGGCCCTGCAGCGTAGAAGACGCTGATGCCCTCGTAACGGTCGAGGTCGTCGACTGGCAAGCGTCGGTACTGGGCGCCGGTGGCGATCAGCACGGCGCGAGCGGCGATCTCGTGACCCTCCTCCAGCCGCACGACGTGACGTCGCTCTCCCGGTTCGAGTGAGACCGCTCGGTACGGAGTCGCCAGCTTGGCGTCGAATTTCCTGGCCTGGACGACGGCGCGGCTGGTCAGCTCGTTTCCCGTGATCCCAGCCGGGAACCCGAGATAGTTCTCGATCCTGCGCGACGACCCGGCCTGCCCGCCGAGTCCCGTGCTCTCGACGACCAGCGTGTCGAGGCCCTCGGAAGCGCCGTAGACGGCGGCCCCGAGTCCCGCCGGCCCAGCACCGACGACGAGCAGGTCGACCTCCTCGCGCCGTGACAGCTCGCGACCGATCCCCAGCGCGCGTGACACCTGGCCGATCGACGGGGCGCGAAGCTCGGTGCCACCGGGCAGTCGCACCAGCGGCAGACTGCCTGCATCTAGTCCGGCGACGAGCGCCGCCACCGAAGGATCGTTGCCGCGCTCGGGGTCGCGCCAGGTGAACGGCAACCGGTTGCTGCGCGCGAATTCGAGCATCTGCACGGTGGCGTTGGACGAATGCGGGCCGATGATCTCGACGCCGAGGCCCTGGACCTGCTGGAGCGCTTCGCGCCGCGAGATAAATGTGGAAAGCACCAGCTCGGCGAACGATTCGTCCTCGTAGAGAAGTGATCGCAGCACCTCGCGGTCCACGGCGATGTAGCGCAACGGCTGAGTGACGACGGCTGTGACAAACACCGTCTGCCCCGAGAGCAGGTTTAGCTCGCCAAGGAACGCGGACGTCGAGTGACGGACGATCTCGTTGCCGTCACCGTCGAGGACGGCGACCTCGCCGTCGAGAATCGCGATGAACGGATAGCTTTGATCGCCGATGCCGTAGAGCACGTCGCCAACATCGGCGGTGCGCTCCTCTCCTACTTTTGCCAGCGACGCCAGTTGCGACTGCGACAACATCACGGCGGGTGGCGGTGTGGCTAGGACCGGAGGCTGGGGCATCGTCCCGCGCCTACGTCAGCCGGGCTGCGGTGTCAGCATGGGCGTACCTCATGCCGACACCATAGATGACGGCTTGCACCGGAGGTCTAGGGGCTGCCGCCCAATCGCTCCATGAGCGTACCCGCCGTGATTCCGTGCTTGAAGAGCGTTTCGCTGTCGCGCTCCGTGTCGATGGGATCCGGAGTCTCGCGTAGCACGTCCTCGATCTGCTTCGGCGAATAACCCGCCCTGCGCAGTATCTGTTCCGCTTCGGCGTGCGAAATTGAACGCCTCTGGTCCACTGGTTGGTCCTCGCGCTCAGCTCTCCGACGGGCGGATCACCCGCAGGATCACCGGCCGGCGGGCCGTCCGAGCGGCGTCAACGAGAGGCGCCACTTCTTCCTCCAGCAACTCCTCACCGGCCTGGATCAGGACGACCAGAGGCGCCGTCCCCGGGCCGGCCTGATCGAGTACGCGCTTGAGTTCGACCGTGTGGCGGCCGAGCTCCTCGGGAGCAGGAAGCGAAAGGACCACGTCGCCGGCCATCTCCTCCAGGACGCCACGCTCATCGGTGGGGCCCGTCTGGACGAGCACGTCGTCTCCGTTCAGAGATGCGGGAGGCTGGGCCTGGAGTTGACGCTCGATCGCGCTCCCACCAGGCACCTGAATGATGAAGGTAGGTTCCTCGGCCACCGACCCAGATCACCCTCTCGTGGCGCTTGCGCGTCGGCGAGGGCCGCCACGAAGCGGTCGACCGCATGTTCGCGTGGCCCACATTCCTCTCACAAAATTGGATCTTACGCATGGCCGCTCGCGAGCTACGTTGTGTTCCATGACAACCGCACAGCAACAACACGAGGTCCCTGTCCGCCTCGACTTCGAGGCCCACGGGCGCGACTTCTACCGAGCAGTGAGCCACCTGGACAACGCTGCCACCAAGCAGCTCGACAAGGTCGACTTCGACCCACGTCTGCGCGAGCTGGTCCGGATCCGCGCCTCGCAGCTAAATGGCTGCGCCTATTGCGTCGACATGCACACCAAGGACGCGCGGGCGATCGGCGAGTCCGAACAGCGGCTGTACGCGCTGCCGGTTTGGCCTGAGACGCCGTTCTTCAGCGAGCGCGAGCGGGCGGCGCTCGCCTTCACCGAAGCGGTAACGCTGCTGGCCGACGACCACGTGCCCGGCGCAGCCTACGAGGCGGTCGCCGAGCACTTCAGTGGCGACGAGATCGCGGCGCTCGTCGGCTTGATCGTCGCGATCAACGCCTGGAACCAGATCGCGGTGAGCACGCGGGCGTGGCTGCCGGGTTCCTACAAGCGATGAGCTGCGATCCCGGCGCGATCGCGCTGGTGATGCACAACGGTGGGCCTAGCTCATGCGGCGGTAGCGCCACACGCACAGTGGTACGAAGACGGCGAGGATGCCGCAGATCCAAGCCGCGGCCCCCGCGAGCGATGTAGGCGTCCCAACCAGCGCGAACGAACGCGCGGCGTTCGCCGTGAGCGTAACCGGGCTGACTTTCGCGAACGCCTTCAGCCAGTCGGGAAAGGTCGAGACCGGCACGAACACCGAGCTCGCGAACACCAGCGGGAAGGTCACGACGAAACCGGCCGACTGAGCGGCCTCCGCGCCCCTGACCGTGAGCGCCACGAACGCAAAGATCCAACTGAGCGCCAGGCCAAATGCGGTTACGACGGCAATACACGCCAGCGCCCCCGCCACGCCGCCGGTGAAGCGAAAGCCGACCGCATAGCCGACGCCAATCATGATGACGATGATCACGACATTGCGCACGAGGTCCGCCAGCGTCCGCCCGAGGAGCACGGCCGAGCGGGCCATGGGCATGGAGCGGAAGCGGTCGATCACGCCGCGTTCCAGATCTTGTGACAGGCCCACCGCGGTCTGCGTCGCACGGAAGGTCACCGACTGCACGAAGATCCCGGGCAGTAAGAAGTCGACGTAGGAGACGCCGGGGGGCAGCGCCCCTTTGACCGCGCCGCCGAACACGTAAACGAACAGCAGTACGAACATCACCGGCTGGATCGTCGAGAAGATGAGCAGCTGCGGCTCGCGGATGAAGTGGCGCAGGTTGCGGCCGGTCACCACTGCGGCGTCGGTGATCCCGTCGCGCACAACCTGTGGTGACGGAACACGCGGCCGCAGCAGTGCAGTCCGTGATTTATTGGTCGGTTCCGCGACACTCGGCGCAGGCGGACCGCCGTCCTCACTAGCCGGTGTGCCCGTCAGCTGCAGAAAGACGTCGTCCAGAGTAGGGCGACGCAGCCCGAGGTCAGTCACCTTGAGCCCCGCTTCGCGAAGCTCTGCGGCCGCCTCCTCGATTAGCAACAGGCCGTCTCGCGGCGCCGGCATCGTGAGCCGGTTCGGGCGCTCGTCCGGCTCGGGCTCCCCGCAGCCCACCTTTGCCAGCGCGGCCCGAGCGAGTTCGCGCTCCTCCGGTTCGGCGAGCTCCAACTCCAGAAGCTGACCCCCGACGCGATCTTTGAGCTCGCTGCCCGTCCCCTCGGCAATCACCCTGCCGTGGTCGATGACGGCGATGCGGTCGGCGAGCTCATCGGCCTCCTCGAGATACTGGGTGGTCAGCATCAACGTGGTGCCTTCGCGCTGGAGCTCGCGCACGGCCGCCCAAATCTCGTTGCGGCTACGGGGATCCAGGCCCGTCGTCGGCTCGTCCAGGAACAGAATCCGTGGTCTGGTCAGCAAACTCGATGCAAGGTCGAGCCGGCGGCGCATCCCGCCGGAGTACGTCCGCGCCTGGCGCTGGGCCGCGTCCGCCAAATCGAAGCGCTCGAGCAACTCAGAGGCCCGGCGGCGCGCCTCATCCCCCGAGAGCTTGAACAGGCGACCGAACATCTCCAGGTTCTCCTGGCCGGTGAGGATCTCGTCGATGGCCGCAAACTGACCGGTCAGCCCGAGCAACTCGCGGGCGGCCAACGGCTCGCGTACGACATCGTGCCCGAGGAGCTCGGCCCGCCCCGCGTCGGGCACAAGGAGTGTGGAAAGGATCCTCACGAGGGTCGTCTTGCCGGCACCGTTTGGGCCGAGCAGCCCGAACACCGCTCCGGGCGCAATCTCAAGATCGACGCCCGCGAGCGCGACCGTCGTGCCGAAGCGCTTGCCCACGCCTGCGACTCGAATCGCGGCTGCGGACGGAGGCGCTTGAACCATCTCTGCGCCTAACACTAGCTCCCGCTGAACCCGACGAATTCTCGGTTTGCTCCTAGCCGATTCTGATCTTCGCTCGCCAGATTCAACGACATGAGATTTTCGATGCCTTCCACTTCACCATCCACCGCCCCCCAACCCACGACCCCTGATCCGGCGGGCGCTCCCCCACATCCTCCAGTCGGTGTTTCCGCACCGGCGCCCATCCACCTCGCCTCGCCTCCGCCCTCCGCAGCGGCGCAAGTGGTCGGCCAGGTCCTGCCGATCTACTTCGTCGGGGACGAGTCCCATTCGATGAGCGGCGATCCGATCGTCGCTGTCAACCAGGGCCTCGTAGACCTCCGCGATGAGGTCGCCAAGCATCCCCTAATCGGCAAGAAGGTCCGGTTCGGAATCATCACCTTTGCCGATACGGCCCAGACGCGTCTCGAGTTGTCGGAGCTCAGTGAGGATCTGATCCTGCCCACGCTGTCCACCCGCGGCCGCGGAACCAGCTACGCGAGCGCTTTTGAGGCGCTACGCCAGACCATTCCAGCCGACGTCGCGCTTCTGAAGGTGACCGGGTTTCAGGTGCACCGCCCGACCGTGTTCTTCCTCTCCGACGGCCTGCCCACCGAAAGGGAGGCAAAGTGGCAGAAACGGCTGACCGCGCTAAAGGACCCTGTCTTCAGAGAGCGGCCGAACATCCTCGCGTTTGGCGTCGGTGACGCGGACCCGAAGGTGATTCAGCTACTGGCGACCTCGCCCAGCCACGCGTTCATGATGCGCGAGGGCGTGTCCACCGCGGGCGCGATCGCTGAATTTGCCGCCTCGATGCTCAACTCAATGGTCTCCTCGGCCGAGCGCCTGGATCGCGGGGAGCAGTCGCTCGAGTTCGAGAAGCCGGAGGGCTTCGTCCAACTCGACGCCCCGCTCGTCTAGCGCCCGCGACATGACATCGCTTGAGCAGGACAGCGTCGAGCTGACCGTCCGCGAAGCGTCCGCCAACAAGCCTCGATCCCCGTCCGCACCGCGGCGGCGCACGCGCCTTGCGAGGGGACCGCTGACGATTGGCGAACCAGCACCCCCGATCAACGTTCGCCTGTCGGCCGTCGACCCGTACAGGCCAGACACCGTCGCCGACGGTGGCGAGGCGTTTGGTGTGGTGACAAGGGCGGCCTCGGTACGTGGGCTGTTCAAGCGCTATCTCGGGGGTTCTCGCCAGGACGATTTCTGCATGCAGCTCCACGTGCCGACACGCACGCTGCTCGTGGCCGTGGCGGATGGCGTTTCAGCTGCGCCACGGTCACATCTTGGTGCGGCTTTGGCTGTGCGGCAGGCCGCGGCGGCTGTCGTCCGTCAGCTCGAGGCAGGCGCGGCCGAGCTCGATTGGAGTGAGGTCTTCAGCCAGGCGGCGTGGGCGTTGGTCGAAGAGCATCGGCGCGCATGCTCTGACTCCAGCGCGCGGGTGGAGGACGCAGCCGCGTCACTGGCCACGACATTGACAGTTGCCGCGCTCACAACCGGCGAGGATGACTCAGACGGCGGCGGCGCCCGTGACCGTCCCGGGCCCCGGAAGCATCGACTGCAAGTGGCGGCGATCGGGGATTCACCGACACTGGTGCTGTCGAGAGGCAAGTTCGTGCGGGTTGTGGGGGAGGAGGATCCCGAAGGACTGATCGGAGGACGAGTGGAGGCGCTGCCGCGGCACACCAACCCGGCGGTGGCAGAGCCGCGCGCACTGGAACCAGAAGACGTCCTTTTGGTGTGTACCGATGGGCTCGCGCTCCCGCTGGCCGATGGCAAGGGCGAGGTGGGGCGCACTCTGACCCGCGAGCTCGCGAATCCTCCCGATATCGTCGACTTCGCCCGGCTGCTCGACTTCAGCCGCAGCACCTATGACGATGACCGCACGCTGGTCGCGGTTTGGACCCCGGCGAGACCGTGAGCACGGCCGCCCTCGAGCGGCACGAGCGCGTCAGCGTGCAAGCCTGGGCCGGCCAGCCAGCGGTGCGACTCGAAGAGCTCGGCGAGCTGGTTCCGGTCGGTCGTGCAGGGGGACAAGGGCGCGTGTATCGGCCGCTGCGCTTCCCGGCACGACTCGGCACCGGTTCCATGGTCGTCAAGCTCTACCGTCGTCAGCCCTCCGTGGAAGCTGTCGGCGTCCTCCTGCAAATGATCGCCTGGAGTCGCGGACTCGCAGCCGAGGAGCGTATGGAGCTGCACTCGATGTCCGCTTGGCCGACCGCGCTCGTTTGGGCAGCCGAAGGGCCGGTCGGCATTGCGATGCACGACGTCAGTGGCCGTTTCGAGGTCCCCTTCCTCATGCCCAGCGGGCGCCGCGGGCGTGTGCTGCTCTCGCTCGAACATCTGATGGGGGCTGACGAGTACCTGCAGCAGCGGGGATTGCCGATCCGTCTTGACACACTCACGCGCGCCGAAGCGGCCGAGCGGATCAGCGCGGCTCTCGCGTTTCTTCACCGCAGCGGGATCGTCGCGAGCGACATCGCTCCGAACAACCTGCTCATGGGGTGGCGCGGCCGCGAGCCCGAAGTGTGCTTCATCGACTGCGACTCGATGGTCTTTCGCGGCCGGCATGCGCTCGCGGCTGTCGAGACTGCCGACTGGCAGATCCCCGCAGCCTTCTCCGAGCCGCCGCGCACACGCGCCGCCGACGCGTACAAGCTCGGCTTGATCGTCCTGCGCCTGTTTGCTCGCTCCCACGACGCCCGCGACCCGCGCAGCCACCTTCACCGTGTGCCGACCGAGTTGCGCCCGCTCCTACTTCGCGCGCTCAATGACGACGCGGCGAACCGGCCGCCGGCCGGGGAATGGCAGCGAGCCCTCCGCGAGGTGTACGCGCGCGGCGATCTGAACGAACGGTTTCCCGGCCCGCGGCCTAAGCCCCCCGTCGCAGCTCGTCCCGTCGATGTGCTCGATAACTCGCGCTTCTATCGGTCGCCAAGACCGACGCCAGTCGCCGCCGGCCGCCGGGCGCACCCGCCCGCGCCACACCGTGGCGGCCAGCGCCCGCTCTCGCTCGTGTGGCTCGTGGTCGCCGCCGTGGTGCTGGTACTGCTCCTTGCCCGCCTCATGTCGGCGGGTCTGCACTCATCTGGGGGCGGCGGTCTTTCCTCCGGTCAGTCCGGCGGCGCAGGCCAAGTCGTCGTGCCCCAGTACGCATTTCCCACCGGACCTGGCTCGGGTTACCGAACGCCGTAGCGCGCTCGGCTTGACATCCGCGCGTCGGTGCTTGACATCCGAGCGCGGGGCTTGACATCCGCGCGCTGGGCTTGACATCACGCGTCGCTTGACATCCGGGCGTTCG
>Ga0070741_10018423_pt1 | contig 11309 bp, 11 predicted proteins | sample Coa_R1_4_FD_66440 | JGI IMG/M metagenome (GOLD analysis project Ga0070741, IMG submission 66440) | Surface soil microbial communities from Centralia Pennsylvania, which are recovering from an underground coalmine fire - Coalmine... | ecosystem: Environmental > Terrestrial > Soil > Unclassified ...
CACGAATTTTATTGCATCGTCTGGTTCCCGAATCGAGTGTGGAATGATGGTTTGCCATGTATTTATATTCATTGTTTGTCACCTCTTTCTTGTTAATTCTGTTGTTGTGGCTATTCAGGTCCAATCGCACCTCAAGGTGCGGTTGGACCTGAGCGATTACCTGTTACTATAATATAGAAAGTGCGTTCTCACAAGTGAGATGAGCGAACTGGAAAATGCATGGAGGCAGAGATGCATTTAGATCTAGATCAAGCCATCGCGTTTGTAATGGAATATGGCTCTCCTGTCGATCTGGCGCGGCTGAAATATTTGTTAGCCCGTGAGGTGCCTGGAAGAGAGACGATAGAAATGCTCTTTGCAGGGCAACTCCCTGAGGGAGGCTGGGCTCCGTTTTGGGCAGCCGATTATAGTTCGTTAGATGCTACCTGTTTCCACCTGGCTCAGGCAGATCAAATGGGCTTGACTGCTCGTGAGATATCCATACAGCGAGCGATTGACTTTTTGGTACACCGCCAACGCTCTGATGGAAGTTGGCAGGAGGAGGGTGCGCGATTGGCGGAAGCACCTCTCTGGGTGAAATGTGGCAATGAGGCTGCAACGCTCTATCTCACCGCCAATTGCGGTTTCTGGGTGGCACTGCTGCTGACTGGTAGAGGACCAGCCAGCATACAAGCATCTCAATTTTTGCATGCTCGTCTTCTGTCCGATGGGTCGTTGCCGAGCTTTCTGCATGCGAACTGGCTGGCCGCTGGCCTGTGGTATCGATTGGGTGAGTATGCAACTGCTGAACTTGTCTTGATCTACCTGAGTCAGCGGCTTGAGGGTGATGCGTTTGCTACCAGTAACCTGAGCTGGCTTATCACCTCTTTGTGTGCTGTGGGGGTTCCTATCACTCATCCTCTCATCAATAGGGCTGCTGGCTTGCTCGCTGAGCGACAGAATGCAAATGGATGCTGGCCCAGCGAAGATGGACCTGATTGGAATGTTCACACGACGCTGGAAGCCTTACGAGCTTTGCGTATCTGTCAGAAGCTTTAGACGGTCTTCTGTTATTGATTGTTCAAGTGGTCTCGTAGTTGCTGACAAAGAGTGGCTATTTCCTCGTCGTTGCCATGAGGAGCGTCGGGCCATTCGTCTACATGGACGCCCCAGTATTCACGTGGCGCGCCTGGGTAACGTGGTATTAGGTGGATGTGCAGGTGCGGGACGTGATCGCCAAGCACGAATGAATAGATGTGCTCTGCTCCTACGCAAGCTTTCAGGGCTCGGCTCAGGCGCGCCACGAGCAATCCCGTTGCCTGTGCTTCTTCGTCCGTTTGTTCGGCCAATCCGGGGGCATGGCGCTTCAGTTCGGCTATGAGATATCCTAGATAGATAGCGCCCTGGTTTGTGCGTACATGACCAGCGTAAACGAGGTTATCCTCATAAATTGCTCCGCCTGGTATGGTGATTTCGCCGCGATGTTTACGGCAGATAAAGCAGTCGTTTTGTTGTTGGGCATCCGTGCTCATGTGTGCAATCTCCTGTGTGTAAATTTATGTGTTGTATTGTACCAGTACTTTGATGGGTGAAATTGTGTCACTTGCCAGCTGCTCGAATGTTGCGATTAGATTATCCGTTGTTGTTCGATAGTTGAAGAGATGTTCGAGCGTGTCGGCGTGGGCCTGTGTCATAGGGAAAAAGTGTCGGGCGTGCTCCTGATAATCCCAACCGTCGCTTGAGCCTACGACCAGCAGCTCTTTTTCGTGAAAGGCTGGAGAGAGTATCAGAGGCTCGATATTGCCGTCCGCCAGAATGCAGATGCGACCTCCAGTTACCAGACTCTCTTGAAGGTGTGCGAAGGCTGCATTGTGGCTGGAGCACTCAATGCCTATATTGTATCCGTTTTCTCCCGTTGGATGTGATAGTCCCGCGTGGCTTGCGCCAAGTTGTAGGGCCAATGAACTGCGCTTGGGTCGAGGTTCGATGACATCGATTGTCTGTATACCAAGGGTTTTGAGCATGAAGATAGTCAATAAGCCTATCGTGCCTGCACCTGTCACCAGTACTGCTTCGTCCGCTCGGGGCTGGAGCTTGCGGATACCTTTGGTGACATCGCAACTCAGGATTGCTAATAGCGCGATGGCGTCTGGCAGGTTTTCTGGTACGGCAATGGCTTTTGTTTCTGGTATGATGGCATGTGTGCGATGACCGTAGAAGGCAACTACGCGTTCGCCTATGTGAAGACGCTGGACGGCTGATCCACAGGCAAGAACTTTTCCAGCGCTTTCGTAGCCAGTCATGCAGGGGTAATGCGCTGGTTGGCTGTTGCGCGAAGTGCCTTGAAACTTTGGCAGTTCTGTGCCGATGCTGATTGCGCTTGCCGTTGTCTGGATAAGCACCTCATCGGGTCGTAGGCCTGGTAGCTCCTCTTTGACCCAGGTGAGGTGCCGGGGCGCGGTAAGCAGTAATGAGTGTGCATGCATGGCTAGCTGGTTTGGTAGTCCATTTGTTTGCGAATGCGCTCTTTGACCTCGTGGCCTGCGAATTTCTCGCACAGGTAGAGTCCGAGGTCAATCGAGGAGGTCACGCCTCTGGTGGTGATGATATCGCCTGAGTCTACGACGCGCTGATCTACTACTGAGGCGCAATATGGCTTCAGGTCGTCGTAGGCCATTGGATGCGTTGTGGCCTGCTTGCCCGCCAGAAAGCTTGCCTTGCCCCATAAGAGTGATCCAGTACATACGGATGCTTTGAGCTGGCAAGGTGTTGCCGTTTTGAGCCAGGCAATGAAGTTCTCATTGTTGACCAGTTCTCGCGTGCTGAAGCCGCCGGGCACGATTACTAGATCGTAGTTTTGCAGTGATGTTCCTACTTTCGTCGGGGCGAAGATTAATCCGCTACCGTCTTTCACTTGGGGAGTGTAGGCGCAAATGTCCCATTGTATGTCTTGTCGAAAGCCCATCGTCTTGAGGCGCGTCACTGCGTCGTACACGCCGATAAAATCTAGCGCGGTCATGCCGTCGTAGATGATAAATGCGATATTCATGCCGTTTCCTTATTATCCACTTCTGTTTCGCCGTTGTATTTGGCGTTATCCGCTCTTCGAGTTTATGTTATTCTAGCAGATGTGTTTTGAGAAACTCCAGTGTTGCTTTGATGATCTCGCGCGATCGAGCGTCGTCATCGCGGGTGTCGAAACCGTGCTGCCCGGTGGGGTGGTTCATGAAAGCGAGGGTTACGTTCTGGGCGATGGCTTCGGCGACAAAGCGATCAAGCGCTTCGTTGAGTTCGGGAAAGTCCAGTCCTGCTCTAGCAATGAAGATGGGCGCAACTTCTCCTGGCCTCCTTTTGAGGAGTTCGGTTGCCGAGAACTCTTCGAAATCCTCCTCGAAAAATGTGGGCACTGGCTGTTCTGAATTTTCTTCGTCGGGGGCATTGCTGTAGAGACCGTCATAATAGGCTTTTAGTTCTGTAAAGCCGTAATAACAGACGATGCAGTTTATAAATGGGGGTGTCTCGTAAAGGGCTGCGCGCAAGCCAAAGGGGCCGCCTGCCGAACAGGTCCAGATGCAGAGCTTGTTGGCGTCGATGTCTAGCGCTTTGCTATGGTCTCGTACGAATGAGATGAGATCGTCGATGTCATTGGCTACGCCGGCGACGTTGGTAAGACCCAGGGTAGAGCGGTGGTTAGAGGTGACTGCGATGAGCCCTGAGGTGGCGATCAATTGTCCCCATCCAGTGTATTGCTCTCCATCTTTGATGTTTCTCAGGAAGTCGGGTGGACCATCTCCATGAATAAGAATGACGGCTGGCAAACGTGTATGTTTCTGGTGGCTGGCAGGATAGTAAACGTCGAGCTTGAGATCCAGGTCCTCGACGGTTTTGTAGGTGATGTCTTTGCGTACAATGGCCTTTTCCATATCCGGGAGACGATACACGATGCCTTTTTTTCGTGAGTCTTGTTTGTGTGTTTGCGTATCGTTTGCCATAGTGAGTTCCTCTCGATGCTGTTGCTTGGTGTTGTTCAAGGATCGATGCTTACTAATAGTAACATATTCAGGGGAAAATTGGAACATTTTTACTAATTAATAGTGCACGTAGCTCTTAAGGTTCTCTGGGTTGCGAGCAACTTCCTTCTTGTCAAAACCTCTTGCGCGTGATATTCTCGTACGTATGATCTAATGTTTTATTTCGGGGGTATCAGGGAGAGAGTCTGGCGATGGTGCAAGAAGATGTTAATGCGACACCACAGCGGGGCTTGCTATTACGGCGTGCACATGAGTTATTGGAGTGCGCGGGTCAGCCTATATCGGAGGATGAGCTGATTCAGCATCTTTTTGGGGCCAGTGGCAATACTGGTTTGTGGACGAAGCTCTTACGCCAGGCGCTAGGTAGTTCTAGCCTCTTTGAGCGGAGGAGCGAGCCTGGGGTTGATGTGCAGATACATTGGGCGCTCTCGGCGTGGAAGAGTACGCAGCGCTTGCTGCGCGATATTGATTTCGTTGTTCTCGATACTGAGACGACAGGATTGCGTCCCGGGCCCGATCGCGTGATTGAGATTGCTGCCGTTCGCTTGCGCGGCGGAGAGGCGGTGGGCGCGTTTCAGAGTCTGGTTAATCCTGGGCGTCGGCTGCCAACTTTTATTGTAAAGTTTACGGGTATCACGCAGGAAATGGTGAGTGGTGCGCCCAGCGCTGCAGAAATATTTCCCGATTTTTTGCGCTTTATCGATGAGGCGATCCTGGTTGGACACAATATCGGCTTTGATATCAACTTTCTCTCCTATGAGGCGCGACTGCTTGGCCTGCCCTTTCCCATCGATGGGCTTGATACGATCCCGCTCGCACGGCGTTTTTTGCCAGGGCTCAAGCGATTCAAGCTTGATCTGGTTGCTGATTACCTGAAAATCCCTACCGCGAATCGGCATAGAGCATTGGGCGATGCCCGCGTTACGGCTGATGTCTTTATTCACCTGGTCGGTTTGGCGCAGCAACAGGATATCCAGACCCTTGAGCATCTGCGCCGTCGCCTGCAATTGCCGGTGTCCTGGGTTGGGGATATTACGAAAGTCGATCCGGGCAAGGGTAGACAATGGCGGGCTGATGGCAAGCTTGCTCCTACGGTCTCCGTCGCGGCTCGGCCTAATGGCAGCCTCTTCCTCAATCCTGCCTGGAAACAGGATTTTCCCACTAAACCAGGTGTCTATCTCATGCGCGATGAGAACGAGCAGGTAATTTATGTGGGAAAAGCGAAATGCCTTAAGGACCGCTTATCTTCTTATTATAGTCAACCGTTGGGTTACACCCGCAAGATGGATGGACTATTGCAGAGCGTGAAGAGGATTGATACGATTGTTTTGGGGTCCGAACTTGAAGCGCTGCTGGTTGAGTCACGGTTGATCAAAGAGTTACAGCCGGCTTACAATGTACAATTGCGTAACTATGAACTCTATCCCTTTATTAAGATCGATGTAGAGCATACTTTCCCACGCGTTTATGCTACGCGCGAGGTGGCAGCCGATGGGTCGCGCTACTTTGGTCCATTCCGCAGTAGACGAGTCGTTGATAAGACCATCGAACTGGTCCAGAAGCTTTTTCCCATTCGTACCTGTACACGCGGTCTGCCACCGCAAGCGAAACCATCGGAGCCTTGTCTGCGGCTACACCTGGATCGCTGTCCCGGTCCCTGTCGGAGCGGCGTTGATTCAGGCGCGTATCACAAAGTTATCGAGGAAGTTTGCGCCTTCCTGGGTGGTGAGCGAGAAGATTTGCTCGACCGCCTGCGTCGTCAGATGTTTGAAGCCTCACAGAAGTTGAATTTTGAGCGCGCCGCCTGGCTGCGCGATGCTTTGCGCAGCGCTGATGAGGTCTTGATTGGACAACGCCTCATTACAGGAGCCGTCGAGGCCAACAACCTGTTTATTATTTACCCATCCGCTAAAAAGGACGCGAACGAAATCTTCTTGATCCGCCACGGACGCCTGGTGGAGCAGCGCTGCATTCCCCACGAAGAGCAGGCAATGGAACGAGCTATATGTGAACTGTTGGCGGCGGCGGCGCGGCTGGGTGAGCCACCGTCTATCGTCGGCAAGGCTGAGGTTGATCAAATCAATATTATTAGCCGCTGGATACATCGTCATAGCAACGATCGTGCTTTTTTTCCTATTCAGCAAGCACTCTCTGATGAGGATGAAGCTCGTACTCTTGCACAGAGTATATGGGTTACGATAGATAGTGTACACAAGCTTCCTCCTGCAGTTGATGATGAGGCTAGCCAACAGGAACTGCTGGATGATGAAGATGTTACAGAGTAAATTTTGAGATCATCCACCCCTGCCCTATCGACAGGGGTGGATGATCTCAAAATTTACTCTGTAACAGTGTGATTTCTTCTTCAATACGTTATAATAATCGATGCTTGTATATTTATCATTATAAGGAGTTCTTATAGCCATGTTATTGTCCGACAAACGTATTGTGGAAGAAATGAAGAGCGGCAATATTATTATTGAGCCGTTTGATCAGCGGCACCTGGGCACGAATTCGTATGATTGCCGACTGGGTGAGTGGTATTTTCAGGGGGATGCGAATGTTGAGGTGATGCACCTGGATATTCCAGAAGAGATTCGGCGGTATTGGGGTGAGCCGCGCAAGGCGAAAGAGGGAAAAATCTCCATTAGGCCCGGCACGACTATTCTGGCGCATACTCAGGAAGTGATTGGGGGACGTAACGGCTATCTTGCCAAGATGTACTCGCGCAGTACGGTAGCTCGTTCGGGCTTGTCGGTATGTAGGTGCGCTGGTGTTGGTGATGTAGGCTACGTTAGCCGCTGGACAATGGAAATTAGCAATCACACACAAACTACGATTTATGTGCCGGTTGGTTTCCGTATTTGCCAACTGACCTTCGAGTATGTTGGCGAAACGCTTAAAGAGTATCATGGCAAGTACGGCAAGGCGGATCACCAGTGGACGCCTGAAGATATGTTGCCTAAACCTCAATTTGATTGGGATTACGAGACTTATCGGACAGATAGAGGAAAGTAAGGCGTGGACAAGGATACTAGCTTGCAGCCGGATGATTCCAAAGGAAGCCGTGAGAGTGGAATTTCTGGCCGCAATCAAGGGTTTTTGATCTCATTTGAGGGGCTTGATGGAGCTGGCAAGACGACGCAGATACGGCTGCTGGGGCGCTGGCTCGAAGAGCATGCTGTTTCGTATGTACTGACGCGTGAACCGGGCGGCACTGCGCTGGGAGCAGAGATACGTAAACTGCTCTTTCATCATCCTGAATTGGCAATTACCCCCTTGGCGGAAGCATTTCTGTTTCAGGCTGATCGCGCACAACACTTTGCCACGCTGATCGTGCCAGCCCTTGAAGCCGGGATCACGGTTATTACCGACCGATGTTTTGATTCGAGCATTGTCTATCAAGGTGCGGTGCGCGGTGTTGGCGTCGAGGTCTGTGAACAACTTTCCTTACTGGCTACCGGAGGACGGATACCTGACCTGACCATTTTGCTTGACTTGAATCCAGAATTTGTGGAGGAACGTACGCAGGTAGCCGAGCATCAGAGTGGCTTGCGTGAGTCACAAAGCCGCTTTGATCGAGAAGCGCTGGCGTTCCATCAGCAACTGCGCGAAGCATTCCTTGCGCTGGCTCGCACACATCCACAGAGAATCAAGGTTATCGAAGCCTCGCAATCTCAGGAGCAAATTCACCAGCAAATAGTGGCATTGGTAGAACGACTGTTGCAGTAACAAGATACAGGGAAGGTGCTATATCGAAAAGAGCAGCTTCCTTGTGCTTTTCTTTTTTGGGGAGAAGCTTTTTTGTAGGTGAAAGCGTGACACTAGTAGTGAGAGAGTTCCCTGAGGTGCTGGAAAAGGATAATAAAGGTATGAATCGTGTGAACTGGCGAGAAAAGCGAGATATGCTGATTTGCGTTATCTGTTTTGGTATTATCATATGGGCGGGATGGAACTTGCTCAATCAGTTTGTTGAGGCTGTTTTGTTGCTTTTGCTGTCGATGGCTATTGCTTTTTTGATTACGCCTGCGGTCAATTTCCTGGTCAATGATTACACTCCTCGACTTGTTGCGACCCTCATTGTCTATATCGTTGGGTTGGTTGTGATTGGTGCAATTGGCTACTTACTCATCTTCTCGCTGGTCAATCAGGTACAACAGTTTTCGAATACTATTATTAGCTTCTTTAGCAACTTACCGACTCATATTGGATCACTGGTGAATCTGCTGGAAAGGGGAGGTATTCCAAAAGCGAGTATTGATACAGCAATCACGCAGGTGCAGAATCAGGTTGAGGGTTTTGCTACCGCAGCAGCTTTGAATGCAGTCAATATCGTGTTGTTGTTGACGAATGCCTTCCTCAATATACTCATTATCATCGTAATCAGTTTTTATTTGACGCTGGATGGAAAACGAATCCGCGATAGTATCGTCAATGTTATTCCAAGGCGTTCCAGGCCGACTGTGCTGCTATTCGAGGATGCATTAGATCGGGTTGTGGGGAACTATATTCGTGGGCAGCTTGTGCTGGCACTAATTGTGGGTGGTTTGACCACGCTAGTGTGTGTTGTGACAGGATTGGGGCAGTTCGCGCTGATATTTGGCTTTCTGGGCTTTCTCTTTGAGACGATACCAATGGTGGGACCGGGGTTGGCCTCGATCGCTCCTATCGTCGCATCGTTGCTGCTGCCAGGTCCCTTTCCGCGCACGCTGATTATTATTGCTTGTTTTATAGGTATTCAGGCAATTGAGAGTAACATACTTGGCCCGCGTATCGTTGGGCACGCGGTTGGTTTGCATCCGGTTGTCTCCATCATGGCCCTGTTGATCTTTGCTCGGCTGTTTGGCTCCTCTTTTGGTGCCTTTGGCGGCGCTGTAGGAGCTTTGGTTGCCACGCCGATTGTTGCTGCTGCCTGGGTAGTGATTGCCAGTATCTATCGTTCGATGCGTGGAGAGACAGCAGAGCAGATTATGGCACATAAACGCGCTCCCTGGGAGTTACCTCATCCTACCCTTGTATCACGTCTACGTCGTAGACCACCAGGAGTCAGAGGCGAGAAGCCTGAGGCAGCTCGCGGACTTCCTGTAACCCCCCAAGAGGACACAACCACACAAAAGGGTATTACTCAGGAGGAGTATCCTCTACAGGAGGATACTACCGGGCAGAGGAAGCAGTAAATGCTTCTTACATGCACGTTGGGAGGGCGCGTTTGAATGCGGCTCCCAGCAGTACCTCTTGCCATTTCGTGGTCATCTAGCTTACAATGCTCACTGTTCGAATGCCTCTGCAAAGGGTTTATGCTGCTACATGTTAATATCACATTAATTTTCTATTGATAGAATGAGGCTGCTATAAATCTGATCAAAACTATAGGTATGAGGAATGCCACTGCTGGTAGGTTCTCTTTATTGGGGAGGGAAAAAATATATGCAAATACAAGAAAAATTTGGTAATATACAACAACGTTCTGCGGCGTTCAGATGGTTTCTCCTGGCATCAGTTTTATGCGTAATATTTCTCGTCTATGTTGGTATCTACGCTACTGGTGTACTCAACGTTTCAACGCTTCAGATAGAGCAATGGCTGCTCTGGCGTCCAATTACACGTGTGGATTGTCTATTTTATGAGTGGAGGTACCTGGGAGAGATTCCTAGCAGCGGTGTCCTGGTGCTTGTGCTGGGCGGGCTCTGTATGCTGACGGGTTATCGCAGGCGTGTACTCCCTTATCTCATACTTCTGTTCCTGCTGTGTGTCTCCGTCGAAGCCGTGGGTAAGATGTTGATAAATCCACCGTTGCCTAATACGCTGCGCTCGGGTATGACAGTGCTGACGTGTCCGCAAATGTATGGGCAACCGGCTTCTGTACGCATTGAGGCGGCGGCTGGACTATGGTGGCAACTGCCTATGCCGCCACGCAATCAGGTGAGTTGGGCACGCAGTGTGGCAGCTATGTCTATGGATTTTGCGCATATGCGTGTGGATGGGCATGAAAACAGTTTCCCTGGCGGTCACGCGATGCGCTGGAGTTTTGTAGGCATGCTGATCTCGTGGCTGCTCTGGAGCCATATCAGGCCGCGCCTATTGCGCATTCCCCTGACCGTTGTGGCTTTCATCCTGGCCTTTGCTGGCGGTTTCATGCAGTTTTATATAGGTGTGCATACCATTGCCGATACAATTTCGGGCTATCTGTTTGGCTTTAGTGCGGCATGCTGTGCTATTGGCTTGCTGACACTGAATAGTCCTCGCAGAAGGGCATCTCAGCAGGTGGTCTCTTCTGGGGGCAGGCAGATCTATGATGTGCCAACGGCGAAAATAGAAGCGTCTGATAGGATAAGGAGATAAGAAATGCGCCTGGCCAAGCATTTTGCTCCTTACACAAAATGCTCGGCCAGGCGCATTTCTTATCTCCTTAGATGTGTGGAAAGAAATATTATTCCATAGCCTGCAGGCGTTTTTTGCGTTTTTGCGCTTCGAAATACTCGGGGTCAAGTTCTAATGCGCGGTTGATAGCTGCGAGGGCTTCGGCTTTGTGACCTTTAATGCCTAGCACCCAGGCTTTTCCATCCCAGGCTGCAACATAGGATGGGTTGAGGGTCAGGGCGTGTTCGAAATCGGCCAGGGCCTCATCGTAACGCGCCAGCATTGCCAGGCATGTTCCACGTACATACCATCCCTCGGCATTGGTTTCATCAAGCGCTACCGCACGTTCGGCGGCTTGCAGCGCTTCTGCATAGCGAATTGTATTGGATAATTGCTGGCTGTAGCCGAGCCAGAATGCTGCCTGCTCTCTCTGTTTTTTGTGCTCATCTTGCCTATCTTCCACTTTTATTCCCCCTCAAGGTTCTGTTGGCGTTGCCATGCTCTTACAACGCGCTGGTAGGCTTCCCATGTATCCACGTCATAGCTTGCCATTGCGTCCGTTACCTCAACTGTTGCTATCTCCTGGCGGTGTCGCTCAATCACACGACGACCGCCTTCATCACCTGTGACCCCTAGCAATTCTGGGAACAGAATGGCATCGAATAACACTGGGTTGCCGCGTTTGCCGCTATAGAGAGGGGCAATAATAGGTTGCCCCGTCGTTCGTTTTGTTTCGATCAAGCGGTCGATGATCTGAGGTGTCATTAGAGGCTGATCCCCGAGCAAAATTATAGCGCCGTCGATATGGTCTGTCATCAATGCGCGGATGCCCGCGTGCAGGGAGCTACTCATCCCTTGCAGATAATCAGGATTCTCAATGAGGGTAAGTGCTGGATGGAGTGTGTACTCACTGATGGACGCCCGTACCTGCTCTGCCTG
>Ga0070741_10018424_pt1 | contig 11308 bp, 8 predicted proteins | sample Coa_R1_4_FD_66440 | JGI IMG/M metagenome (GOLD analysis project Ga0070741, IMG submission 66440) | Surface soil microbial communities from Centralia Pennsylvania, which are recovering from an underground coalmine fire - Coalmine... | ecosystem: Environmental > Terrestrial > Soil > Unclassified ...
TTCGGCTGGCTCATCCGTTCCATCCATAGCTGGTCAGCGAACCTGATGATTCTGGCCGCCTTTATCCACATGTTCAGCACCTACTTTCTGAAGGCCTACCGGAAGCCGCGCGAACTGACCTGGATGACCGGCATGCTCCTGCTGGTGCTGGCGCTGGGATTTGGATTCAGCGGCTACCTGCTTCCCTGGAATACGCTGGCATTCTTCGCCACCAAGGTCGGCACCGAGATGGCGGGGTCAATCCCGTTTGTCGGTAAATGGCTCCTGATTTTCCTGCGCGGCGGTGAGGAGGTCACCGGGGCCACGCTGACGCGCTTCTTCGGTTTTCATGTTGCCGTGCTGCCCGGATTGGCCACTTCCATTCTGGCCATTCACCTCCTCCTGGTTCAACACCTCGGGATGAGCGTCCCGCCGGGGGTCGAGCGTGCCATCACCGAAGGACGCGAACCCGCCCGCTCCATGCCGTTCTTCCCCAACTTCCTGCTCCGGGACATCATAGGCTGGTACGCCGCCCTGGGGGTGCTCGGTGCGCTCGCCGCCATCTTTCCCTGGGAACTTGGAACCAAGGCCGACCCGTTCGTTGCCGCCCCGGCCGGGATCCGCCCGGAGTGGTACTTCCTCTTTATGTTCCAGACTCTGAAGTATCTGCCGCCGAAAATCCTTTTCCTGGAGGGTGAGTTCGCGGGAATACTGGCCTTTGGCCTGGCGGGGCTGGTCTGGGCGCTCGTCCCCTTCCTCGATTACAGGGCCGGCTTTGGAAGGGTGACTCGGTTCTTCACCGGCTTGGGAATCTTTGCGTTGGGATATATCGTGGTGCTTTCGATGCTCGCACTGCGATAGGTGGCTTGACGGCCTATGAGAAACTTGGCGGTGATTCTCGCGGTTCTTGTCGTTGCGCCGAACCTGGCGCGAGCGGAGGCGCCGAAGAATTCCTGCATGGATTGTCACTCGGCCCTGGAAGGCAAGCTGGCTGAACCTGCCAAGGTCTACGACGCGGACGTTCATCATCAGGCGGGTCTCGGATGCGCAGACTGCCACGGGGGCGACCCGAGCGACGAATCGATGAACGCCATGAGCCGCGCCAAGGGCTTCCGCGGCACTCCGAAAAAGACCCAGGTTCCGGAGTTTTGCGCCCGCTGCCACTCCGACATCGCCTACATGCACCGGTACAATCCTAAAATCCGTGCCGACCAGTTGAGCCAGTACGTCACGAGCGTGCACGGAAAGCGGCTGAAACAGGGCGATACAAAAGTTGCGGCCTGCGTTGACTGCCACGGCGTTCACAACATGCTTCCGGCCTCTGACACGCGCTCCCCGGTCAACATTGCGAATGTGGCCTCGACCTGCGGGCGCTGCCATGCCGACGCTTCCTACATGCAGGGCTACAAGATTCCCACGGACCAGGTGGGGCGCTATCGTAAAAGCGTCCACGCCCAAATGGTCGCCCAGGGTGACACCTCCGCGCCAACTTGTACGACCTGCCACGGGAATCACGGCGCGACGCCTCCCGGCGTTGACTCCGTGGCCAACGTGTGCGGCACCTGCCACGTCTTCTTCGCGCAACTGTTCGACAAGAGCCCGCACCGCGCGGCCTTCGCCAGGATGGGACTGCCCGGCTGCGTTCAGTGTCATTCCAACCATGAAATCGTAAAACCCACCGACGATTGGGTCGGCGTCGGCCAGCAATCAGTGTGCATCAACTGCCACGCACCGGGCGAAAAGGGTTACGTGGCCGCGGAAAAGATGGCGGGCGATCTGGCCAGGCTCAAGACGATTTACGGCCGGGCGGAGGAGATACTGGATACTGCCGAGCGCTCCGGGATGGAAGTTTCCACTGCGAAACTTTCCCTGAGCGATGCCAACGAAGCGCTCATCAAGGCGCGCGTCAACGTTCACACCTTCTCCGACGCGGAAGTGCAAAAATACACCGACCAGGGTGTGGGGATTTCAGAAAAGGCCTATCAGGCGGGCGTCCTGGCTCTGCGCGAACGCGATTACCGACGCAAGGGATTGGGCGTTTCGTTGATCTTTATCGTCCTCGCCATCTCGGGACTCTACTTCAAAATCCGGCAAATGGAATCCTGAATTAACTGTAGCCGCGGTGTCTCACCTCCGAAGGGGTTGAAAGTAGGCGCACGGCGATGAAGACTTCGCCGCTCCAGCGGGTTTTCGAGCCGACCCTACGCCCCCCCGACGAGTCGTATCCGCGCGTCCACGGCACAGAAGTCCTTGCGATCAGGGAACACCATGAAAGGGTTGATATCCACCTCGATGAGCTCCGGGAGTTCTTCGACCATCTGCGAGAAGCGCTGCAAAACCTCTCCGAGCGCCTGGAAGTCGATGGGAGCTTCTCCCCTCACCCCTTCCAATAACCGGTAGCCTCGGATCTGGCGGAGCATCTCCTGCGCATCCACATCCGTGAGCGGCGGCACACGGAAGACCACGTCGCGGAGAATTTCGACGTACACTCCACCCAGCCCGAACATCACCAGCGGCCCGAAATTGGGGTCCTGGGTCATGCCGATAATCACTTCCCGCCCGCCCCGCACATGTTCTTGCAGCAGGTAGGTCAACGGCTGCGCTTCCGCTGCTTGACTGCCGGCCTGCGTCGCGCGGTAACGTGCAACCGTCTCCGTCATGCGCCGCGCGCGGGCTTGCAGCTCCTCTTTTGACCGGATGTCGGTTGCAACGCCGCCGGCTTCAGTCTTGTGCAGGATGTCGGGCGCGGTGGCCTTGAGCACCACGGGAAAGTTCAAGTCGCTAACCCGTTTCACGAGTTCCTCAATGTCTGCGGTTGCCGCGTAGCGAGCCACGGGAATACCATAACATTCGAGCAGGCGGAAGGCCTCCATCGGAGTCAACTGCGAGCGCCCCTGGCGGCAGGCTTCATCCACCAGCTCAGCGGCCGCCTTCCCTTCTGCCGGGAAAGCCCGGATCGCACCCCCAGGCCTCTCCCGCCAGCGGCGATAGTTCTCCATGGCCGCAAGCGCAGCGACCGCGGGCTCGGGAAATCGATAAATCGCCAGGTGATCCGGCAGCTTCAGGTTCACTTCCTCAAAGAAGTCTTCCGGCGCCATCAAGACCGCCAGCAGAGGTTTGGGGAACTCGTGGCGTAGTTTTTCCAATCCCTCGACGATGTCCATGGCGCTGGTCAGCACCGGAGGAACGAAGACGACCAGCAAACAATCAATGTCGTCGTCTTCGAGCAAAATGCGCGCGCAGGTTTCGTATTTCTCCCGCTCCGCTTTCGGCGTCATGTCGACAGGGTTGTGCACCGAGGCCTCCGGAGGAAGCAGCGCCCGCAGTCTGGCGCGCGTCGAGTCGGAAATCCTGCCCAGGGTGAGCCCCAGATTGATGGCTGCGTCCGTGGCCATGATCGCCGGGCCACCCGCGTTGGTGAGGATTCCCAGCCGGTTCCCGCGCGGCAAGGGATTCTTGGTAAACGCCATCCCCAGATGAAAAAGTTCTTCCACCGTATTGACCCGGATCACGCCGCTCTGGTCAAAGAGCGCGCCCATGGCCACGTCAAGCCCCTGGCGCGCCGCGAGCGTTCCGGTGTGCGAGGTGACCGCCACGGCTCCCGCCTGAGTTCGGCCGGATTTCACCGCTACGATCGGCTTGCGCTTGCTGATGCGGCGTGAAATCTGCATGAATTCCCGAGCCCCGGTGAATGATTCGAGATACATCAGGATCAGCTCGGTTTGCGGATCATTTTCCCAATAAAGCAGAAGTTCGTTGCCGGAAACATCCGCCTTGTTTCCCATGCTGACGAAGAAGGAAAAACCAATGTCAAGCTGCCGGGCCATGTTGAGGATCGCCACGCCCATGGCGCCGCTCTGGGACATGAAGCCAATCCGCCCGCGCAGGGGCAGTGTGGGCGCGAAGGTGGCATCCATGCTGACTTCAGGCGCCGTGTTGATCACCCCCATGCAGTTGGGGCCGATCATGCGCATTCCGTAGTGCGCTACCCGCTCGCTGAGCTGCGATTCCAGCTTTCGCCCTTCCTCCCCCGTCTCGGAAAAACCGGCCGTTACCACGACCAGGCCTTTCACGCCCTTTCGTCCACAGTCCTCCACAACCCCCAGCACCTCCTCTCGCGGCACGACGATGATCGCCAGGTCCACCGGATCCGGAATAGTGGAGACACGCGGAAAGGCTTTGATGGAATGGATGAAGTCGGCCTTGGGATTTACCGGAAAGAGCTTCCCATGAAAATCGTACTCGACCAGCTTGTGCAATACTTCGCGCCCAATCGCGCCGACTCGGCGCGATGCGCCGACGACCGCAATTGAGCGGGGCTTCAGTATGGCATCAAGAGAGTTCACCACTCACACCTCCAGGCTCGCAGGAGCGAAACCCCTGCCGGGCGGCTTCATTGAATGCCGAATTGGCAGGCAAGTCAACCGTCGAACTCAAAATCAGGGCAAGTCCTGGGGGGAAGGCTGAACGTCCTGGTGAGATGGGTTCCTGTCGCCCGGATCACGATGCGGCGAAGAACGCCAGACCAATTTTGCCCCTTAAATGTCGCGCCGTCTTCTGCTAAAGTCTTCACCCGCAGGTCGAGGTTCCGGCTTTGGGGCATGGGACATGAGCCGGAGTGGTGCTCCACGGCAGAGGCGGGCGTATGAAGTATCGAAAGTTCGGTCGGACGGGTTGGTGGCTAAGCGAAATCGGCTATGGGATGTGGGGTATGGGCGGCTGGACCGGATCCAATGACGATGAGTCGTTCCAGTCGCTCCAGCGCGCGGTCGACCTGGGCTGCAATTTTTTCGACACGGCTTGGGCCTACGGCGCCGGCCATAGCGAAAAGCTGCTCGGCAGGCTGGTGAGAGCCAATCCGGGGAAGCGGCTCTACACGGCCAGCAAGATTCCTCCCAGGAATTTCAAGTGGCCAAGCCGCCGCGAATACAAGCTCGAGGAGTGCTTCCCTCCCGAGCACATCGAGGACTACGTTCACCGCAGCCTCGAAAACACCGGGCTGCAGACCATCGACCTCATGCAGTTTCACGTCTGGGAGGACTCCTGGGTAGAGGATGATCGCTGGGCGAAGAAGATGGACGAGCTGAAGCGCCAGGGTCTCGTGCACGCAGTCGGAATCAGCGTCAATCGCTGGGAGCCGTGGAACGGTGTGCGGGCCGTGCGCTCAGGTCTCATTGACGCCGTGCAGGTGATTTACAACATCTTCGACCAGAACCCGGAGGACGAACTGTTTCCGGCCTGTGCCGAACACAATGTAGGGGTGATTGCGCGCGTACCGTTCGACGAGGGCACGCTGACGGGGACGCTCAGCCTGGACAGCAAATGGCCCAAAGGCGACTGGCGCAACACTTATTTCGTGCCGGAAAATCTCAAAGCGAGTGTGCAGCGCGCCGAAGCGCTTAGACCTCTGATCCCGGAGGGCATGACCATGCCTGAAATGGCGCTGCGATTCATCCTGAATAATCCGACGGTCAGCACGATTATTCCGGGAATGCGAAAGATCAGCCATGTGGAAGCAAATCTCGCCGCCAGTGATGCGGGGCCGCTTCCCGAAGAACTCCATGCCAGGTTGCGTGCACATCGCTGGGACCGCACGCCCACGAAGTGGTCACAATAGGCGCTCTCAGCACCCGAGTCACCCATCCAGAAGGGGGAGCAGATGTTCGAGGTAACTCCACTCACAAGGCGTGAATTCTTGCGGACTACGGGAGCCGCCACAGCGGTTTCCCTCGGCGTGCCTGCGAAAACCATCGGACAAGAGACTTCGAAGCCCCGCCTCATGCGATTGGGCGGGCCGATATTCGTAAAGTCCGATGATCCTGCCGTCCTCGCCCGGGAGCACCGCAGACTGGGCTATCGTGCCGCTTACGCACCCGACGTCTCCCTGAAGGACAAGGACAAGATCAAGGCCATCGTCAAAGAATTTGCTTCGCAGGATGTGGCCATCGCGGAAGTCGGAGCCTGGGTTAACATGCTCGATCCGAATCCCGAAAAGCGCCGTAAGAACCTTGAATACGTCACCGAACGGCTGGCGCTGGCCGAGGAATTGGGGGCACGCTGCTGCCCGGACATCGCGGGCTCCTTCAACCCCGACGTCTGGTACGGCCCGCATCCGGACAATTTCAGCCAGCGTTTTTTCGATGCGACAGTCGAGAACGCGCGGAAAGTGATCGATGCGGTGAAGCCCACACGAACCACCTTCACCATCGAAATGATGGGCTGGTGCCCACCCACCGGTCCGGATGAATACTTGAAGCTGATCAAAGCCATCGACCGAAAGGCCTTCGCCGTACATATGGACGTATGTAACGTGATCAACAGTCCCTACCGCATGTACAACAATAGCGCCGTGATCCGCGAATGTTTTGCGAAGCTCGGCCCCTGGATCAAGTCCTGTCACGCCAAGGATCTCGCCTGGGTTATTGAGCTCCAGGTTCACTTCCAGGAGGTCATTCCCGGGCGAGGGCTGATGGATTACCGGACGTATTTAACGGAACTCTCTCGCTTGAAGACCGACGCCCCGCTGATGCTCGAGCACCTCAAGACCGCGGAGGAGTACGATGAAGGCAGGAATTATATTTTGAACGTCGCTCGCAAGGCGGGGCTTTCGTTCGGCACGAACGAGGCCTGAGGTCATTTTGCAAAGGGGAAATTTTAAGAAATCTGTTGAAGGAGCCATCACATGGATAACGGGGCGAATGTTTCAAGACGCGAATTTCTGAAGGATACCGCCCTGGCAGGGGCGGGCGTCGCGGTTCTGGGCGGACTGGCGCCCGCGAAAGTGCTGGGGGCAAACGACAAGATTCGCATCGGGGCCATCGGGACGGGCGGCCGCTGTCAATACCTCATGAAGATCTTCAAGAACGAACCTTCCGTCGATCTGGTCGCCGTCTGCGATGTGTACGGCCCGCACCGCGATAAGGCCCTTCAGATTGCCGGACCCGACGCCAAAGGGTACACCAATTACCATGAGGTGCTTGATCGAAAGGACATTGACGCGGTCATCATCGGAAGCCCGGACCACTGGCACAAGCAGATGCTCGTCGATTCGGTGCGCGCCGGCAAGGACGCTTACCTGGAAAAGCCCATCATGCACTCCATCGAAGAGGGCGTGGAAATGGTGCGTGCCGTTGAGGAGACCAAGCGCATTGTCCAGACGGGCACACAGCAGCGAAGCTGGCCGCACTGGATCATGGCCAAGCAGATTATCGAGTCCGGGAAGCTGGGCAAGATCACATTCATTCACACCTACTGGTACCAGGACTACCTTCTGTTCTTTAAGTCCCTTCCGCCCGTTGACCAGTCGCAACTGGACTGGAAAGCATTCCTCGGAGATGCCCCCGATCAGCCTTTCACGCTCGAAAAGTTCTACTGGTGGCGGTGGTTCTGGGATTTTGGCGGAGGAATTCTGACGGACCTGCTTACGCATTGGATTGACGTCATCCAGTGGTGTATGAACCAGCCGGCACCGAAGACGGCGACGAGCGTGGGAGGACGGTACCGGATGAATTGGCAACTGCCGGATACGGTCACGGCTGCCTATGAGTACCCCGGGGACTTCATGGTGACGTTCACGGGCGCCATCAACAGCAGTGTGGATGATGGCGGCATCATCTTCCGCGGCAGTGAGGCGACCCTCAAGATCGACCGCGCGCACATGGCCGTTTATCCAGAAGGTGGAATGCCCGTTCCAGGCACCCTGGTCCCCGAACCCGAAATCCTGATGCGCTCGGAACGCGACGGAACGATTGACAACATCAAGAATTTCCTGGATTGCATGCGCAGCCGGAAGACGCCCAACGCCAATATCCAGGTGGGCTTTGAAGCCGCACGCACCTCGTGGATCGGCAATATCGCCCTGCGGCGCGGCATGAAGACCGTCTGGGATGCGTCGCAAGGCAAAGTCGTCTCGTAGGGCAAGAACAGTCGAAAGCTGCCCCTTTTTCCTGGAAACTACCGCGCGAGGCGGGACCATGACTCTCCCCATGGCGTGTGCTTCATTTTTCCTTGCTTTCGCCCTGTCCCCGATTTCGGCTCTGGCTGACGAGCCCTCCGTGACCAGATTGTTCTATAACAGCTTTTCCGATGAAGAAGCGATGACCACGGACCCGAACGCCGCTGCCGAGACGGAGGAGCAGATGATGCTGAGCAACACCATTCTTCAGAAATTCGTCCGCCGTGTCGGTCAGGGCCCTGTTCGCGAGGCGCTCACCTTGCCCGTTGTTCTTCTGGCGGCGGGAACCCCATTTCTTCTACAAACACATCCTGGAAGTGCGGATCAGTGTTGAGCGGAACGTGTTGGATTCTGCTCCTGAGATCGCTATAGGAGCCCTTTTCCCCATCGATGCTGAACAGCGCAACCTTGGCGCCCAGCAATGCCGTGTTGCCGGCAGGCTTCACTTTCTCCGGCGGCAGATTGATCAACCCGATTCGACGCGCACTCGCCCGGTTGATGTAGTTGCCGAAAGCTCCCGCAAGATGCAGCCGCGTGAGATCGGAATAAGAAGCCCCGAGCCTTTCGAGCAGCAGGCGCAATCCCGCGGCAATCGCCCCTTTGGCGAGCTGAAGCTCGCGGATGTCGTTCTGAGTCAGGAGTACCGGCCTGCAGAGCTCCCACTGATTAAGGCCGTTTGCGAACCGTCCGGTGGGGGTGACAATGCCCAGGTCGAGGCCCACCGAGACCGCATCAACCAGCCCGCTTCCGCAGATCCCGCGGGCCGGCACATTGCCCAGGACGCGACAGGCCGGCCGGCCATCAACCAGAAAAACTTCAGAGATTGCGCCGGTGGCCGCGCGCATGCCGGTGGAGATTCGCGCCCCTTCGAACGCGGGCCCCGCGGCCGTGGAGGAGCAAAGCAGCCCATCGCGGTTGCCGACCACGATCTCGCCGTTGGTCCCCAAATCCACCAGCCCGACAAGCTCTGTGCTTTCGTAAAGCTTCGTCGCGAGGATGCCAGCCAGGATATCGCTGCCCACGAAGCCACCCAGGCAAGGAAGAAACCGCACCGCCGGGTTCCCGGGCAGATTCCATCCCAGTTCGCTCGCGCTCAGGACTTCCAAACCGTCGCGCACCGGTTCAAAGGGGTAGTGAGAGAGCGGTTCGATATCAATCCCGCAGAAAAGGTGGTGCATCACGGTGTTGCCGACGATGGCAACGTCTCGGATCTCGCTGGGGTTCGCACCCGCCGCCACCAAGAGCTGCTCGATAAGCTTGCCGATCTGGTGGCGGATGGTCTGCTCAAGCTCACGTTGCCCTTGCTCTGTCAACGCGTATTGAACGCGGCTCATGACATCAGCACCGAAACGCGCCTGCGCGTTCAGCGCGGTACGGACCGCCAGGACGCGGCTGGTGCTGAGGTCGAGCAGTTGGGCGACAAGCGTCGTGGTGCCAAGGTCTACCGCGACACCGAGACCCGGCCGGGGCGTAAAAGCAAAGGACGTCTCGTCAGCCAGGATGGCGGCATCCCATTGGCGAAGCTCGATGACCAGGTCATCCGCCACCTCACACTGGCAGGCCAGACGCCATCCGTTCGCAATCTCAGCTTCCGAGAGCTGCTCGCGCTGGGCCGCGTTGACGGCGGCCTCACCCTTCAGGACGCGGATCTTGCACCCCCGGCAGCGCCCGTGTCCGCCGCACGGGAATTCCACGCCCTGGTCGAACAGCAAATCCCGAAGCGGTGTGCCCTCAGTGGCGGTCAGTTCGGCCCGAATGGGCTCCAGGATGATACGGTGTGATCTCTTTTCAGACACGAAGTTTGGGGTTCCTTACCGAAGCGGCGTGCGCCTCATGCGGGAGAATGCTCGCGCGCATAACGGACCAGCGCCTTGAGATTGGCCGGAGCCGTGTCGCGTGGCACTTCGCATCCCGCGCCCACCATGAAGCGTTTTCCAGCCTGCCGATGACACTCGCCGGCCGCTTCATAAATCACCGCCGGTGTGCCGTCTCGCAGGATGCGGACCGGGTCAATATTCCCAAGCAGGACCTGACCCGGCCCCATTTTTTCCCGGCCTTCCGACATGGGCGCGAGTGAATCGAGTTCCACGAAGGAGCAGCCCAGCCTTCCCATTCCTTCGAGAATCGGCCGGGTGTTTCCGCAAATGTGCAACCGGGTGCGAGCTCCCATCGCGTGAATCCCATCCACCATCTTCTTTTCGTAGGGCCAGACAAACTCATTATAAAAGGTCGGTCCAACCAGGGACGCGGCAGCATCGCCAATCCCGATAACCTCAGCCCCCGCCGCGACCTGCGCCTTCGCAAATTCGAGCTCCATCTGGACGACGAAGTCAAACAGGTCACGGATGAATCCCGGGTCATCGAAGAAGTCGACCATCAAATTGTTGATGCCGCGCAGATCCGCCCCTTCCGCGCAGGGACCCTCAATCCATCCCTCCACCATTTTATCTCCGCCCACGCGCTCTTTCAGGAGCGCGACGGCCTGGATTCGATTGAACATTCGTCGTGAGGCAGCCGGGCCGGGGACCTTCAGTTTGGCGAGCGTGGTCTTGTCCTTGAGCAAGGCGTTCGCTTCGTCAATGGCCGGAGGCTGGCTGGGGTAATACTTGATTGCGGCGCCGCAGTCGGATGCTTCGACGGCAGGATCCGACATGGTATTGACGTAGTCAAAGTCAAACGTCTCGGTGACGCGCAATTGCCCTTCGGCAAGGACGTGGTAATCGGTGGCGTAGTCGAGATACCTGCACCCGATCAGATCAGCCGCAAACATCATGGTGATGGGAAGGCAGGGGAAACAATCCACCGGCCTCCCATCTAAAAGCGCCAAGACCCGCTCGCGGCTATTCATGGAATTTCCTTCCCTGGCTCAGTCTCCCCTCAAATCCGAAACGGATTGCCTAATGGTATATTCCTTCCTCGCGCGCCGCGGCGATCAGGGCCCGGATGTTCTCGGGCGGAGTAGTCGGCGGAATCGCGCAACCGGCATTCAAAACAAAGTTGCCCTGGGGCTTCCAAACCCGAAGCAATTCTCTGGTCTTGTTGCGAACCTCCCCGGGAGTGCCCCGCGCAATGACCGCGCTGGGATCGAGATTGCCAAACAGCACGTGCCGGACTCCCACCGTTTCCTTGGCTTTTCGCGCGTCGGTTTTGTAGTCCAGTTCAAACCCGCAGGAGTCGTAGCCGGCGAGCGCATTCAGAATCTTTGTTGTGTCGCCGCAGATATGAATGACGGTGAAGATGCCATCCGCCGCGAGCTCTTTGACCAGGCGTTCCTCGTAAGGGCGGGCGAAGCGATCGAAGGTATGGGGCGAGACCACGTCCGGACCGGCCAGGCTATCGCCGAGCGAAGTGAAATGAGCCCCCGCTTTCTTGAGG
>Ga0070741_10018425_pt1 | contig 11307 bp, 8 predicted proteins | sample Coa_R1_4_FD_66440 | JGI IMG/M metagenome (GOLD analysis project Ga0070741, IMG submission 66440) | Surface soil microbial communities from Centralia Pennsylvania, which are recovering from an underground coalmine fire - Coalmine... | ecosystem: Environmental > Terrestrial > Soil > Unclassified ...
AGCCCTCGACCATCTGCTCCCCACCATTGCTCATCTGGCTTGCGCCGTTGGACATCGCGCTCTGGGTCGACGGCGGCAGCGTGCTGGAAGACTCGCCGGAGTTGCCGGCGTTCGGAGTTGCCGGCGCCTGTTGCGGGTTGGTTGGGGTTGACTGGTTATAGCTGGGCTGCTGCTGCGCGTTCTGGCTTGCTGCGGAGCTATCCTGCGCCATGGCACTCGAAACGCCGAACAAACCAACCACAACCAGCGCTAACAAACTCTTTCCCATGATCTTTCTCCTGGTTATTGCCGTGAGTACGAACGTGGCTGGGGTATTAGGATGGCGTTTGGCGCAGTTGTAGTTCGCTCGAATCCGGCAGCGCCTCTGGATTAGTTGGCAATCGGCAGTCGGCAGTCGGCAGTCAAACGGCGCACTCCAGGCGAGCTACACCTGCCGCACGCGCGCTCGCTGTCTACCTTTCGTGTGAGCGAGGACAGCATCTTCTTGATCCGTTGGGTTTCGAAAGTTAAATGCCTGAATGGTTCCTCGCCCAAAAATCCGAGATCCCGCGAAAGCAAAAGGTGGTATTCCAATTCGCTCGCAGAACCTGCCGTAATCTGCAGGAAACGATGGAGCTCTCCATTGCCGCGACGGCCGCATCCTTCGGCGATATTGGCGCCGGTAGAGACCGAACATCTCCGCATCTGCGACGTGAGGCCGTACAATTCCTCCCTCGGGTAGCTCGCCGTGCACTTGTATACGGCCAAAGTAACCTCGTGCGCCTTATTCCAGACGTCCAGATCTCGAAAATCTTTCGTGACACCATACCTGATGAAAAGAGCTGCCGGTCGCGGGCCGAGTGCCGACTGCCGAGTGCCGAGTGCCTAGGTTCTAACCGCCGCCTTCAAATACTCATCAATCGCCTTCGCGGCCTTGCGTCCCGCGCCCATGGCGAGGATCACCGTAGCGCCGCCGGTCACGATATCGCCGCCGGCGAAGACCCCCGGCTTTGAGGTCGCCAGCGTGTCTTCCTTGGCCGAGATGTAGCCGCGCTTGGTGATTTCCAGCCCCGGCGTGGTCATCCGGATCAGCGGATTCGCGCTGGTTCCCGCTGCGATGATCGCCACCGAGCACGGCGTCACGAACTCCGAGCCCTTGATCGGCACCGGGCTGCGGCGGCCGGAGTCGTCAGGCTCCCCTAGTTCCTGGCGAATGCAGCGCACGGTTGTAAGATTGCCCTTCTCGTCGCCGAGGAACTCGACCGGATTCACCAGCATCTCGAAGTGAACGCCCTCGTCCTTTGCGTGATGCACTTCCTCGACACGCGCCGGCATCTCGGCTTCGGTGCGGCGATAGTAGATGCTGGCGCTCCTCGCGCCCAGCCGCAGCGCGCTGCGCACCGCGTCCATCGCGGTGTTGCCGCCGCCGACCACGATCACGTCGCGATCTTTGCAGGGGTAAATCGGCTCGTCGAATTCGGGGAAGCGGTAGGCGCGCATCAGGTTCACGCGCGTGAGGAATTCGTTGGCCGAATAGATGCCGTTCAGGTGCTCGCCCGGCACATTGAGGAAGCGCGGCAGGCCGGCGCCGGTCGCGATGAAAAGCGCGTCGAAGCCTTCGTCCTGCATCAGCTCGTCGACCGTTACGGTCTTGCCGACGACCACGTTGGTTTCGAACTCCACGCCGCGGCGGCGCAGCACGTCGATCTCGTGGCGCACGATGTCTTTGGGCAGGCGGAACTCGGGGATGCCGTACACCAGCACGCCTCCGAGCTCGTGCAGCGCCTCGAAGACGTGCACCTGGTGCCCCATCTGGATGAGGTCGCCCGCGCACGCCAGTCCCGCAGGCCCGCTGCCGATGATGCCGATCTTTTTGTCGGTCTTCGGCGCCGTTACCGGCGAACCAAACTGCCCTGACTCGCGCTCCCAGTCGGCGACGAAGCGCTCGAGATATGCGATGCCGACCGGCTCGCCCTTCTTGCCCAGCACGCAGCCCGACTCGCACTGATCTTCCACCGGACAGACGCGGCCGGTGATGGCGGGCAGCGCATTGTCTTCGCGGACCTTCGAAGCCGCGCCGAGATAATCGCCCGCGAGAATCAGATCGATCACCGCGCGCACGTCGACCGAGACGGGGCACTTCACGCTGCAGCCGGGCTTGGGGCACTCGATGCAGCGCAGCGATTCCTGCCGCGCCATCTCGGGCGGGAAGCCGAGGTTCACTTCCTGAAAATTGTGGGCGCGCACGCAGGCATCCTGCTCGGGCACGCGCTGGCGCGGCAGCTTGGCGCGCTCTTTGGCGGGCAGTGGATTGTGGCTCGGCTTCTTCTGTTTCACCTCAGGCATGGCTCACCTCCGCCGTCTCCAGCGCGCACTCCTCTTTCTGACGATTGCGTCGGACCTTCTCCAGCTCGGACTCAGGATCGGCCTGCAGCCGCTCGATGCTCTCGCGCTCCTGCTCGCGATACATGTTGTTGCGCTGCATCAGCACCTCAAAGTTGACGCGCTGCGCGTCGAACTCGGGGCCATCGACGCAGGCGAACTCGCTCTTGTTGCCGACCAGCACTCGGCAGCCGCCGCACATGCCGGTGCCGTCCACCATGATGGAGTTCAGGCTGACGATGGTCTTGATGTTCTCGGGCGCGGTCATCCGGGCTACGGCGCGCATCATCGGCACCGGACCGCAGGCGAGCACGTAATCCAGCTTCTGCTTGCCCATCACTTCCTTCAGCGTCTCCGTCACCAGGCCCTTGGTGCCGTAGCTGCCGTCGTCGGTGCAGATGTAGGTCTCGTCGCTGACGGCTTTCACTTCGTTCTCCAGCACCAGCAGCTCCTTGCTGCGCGCACCGACGATGGAGATGACCTTATTGCCCGCGCGCTTCAGCTCGCGCGCCGTGGGATACGCCATGGCTGTGCCCACGCTGCCGCTCACTACAACGGCGGTGCCGAAGTTCTCAATCTCGGATGGCTTGCCGAGCGGCCCAACCATGTCGAGGATGGCGTCGCCGGCCTGCATCATGCACAGCAGCATGGTGGTCTTGCCGATGGCCTGCACGACAATCGTGACGGTGCCGGCAGCAGGGTCGGCGCCGGCGATGGTCAGGGGGATGCGCTCGCCGCTCTCGTCCAGCCGCACGATCACGAACTGGCCCGGCTTCTGCTTGCGCGCGATGCGCGGGGCCTTAATGGTGAACAGCTTGATGTTGCGCGCCAGCGGACGCGCCTCCACGATCTCGTACACGGGGTAGCCTCCCGCATCGATTCTGCGGGGGCATGTACAGCCAGTCTGTGGCGCAGGTCACATGAGGATGGTTGGAGCGCACAAAGCGAGCGGCGGGGCGGTTATCGGTTGGCGGTTGGCAATGCCGCCTGGCGGTTTTCGGTTATCGTTGGCAACGTCGGCCGGCGGTTGCCGGTTGTCGGTTGTCAATGGCGGCCGACCGCTCTCGGTCGTCGTGGGCAATCTCGCCCTGCGGTTGGCGGTTGTCGTGGGCAATACTGCGGCCAACCGTCCGTTTGCGAACAGCGGCAGGCCTTCGCGAACACTCCGCTCCTGTCAACCAGGTGGCCACCCGCCGTTAACTCGCATTGTTTCCGTAGCTTGGATCGGAATCATTTCGGTATCTCAGGTGCCGTATCATGTTCGAAGTTAGGGTGCTCGCCCACGAACCATGCCCCGATTTGGACAGGATCTTCGCTACGGTTTCCGCGTACTGCGGAGTTCGCCGGCATTTACTGCCGTTGCGGTGCTTACACTGGCCTTGGGTGTGGGAGCGAACACCGTTGTATTCAGCATCCTGAATGCGCTTTTTCTCCGCACCGCGCCAGTGCACAACCCCGGCGAATTGGTCATGTCCACGGGCACGCACCGCGGCGTCTCTCTGCCCGAGTATCGCTATTATCGCGATAACAACAGGTCTTTCGCTGGCTTGGCCGCCGAGTATCCGACCGCACACGCATACCTGCAAACTAAGGACGACTCCGAGATCGTACTGGGCGCCATCGTCACCGCCAATTATTTCGACCTACTCGGGGTCAAGCCATTTCTGGGGCGATTGTTCATTGCGGCCGACGATCAGGTTGGCGCCGCGCCTGTGGTCGTGCTCAGCTACCCCGCCTGGCGCGAGCGGTTCGCCGCCGACCCTGAGCTGGTGGGCAAGACCATCCGGCTGAATGGCGTCTCGTTGACTGTCGTCGGAGTTGCGCCTGCAGGTTTTCACCGCCTGTTCTCAGGCTTCGATAATGATCTCTGGTTGCCCAGCAGCGCTGCGAGCTTCATCGTTCCGCACTGCAATCCGGCTGATTACAAGTGTGATTTCTTTAATGGCGTGATTGGCCGCTTGAAACCAGGCATGGACCTGAGCAGTGCGCGCAATGAGCTGAACAGGCTTGATCAGCAATGGGAGTCTGTTTATCCGGATCTCGCCAAAAGCATCATGAGGCTGTATCCGGCACGCGGCATCGATCCGGCGAACCGCCTCGAGATTGCGCATCTGCCATCCACACTGGTGGCCATCGTGGCCGTGCTGCTCCTGATTGCGTGTGCCAACGTTTCGGGACTTCTGCTGGCTCGCGGTACGGTTCGCCGCAAGGAAATCGCCACGCGCCTGGCCTTGGGTGCCACGCGCGCCCGCATCATTCGCCAGCTGATGACCGAAGCCGCAATGCTGGTCCTGCTGGGAACCGGCCTGGGCGCGCTTTTGTTGGTCTGGGCTTCGCGGTGGCTCTCGAACTTTCCATTCGTGTCCACCGAGGGCTTCCGGTCGTTTTACCAGATTGGCTTCGACCGGCGCGTATTCATCGCCACTGCGGCACTGTCCGTCATCAGCGTTTTTCTCTTTGGCCTCTTGCCCGCGCTCCGCGCCAGCCGGACGGCTCCGATGGAGACGTTGAAGGAGGCCGGGGCACTTGCCGGCCGACAACAAACGCGCTCAAGGGCCTTGCTGGTCGCGACCCAGGTCGCGCTGGCGATGCTCCTGTCCACCGGGGCGATCCTGATTGTGCGAAGCCTGAACCGCGTGCTCATAGGGCCGGGCGTCGATCCCGATCATGTTGCCATCATTAGGATGAGTCCTTATCGACTGGGTTATCCGCCGGCAAAATCGGCCGCCATCCAAGCCGAGGCAGTCACGCGCATCGCCAACCTGCCCGGCGTAGTGGCGGTGAGCTTTGGTCAACTCATGCCCTGGTGGGAGAGTTGGGAGGACACTGTTGCCCTGCCCGGGCGAGAGGGTGGCGTGCGCGAAACGCAGCTTCGCGTTCATTACAACAGCGTCGCTCCGAACTACCTTCGCACCCTTGGCATACCCTTATTGCGAGGGCGCGAATTCACCAGCTCGGACCGCAAGGGATCGCCGAACGTTGTGGTTGTTAATGAAAGCCTGGCGGCGCGGCTCTGGCCAACGGGCGACGCGGTGGGACAAACCCTGCTGATTGGCGGCACACCCTGTGCCGTGGTCGGCGTGGCGCGCGACGCGCAATACAATCCTGCCACCGATGGCGCTCACCTGTTCTTCTACCGCCCGTACTGGCAGACGCAGAACAATGGCGACTGGCGCTTTGTCGTCCGCACTGCGTCAAACGCCGGCGCCATGCTGGCCGAGATCAAACAAACGCTCCGCAACATCGATTCGAATGTCCCCATCGGCGAAGATTCCTCCATGAGGCAGGTCTTGCTCAACGACTTTGGCCCGCTGCGGCTCACGCGAGTCATTCTGGTATTTGCCGGCTTCGCCGCAGTCCTCTTAAGTGCAGTCGGGCTTTACGGCGTACTCGCCTTCCTGGTCGCCACGCGTACACGCGAGATCGGTATTCGCCTGGCCTTGGGCGCACAACGCGAGCAGATACTCAGGTCGTTTCTTGTGCAAGGGCTGAAGCTGGCCCTGATCGGCGACGTCGCCGGAGCGGTGATTGCCGTCTTTGCCTTGCGCATTCTCTCCGCTCTTTTGTATGGAGTCACCGCCACCGATCCACTCACCTTGGCGGCCGTTTGGGTCCTGCTGCTGCTGATAGGAACTTTGGCCAGCTACGTCCCGGCTTGGCGCGCGACCAAGGTCGACCCCATCTCGTCACTGCGCTACGAATAAACCTGACTGTTCCCTTTTCCTGCCTGCCCAGTCAGAGTTGCTGCCTCGCTTCTCCGGTGAAACGGTAAGCCGCCGCGTGATACCATCCCGCGGTAAAGCGCCGGCTTCGCGAGCTGAACTTGCATTGAGATGGAGGAAGAGCTATGGAAACCAAAATTAACGAAATTGTGCGGTCAGGCTCGACCATGGCTGTCGCGCTGGGCATTCGGGTGGTGGAAGCGATCGCCCTTTGGATTGTCGGACGCTGGCTGATCGGTCTCTCGCTGCGCATGATAGGCCGCGCGATGACAAGGCAGAAGATCGACCACACCGTCATCCGCTACCTGCAGAACGCCGTCGCCGCCCTGCTGAACATCGTCCTGGTGATTGCCATTCTCGGTTTCTTCGGCGTTGAGACCACGAGCCTGGCCGCGCTCATCGCCGCTGCCGGCATCGCCATCGGGATGGCCTGGAGCGGCCTGCTCTCCAACTTCGCCGCCGGTGTCTTTCTGGTGATTCTCCAACCGCTGAAAGTTGGCGACTTTGTGACCGCCGGCGGGATCACCGGGACGGTCCATGAGATCGGGCTTTTCGCCAGCTCCATCGACACGCCGGACAATGTGCGCACCATCATCGGCAACGCCAAAATCTTTGGCGACGTGATCCAGAACTATTCGACCAACGCTTATCGCCGGGTCGAGCTAACAGCGCAGCTGGCCCACGACGTGAACGTGCACGCGGCGGTCGCACTGCTGAAGAAGTCGCTTGCCGCGATTCCCAACGTAATGACCAGTCCCGCTCCGGACGTGGAGATCCTCACCTTCAACCTGGCGGGACCGGTGCTGGCGGTGCGTCCTTACTGCAACAATAAAGACTATTGGCAGGTGTACTTCGACACCAACCGGCTGATCCGCGACACCTTCTCCGCCGCGGGATTCCCGGTGCCGGAACAGCACTACCAGGTACGTGGGGCCGCTGCGGGCGCGGGACTGGCGCACTCGGCCTAAGAGGCGGCTAAGGTTTCCCGGGCGGTTGCCGATAACCTAGACGAGAGAGAGAATCGCCCTCCTGTGATTCCATGTGCCACTTTCCCGGCCAGCTTCGTGCCGCTGGCTGGGAGCTTTTTATTTTGCGGGCTTCCGGCGATAGCATATCTTCATGCCGTTTCGTCCGGTTGCGGCCAGCCAGCTCGAAAGCCTGCTCGCGCAGCTGCGCGCGTCGATCGCCGCCCCTGAGCTGGGTTTGTTCGGACCGGGCTCGCTTAACTGGCAGGTCAATCGCGAGTCAGCGCTCTTCCTCGCCGGAGGGCGCGCCGCGCTGCTGCAATTGGCGCATCCCTGGGTTGCGGCCGCCATCGCGCAACACTCGCGCACCCTCGATGCTCCCGTTCGCCGCTTCCACAACACCTTCCGCCTGATGTTCCTGATGTCGTTCGGCTCCGTTGACGAAGCTTTCAACGCCGCCCGCCGCCTGCATCGGATGCACGAGAGCATTCAAGGCACGTTGCCGGAAGCGGTGGGCCGCTTCTCTGCAGGATCGTCCTACCAGGCCAATGAGAGCGGGGCGCTGATCTGGGTGTTCGCAACCCTCATCGACAGTTCGCTGCTCGCCTACGGTTTGGCGTTACCGATGCTGAGCGCAAATGAGCGGGAGCGGTATTACGCCGAAAGCCTCCGGTCCGCAGCGCTGTTCGGGATCTCTCCGGCGGAGTTGCCGCCGGACTTGGCCGCCTTTGACAGCTACATGCAGTCGGCACTCGCCTCCGACATGTTGGGCGTGAGCTCCAAGACGCGAAGCCTCGCCCATCAGCTGGCCTCCGGCGCCGGAGCTTCCTTGCCGCCTCCATTCTGGTATCGTGCGTTGACCACGAGCTTGCTGCCCTCGCGTTTTCGCCAGGAGTTTGACTTCCAGTATGGCGAGCGCGAATGCGCTGCCGTCGAACGCGCCCTGCGCTGGATTCGCCGTATCTATCCGCGCCTGCCAAGCGCAATTCGCTTCGTTGGCCCATACCACGAGGTCCAGCAACGAATCCGAGGCCGCTCGCGCCCCAGCCTCACGGCACGGCTCAGCAATCGACTATGGCTCGGACGGCCTTCGCTGTTTCATCCCTCGGCAGCAACGACGGAGAGGGAACCCGCGGTATCCTCGCGCAAAGTTACAGAATCGTAAAAACAGCTTTCTCGCGGCCGGCGGAGACCTGCTCACCATGCAGTTGGGACCGAGTGAGGTCCTTCTCAATGTGAATGTCGACTTCAAGCCGCACCCCACCATCGAGGACCTGGAGCGGACTATCGATCGACTGGAATCGGCAATCCGTGAGCACTATCCGGAAGTAAGCCGCTTGTTCATCGAAGCCGAGTCCTTGCAGAAACCCGCCGACAAGGCGCGAAAAGCCTCGTAACCTGGGCACACCCCCGCCCCGGTTCGGGTGTAGGATGAATCCACTTGCGTGGGGAGACCGTTAGCCTGTGAACATCCTCCTGTTGTCCATGCCAGATTCGTTCGAACACATGCCTACTGTCGCAGTGCGCATGCCCAACGGCGCGCTCTGTTCGCTGGCCGGCAACATCGATCCGCACCATCACATCGCGGTGGCCGACCTGGTGCTCGTGCAGCAGCGCGTCCGCCAGACTGTCGAGCAACTGGTGCATAAGCACCGTCCCGACGTCGTGGGCCTCTCCATCATGACCTTCCAGCGCAAGACTGCGCTGAACATCATCGAATTGCTGCGGCAGTTGCGGCCGGAGGTGCGCGTTGTGGTCGGCGGCTACGATCCCAGCCTCGCCCCGCAGGCCTACATGTATCAAGACAGCCACGTGGACTTCATCGTGCGCGGCGAAGGCGAGGTCACCTTTTGTGAATTGCTGCAGGCGCTGGAGTGCGGCGGCAGCATGTCCCACATTGTAGGACTATCCTATCGTGAGCCCGGCGGCTGCTGGCGCGAGAATCCCGCGCGGCCGGTGCACAGTCTGGAGAGTGGGGAGATCCGGCCTCCCCGGCGCGATGTCCGCGTGCTCGAGGGCTACACCATGTTGGGGCGCAAAGTCGATGTCGTCGAAACTTCGCGCGGCTGCACCTTCGACTGCGGCTTCTGCTCCATCATCGAGATGCGCGGCCGCAACTTTCATACCTACAGCTTCGAGCGCGTGCTCGACGATATTCGCGACGCCCGCGAACGCGGCGCCCGCTGCGTCTTCCTTGTCGACGACAACATCACGCTCAACATAAAGCGCTTCGAAGCGTTGTGCCAGGCCATCATTGACGGCGGCCTGAACGACATCGATTACATCGTGCAGGCCATGACCTCGCCGATCGCGATGCACGGCGAAACGCTGGCGCCGTTAATGCGCAAGGCCGGATTTCGCTATGTGTTTCTTGGCATCGAGAATGTCCTGGAAGACGATCTCGATTTCCTGAAAGCGTCGGCGAAGAATGAGTTTCGCGAAGACGGGCGCAAGGCCGGCAACGCCACCCTGCGCGCCATCGGGCACCTGCACAGAAACAAGATGCTGGTGGTCGGCGGTCTGATCATAGGCAATCCCGACGATACCCGCGAATCCATTCAGGCTAATCTCGACTTCGCCCGCAAGTATGTCGACTGGCCCTATATCCAGCATCCCACGCCTTACCCGGGCACGCCGATGACCAATGACTTTCGCGCACGCAACCTGATCCAGATTGAGAGCACGGAGCAATACGATGGCACGACCGCCATCGTCGCCACCCGGCACCTGGCGCCGCAGGAAATCGAATACGCTCGCTGGCGCGCCGAGCGCTGGATGAAGGTGCGCCACATTCCCGCGCTCTTCTCCCACGACCCTCTCTTCGTTTTGCGTACCTTTCCGAAGATGCTGGTTTATAACTTCCGCGGCAGCAGTCTGAAGACTATGTTCGGAATCGAGAGCGACTGGGCAGCATTCCAGCGCTATCGCGCCTTGCGCTTCCGCGAGCGTGTCTACCTGTAATCTAGCCGTCTAAGTAAACTAAAGACGGCATCCGCCGGACACCACAATGCTGCCACTTGCCGCTACTGCCACTGCAGTCAGGAAAGCCGGGCTCGCCCACTGGGCGGCGCGTGTGCTGGAAGAATGCGACAAAGCCAACGACAGCTTTGCTGCAGATCCAGTCCACGACCTCCGGGTTGCCATTCGCCGCTGCCGCTCCATGGCCGACGGCTTTCGCTCCGTCGATCCCGATCCGGCCTGGAAACAGATGAAGCGACTAGCCAAGCCGCTGTTCGCGAGCCTGGGCGATCTGCGCGACACGCAAGTGATGCTGGAATGGGTGAGCAAACTTTCCGAACAGGACGACGGCCTGGGGCAGGAGTTGACGGCAGCGCTTGGTCAAAAAGAGATCCAGCTAAAGGCTGCGGCGAAGGACGCTGTGGCCGCTTTCGATCGCAAGCACTGGGTTTCCCTGAACGACCACCTGGCGCCGCGCACCAATGCCGTTCCCCTCGAAGGCCCGGTCTTTCAGCACCTCGCACTGGAGCGCTGGATGGAGGCGCGCCAACTGCATCGCCGTGCTCTGCGCAACCGCAGCAGCGCCGCCTGGCATCAGCTGCGCATAGGCATTAAACGCTTCCGCTACACGGTCGAGAACTTCCTCCCACAACGCCACGAGAGCTGGTCGCGCGACCTGCGCGATCTGCAGGATGCCCTGGGTGATGTTCATGACCTCGACGTTCTGCGCACGCTCATCAACAGCCACCCCGCCGACGATCGCGGATACAAAGCGGGCTGGTTACGCCGCATCGCCCAAGAGCGTCATCGCCGGCTGGAGATGTATCGCAGCAAGATGGTGGGCCGGGGATCGCTGTGGGAGGTGTGGCGCGCCGGGCTGCCAGGCGGCGTCGAGCTCGAGCACGCCGGGTTGCAGAAGCTGCGCACCTGGGCTTCGTTCCTCGATCCCGATCTGCGGCACTCCGATTTGGTGGCGGCACTTGCGCTCGCGCTTTATGACGGTCTCGTACATTGTGGGATATTCGCTCCGGCGCCGCGGGAACGGCAACTGCTCGAGGCGGCGGCCATTCTCCACGAGATTGGCCGCAGCAAAGGGTCCGGCGGCCACCAGAAGCGCGGCGAACGCATGGTTGCGAAACTGGCGCCGCCGCTCGGCTGGAGCGAGGAAGACATGCGCTGCCTTGCCGCTTTGGTGCGCTTCCATCGCGGACCGCTGCCCAAACCGGGTAACTCCGCCTTTGTAGGAGTCGAGCGCAAGAGGCGCGCTGAGCTTCTGAGACTGATGGGAGTGTTGCGGCTGG
>Ga0070741_10018426_pt1 | contig 11307 bp, 7 predicted proteins | sample Coa_R1_4_FD_66440 | JGI IMG/M metagenome (GOLD analysis project Ga0070741, IMG submission 66440) | Surface soil microbial communities from Centralia Pennsylvania, which are recovering from an underground coalmine fire - Coalmine... | ecosystem: Environmental > Terrestrial > Soil > Unclassified ...
CTGCGGGTCGCGGCGGCCTCGCATCAGTGCGCCTCCTAGCCAGGCTGGGATCATCATACTTGGCCCGGGCAGCCCGCCGGTAGGGGGGCGGACTGCGACTTTTTCAGCACCCTGCTAGGCGCCGGCAAGCGCGGCGACCTTAAGGACAGTGTTCCAGTTGCGGGCCGTACCGCGCGTGCGGAGCCTGGACTCGATGACGGCGCCCGTGAGGCGGGACGGACCGATGCCCGCGGGGTAGGTGATGTAGAGTTGGCGGCCGTCGGCGCGGAGAACCTCAGGGCCAGTGATCGTCGCCTGTAGCGCCGCGACGGCCCCGGCGGCAGGCGTCTGCTTCAGGCACATGACGACGAGGTGGCCGGGGTCGCGCGCGGCCTCGTGGGAGAACGGGTTGCGCGCCACGATCGCGGCCCACTCGGCGGCGGTGCGCACGAAGAAGTCAATGCGCCGACCGAGCTGGCACGCGGCTTCCGCCTCCAGCCGGCCCTCCAGCGCCGCGGGCGAGTCGTGGTCGCCGCGAAAGACGACGTTGCCGCTCTGCAAGAGCGTACGCACGTCGCCGAAGCCTAGCCCCGCGACGAGCGCGCGCAGGTCGGCCATCGCCACCTTGGCGTGGCCGCCGAGGTTGATACCGCGCAGCAAGCCGACGTACGTGACCTCGCTCATGGCGCGGCGACGTGCTGGACGCGCGTGGGGAGGGAGTTCAGCTCCTCGGCGCCGGTGGTGGTGACGACTACCCCGCCGCCAATGTTCACGCGGCGCAGGCCGAGGCAGGCGTTCGGCTCCAGCTCCAGGCCCATGCCGGGCTGCAGCACCAGGTCACCGCGGCGGATGCCGGGCGGGGCCTGGCCCTCCAGCGCGCCCTCGCGCGTGCCCGCGAGCTGCTCGCGGTTCGCGGCGGTAAAGCCCGTCGCGCCGAAGGTGAGCGTGTGCAGCAGCGGCGTCTTCGCCCAGCAGCCAGCAGCGCGGATCGGCGCCTCCATCGCGCGCACCACCTCGGCGAAGGCCGCGCCGGGGCGCACGGCGGCTAGCCCGGCCTCGTAGGCGCGGCGCGCCACGTCGGCGCAGAACTGGTTCTCGGCGTCGAGCGGGCCGACCGCCACCGACATCTGCACCTGCGCTTCCTGGCCGCCGTAGCAAGTGTGGATCTCCGCCTGCACCAGGTCGCCGGCCCGCACGTGGCGCGGCGGCTCGGCGCGCACGATCCAGCGCGGCGGGCCCCAGCCGATGTTCGCGGCGCCCGAGTGCAGGCTGAGCATCGGGTAGCGCACATCGCAGCCATGGCGATAGATCTCGCGCATGATCTCGGCGTAGATCGTCGCCTCGCTCACGCCGGGGCGGCTGACCTCCAGCATCACCTGGCAAGCCCGCTCGCTCACGCCCGCGGCGTAGCGCAGCAGCGCCAGCTCCTCGTCGCTCTTGACGAGGATCAGGTCGGTGTAGTCGCGCGTGAAGTCGGCGAGCGTCGCGTCGGGCAGGCTCTCGACGAGGTGCTGGTAGAAGCCGAGCGGCAGCAGGCCCTCCGACTCGCCCGGCGCCGTCGGCCCGAAGCCCACCAGCCCAATGCGGCCCGCGGCCAGGCCCCGCTCGCGCAGCACCCGCGCCGCCGCCGCGCCGCCGAAGCCCACGCGGTAGTCGCTCACCCAGGGCGCGACGCCGCGCTCCTCGCTCACGAAGGCGCGCGAGATGCGCGGCGTGGCGAAGCTCAGCACGGTCGGCTCGCCCGCGCGCGGGAAGACCACGATGCTGTCCAGGAAGTCGTCAATCAGGTAGCTCTCCAGGCGCTCGCGGCCCTGGAAGCTGCCCACCAGCACGGCGTCCAGCCCGCGCTCGGCCATGCGCGCGCGTAGCGCCGCCCAGCGGCGGTCGCGCTCGCGCAGCGAGAGGGTGGGGCCGGCCTCGGGCTCGGCGGGCAGCGGGCACGGGACCGGCTGGAGATCGGTGGGGCTCGTCATAGCTGCGCGACCTCCACGGCCGGGCGCACGTCCACGAGCTGCGGCGTGCCGGGCCGCGCGCGCCAGTTCGTGCCGCCCGACTCGGCGGCCGTGCGCCCCGGCAGGCTCCAGGCAGTCGGCGCCAGCCCCGGCGGCCGCGTCCACGGCTTTAACGGCCGCCCCTCGGCGAGCGCCCGCAGCTCGCGCGCCCAGATCTTGCGCAGGAAGATCACGCCCAGGTCGCCACGGCCCAGCCGCTCGGCCGCGCGGTCGGCGATGCGCCCCTGGCCCACCTGGGCGACGTCGTCCTGCACGCGCACCAGGTCCACGCGGCTCAGGTCCACGTCGCGCAGCCGCAGCGTGCCGGCGAGGATCTGCTCACACACCTCCTGGTGCGCCAGCGTGATGCGTGCCCGCCGCTCCTGACGCCGCGCGCAGATGCGCCGCGCCGTCTCGCCGGTGATCGGCAGACGGTGGATGCTGAACTGCACGTGTGACTCGTCGTCCACCGGCACCCACCAGAACAGCGATTCCTGCCAGCCGATCCCGGGGTCGGTGGGCAGCGCGTTCATGTGGAAGATGTTCGGCATGCCGAACTGGTTGATGCGAATCTCGCCGTTCGCCCGCGTCGCCGTGTAGACGACGCCCCAGGGGCCCTCCTCGGCGTGCAGTGTCTCGCCCGCGCCGATGCCGGCGAACGAGGCCACGTTGTCGCTGTGCACAAAGCCAACATGGCTCATGTCGAGCGAGTTTTCCAGGTTCTGGAAGTAGTTGCAGCGCCGCACGTAGGAATCGATCTCCATCACGCCGTCGAAGTCCTCGAACTCGACGTAGCGCGGGAAGTCCGGCGGCTCGTCCTCCCCCAGATACGCCCAGAGGAGGCCGAGATATTCGCGCGTCGGGTAGCTGGCGATCTTCACCTTCGGGGGAAAGCTCGGGTCCTCGGCGGGCATCTCGACACACTGACCGGTCTGGTCGTACTTCCAGCCGTGGTAGAAGCAGCGGATGCAGTCCCCCTCCACCCAGCCGGTGCTGAGCTGCGTCCCCCGGTGCGCGCAGCGAAACGCCACCAGGTGCGGCGCGCCGCCCTCGCCGCGATAGAGCGTGAAGTCCTCGCTCATGATGCGGACCGGCTTCGCGTGGCCGGGCGGCAGATCGAACGCGTGGTAGACCGGCTGCCAGAAGCGGCGGAGATACCGTCCGGCGAGCGTGCCCGGCCCGGTGCAGGCCAGCTCGTCCAGGGTGGCGGCGCGCGGTCGGGCGGTGGTGATGGCCATCGTTGCCTCAGCTCTCGCCATTCGCGCCGGCCGCGACCGCCGCCGTGGCGCCGGGCTCGTAGCGCTTGCCCTGCCGCTGCAGCAGGAACGCCGCTCGAATCTGCTGGCGCATGCGGTAGATGTCGGCGTCGGGCCGCAGCAGGTGCTCGTGGGCGCGGGCGTACGCCAGGCTGCCCTGCGACTCGCACATCACGGCGTCCTGGGCGGAGACGCCGAGCGTGCGGGGCTTCACGACGTCCTCGTAGAGCTGCGCCCAGCGGGCGCGGATCTCGGGGGTGGGCGCGCGCTGGGCGATAAGCCGGGTGGCCTGGGTATGGTCGGCGTCCACGGGGATGAGGTACAGGCGGTTACGGTAGGGGTCAGCGCCCGGCACGGCCACGAACTCGTTGGTCACCATGCAGGGAAGCTGGAAGTAGGGGATGCCGGTCTCCTTCACGTGGCCGGTGTGGATCGGATTGCCGTGGATATCCACGGAGAAGCCGCGCACGCCCTCCGGCGTGTCCACCAGCTTGATGCGCCGGTCCTCCAGCGGCACCGGCGCCGGCTTGGCCGGGCCGCCCGTCCAGGTCTCGTTGGCGACGGCCTGGATCTCCGCGTGCAGCACAGTGGCGTGGTAGCGGTCGGTGCCGTCGAGGCCGAGCAGCCAGTTCGTGTTCCAGCGCTCGGTCATCGTATAGCACACGTACTCGTCGTCAATGGCCTCCTCGGGCACGACCTGGCGCAGCGGCGGCGGTGGGAAGGCGGCCACGTCGCCGAGGTACGCCCAGATGAGGCCGGCTAGCTCCTCGGCCGGGTAGGGCTGGGCGCAGATGCCGTCGGGCGCGGGGCTGCCGTCCGGCTCCCACGGCACGAGCACGCACTGGCCCTGGCCGTCGAAGCGCAGGCCGTGGTAGGCGCACTGAAGCGCGTCGCCCATCACGCGGCCCAGCGACAGCTTCGCCGTACGGTGCGGGCAGCGGTCGCGCAGCACGTGCGGCTGGCCGCTCCGGTCGCGCCAGGCTACCAGGTCCTCACCCAGGCGCCGCACGCCCAGCGGCCGGCCGCGCGGCAGCTCCTCCGACAGGAGAATCGGGTACCAGTAGTTCCGCAGGCCCAGCTCCAGGCCCGCGGGCACGCCCGGCGCGACCTCCGGGATCGTCTCGCTCTGCATCGCACCCCTCCCCTGGCGCCGCTCATCGGCCCCTATGATAGTGGGATGCGGGCCTGTGATGCATGGGGTAGGAGCCCCGCCAGCGGTCTCCACCCCGGGGGGCCAGGGGGTTAGGCCCGGCCTCTTCCCCCTTCCTTCCCAGGGAAGGGGGGCCGGGGGGGTAGGTCCGGCTACTGTGACCGCACGCACGCCCCGCCCGCGCCGAACTGCAGGCAGATGCCGCTGCTGCTCGTGGCCGCGGGCGCCGAGCTGTAGGGGTTCGTGGCGCCCGCCACCGCGGTCGTCGCGGTCTGGTAGATGGACGACTGGCCCGCGGTGTTCGCCGTCTGGTACAGCGAGGACTGGCCCGTGGCGCCGGCCGCAGTTTGATACAGGGAGGACTGGCCCGTTGTGCTCGTCGTCGGCTGGTAGAGCGAGGACTGCCCAGTGCTCGTCAGCGGCACACTCGCCTGTTGCTGCACCAGGTTGGTGACAGCGGCGGCGCCGCTCGCCGGATTGGTCAGGCCGACGCTGCCGGGCAGCAGCCCCGTGCCCGCCGCGCTGGCCGGCTGCAAGCACTGGCCGCTGCCGCCCCACTGCGCGCAGCCCGAGTTGGCGAGCCCCGCCGTCTGCAGCGGATTAGTTGCGCCGAGCCCCGGTTGGCCCGCCAGCCCAGCCTGCGGCGCCAGCCCGTTCGGCGCTTGCCCGGGGGCGGCGCCCGCCGTCGCCGGCGGCTGCCCGTAGTAGGCGCACTGCTGGCCGACGAACCGCAAGCAAGTGCTGCCGAGCGGCCCCGCCGAGCCCGCCGGGGTCGCGCACTGGCCATTGGCGCCCGTCAGCATGCACTGCGGCCCGGTACCGCCGACCGGCGAGAACACGGGCTGGTTGGCGGCCGCTTGCTGCGCGGCCGCCGTCTGAGCCTGGAGCTGCTGGATGCCGTTCGGCGCCCCGGGCGCCAGGCTGCTGCCCGTGGCCGGGTTGCAGGCGTTGGGCGCGTTGGCCTGGTTGGTGGGGATGCAGGGCGTGGAGTTGCCGAACCCCGGAATGTTGTAGCCGGTAAGCTGCCGCAGCATGTCCGGCGGCATGTTCTGGAGCTGCTGGTTCATGTTCTGCGTGTTGGCCGGGCAGTTCGGCCCCGGACACGAGTTGCCCTGCCCACCGGTCAGGGTCACCGAGCCGGTGCTGTACTGCCCGTTGCCGTTCCGCCCCGGCATGGTGTCGCTGGCCACCGAGATGCGGATGTTGCTGCCGCTACCCGTGGGATCGGCCAGCTCGGCGTCGTTGCGGCCGGGCGAGTAGGTGCTCGTCGCGCCGGGAATGATCGGGTCCAGCGGGATGGGATCGTTGCTGTTGGTGACCGTGGTGCGGATCTGGGTGCCGTCAGGGGTGGACGCGGACCACGGAGTGTCGCCGGTCGCCGTCCGACTGCCGTTGCCCGCGATGATCGCGCCGTTGTTCGACGGGTTCGCGGTGCGCACCGGCGGCTGGTCGCCGCCGAGCAGCGCCACCGCGCGCGGGTCCGGCCGCACCGAGGCCGACGCCGTGAACGAGGTCGAGTAGACCACCCAGCCTTCGTCCTGGCTCGCCGTGTTGCGGTGCGCGTAGATCGTCAGCGTGTAGTCGCCCGCCGGCAGCTCGACGGCGAGCTGGAAGCCGCTGTTGGTAAAGCGGCTGTCGCCGAGCGTGCGCGCCACGTCAGGCCGCGGCTGACCATAAGTGGCCGCGCCGAGGTCCTGCCCGTCGGCGTTCGGGTCGCCCAGGTACACGCGCACGGCGTCCACGCCGGCGCCGTCGCCCGTGGGGTCGGCCGCCCAGCCGCTGACCATCAGGCGCGTGCTCGACGGCGTGTCGCTCGCGGGCGATTCGAGCTGAATCATCGTGGTGGCTTGGTCGTCAGCCTGCGCCCTCGCCGCGGGCAGCAGGCCGGTCAGCGCGAGCGCGAGCGCGGTCACTACCTGCCACGTCAGCCGCCTCGACACGCTCATCTGCACCACCGAACCCCCTTCTCGGACGCCCGGCCCTGGGCCGGCGTCCGTCAGGCGTGACAATCCGCCGATTATACGGCGGTCGGTTAGGGGGGGCAAGGCAATGCGGCAGGTAATTCAGCCCTTTACGACGACGAGGGGCCGCAGGCGGGCCACCTTGCGCGCGAGGCCGGCGCGCTCCGCGGTGGCGACCACATCCGCGACATCTTTGTAAGCCTCCGACGCCTCCTCGGCCAGCCCGCGCGGGTCGGCGGCGCGCACGGTGATGCCCCGCGCCGCCAGCAGCGCCACGATGTCCGTCTTACCAAGCTGGCGCTTCGCCGCGCCGCGCGAGAGCAGCCGCCCGGCGCCGTGGCAGATCGAGCCGAATGTCTCGCGCATCGCCTGCTCGGTGCCCACGGCCACGTAGCTGTAGCGGCCCATGTCACCGGGGATCAGCACCGGCTGCGGGCAGTCGAGCGCGCGGTAGTGCGGCGGCAGGTCGGGATGGCCGGCCGGGAAGGCGCGCGTGGCCCCCTTACGGTGGACGCACAGCTCTTGCGCCACGCCGTCCACGACGTGCGTCTCCAGCTTCGCCAGGTTGTGGCTCACGTCGTACACGAGGTCGAGCCCCAGCCGCTCGGGCGGGGCGCGGAAGACACGGCCGAGCGCCTGGCGGGCGGCGTGCGTGAGGAGCTGGCGGTTCGCCCAGGCGAAGTTCGCCGCGGCGCCCATCGCGCCCAGGTAGCGCTGCCCCTCGGGCGACCGCACCGGCGCGCAGGCAAGCTGGCGGTCCGGCACGTGGATGTCGTAGCGGCGCATGGCCTCCTGCATGAGCCCCAGGTAATCCTGGCACACCTGGTGGCCCAGGCCGCGCGACCCCGTGTGCAGAAAGACGCAGAGCGCCCCCTGGGCCAGCCCCATCGCCGCAGCCAGCCGCGCGTCGTACACGGCCTCGACCACCTGCACCTCGCAGAAGTGGTTGCCGCCACCCATCGAGCCAGCCTGCCCCGCGCCGCGCTGGCGCGCCCGCTGCGAGACGGCGTCGGGATCGGCGCCGGGGAAGGTGCCGCGCGACTCGATGCTGTCCAGGTCACGGCTCCAGCCGTAGCCCGCCTGCACCGCCCAGCCCGCCCCCTCGGCCAGCACGCGGTCGAGATCGCGCGTTGGCGTGGCGCCCCCCTTGCCAACCCCGGCCGGCACCGCCACCGCCAGCGCGTCGGCCAACTGCTCGCGCCGGTTCCCGCGCTCCAGGTCAGCCAGCGTCAGGTCGCTGCGCAGGAGCCGCACGCCGCAGCAGATGTCGAAGCCGATGCCGCCGGGGCTCACCACGCCGTCGCTGACGCGCGTGGCCGCCACGCCGCCCACCGGGAAGCCGTAGCCCCAGTGGATGTCGGGCATCGCCAGGGCGTACCCGACGATGCCCGGCAGCGTGGCGACGTTCGCCACCTGCTCCAGCGCCGCATCCTCGGCGATCTCCGCGAGCAGCGCCTGGTCGGCGTACACGCGGCCGGGCACGCGCATGCCGGGCCGCACGCCCCGCGGGATGTCCCAGCGCGCCGGCCCCGCCGCCACCAGCGGGATCTTGCCGCCCGTCGGGGCGCGCGCCCCGTCCGCGTCGGCCGGCTCGCCCGCCCCGGCCACCGTCCCGCCCATGCCGGCAGCGCTCGCGCCCGCCACGGTCGCCCCGCTCGCGCCGGCGCTGCCCGCGCGGGCGCTCTTCCCGCCACGGCGCCCTGGCGCGGCGTCGGCCGCCGCGGCCACGCGCTCGGCCACGTCGTCGCCTTCCAGCTCGCCGCGCGTGTAGCCGGCGACCGCCGCGCCGAGGGCCGCCCGCTCGCGGGCGCGCTGCTGGCGCTTCACTTCCTTCTTCTCCTCGCGCGCCCGGCGGCGCTCGGCCTTGTTCGACGCCATCGCTGCCTCGTGTGATGCGAAATCCGGCGGCGAGTTCTCGCCGGCGGCTCTAACTGCTCCTCTTAATTATTCCCTATTCCTCTCACCCGCTTCTGTTGACGCGGCATTTACCATCAAAAACCGGCCTATTTACCAACAGCCCCGACCATCTTAGAGATCAACGACCGATTTCGACGGCGATGATTCGAATGGAAGCCACTCCTTCGCACCCGGCGCCATGCTCTCAGCCTCTCGATGCCTGTCCGCGCTCCGCCGATCGCGACGGTCGGCGGCCGGTCGCCGCGCCGGCGCCGGAGCGGCCCCCGCCCGGCGGCCCCGCGTCCGGCCCCAACCCGCGGCGGAATGGGGCCGCCCACGGGCTAGCCAAAGGGGCGGCCGGGGCGCTGCAGACCGAGCCGCTCTACCGCGAGCTGCTCGAGGCCGCGCCCGACGCCGTATTCGTCATCGAGGCCAATGCCCCCCATTACCTGCTCGTCAACGCCGCGGCCGAGCAACTCCTCGGCTACAGTCGGGACGAGCTGCTCCAGATGGGGCCAGCCGACATTCTGGACCCCGACGAGCTGCCCCGGCTGTCCGAGGTGCGACGGCAGTTCGAGGCGGCCGGCGCGTGGCGCGGCGAGTGGCGCCTGCGCCGCAAGGACGGCAGCATTGTGCCGGTCGAGGCGACCAGTACGCGCCACAAGATCGGCGGGCGGGTGCTCCATCAAGGCTTCTTCCGCGACATCACGGAGCGCAAGCGGATCGAGCAGGCGCTGGCGCAGCGGGAGGCCCAGCTCGCGGAGGCGCAGCGCCTCGCGCGGCTCGGGAGCTGGGAGCTGGACCTGGCCACGGGCCAGGTGGGCTGCTCCGACGAGTTCTACTGCATCCTCGGCCTCGACCCGCCGGCCGTCCGGCCCACGCTCGACGCCGTGCTCGCCTCCGTCCACCCGGAGGACCGGCCCTGCGTGCGCTCCCTCTTCGCCGGTATCGTGCGCACGGGCGGACCCATAGAGCGCCACGCCCGCGTCGTGCGGCCCAACGGCGAGGTGCGCTTCATCCACGGCCAGGGCGCCCTGCTGCGCGACGGCGCTGGCCGTCCCGCGCGGCTCGTCGGCATCATCCAGGACGTCACCGAGCGGCAGCAGGCCGCGATGGCGGTAGAGCACGAGCGGCGCGAGAAGGCCGCGCTGCTGGATTCGACGGCGGAGGCGATCATCGGCCTCGATCTCGCGGGCCGCTGCACGTTCGTCAACCGCGCCGGCAGCGCGCTGCTCGGCTACGAGCCGACCGAGCTGATCGGCCGGCTGCTGCACCCGCTGATCCACCACAGCTATCCCGACGGCACGCCGTACCCGGCCGAGGCCTGTCCGATCTACGGAGCGTATCACTCGGGACGAACCGTGTGCCTCGACGGCGAAGTCCTCTGGCGCCGCGACGGGACGAGCTTCCCCGTCGAGTACTCGTCCTCGCCCATCGTGGAAGACGGGCGCATCACGGGGGCGGTGGTCAGCGTGGTCGACGTTACGGCGCGCAAACGTGCCGAGGCCGAGCGCGAAGAGCTGCTGGCGCGCGAGCAGGCGGCCCGCGCCGAGCTGCTCCGAGCGCAGTCGCAGCTCGTGCAGCAAGAGCGCCTGCGGGCGCTCGGCGAGATGGCGAGCGGCATCGCCCACGACTTCAACAACGCGCTCGCCCCCATCATGGGCTACAGCGAGCTGCTGCTTATGCGCTTGGATGATTGGGGCGAGGGCACGACGGAAGCCCGGCAGTTCCTGGAGCTAATCAACCAGGGCGCGCAAGACGCCGCCGACGTCGTCTGCCGGCTGCGCGAGTTCTACCGCCAGCGGGGGCCCGACGAGCACTTTGAGCCGATCGCCCTGGACACGCTGGTGGCGCAAATCGTGGACCTCACCCAGCCGCGCTGGAAGGACCAGGCCCAGGCCAGCGGCCGGCAGATTCGAATGGAGACCTCCCTGGCTCCCGTCCCGCGCATCGCCGGCAACGCGGCCGAGCTGCGCGAGGTGCTGACCAATCTCGTCTTCAACGCGGTCGACGCGCTGCCCGCCGGGGGCACCATCACCATCGCCACGCGCGTCGACGGCGACCAGGTGCTTCTCAGCGTCAGCGACACCGGCATCGGCATGAGCGACGAGGCCCGCCAGCGATGCCTCGAGCCGTTCTTCACCACGAAGGGCGAGCGGGGCACCGGCATGGGGCTGGCCATGGTCTACGGCACCGTGCAGCGGCACGGCGCGACGCTCGCCGTCGATAGCGCCCCGGGGCGCGGCACCACGATCACCATCCGCTTCCCCACCGGGTCGCTCCTGCCTGCCCAGGACGCCGCGGCCCCCGATGCGGCGCCCGCGCGCGCTCTCCGCGTGCTCGTGGTGGACGACGACCCGCGGGTGCGGGAAGTCGCTGGCGCTTACCTGGCGAACGACGGCCACGTCGTCGAGAAGGCCGCGGACGGCGCGCAGGCGCTGGCGCGATTCCAGGAGACCCCCTTCGACCTCGTGCTGACCGACCGCGCGATGCCGGCCATGACGGGCGACGAGCTGGTCCAGGCCATCAAGGCGGTGTCGCCCACCACGCCGACCATCATGATGACCGGCTTTGGCGACGTGATGGCCGCGACGGGCACGTGCCCGCCTGGCGTGGACCGGCTCCTGCGCAAGCCCGCGACCCTGGCGGAGCTGCGGCGGGCCGTGGAGGACGTGGCATGCGCCTGACGCCGCGCCTGCCTGGCCACGCCGGCCGGCGCACGCCGGCCCAGGCGGCGCGGGCGCGGCGAGCGCCGGACCTCCACGGGCTCGGGCCGCGCCTCGTCGCGCTGATCGCCCTGGCCGCGCTGCTGGCCGGCGGCCTCGTCGGCCTAGTCGCCGCGCGGAGCAGCCGGGATGCGCTCCGCGCCGCGATCATGGCCAACAATCTCGCGACCGCCGACCTGGCCGCCGAGTTCGTCGCGCAGTACGTGCAGGCGGCGCAGCGAGCCGTGCGCCTGGAGGCGGAGAACGATGCGCTTATCCGCGCCGTGCTGGACGACGCGCCCGAGCGGGTGCAGCCGCGCCTGGCCCAGGTACTGGCGGAGACGCCCCAGCTCTCCCACCTCGCCGTCG
>Ga0070741_10018428_pt1 | contig 11307 bp, 9 predicted proteins | sample Coa_R1_4_FD_66440 | JGI IMG/M metagenome (GOLD analysis project Ga0070741, IMG submission 66440) | Surface soil microbial communities from Centralia Pennsylvania, which are recovering from an underground coalmine fire - Coalmine... | ecosystem: Environmental > Terrestrial > Soil > Unclassified ...
GAACTTCGGAAAGTCATGGGCACTAGCAAACCTATGATTCTAGTACCGCTTTCGATCTGAAGTCCCTGAACCCGATTTCGCCACGAGTGAGTCAGGGACTTCAGATCGGCGGTACTAGCGAGATCGTGAGCGGGTCAGCTCGCGAGCTTGCGTTCCTTCGCGAACGGGCTCAGGCCAAGCCAGGTCTGCATCGATGACACCAGCTGCTTGTTGCCGGTCAGGACCATGCGCTGGCTCGCGACTGCCGCGCGCACGGTATCGAGCCCCATCCAGATCGCAGTCATGGTGCGCAGGTCGACGGAGACGTAGAGATCGATCTCGAAGCCGGGATCGATCTTGCAGAGATCGACGCCCTCCCTGGGGTCGACCACCAGCCAGTAGCGGCGATACGCCGCCGGCAGGCGCGGAAAGACGAACTCGATCACGCTGCGCCGCTTCGGCATCGGCGAGACGTTGAGATTGCGCCGCATGTCCCACATCAGGAGATCGGCATCGAGATTTTGCAGCGATACCCTGGATTCGATGCGGCGCTGGCCCCAGATGCCGAAGGCTTCCACCAGCGGCTTCAACTCGCTGCCGGCCTCCGTCAGATGATATTCGAATACGCCGTTCTCCGAGGCCGACGCCGCGCGCGCGACGATGCCCGCCTCCTCCAGCTCCTTGAGCCGCCGCGACAGCAGCGCCGGCGACATCCGCGGCACGCCGCGGCGCAGCTCGTTGAAGCGCGTCGAGCCCGCGAACATTTCGCGCAGCAGGACAATCGTCCACCGCGTGCAGAGGATTTCCGCGGCCATTGCCACGGGACAAAACTGCTGATAGCCGGCGACAGCCATGGTGGTCTCCACGAGCCAAAAAGGCTGGAAACAGCTAAGCCTGTCTGGCTGCACCATCTAGTACAGTTTCTGTACTGCAGGCCGAGCGCGACGAAACGCCGCGTTCACTTCTGGCACTTCGGACACCAGAAGGTCGACCGGCCGTTCTGGGTGAAGCGCTTGACCACGCCGCCGCAGCCGCATTTTTGCCCTTCGCGGTCGTAAACCAGAAAATGGTGCTGGAAATAGCCGAGCTCGCCATCGGTCTGGCGATGATCGCGCAGCGACGAGCCGCCGGCCTTGATCGCCTGGTTCAGCACCGTGTGGATGGCATCGACCAGGCGCTTGGCATGATCGGTCGGTCCACCCTTGCGGTCGGCCAAAGTCGAGGCCTGGCGCTTGGGCGACAGATGCGCGCGATAGAGCGCCTCGCAGACATAGATGTTGCCAAGCCCCGCCACCACGCGCTGGTCGAGCAGCGCCGCCTTCAAGGTCGTCGCCTTGCCTGCGCAGGAGGCCGCCAGCATCGCGGCGTCGAATTCATTGCCGAGCGGCTCGGGGCCAAGCCCGCGCAGCAACGGCTCCTCGTCGAGCTCGTTGCGCGCGATGATCTTCATGTAGCCGAAGCGGCGCGGATCGTTGAAGATGACAGCCGCGCCCGATGACATGTGAAACACCACATGATCATGCGCGCCGTTCTTGCCGCGCGGATGATGGAACTGACCGGGCGTCTGCGCGATGTCCTTCTGGATGCGAAACGAGCCGGACATGCCGAGATGCATCAAGAGCACGTCGCCGGAGCCGAGATCGGCCATCAGATATTTGGCGCGGCGGCCAAGCCCGGTGACGGTCTGGCCCTTCAGGCGCGCGACGAAGTCCTTCTGAAAGGGAAAGCGCAAATCCTTGCGGCGGGCTTCGGCGGAAACGATCTTCGACCCCTCCATGACCGGCTGCAGGCCGCGGCGGACGGTCTCGACTTCGGGCAGTTCGGGCATTCAGGCCATCACCTTCAAGTCATTCACCTTATGGAGGTGACGTGATAGCCCCATTGCGCCGGGCGCGCTATGGTCCGGTTAAGACGTAGAGTGAATGCGTGATGGATCGGCCCGACCAGACCACCCATTTTGGCTACCGCGACGTGCCGCTGGAGGACAAGCAGGGGCTTGTGAACTCGGTGTTTCACAGCGTGGCCGCGCGCTACGATTTGATGAACGACCTGATGTCCGGCGGGCTGCACCGGGTCTGGAAGAACATCATGGTCGCCGCGCTCGATCCGCCCAAAAGCGAGCGGCCGTTCGCGCTGCTCGATGTGGCCGGCGGCACCGGCGACATCGCTTTCCGCGCGGCGAAGGCGGGCGGCAGCGGCTTTCGCGCGACGGTTTGCGACATCAATGCGGACATGCTGCGGGTCGGCCGGGAGCGCGCGGCCAGGCAGCATCTCGACGACCGCGTCTCGTTTGTCGAAGGCAATGCGGAAGAGCTGGCGTTTCCCGATCGCGCCTTCGACGGCTACACCATCGCATTCGGAATCCGCAACGTGCCGCGGATCGATCGCGCGCTCGCTGAAGCCTGGCGCGTGCTGAGACCCGGCAGCCGATTCCTCTGCCTGGAATTCTCGACCGTCGAAATGCCCGGGCTCGACCGGCTCTATGACCTGTTCTCGTTCAAGGTCATTCCGCCGCTCGGCCGCGCCGTCACCGGCGACGCCGAGTCGTATCGATATCTGGTCGAGTCCATCCGCAAATTTCCGAAGCCGGCCGCGTTCGCGGACATGATCCGCGCCGCCGGCTTTTCACGCGTCAATTGGCAAAGCCTGTCCGGCGGCATCGTGGCGTTGCATTCGGGTTGGCGTTTGTGATCTCTGCACTCACCCACATCGTCAGGCTGGTGCGCGCGGGCTTCGTGTTCGCGCGCGAAGGCGTGTTCGGCGTCATCGATCCCTCGCTGGTGCCGCCGCCCGGCGAGCTCGCGATCAAGCTTGCGCGACTGATCGAGCGCCGGGGCGCAAAATCGGGACCGCGATTGTCGCGCGCGCTGCAGCGGATGGGGCCGGCCTATCTCAAGCTCGGCCAGTTCCTGGCGACACGGCCCGACGTCGTCGGCGTGGTGCTGGCGCGCGACCTCGAAGCCTTGCAGGACCGCCTGCCGCCGTTCTCGCAAGCCGAGGCCGAGGCCGCGGTGTCGATTTCGCTGGAACGCCCGGTCAATCAGGCTTTCGCGAGCTTCGGGCCGGCGGTCGCTGCCGCCTCGATCGCGCAGGTGCATCGCGGCGAGATCGAACGCGACGGCGTGCGGCGGCAGGTTGCGATCAAGGTGCTGCGGCCGAACGTCGCCTCGCGCTTCCGCCGCGACCTTGCCGATTTCTTCTGGGTCGCGGCCAAGGCCGAACAATATTCGGCCGAGGCGCGGCGCCTGCGGCTGATCGAGGTCATCAACACCATGTCGCGCTCGGTCGCGATGGAGATGGATCTGCGGCTGGAAGCGGCCGCGCTGTCCGAGATGGCGGAGAACACGCGCGACGATCCGGATTTCCGCGTGCCCGCCGTGGACTGGGACCGCACCACCCACAACGTGCTGACGCTGGAATGGATCGACGGCATTCCGCTGTCCGATCACGCGCGCCTCGAAGCCTCGCAGGTCGATCTCAAGGATCTCGGCCGCAAGGTGATCCAGAGTTTTCTGCGCCACGCGCTGCGCGACGGCTTCTTCCATGCCGACATGCATCCCGGCAATCTGTTCCTCGACGATCAGGGCCGCCTCGTCGCGGTCGATTTCGGCATCATGGGCCGGTTGGGTGCGAAGGAGCGGCGCTTCCTCGCCGAGATTTTGCTGGGCTTCATCACCCGCGATTATCGCCGCGTGGCGGAAGTGCATTTCGAGGCCGGCTATGTGCCGGCCCATCACTCCGTGGAGAATTTCGCGCAGGCGATCCGCGCCATCGGCGAGCCGATTCACAACCGCACCGCCGAGGAGATCTCGATGGCGCGGCTGCTCACTCTGCTGCTCGAGGTCACCGGCCTGTTCGACATGCGCACACGGCCCGAATTGATCCTGCTGCAGAAGACCATGGTGGTGGTCGAAGGCGTGGCGCGCAGCTTCGATCCCAAGCTCGACATCTGGTCGACCGCCGATCCCGTCGTGCGCGAATGGATCGAGCGCAATCTCGGGCCCGTCGGCCGGCTGCAAAGTGCGGCCTCGGGCGCGGGCGACCTCGCGCGCCTGCTGTCTCATTTGCCCGCGATCGCAAGCCGCGCCGTGACCGTGCTGGAGCAGCTGGAAGACATCACGCGCGACGGTCACATGCTGTCGCCGGATACGATCGAGGAATTGGGTCGCAAGGAGGCGGAGAAGGCCCGATGGAGCACGATTGCGCTCTGGATCATCGCTTTGGCTTCCATCGGGATTTTGATTGCCGTGACGCGGCTCTGATTGCAGTGCAATCATAATAATGATATCATTGCTGGCTCTCCGGAGAGCCGCCATGGCCAGCCTGACCATCCGAAAACTCGACGAGGCCGTCAAAGCCTATCTGCGGCTGCGCTCGGCCGGAAACGGCCGCTCGGTCGAGGAGGAGGTGCGGGTCATCCTGGGCGAGCTGGTGCAGGGGCGGCCCCGTGAAGCCGCCCCACAAGCGCCCGCGCCGGCTCCTGCCGCAACCAGATCGCGCGTCGGTACGGGCGGTGAAGCCCGTGTCACCCTGATTATCGGCGGCGGCATTGCCGCCTACAAGGCGCTGGACCTGATCCGCCGGCTGAAGGAACGCCACATCCATGTCCGCTGCGTGCTGACCCGCGCAGCGCAGCAGTTCGTGACGCCGCTGGCCGCGAGCGCACTCTCGGGCGAGCGGGCTTACGCCGACCTGTTCGATCCCGAGAGCGAATTCGACGCCGGCCACATCCGCCTGGCGCGCGACTGCGACCTGATCGTGGTGGCGCCGGCGACCGCCGACCTGATGGCCAAGATGGCCAACGGGCACGCCGACGATCTCGCCACCGCGATCCTGCTCGCGGCGCGGCGGCCCATCCTGCTGGCGCCTGCGATGAACCCCGCGATGTGGAGCAATGCCGCGACCCGCCGCAATGCCGCGCAGCTGGCGCGCGACGGCATCGCCATGGTCGGCCCCAACAGCGGCGAGATGGCGGAAGCAGGCGAGGCCGGCATCGGCCGCATGGCGGAGCCGACCGAAATTGCCGACGCCGCCACGCGTCTGCTGCGGCCGGCCGTGCCGCAACCGCTTGCGGGCAAGCGCGTGCTGATCACCGCAGGTCCAACCCATGAGCCGATCGATCCCGTGCGCTATATCGCCAACCGCTCCTCCGGCAAGCAGGGTTTTGCGATCGCCGCCGCGGCGGCTGCCGCGGGCGCCAACGTCGTGCTGGTGTCGGGCCCGGTCGATCTCGACGCGCCCGCCGGCGTCTCCGTCGTGCGGGTGGAATCCGCGCGCGACATGCTGGCCAAGGTTCAGGCCGCGCTGCCGGCCGATATCGCGATCTTCGCCGCGGCCGTCGCCGACTGGCGCGTCGCCAACGCCGGCGAGCAAAAGCTGAAGAAGACCGAAGGCGGCATGCCGCAGCTCGCGCTGGTCGAGAATCCCGACATCCTCGCGACCATCTCCAGGCTGAAGGACAAGCGCCCGCCGCTGGTGATCGGCTTTGCCGCCGAGACCGAGCACCTCATCGACAACGCCAGGGCCAAGCTCAAGCGAAAAGGCTGCGACTGGATCGTCGCCAACGACGTGTCGCCCGCGTCAGGCGTGATGGGCGGCGACCGCAACACCGTGCATCTGCTCACGCGCCATGGCGAAGCCATCGACGTCGACTCTTGGCCCGTCATGACCAAGGAAGAGGTCGCGGCGGAGCTGATTGCGAAGGTGGCGAAGCGGTTTGCGGATGCTTGATTGCTCGAAGGCGCCGTCAGTTGACGCTTCACGTATCTGGCCGCAATATCGGCTGCGCGTCGATGAAGTCCGGGTGTTTTATGACATCTCCGATACCACCATGGAGATTTTAGCAATCGTCGCCAAATCGGAGGCTCAATCATGGCTCGCTCAGTTCGGGGATCCGGAGTGAAGGAAGTTCCGCTCTCGGAAATCAAGGACGACCTGTCTCGTTTTCTTCGAGAAGCAGAGACACAAGAGATTGTCATCACGCGCCACGGTAAGCCGGCAGGCGTGCTGATCGGCTTCGAATCGGAGGAGGACTGGTTCGAATACCGTCTTGAGCACGATCCGCGTTTCTTGCGTCGCGTCGAGCAGGCTCGGAAGAATTTGCGCTCAGGTCGCGGTGTGAGGCTCGAAGATATTGAATCGGAATAGCGATGCAGGCATTGATGGCCGTAAGGCACGCGGGATAGTTCGTTGATCAACCTCGACATCCGCCAATTGCCGCATGGCGAGGGCCTGCCGCTGCCGGCCTATCAGAGCGCGCATGCGGCCGGGCTCGACCTGCTCGCGGCGGTGCCGGAAAGCACCCCGCTGGTGCTCGCGCCCGGCAAGCACGCGATGGTGCCGACGGGACTGGTGATCGCGCTTCCGCAAGGTTTCGAAGCGCAGGTGCGGCCGCGCTCGGGCCTCGCCGCAAAACACGGCGTCACCGTGCTGAACGCGCCCGGCACCATCGATGCCGACTATCGCGGCGAGATCTCGGTGATCCTGATCAATCACGGCGCGGAACCGTTTGCGATCCGCCGCGGCGAACGCATCGCGCAGATGGTGATCGCGCCTGTCGTGCAGGCCCGTCTCAATCCCGTCGATTCGTTGCCTGACACCGGCCGCGGCAGCGGCGGCTTCGGTTCGACCGGACGCTAGAGCCCCGCCGAATAGCTCGCGACCAGCTTCACCAGGTCGGCTTGCCGTTTGGTGGCAGTCTTCTCATAGATGCGATGCAGATGGGTCTTGACGGTCTGGTCCGAGATGCCGAGCACCGGCGCGACTTCGGGCACCCCGCCGATCTCGACGATGGCGAACAGCACCCGGATTTCCGCCGGTGTCAGCTTGAACTCGCCGGCCACCGCCTCGGGCGGCGATGGCAAATTCAGCGCAGCCTTGCGGACGAACACCGCCGCGGTCGCCGAATACGAGATGCCCGCCTTCCGGCGCGCCCCCGAGGTCAGGGGCAGCACGTGGGCGACATGGCGTTCGCCGCTGCGCGCCATCAGAGGGACGGCGATGCCTCCCTTGCCAACGGCCGCGTCGCCCGCCCCGGCCGCCGCGAACACATTGAGCAGATTCCGGCCGCCCTCCTGATCGAACGCCGCGATCCGGCCGTTCGTGGCGCGCAGCACGTCGGCTTCCGCGATCAGGCGATGGCCGCTTGCATTGGCGTGGATGATGCGGCCGGTATGGTCGACGATGAACATCCCTGACGCAAGCTCGTCGAGCGTGTCGGCGAGCGCCGCCGCCTCGACGCGATGCAGATCGATCACCTTGCCGATCAGCATGGCACGCCGCACATGCGGTGTGATCAGTTCGAACCGGTGCCGCATCCGGTCGTCGACTTGCCCCTGCCCCGCATGGCGCATCGCGGTGAACAGCGCGCAGCTTGTTGCGCCTTTTTCCAGGTTCGAGAACAGGCCATCCATCAGGCCTTGCGGACTGAGCCATTCGCGAAAGAAGCGCGTCCGAACGAACTCCTCGCACGAAATCACATCCGGAACGGCGACAGGACGTTCGACGTCGAAGAAAATGACGCCGGGAAAGATCGGATTTATCCGGCCATATTTCTCCAGATAGATCTTGAAATAATGAGGGGCGTCGGACTCCCGGCCCCACCAGAACAATGCATCGGTCGCCCTGCTGATCGAATCCTGCGAATGCAGGCTCGCGGACGCGGCGCCGACATAACCGCAAACGCTTTCAATGGCTTGCGGCCATAGGGCCGGATCGAGCGACGCGTCGTAGACGTCGCCGATGACCCGCGAGAGCTCGTCTGCTTCGCGCATGCCGATGGCTCCGGCCGACCGTACTGCCCCGCAGCATCCTAGCACGCCGGGGCGTGATGCCACAGCAGAACGTCCATCGATCGGGTGACGCGGCGGCCGCGCCGCTCCGGCAGCCTGCGGCAGGTCCGGTGCCCACCAGACAATCTGGCCAGGGTGAACGTGAAATCGGGAGACCATCATGCGTGACGAAGCCAGGATCAATCTGCGCGCGAGCCTGCGCGGCAACCTTATCGAGCGTGGCGACGCCGACTACGACGAAGCCCGCAAGCTCTACAATGGAATGATCGACAAGCGGCCCTTGCTGATTGCCCGCTGCGCCGATGTCGCCGACGTGATCACGGCGGTGAATTTCGCCCGCGACAACGGCCTGCAGCTTGCGATCCGCGGCGGCGGACACAACGGTCCGGGGCTTGCAAGCGTCGACGACGGCCTGGTGATCGATCTGTCCATGATGCAAGGCGTGCGGGTCGATCCGGAGGCCCGTACGGCGCGCGTCGGTGCAGGCTGCACCCAGGGCGATGTCGACCATGCCACGCATGCGTTCGGCCTCGCGGTGCCTGCCGGCATCATCTCGACCACCGGCATTGCCGGGCTGACGCTGAGCGGCGGCCACGGGTATCTGTCGCGCAAATACGGCCTCACCGTCGACAACCTGATCGAGGCCGATGTGGTGCTCGCCGACGGCAGCTTCGTTACCGCCAGCAGCGAGAAGAACGCTGATCTGTTCTGGGCGCTTCGCGGCGGCGGCGGCAACTTCGGCGTCGTCACCTCGTTTGTCTTCCGCCTGCATCCGGTCAGCACCGTCTTCGCCGGACCGATCGCCTGGGATCAAAAGCACGCGCGCACCATCATGCAGCGTTACCGCGACTTCCTGCCGGAGGCGCCCGAGGAACTCGGAATCTTCCTCGGGCTGAAGACCATCCCTTCCGGTGCGCCGTTCCCGGAGGAATTCTGGGGCAAGCGCTTCTGTCTCCTGATGTGCTGCTATGACGGCGCTGAGGAGACAGGCAGAAAGGCGCTGGCGCCGCTGGTCGACGCGCTGCCGGCGCCATGGTTCAACTGGATGGGAATGATGCCCTATCCGGCGGTGCAGTGCATGTTCGACGGGCTCTATCCCAAGGGAATGCAGTGGTACTGGCGGGGCGACTTCGTCAAGACGCTTCCGGATGCCGCGATCGACGCCCATCTCGAGCAGGCGGCGAAAACGCCGAGCGAGCTGTCGCTCATGCATCTCTACCCGATCGACGGCGCCGTGCATCGCGTCCCCAGCGGTGATGCCGCCTGGAATTGCCGCGATGCGACCTGGTCGATGGTGATCGCCGGCATCGATCCGAATCCGCAGAACGCGGGCGCGGTGACGCGCTGGACCAAGGCCTATTGGGAGGCGGTGCATCCCTTCGACCTCGGCGGCGCTTACCCGAATTTCATGATGGACGATGAAGGCGATGCCAGGCTGAAGGCGACCTATGGCGGCAACTATGCGCGGCTGGTCGCCGTCAAGAGCAAGTACGATCCGGCCAACCTCTTCCGGGTCAACCAGAACATCAGGCCGGCCGCCTGACGTGGTGGGTCGCGAACTCCGCCGATGGGCGATACTGCATCCCGGCTTCGCCGCTGGCCTCGCAGCCTGGCCGTTAGCGGAGGCGATCCCTCAGGTTCGCGTGATCGCTCCGCCAATTTGAATTGGGAAGCCGCCCGGTGGCGGCTTCTTTCGTCCGGTCTGCGTTTCGCTTGTTGGTATCGTGGACCGAAGCGTCTTATTTGGCGCATGATCTTGTCGGAAAACCGGTGCCGACTTTGCGCCAACGCGGTTCTGCGGGCCGGGGTTGCGCGCGCAGATCGCTTTTTTGCACAGCGAAGTTTGCGTTCACGGTCTGGACTCTTACCGGTCGACTCCGCTTGGCGATATCTTCGTTTGATTCGCGCTGGCGGAGAGACACGCCGGGCGTGACATCGTGCGGTCTTTTTCGTCCGTTTCTGGGGCAATCATGTCAGGCGTAGTCGCCGCGATGCGTCGGACGCTGCTGTCGTGCACATCGCGCTACGGCCTGATTGGACTCGCCGCAACGCTTGCAACACCGGCCTCGGCCGCCGACCCCTTCCTGGCCCTCCCCTCGCTGCTCGACTTCAACCGCCAGGAAGTCGCCGTGCTGACCACCGCGCTCGCCCTGCTCGGCTTTTCCGTGGTGGCCTCGATCCTGCTGATGCACAACCGCGTGAGAGCGGCCCGAACCGAAACCAAGCTTCGCGCCGATATCGGCGATCTGCAGGCGCAGGCCGACTCCTACCAGACGCTGCTGTTCGCGGAACCGCAGATCGTGATTTCGTGGCCGGCCGGCGGCGACCGCCCGCGCATCTCCGGCGACACCTCGCTGGTGCTGCAGCAGGACTCGCCGCAGCGCATCCTCGCCTTTGGAACCTGGCTGCCGCCGGAACCGGCGCTGCAGATGGACCATGCGGTCGACGCGCTGCGGGAGACCGGCGAGAGCTTCCTGCTCAACCTCACCACGTCAAACGGCCATGCCATCGAGGCGATGGGCCGCGCCATCGGCGGACAGGCGATCGTCCGGATCAGGCCGCTCTCGGGCGTGAGGAAGGAACTCGCCGAGGCCCATCTGCGGCTGAAAGCGGTGATGGAAGAGACCGAGATGCTGCGCGGCTTCGCCGCCGCCTCGCCCTGGCCGCTCTGGGCCAAGGGCGCCAAGGGCAAGCTGATCTATGCCAATGCGGCCTACGCGCAGGCGACCGAAGCCGCAGGCGTCGATGACGCCATGGCGCGCAATCTCGAGCTGCTCGATTCAAGCGACCGCGCCGAGATGGAACGCGCGCTCGCGGCCAACGCAGGTTTCAGTGCACGGCTGCCGATCGTGGCGCGCGGCGAGCGGCGCATCTACGACGTGCGCGCCATCAATGTCGGCGGCGGCAGCGTCGGCATCGCGATCGACGCCAGCGAGGCCAATACGTTGAGCTCGGCGCTGGTGCAGATGGCGGAAGCGCATCGCCGCACCCTCGATCAGCTGTCGTCGGGCGTCGCCGTGTTCGACAGCCAGCGCCGGCTCGCCTTCTACAACGACAGCTATCGCCGGCTCTGGGATCTCGACCAGGCCTTCCTCGACAACAACCCCGACGACTCCAGCGTGCTCGACCGGCTGCGCGCATCGCGCAAGCTGCCGGAGCAGGCCGACTTCCGCGCCTGGAAGGCGAAGCTGCACGAAGCCTATCGCGCCCTTGAGCCGGCGAAAGACACCTGGTACCTGCCAGACGGCCGGGCGCTCAGCGTCGTCACCACGCCCAATCCCGAAGGCGGCGTCACCTATCTGTTCGACGATGTCACCGAAAGCCTCGATCTGGCGCGGCGCTTCGACCGCCTGATCCGGGTGCAGCGGGAGACGCTGGACAGCCTCGCCGAAGGCGTCGCGGTGTTCGGCAGCAACGGCCGGGCGCAATTGTTCAACCCGACCTTCGCCAAGATGTGGAAGCTGTCGCCCGAGGCGCTGAACGAGCAGCCGCATATCGACACGGTGGAAGCCTGGTGCAAGCCGCTGTTCGACGATAT
>Ga0070741_10018429_pt1 | contig 11307 bp, 10 predicted proteins | sample Coa_R1_4_FD_66440 | JGI IMG/M metagenome (GOLD analysis project Ga0070741, IMG submission 66440) | Surface soil microbial communities from Centralia Pennsylvania, which are recovering from an underground coalmine fire - Coalmine... | ecosystem: Environmental > Terrestrial > Soil > Unclassified ...
TGACGATGACGCCGCCGCCGGCGGCGCGCATGTGCGGCACGGCAGCGCGGGCGGCCCGCAGGTACGCGAGCGCCTTGCCCTCGAGCCCCTGCTGGAACGTGTCCTCCTGCCAGGCGAAGAGGCCGCCCATCGCGGTCGGCGCGCCGTTCGAGACGAGCAGGTCGAGGCCGCCGAACCGGCTCGCCGCCGCCTCGACCGCCTCGCGGGGCCCGGTCACGGTCTCGAGGTCGGCGACGACCACGTCGACCTCGGCCCCCGCCGCCGCGGCCTCCGCCGCGGCCTCGTCCAGCTCGCGGCGGCGTCTCGCCGCCAGCATCACGCGCACGCCCTCGCGCGCGAGCGCCGCCGCCGTCGCGCGGCCGATGCCCGAGCTGGCGCCGGTGACGAGCGCCCGCTTGCCGTCGAGCCCGAGCTCCATCAGCGCTTCGGAACCCCTGGTCTTCCCACGGATCCGCCCTCCGCCCGCGGCCCGGCTCCCGCCGGCGTGCGGCTCCGGCGGCGGCAGCCGGGCGACGCGACGTGCGCAGGAGCTCTCACGATGGCACGATTCTCGCGCACCGGGATCGGTGGCGCACGTCGGCGACACCCGCCGATCCGGTTGTGGAACGATCGAGCCGTGGAGGAGCCCCGCACGCAGCAGCTGCTCGTGGACGTCCGGGCGGGCGTCGCGCGGCTGACCTTCGACAACCCGCGGCGGCGAAACGCGCTGACGCGGGCGATGGCCGCCGCAGTCCGCCAGGCGCTCGCCGCGCTCGAGCGCGACGACGAGGTGCGCGTGGTCGTGCTCGCCGGCGCGGGCGACCAGGCGTTCATGTCCGGGGCCGACATCGGCGAGCAGGGCGATCCGGCCACCGCCGCCGCGTTCCGCGAGGAGTCGACCGCGATGATGGCCGCTCTCGACGCGTTCCCGAAGCCGCTGCTCGCTTCGATCCGGGGCTTCTGCCTCGGCGGCGGCCTGACGACCGCGCTCAAGGCCGACCTGCGGCTCGCGGCGGACGACGCAACCTTCGGCGTGCCTGCAGCCCGCCTCGGCGTCGGCTACCCCTACCGCGAGGTCGCGCGGCTGGTGGCGGTCGCGGGCCCCGGCGCCGCGGCCGACGTCCTCTACACCGGCCGCCGCCTCGACGCGCAGGAGGCGCTCCGCGTCGGGCTCGTCCAGCGGGTCTGGCCGGCGGACGAGCTCGACGCGCGGGTGGCGGAGGTGGCCGCGACGATCGCGGCGAACGCGCCGCTCAGCCTGCGCGCGGCGAAAGCGGCGATCCGGGCGGCGCAGCGCGATCCCGCCGAGCGCCGGCTCGACGAGGTGGAGCAGCTGATCGCCGCCTGCTGGGCGTCCGCCGACTACCTCGAGGGCCGAAGGGCGTTCGCCGAGAAGCGGCCGCCGCGGTTCGAGGGCCGCTGACGGCGTGCTGACCGTGCCCGACCTGCTCGCGCTCGGCCTGACGAGGGCGCCGGAGCGGCCGTGCGTCGTCGCCGGCGACCGCGCCCACTCCTTCCGCGAGACGAGCGAGCGCGCGTCGCGGCTCGCCGGCGCGCTCCGCGACCAGGGGCTCCGGCACGGCGACCGCGTCGCCGTGCTCGCGCAGAACGAGCTCGAGTACACGGAGCTCCAGATCGGCGCCTGCCGCGCGGGCGCGATCCTCGCGCCGCTGAACTGGCGGCTGACCGTGCCGGAGCTCCGGTTCATGGTCGAGAGCTCGGCGCCCTCGCTCCTGATCCACGGCCCCGGCTACGAGGAGACGGCGGCTGCGCTCGGGCTGCCGACGTGGCACCTCGGCGAGAGCGGCCACGGCGATCCCTACGAGGAGCGGCTCGCGGCCGCCGACCCGTCGGGTGAGGTCCCGATGCTCCGCGCGGAGGACGCGGCGCAGATCATCTACACCAGCGGAACGACCGGCCGCCCGAAGGGCGCCGTCCTCTCCAACCACGCGCTCTGGTCTCGCTGGAACACGCTCGCGCTCGAGTTCCGCGCCTGCGCCGAGCACGTCTACGTCGGCGGGCTGCCGATGTTCCACATGGCCGCGCACCCCGCCTGGGCGTTCACGTACGTCGGCGCGACGACGGTGATGATCCGCGCGTTCGAGCCGCAGGAGGTGCTGCACGCGGTCGAGCGCTTCCGCGGCACGCACCTGATGCTCGTCCCGACGATGATCGCGATGCTGCTCGAGCACCCGGCGATCGACGAGGCCGACCTCTCGTCGCTCGAGATGGTGCTGTACGGCGGCTCGACGATCGCGCCCGCCCTGCTCCGGCGCGCGGTCGAGCGCCTGGGCTGCGGGTTCGGGCAGACCTACGGGATGACGGAGACCTCGGCCGCGACATACCTGACGCCCGCCGACCAGGACCCCGAGCGGAAGTCGCAGCTCCTGTCGTCGGGCGGCCGCCCGGCCGTCTCGCAGCAGGTGCGCGTCGTCGACGAGCACGACCGCGACGTCGCGCCGGGAGCGCTCGGCGAGGTGGTCGTGCGCGGGCCGCAGCTCTTCGACGGCTACTGGGGCGACCCGGAGGCGACGGCGCAGGCGCTGCGCGGCGGGTGGATGCACACGGGCGACGTCGGCTACCTCTCGGAGGACGGGTACCTGTACATCGTCGACCGCCTGAAGGACGCGATCGTCACCGGCGGCGAGAACGTCTACTCGCGCGAGGTCGAGGACGCGCTGCTCGAGCACCCGGACCTGCTCGAGGCGGCGGTGATCGCCGTGCCGCACGAGCGCTGGGGGGAGGCGGTGCACGCGCTCGTCGTCGCGCGGCCGCCCGCCAGGCCGACGGCGGAGGAGGTGATCGCCCACTGCCGCGAGCGGCTGGCGGGCTACAAGGTGCCGAAGTCGGTCGAGCTCGTCCCGGCGCTGCCGAGGAACGCGCTCGGCAAGCTCGACAAGAAGGAGCTCCGCGCGCGCTACTGGTCGGGGCGCGAGCGAAGCGTCGCCTGATCCGCCGTCCCGGCCGCGGCTGCCTCGGCCAGCCGCGCCCGCAGCTCCGTCTTCAGCACCTTGCCGGTCACGTTGCGTGGCAGGTCGTCGAGCCACACCCAGCGCCGGGGCAGCTTGTAGCCGGCGATCCGCTCCCGGAGCCACGCCTGCAGCTCCTCCTGCGCCGCCTCGTCGCCGACGCAGACGGCGGTCACGACCTGGCCCCACTTCGGGTCGGGGAGGCCGACGACCGCGACGTCACGGAGCGCCGGGTGCTCGACGAGCACGGCCTCGACCTCGCGCGGGTAGACGTTCTCGCCGCCGCTGACGATCATGTCGTTGCGGCGGTCGGCGACGTGGAGGTAGCCGCGGGAGTCGCGGTAGCCGAGGTCGCCGGTGTGCATCCAGCCGCCGCGCAGCGTCTCCGCGGTCGCGTCGGGGAGGCCCCAGTAGCCGACCATCACGGCCGGGCCCCGACAGCAGATCTCGCCGATCTCGCCGTCGGCGACGGGCCGGTCGTGCTCGTCGAGGAGCCGCACCTCGAAGCTCGCCGCCTCGCGGCCGCCGGACGCGAGCAGCTCGTCGTCGTCGGGGTCGTGGTCGGCCGGCCGCAGGATCGTCTGCGCCCCGGTCTCCGTCATCCCGTACTGCTGATGGAAGCCGCAGCCGAAGCGCTCGAGCGCCCGGCGCAGGAGCGACGGCTCGATCGTCGAGCCGCCGTAGATGATCAGCCGCAGCGAGGACGCGTCGAACGTCTCGATCGCCGGCTCCTCGAGCAGCATCTGGATCATCGTCGGCACGAGCACGGTCGAGGTCGCGCGCTCGCGCTCCAGCGCCTCGAGGCACGCGCGCGGCGTGAACGCCGGCAGCTGGACGACGGCGCCGCCGCGGAAGACGTACGCGTAGGCGAGGAAGGCCGCGATGTGGAACATCGGCAGCGCCTCCACGAACACGTCGTCGTCGCGCGCGGCCAGCTCGAGCGCGTTGACGAAGATCCTGGCGGTCCAGCCCGCCCGGTCGATCATCGCGCCCTTCGGCCGCCCCGTCGTGCCGCTCGTGTAGAGGATCGTCGTCAGCAGCTCGAGGTCGAGCGGATCGGCCTCCGGGTCCGGCTCGGCCGAGCGGAGCAGCTCGTCGTATGGCTCGACCCGCTCCGGCTCCCCGAGGCCGGCGACGAGGGGGACGCCGGCTCCGCGCGCGACCCCCTCCGCGCGCTCCTCCTCCGTGCGGCCCGCGACCAGGAGCCGCGGCGACGCGTCGCGGAGGATGTACTCGAGCTCGGGCCCCGCCAGCCGCCAGTTGAGCGGCACGAGGGCGAAGCCGGACCGCGTGCAGGCGCCCTGCACCTCCAGGTACTCGAGCTCGTTCGCCGCGAGGATCGCCACGCGGTCGCCCTGGCGGAGGCCGCGCACGCGGAGCGCCGCGCCGAGGCGGCCGATCCGCTCGTCGACCTCGCCGAAGGAGAGGCGCCGCTCGCCGGCGACGACGGCGGTGCGCCTCGGGTCGCGGCGCGCGGCCTCGGCGACGAGGTCGACGTAGCGCTTGACCGTCACCGCTCAGCGTCCCGTGAACGCGGGGCGCCTCCGCTCGAGGAAGGCGCTGACGCCCTCCCGGAAGTCGCGGGCTGGCCAGAGCTCGGCGACCAGCCGCTCCTCGTCGTCGAGCTGCGCCGCGAGCCCCTGCACGGTGGCGGAGTCGACCAGCCGGCGCATCCGCAGGAGCGCGAGCGGCGGCACGCCCGCGAGGCTCGCCGCGAGCTCCTGCGCGGCCTCGATCACGCGTCCGTCGTCGACGACCTCCTCGACGAGCCCGAGCGCGAGCAGCTCGTCCGCGCGCAGCACGCGGTTGCGGAGGATCGCGCTCGTGGCGCGCGCGCCGCCGAGCGCGCGGGTCAGGAAGTACGAGACGCCGCCGTCGGGCGAGGCGCCGATCGCGAAGTAGCCGGGAATCAGCGACGCGCCGCGGCCGGCGATCCGCAGGTCGGCAGCGAGCGCGAGGCCCATCCCCGCCCCGACCGCGTGGCCCTCGAGCGCGACGACGATCGGGAGCGGCAGCTCGCCGACGAACGCGATCAGGTCGTGGAGCGTCCGCACCAGCGGCCGCAGCACCTCCTCCGCGTCGCCGGTGAACGCCCGGCGCACGTAGACGAGGTCGGCGCCCGCGCAGAACGTGCCACCGGCGCCGGCGAGCACGACCGCCTTCGCGCTCGTCCGCGCCTGCTCCAGCCCGGCGCCGATCCCCTCGAGCAGCTCGAGGTCCATCGCGTTCCGCACGTCCGGACGCTCGAGGAGGATCGTCGCGACGTCGCCGTCGACGCTCGTGCGCACGGCCATCGCGAGAACCGTACTAGATGATCGATCGGAAGATGGAGTCGGATCTCACGTTGAACGTCCATCGGTCATACTCCGGGCGATGCCATGGGACGTGCCGCTCACCGCGGCCGACGACTCGTACACGCACCAGGCGGTCGCGCCCGCCGCGGCGACCGCGTACGCCGACACCGCATGGGCCGAGCGCTGCTGGCACGTCGTCTACCTCGGCGACGGCTGGATGGCCGGCGCCGGGCGCGCGGTCTGGCCGCACGGCGGCCGCCGGACGGCGCGCGCCGGCGTCAACACCGGCGCCGTGCAGCTCTCGCGCCGCGTCGAGGAGCCCTTCCTGCTCGGCAGCGACCCGAACGACGGCACGACCGGCCCGGTCACGATCGAGACGGTCGAGCCGCTCCGCGAGGCGCGGCTCGTGCTCGACGAGCCCGGCCTCGACTTCGGCTTCGACCTCACCTACCGCGCGCGCTTCCCCGCCGTCGCGAGCGACCGCAACCTGATCGAGCGCGAGGGCCAGGTGCTGACCGACTACATGAACTTCTTCCAGTCCGGCCTCTACTCGGGGATCGTCCGCGCCGAGGGCAAGGAGCGGCGGGTGGAGGGCCGCGCCGGCTTCCGCGACCGCGGCTGGGGCTTGCGCAAGCACGAGGGTGCGGCGCGGCGCGGCCTGCACATCGCGTGCATGTGCGAGTTCCCGGACGAGGCGCTCTACATCCTCCTCTACGAGACGGGCTCCGCCCGGAGGGTGTTCACGAACGGCTGGCTCCTGGACGAGCGCGGCGTCGCCGACCGCGTGACCGAGGTCGAGCACGAGCTCTCGTTCGACGGGACGCTGATGACGGGCGGCGCCCTCCGCGCGACGTTCGCCTCCGGCGCGGCGCGCGAGCTGGCGGTGACGGTCGAGGCGCGGCTCTGGATCTCGACGCTCGGCTACACCACCGACCCGGAGCTCGAGGGCCCGGGCACGAGCCGCTTCGACGTGACCGACCCGGAGACGCGGCGGCGGATCGCGGGCGTCTACGAGCAGGGCTGCCGATTCGAGAGCGACGGTCGAACCGGCCACGGCTTCCTCGAGACCGGGCTGGGGCAGCACGCCCGCTACCTGCCGGGCGAGCCCGGCTGACCACGGACGGGCCGATGCTGGAAGGGAAGGTCGCGATCGTAACCGGCGCCGGGCGCGGGATGGGCGCCGCGACCGCGCGTCTCTTCGCGGCGTCCGGCGCCAAGGTCGTCGTCTCGGACGTCGACGACGCGACGGGCGAGGCCGTCGCCGCGGAGATCGGCGCCGCCGGCGGCACGGCCTTCTACCGCCACGCGGACGTGTCGTCGCAGGGCGACGTCGAGGCGCTCGTCCGGGCGGCGGTCGAGCGGTACGGGAGGCTCGACTGCGCGGTCAACAACGCCGCCGTCTCGCCCGACACGCACCCGCTCGCCGAGCTCGACGAGGAGGAGCTCGACCGCGTGCTCGCCGTCGACCTGAAGGGCGTCGCGCTCTGCCTGAAGCACGAGCTCGCGCAGCTCCGCTCGCAGGGCGACGGGGGCGCGATCGTGAACATCGGCTCCGTCAGCTCGTTTCGGCCGCAGCCGAGGACGGCCGCCTACACGGCGGCGAAGCACGGCGTCGTCGGGCTGACGAAGGTCGCCGCCGTCGAGAACGGCTCCTACGGCATCCGGGTGAACACGATCTGCCCCGGTGCGATCGACACGCCGATGCTGCGCGGCGCGCTCGAGCGCCACCCTGTCGAGATCGACATGGCCGCGTACGTGCCGGCGATGAGCCTGCTCGGGCGGATCGGGACGCCGGAGGACGTCGCGCAGGCGAGCCTCTGGCTCTGCTCCGACGCCGCCTCGTTCGTCACCGGCGCCGTGCTCGCGGTCGACGCGGGCTACCTCGCCCGCTAGCCGACGCCGGCGGCGAGGCTGACCACGATCCGTCCGACGGCGCCGCGGCCCTCGAGCAGGCGGTGCGCGTCGGCGATCCGCTCCGGCGGGAAGACGCCGGCGATCACCGGGTCGATCCGCTTCTTCGCAGCGAGCGCGAGCACGCGGCCGGCCGCCTCCGCGACGGCCGGCAGCCGCGCGTCGATCCAGAGGCCGAGCGTGAAGCCCGACACCGAGATCCCCTTCTCGAACAGGGTCTGCAGCCGGAAGCGGTCGCTGCTTCGCCCCGAGCTCGCGCCCATGCACACCATCCGCCCGGCCGGCGCGACGCAGTCGAAGCTCCTGCCGAGCACCTCGCCGCCCACCGACTCGAGCACGACGTCGACGCCCCGGCCGTCCGTCGCCTCGAGCGCGGCGGCGACGAAGTCGTCCCGCGTGTAGTCGACGGCGACGTCCGCGCCCCACGCGGCGACGCGGGCGGCCTTCTCGGCGCCGCCGGCGGTCGCGACGAGCGTGCCGCAGCCGTGGACGCGGCAGAGCTGGAGGCAGGCGCTGCCGAGGCCGCCGGCGGCCGCGTGGATCAGGACGGCGTCGGTCGGCGCCAGCCGCGCGAAGGTCGTGATCGCGATCTCCGCGGTCGTGTACGTGCCGATCATGGCGGCGGCCGCGACGTCGCCGACCTCGTCGGGGACCGGGTAGAGGACGTGCGCCGGCATCGCGACGAGCTCGGCGGCAGCGGCGCCGGCGGGGTCGGTGCCGAGGACGCGCGTGCCGACGCACGGCTCCTCGACGCCGGGCCCGAGCGCCTCGACGACGCCCGTCATCTCGTGCCCGGCCGGAAGCGGCGGCTGCGGTTGCCCCGGGTAGCGGCCTCGCCGCTCGAGGACGTCCGCCCAGATGACCGAGAAGGCGCGCACCCGCACGAGCGCCTCGCCGGGCCCCGGCCGCGGCTCGGGCGCGTCCTGCCACTCGAGCACGTCGGGGTCGCCGAACTCGGTGACGACGAGCCGGCGCATCAGCGGGCGCCGAGGCTAGACGCCGATCGCACGCAGGCCGAGGTCGAGGCAGCGGTAGGAGATCCCGAGCCCGAGCCGCGCGAAGGTGACGTCGGGCACCGAGTCGGGCGTGAACAGCTGGAAGACCGAGGCGCTCGTCGTCGTGTACTGCGCGTCGATGAAGGCGCTGTAGTACTCGACGCTCCGCTCGTCGATCGGGATCCCGCTCCGCTCCTGGTAGATCGAGTACAGCTCGTCCTTCGAGACGATGTCCTCGATCCCGCGCCAGAGCGCCGCGGCGATGTCCTTCATCGGGTCGCCCAGGTGCGCCTGCTCCCAGTCGGTGAGCGCGACGATGTCGTCGTCGCGGTAGATGAAGTTGCCGACGCCGACGTCGCCCCAGACGATCGAGATCCGCGCCACCTCCTCCGGCGCGTTCCGCTCGAGCCACGCGTACAGCTCGGCGAGCGCCGGCTTCGGCTCGACCGCCGTCTCCCGCCAGAACCGCTTCCACTTCTCGAGCTCGAGCAGCGCCGCCTCGCGCCCCGGCTTCGGGACCTCCATGATCTCGTCGAGGCCGCAGGCGCGCCAGTCGACGGTGTGCAGGTCCGCGAGCAGCTCGACCAGCCGGCGGCCGATCCTCGAGCGCAGCCGCTCGTCGGCGAACATCCGCTTCGGGGAGGCCTCGCCCGGGACGTTGTCGCGGACGTACAGCGGGCGGTTCAGGAACGAGGGCTGCTCCTCGTACCAGAGCGTCTCCGCGACCGGCACCGCCGTCCCGTGGAGCGCCTTCATCACGTCGTGCTCGAACTTGAGGGGCGTCGGCATCACGGCGCCGTGCGGGTGGTCGGTGCGGACGGTCAGGCGCTGGCGCTGCCGGCTCTCCTCCGGGCCCCACTCGACGTCCGCGAACCACGTCTCGCGCGACATCCCGCCGGGGCTCCGCTTGAGCCGCGTCAGCCGCAGGTCCTCGCGCTCGGGCAGCCGCTCGCGCAGGTGCGCCTCGAGCGGCGCCGCCTCGAGCTCGGCGCTCACGGGCAGGGCACCCGGCCGACCGCTCACGACGAGGTCCGCGCGGGCTGCGCCGCCGGCGGTCCGAACAGCATGTCGGTCGGCTCGCTCAGCACCCGGTCGCGGTCGAGCTCTCGCCGTAGGTAGCGGCGGATGCGCTCGCGGAGCGGCTCGAGGCGCGCGCGCAGGTCCGGGTCGTCGCCCGCCGACTCGAGCTCCTCGATCACCTCCTGCAGCGTCGCGCGGTACGCCTCGCTCGCCGACAGCACGCCGGCCACGTCGGGCGCGGGAGGCGGTCCCGGCGCGGCGGCGAGCCGCGCCTCGATCGCCGCGGTCGCGCCGGCGAGGCGGCCGCCGCCGTCCAGCTCGCGGAGCGCCGGCGCCAGCTCGCGCAGCAGCTCGTCGAGCTCGGCGGCGTCCTCGGCGGCGAGCTCGAGCTCGAGCCGCCAGCGCACCGCGAGGTGGGCGACGATCTTCTCCATCGACCGCGCGACGTAGCGCGCCCAGTCGTCGGCGAGGTTCGGGATGATCACCTCGCCGAGCGACCGGTTGATGCTCCGGAGCAGCTCGTCGGGGCGCGGGCGCACGGGGCCTCGCTAGCCGAGCGCCGGCTGCCCGACGTGCGCCCGGATGTACTCGGCGACGGCGGAGCCCGGCAGCCCGGGCGGGAACGTGCGGTGGACGCCGAGGCGGCGCAGCGGCTCGAAGTCGACCTCCGGGATGGTCCCGCCGAAGATCACGAGCACGTGGTCGAGGCCCGCGGCCTTCAGGCCGGGAACCAGCTCCTGCGCGATCTGGAGGTGGCCGCTCGTCATGATGCTCACCGCCACGACGTCGACGTCCTCCTGCACGGCCGCCTCGACGATCTCGTCGACGACGCCGAAGCGGAAGTACACGACCTCCATCCCCGCGTCGCGCAGCTCGCGCGCGATCAGCTTCGAGCCACGCCCGTGGACGTCGATCTTCTTCTTCGCGAGCAGGACCTTGATCGGCTTCTCGGCCACGCGCTACTCGCTGACGAACCAGCCGAACGCCTCGCGCATCGGCTCCATCATCTCGCCGTTCGTGACGCCGCTGCGCGCGGCGTCGACGAGCGCCGGCATCAGCTCCCCGCGCCCCTCCTTCAGCGCCTGGCACGCCTCGCGCACGCGCTCGAGCGCCCGCTCGACCGCCTCGGGGTCGCGGCTCGCCCGGTAGCGCTCGAGCCGGGCCTTCGCCTTCTCGTCGATCGCCGGGTCGACGCGGAACGGCTCGTAGTGCTCCGGCTCGTTCGAGACGTACTTGTTGACGCCGACCACCGGCAGGTCGCCGGAGTTGATCCGCTGCTTCAGCTCGTAGGCGGAGTTGTCGATCGCACGCTTGATCTCGCCGGTCTCGATCCCGCGCAGGTAGCCGCCGGCGTCCTCGATCTCGTCGTAGATCGCCCAGGCCTCCTCCTCCATCTCGTCCGTCAGCCGCTCGACGAAGTACGAGCCGCCGAGCGGGTCGGCGACGCCGCGGACGCCGCTCTCCCACATCAGGATCTGCTGCGTGCGGAGCGCTGTCCGGTGCGACTCCTCGGTCGGCACCGCCACGGCCTCGTCGTACGAGCACGTGTGGATCGACTGGACGCCGCCGAGCACCGCGGCGAGCGCCTGCAGCGTGATCCGCGCGTTGTTGTTCATCAGCTGCTGCGCCGTCAGCACATAGCCCGACGTGTGCACGTGGACGCGCGCCTGCATGCTCGACGGGTTCTCGCAGCCGGCGTCCTTGCAGAGCTTCGCCCACATCCGGCGGTGCGCCCGGAACTTCGCGACCTCCTCGAAGAGGCTGACGGTGCAGCCGATCTGGAACGAGAGGCGGCCGACGAACTCGTCCGGCTCGAGCCCGGCCTCGAGACCGGCGTCGATGATCGACTTGCCCCAGGCGAGCCCGTAGGCGAGCTCCTGCACCGGCGTCGCGCCCGCCTCCGAGATCCCGTACATGAAGATGTTCGCGGGGTTCCAGTGCGGGAGGTTCCGCACCGAGTAGCGGATCAGGTCGATCAGCAGCGCGTAGCCCCACTTCGGCTCCCACGACGGCACGTCCTGGACCGCGATCCTCGGGTACCAGTTCATCGAGTTGCCGTGCAGCCGCGCGGGGTCGTCGCCGCGGCGCTCGGCGGCCGCCACGAGCAGCGCGAGCGCCGGCAGACAGTTGTCGCCGGTG
>Ga0070741_10018430_pt1 | contig 11306 bp, 9 predicted proteins | sample Coa_R1_4_FD_66440 | JGI IMG/M metagenome (GOLD analysis project Ga0070741, IMG submission 66440) | Surface soil microbial communities from Centralia Pennsylvania, which are recovering from an underground coalmine fire - Coalmine... | ecosystem: Environmental > Terrestrial > Soil > Unclassified ...
CGGAGAGCGGTAAGAGGCGTGCGCAGTTCGTGGGCGGCATCGGAGATGAATCGCTCACGAAACTCCAGTTGCGCCTGAAGCCGGGTGACGAGGTCGTTGGTCGCCAATGCCAGGGGCAGGATTTCGTCGGGCACATCCGTAAGAGAGAGAGGATTCGTCCCTGCCTTACCCCATCGCCGAAGCTCGCCGGTGACGGCGCGGAGCGGCCGCAGAACTCTGCTAACGATCCAGCCGACAAGCAACCACGAGAGCGGAATGAGGGCCGCGATCGGCAATACCGCGCGCCAGGCGGAATCGGTGGCAAATTCCTGACGGACGACCAGCCTTTGGGCGACCAGGATTGCCCGGTTCTTATCAATTCGCGTGTATCCGCGCCACGCCTCTCCCTCGGCCTCGAAATTCGAGTAGCCGGCTTCCGTCGGCCGCGCCGTCATGAACGAAGGATCGGAGGAATGTTGACGACCCGTGCCATCCCAAATGGTAACGACGAAAGCGTCCTCGGGGTCGAGCGTAACGCCATCTCCCTGCCGGGCGGCGATAGGGGCATCAGTGTTTCCGACGTTCAACGCGATCTGGCGCAACTGTCCGTCGAGCGATTCGTCGACCTCGTTGCGATCGAGCACGTAAGCGACGATGCCGGCGAGAACGCTCATCGCGGTCAGAAGGCAAAAAAGCCAGATCAGCAGACGACCTCGAAGCGAGGTCACTGGCTCATCTCCTGAATCATCCAACCGATGCCACGGACGTTCTGAATGATGTCCTTCCCGAACTTCCGCCGCACATAGTGGATCAGTACATCCACGGCGTTGCTTTCGACCTCGTTTCCCCAATCGTAGAGGCGATCCTCCAGTTGGCTCCGGGAGAGGATCGCGCCGGGTCGCTCGGCCAGCGCCCTCAACAGGGCGAACTCCTTCAGCGGAAGAACGACCGACAGTCCTTTGTAGGATACTTCGTGGCGCGCGAGATCAAGCGTCACCGCACCAGCTGCGATCGTTGAACTGGTCCGACCCTGGTGTCGGCGTATGACAGCACGTATCCGGGCGTTGAGTTCGTCGAAATCGAAGGGTTTCACGACGTAGTCGTCGGCGCCCGCGTCGAGCCCAGCGACCCGGCTGGCGACATCGTCTCTCGCTGTGATGATGACAATCGGCGTGTCGCTTTTCTGGCCGCGGAGGGTCCGCAGTATCTCAAGTCCCGAACCGTCTGGCAGCCCGAGGTCGAGCAGCAGCAGCCCGTAGTCCGATCCGCGAAGTGCGTTTGCGCAATCGGTGGCGCTACGGACCCAATCGACGGCCATCCCGGCGCGTGTAAGTGCGCGGTCGAGGCTCCGGCCGATCATCACGTCGTCTTCTACGAGAAGGATGCGCATTTCCTCGCCGTTTCGGGTTCGGCCCTACTTCTCGACCGCTGCCTATCCACACTTCTTGATCTTTCCGTGGCCGATCAGACACCCACGCCGAGCCCGCAGCGGAGACGCAGTGCCGAGGAAAGCAAGAAAGCTTAGTCGAATTAGCCCTGAATGAGGGCCGACGAAAGATCGTCAAAAGCCATTGCCGCCCCGCATTTGCTTGTCGATGTAACGTGACGAGCGACGCCATGCGCACGGGCATATCGCTCGCAGTCCAACCCACGTCTAGGAGTACAACATGAAACGACTGATCATTGCTGCAACAACAGTCACGCTGATGACTGGCGCCGCTTTCGCCGCAACTGACACCGGAGTGATCAAGCAAATCGATCCGAAGAGCGATGCCATCACTCTCGACGACGGCAAGACATTCACCTTGGCGGAGGGCACCGAGGCGGAGTCGCTGAAGGTCGGCCAGAAGGTCGCTGTGACCTATTCGTTGAAGTCAGGGAAAATGGTGGCAACCAAGATCGTCGCCTCCAACTAGCACCCGGAATGTTGGCGGCGCGACCGGATCGGTTCCGGCCGCGTCGCCGCGCGACAGACCTCGGATGGCCCGCCTGATCCCGCCACAGGAACAGGATCACGCGCGTCGAGATCGTGCCCCGCCCACCATCCCAGTTACCGGTCGGCAGGCGCCGGCGCTTCCTTGACGGGCCGGATCATCCTGGCGAGCCAAGTCCCGAAGCCTAATTCGCCCCTAACTCGAACCACGTCTCTTAAGGGCATCGTCGCGTGGCGGCACGCGGCAGGTTCTCTCGTCTTTGAAGGAAGGAACTTCAGATGCAATTCAGGACCACAACAATGGCGATCGGCGCGCTGCTCGCGGCGATGCTGTTTTGGGGGCATCTGGCACCCGTCAGCGCGGCAGAAAAGCCGGTCGCGGCGGAGCACAACCCACCGGGCGATATTCCGGACACGCAGGTCTTCGTGACCTACGAGTCACCGCTCGGCTTCACGATCAAGGTTCCGGAAGGGTGGTCGCGGGCCGAGGACGCGAAGTCCGTGCGCTTTTCGGACAAGTACAACACAGTCGAGATCGTCTTCTCGCCTGTGGGTGCGGCGCCAACGGTCGACTCGGTGAAGGCTGATCAGGTGCCGGAACTGGAGAAGGCCGGCCGTGCAGTCAAGATAACCAAGGTCAAGGACGTGAAGGTCAAGGGCGGCGCCGCCGTCCTCGTCTCCTACACGTCAAACTCCGAGCCGAACCAGGTTACCAACAAGCAAATCCGGCTCGAACACGATCGCTACCTTTTCTTCAAAGACGGCAATCTCGCCGCGCTCGATATGGCGGCCCCGCAAGGTGCCGACAATGTCGACGACTGGTCGCTGATGGCCAACTCCTTCCGCTGGAAGTGACATGTCCATCCTTGAGGCGACAGAACTCTATCGGTTCTACCATTCCGGTGACGCGGAGGTCGTCGCTCTGCGTGGCGTGAGCCTTTCCCTCGATAAAGGGGAACTGGTCGCCCTTCTGGGCCCGTCGGGCAGCGGCAAGTCAACGCTGTTGAATCTGATCGCGGGGCTCGACGAGCCTGATGGAGGGCACGTCGACGTTGCGAGCCTGCGTCTCAGCCGCCGATCGGAGACCGTTCGCGCGGCAATCCGCGCCCGCCACATTGGCATCTTCATGCAGTCAGGGAATTTGATTGATCACCTGACAGTCGGCGGCAACATCCGGCTCCAAAGAAGCCTCGCGGGGAAGCAAGGTACCGACGCTACTATCGCCAGCTTTGCGACCCGACTGGGCCTTTCCGCCCACTGGAACGCCTTCCCCGCTCAGCTCTCAGGCGGAGAAGCAGCGCGAGCGGGTCTCGCGGTCGCCCTCGCCGCCGAGCCGGCAATCCTGCTTTGCGATGAACCTACAGCAGAGGTCGATTCCGAGACTGAGCAGGAGATCATTGCAGATCTAGCAGAACGCCGGAAGGCCGGCGTTGCCATTCTGGTCGCGACCCATAGCAAGGTGCTCGCGAAGGCAGCGGATCGTGTCATTCAACTCCGGGACGGCCGGCTGGTGAATGACTGAAGCGCCCGCTCCGGAAAGGCTGGTTGCTGCGCAGGCGCTCAGCCGAAGCTACCTGCAAGGGGGAAAGACCGTCGAGGCGCTGAAACCGACGACTTGCGAAATTCGCCGGAAAGAGCGGATCGCGATCATGGGCTCCTCCGGAAGCGGTAAGTCGACCCTGCTGCATCTATTCGCCGGGCTCGATCATCCGACCGGCGGCGCCGTTCAGTGGCCAGCGCTCGGACAGCGCGATGATCTCAGACCCGGGAAGATTTCGATCGCGTTTCAGGCGCAGAGCCTTGTGCCCTTCCTCAGCGTCGTCGAGAACGTCGCGTTGCCGCTCTTTCTGCTCGGCAAAGCCTCTCTCGCCACGAGTGACGCGATGGCGGAACTCGAGAGGTTCAATCTGACGGGCCTCGCCGAAAAGCTCCCTGACGAACTCTCCGGTGGACAGGCGCAACGCGTAGCACTTGCTCGGGCCATGGCGAGCCATCCGGCCCTTCTCCTCGCCGATGAGCCAACCGGACAACTCGATCAGGCAACCGCTCGCGCCACGATCGCCACACTTATCGCGTGGGCAGAGACAACCGAGAGCGCGCTTGTGGTCGCGACCCATGATGCAGCTGTCGCGCAGTCATTCGGCGAAGTCTGGCGCATGGACCACGGGCGCCTGATTTGCCCGGCAAAAGGTGACCTCGAATGATTGTCTCGTGGCTGACCGGCTTGGTGAGAGCGAGAACCGCAACCGTTGTCGGGACGATCGCGGGAGTCGCGATCACAGTAGGCCTTGTTGTTGCACTCGGAGCCTTTATGCGGTCCAGCGCCGCCGAGATGACGGCTCGCGCAACGGCTGACGTGCCTATCGACTGGCAAGCGGAACTCGTCCCTGGCGCAGCGGTCGACACGATTGCCGCTGAAATGCGAAGCGCCGCACGAATCGCACGGACCGGCATCGTCGGATATGCGGCGACGGATGGTTTCGAGGCGACCAGCGCCGGCACAGTGCAGGTGACCGGGCCGGGGAAAGTCTTGGGCATAGATCCGTCCTATGCGGCCGAGTTTCCCGGCAACATGCGCCTTCTTCTGGGCAAGGCCGATGGTAACCTCATTGCTCAGCAGACGGCTGCCAATCTTCATGTGGGTCCTGGCGATTCGGTCGTCATCCATCGGCTGGGATTGCCGGACGCTACGGTCACGGTGGACGGCGTCATCGACCTTCCGAACGCCGACTCGATGTTCCAGGCGATCGGGGTACCGCCCGGTGCTGCGCCGCAAGCGCCACCAGACAATGTTCTCGTTCTTCCCATAGGCAAGTGGCACGAGCTCTTCGATGCGCAGGCAGCGGTGCGACCCGATAGCGTGCGTCTGCAAATCCACGCGAAGCTCGATCGGGCGAATCTGGCAGGTGATCCGCAAACCGCCTTCGTGGCCGTGACCAACCAAGGCCACAATTTTGAATCGCGGATTGCCGGCAGCGGGCTTCTCGCCAACAACCTGGCTGCCATCCTCGATAAGACCCGCGAGGATGCGCTTTATGCGCGTGTGCTGTTCCTCTTCCTCGGTGCGCCCGGCGCGGCGGTCGCAGTACTCCTGACAATCGCCGTCGCTCGTTCAGGCGCCGCTCGGAGGCGCCGCGACCAGTCCCTGCTTCGCCTGAGAGGAGCCTCCAATGGTGTGCTTCTGCGGTTCGCCGCAGTGGAAGCCACAGCAGTGGGAGTCGTAGGTGCGACACTGGGTCTCCTGATCGGGGCCGTCGTCTCGCATCTGCTTCTGTCCGCGTCGCTCTTCGCTGCCGGGCAGATCGTTTGGCTTGTAGTGGCAGCGCTTGCAGGCATCCTGCTCTCTTTGACAGCGGTACTGGCACCCGCCTGGTGGGAGGCTCGCCACCTCAGCGTCACCGCAGCGCGCACGTCAATCGCCGACGACAACCGCCCTTTGTGGCCAAGGGTCTTTCTTGATCTCTTGTTTCTGGCATTGTCGGCCGCCGTCTTCTGGCGAACCGCGGAGTCTGGCTACCAGATTGTGCTGGCGCCCGAGGGCGTTGCCGCCGTCTCCGTCGACTACTGGGCGTTCCTCGCTCCGCTTTTCCTATGGCTGGGTGTGGGGCTTCTGAGCCTCCGCCTGACCCGGCTCTTCCTTTCGCGCGCGCGATCTCTTGTAACCGCTGCAGTGCGACCGGCATCCGGCGCGCTCGCACCTCTCGTCGCCTCCGCGCTGGCACGGCAGCCCGGACGCATTGCGGCTGGCGTTGCCTTGACTGCGTTGGCGATAGCCTTTGCGACTTCGACCTCCATCTTCAACGCGACCTACCAAGCGCAAGCCCGCATCGACGCAGAGTTGACGAACGGGGCCGACGTCACCGTGACCGGTACATCGTCCGCGCCGGCCGGACAGGCTCTGGAAAAGCTCGCGGCACTGTCTGGCGTTGTCGCCGCGGAGCCCATGCAGCATCGCTTCGCCTACGTCGGCACCGACCTCCAAGACCTCTACGGCATCGATCCCGCGACGATCGGGCGATCGGCGACCATGTCGAACGCCTACTTCGGCAATGGCGACGCGCGGGCCTCGCTGGCGGCTTTGCGGAGCACGCCGGACGGAGTGCTCGTCTCTGCTGAGACCGTGACCGATTTCCAGCTTGAACCGGGAGATACGATCAATCTCCGCCTGCAGAACGCCGCGGACCATCAGTATCGCGTCGTGCCTTTCCGGTTCATCGGCGTCGTTCGCGAGTTCCCTACGGCGCCGCGGGATTCTTTCCTCGTCGCGAATGCCGATTACATCGCCAAGACGACGGGAAGCAGCACCGCCGAAGTTGTCCTGATGAGGGTAACGGCCGATCCGGTGACCGTCCGGGACAGGGCGATACAGGTCGTTCAGGACATTTCAGGAGCGAAGGTTCGCGACATCACCGAGGCAACGAAGCTGATCGGATCGAGCCTCACTGCCGTTGATCTTGGAGGACTGACCCGTCTGGAGCTAAGCTACGCGGTCCTTCTGTCGGCTTGTGCCGCCGGGCTCGTGCTTGCTTTGGGTGTACTCGACAGGCGCAGAAGCTTTGCCGTGATGGCGGCTCTCGGCGCAAAGCCAGCCCAGCTGCTGGCATTCTTGAGAAGCGAAGCGCTTTTGATCTTTGTTGCCGGTTCAGTGCTGGGCGGGCTGACCGGCGCGGCCGTGGCATGGATGCTGGTCCAGTTGTTGGCGGGGGTTTTCGATCCACCCCCCGACCATCTGACCGTTCCGTGGCTTTACCTCGGACTTCTCTTCGCGGCAGCCGCGATCTCCGTCGGGGTAGCGGTCAGGGCTACCGAGCGCCGTGTCGTGGTGTCGCCGATCCTTGCCCTGCGCGAGGCGGCGTAATGGTGCGCGCGAGCCGAACTGCTGCTCTGATCGCGGCCCTGTCTCTACTCTGTCAACCAGCGTTGGCGCAAAACCTGCCAGAACTCAGATTGTGCCCGCCAAGTGTCCTCGACACCTGCTTCATCGGCTACGTGACCTCCACGAGCAAGATAGTCGTTCTGCTCTCATCGAAGGACTACGACCCCCTGGTGGGGCAAGAGGTCGAGGTCGTCGCGACACCGCCCGGCGCCTCGGCCGCCTCGCTCGACCTCTCGAAGCAAATTGGTGGCGTCGTGATGCTCGACGCCGCCGGTAGAGACCGCATCTATTCTGCAAGGGTGGTGTCTGTCGCGGACCCGCTGCTAACCGCGCTCTACATGAGCACTTTCCTGCAACCGCCCCCGGACAGCAATTCGCCGCAATGAAGGATCGATCCATGGGCAACTGGAACCAGTCTCAACCGCGAAAGAAGGCCGTCGTTGCCAGCGTCAACCACTACGCCACGCCGAGCCGCCGGCAGTTTCTGATCGGCGCGGGCGGCATCGTTACCTCGGCCATCCTTCCGACTCTCGCCGAAGCCAACGTTCCTGTCCCCTACGATTGGAACGCCACGCCGCCGACGGACAACCGTCCCGGCTTCATCGAATGGATGCAGAAGAACCGCGGGGAAGACCCCAACTTCCTTGGCCAGCGCTGGGATCGCTACCAGGCACTTCTTGCTCATCAAGACCTTTGGGACAAGCGGAACAAGCGTGCCTACCTGCTGACGCCGCGGGAAGAGTTCGTCACCAAGGCAAACCTCGACCGGGCCTATGAGTGGCACTATCTCGACATCGGCTATGGCGTGACGATCACCGGTCCGCACACCGTCGCCCGCATGACCAATTCGATCGATGTGCAGCTCGGCGACAAGGTACTCGAAATCGGCACCGGTTCTGGCTACCAGTCCGCCTACCTCTCCAACCTCACGGACAAGGTGTTCTCAATCGAGATCATCAAGCCTCTAGCCGAGAGGACGCGCGGAATTTACGACGCGCTGATCACCAAGGGCTATACCGAGTACAAGGCCATCACCACCCGGAGCGCCGACGGCTACTACGGCTGGAAGGAAGAGGCCCCGTTCGACAAGATCATCGTCACCTGCGGGATCGACCACATCCCGCCGCCGCTGCTGCAGCAGTTGAAGCCAAACGGGATAATGGTCATCCCGGTCGGCCCGCCAGGCGCACAGCACGTGCTGAAGGTCATGAAGGAGCAAGCGGCCGACGGAACGTTCAGCGTCGTCCGCTCCGACATCTATCACGGCGGGACGCTGTCCTTCGTGCCGTTTACGAAGCTTGGGGGCGCCGGCATCACCGGAACCCATAACGGCGATTGAGGCAGCGACTGCGCGCCCCGCCGAATAGCGAGCCGGGGGCGCCTGCCGATCGCCGGGCTGGACAGAAGCCATGAACGTCGGTCGGGTTTCGTTACCGGGCCTCCGCGACCGGGCGAACGCGCCGCAATACCTTGCCGTCGGCCTCATCGCCGGCGCGATCATCGCCCTGCAGATTTGCATCATGCGAATCTTCGCCGTCGGGAGCTGGGCCCATTTCGGCTCACTGGTCGTCAGCCTGGCGATGCTAGGCTTCGGCCTGTCCAGCGTCCTCATCTACCTACGGAGGGATTGGTTCGAGCGGCGGTGGCGCCTCGCGGCTGGTGTCGCGCTTGCCCTCTTCGGTCCGCTTGTCGTGGGCACGAACCTGCTCGCCCAACAGGTTCCGTTCAACGCGATCTTCCTGATCTCCGATCCGGCGGAGAAGTGGCGGCTACTCGCCAACTTCCTCCTCTATTTCCTGCCGTTCCTTGCGGGTGCCCTGTTTCTCGGAACGGTCTTTCTGATCCGCCAGCAGATTTTCGGGCGCGTCTACTTCGCGGACATGACCGGATCAGGTCTCGCCGCGCTGATCGTGCTCGGCGCAATGTACGTCTTCCCGCCAGAAAACATGATGGTCGTTCCGCTTTTGCTCTGGTCGGTGGGCAGCGTCCTATGGTTCGCGGGCGTAGGAAACCGCCGGGGCGCGGCTGGGCAAGCCGCTCTCGCCGCCATGGTCTTAGCGAGCCATTTCATACTGCCGGTCTTGCTTGGCGTCCCGACCCTCGCAGTCTCTCAATACAAGGGAGTTGCTTACGCACGGAACTATCCGGACGCGAAACAGATCTACCGGGACATCTCGCCTTTCGGCGACCTGCAGATCTATGCGAGCTCCTACATGCATTTCGCCCCGGGGCTCTCCGACAATGCCGCCTTCAACCTGCCGGAAGTGCCGGCTGACGCCTATCTGGCGATGTTCATTGATGGCGACGGGCCGGAAGGAATCATGCGCGATCTCGCGGCATCAGAGACGGCCTATTTCCGCTACCTACCGATGTTTTACCCATACCCCATCAAGACCGCGCCGGACACTTTCGTCGCGCAGTTCGGCGGCGGCATCTCGACGATGGTGGCGCTGAGAAGCGGCTCCGAGAGTGTCACCGTCGCCGAGAGCAACCCCGCGGTTCTCGAAGCCTTCCGTGACCCGCAGCTTCGCGCCTTCACCGGCGACATCCTTCGCAATCCAAGGGTTCATGTCGTCCCCTATGAGGGGCGGCTGTTCCTCGCCGATACGAAAGAGCGGTACGACGTCGTGGATCTGAGCCTCGCCAACTCGGTCGGTCTCTCCAATCCGGGCGGGTTCGCCGTCGTCGAGAGGTACCCTTACACCCGCGAAGCCCTGACGACCTACATGCGCGCCTTGCGCGACGGCGGCGTGCTCTCGGTGACGCTATGGAACAAGGAGGAGCCGCCGAAGTCGGTGCTCCGATTCTACGCAACGGTCAGTGAGGCGGCTCGCGCGATCGATGGAAATATCGCCAACGACTTCTTCGTCGCCTCTACCTATCTCGCTACGACCACCGTCCTCTACAAGCGGGGCGGCTTCACCGCGGAGGAGATCGCGAAGCTGCGCCAGCACACGCGCGCGATGTCCTTCGACGAGATCTACTATCCAGGATTCGCGTTCGATCCCACCCAATCGAGTTCCGTCCTAAACGACTACCGATCGTCGATCTACGGGACAGCGGGCACCAACGCCGTGGGCGCGACCGTGGATGGCGCGGATCAGGCGCCCGGCGGGGACGCCGCGGCGATGCCGCCAGGCGCCACCGACGATCAGGCGGCGCAGGGTTCGGGAACACTTCCGGCGACCGCCCTGGACCGGCTCGTCTGGAATGCTCTCGTGCATGGCGAATTTGACGAGATCGCGCGGCAATATGTTTTCGACACCCATCTGCTGACCAACGACCGCCCCTACTTCGCCGGCTATGTGAAGCCGGGCGACCTGCTGCGGGCGCTCGATCGGCTGGATACCCTGCAGGATGACTGGGGCTACCTGCTGATCTGGGCGACGCTGGTCATCGCGGCCATGGCAGCCGGGTCATTGATCGCGATCCCGATGATATTTGGCTGGCGCCTCTTCTTTGGCCGCTCGCGCGGAACGTTCGGCACGCTTCTCTACTTCGCGTGCCTCGGCCTCGGCTACATCACCGTCGAGGTGGGCCTGATCAGCCGTTTCATCGTCGCCCTCGGCAACGCGACGATATCGGCAACCGTCCTGATCGCTGGAATGCTCGTCTTCTCCGGGATCGGCAGCCTCGCCTCGGAGCGCATCCTCGGGCAGGCACGCACGGTTTTGCCCGGAATCCTTCTCATCGTCAGCCTCATTCTGTTCGGGTACACCGTCGCACTCGACCCGGTGCTCGGCTGGATCGGCACGTACCCCTATGGGGCGCGGGTTTTGCTATGCATCGCGCTGGTCGGGCTGCCGGCGTTCTTCATGGGGTTCCCTATGCCCACCGCGATGATGTCGCTCGCGAGGCTCGGCAAATCCGAAATGTTCGTCTGGGCCTGGGGCATCAACGGCTCGTTGTCGGTCGTGGGCGCCACGGCCGTGCCCTTGATCGCAACCACGCTCGGCCTGGATGCCGTGCTCCAGACGAGCGGCGCGGCCTATCTGATCGCAATTCCGGCTTTCTTCGCGGTGGCATCGTACGAGAGGAAAGCAACGTAGTGAACGCATAGCCCTCGGGCACCGACCCAAGGCGCTCCAAGAGTCTCCACTCGCCATAGCCCGACCACCTGATCTGTCTCTCGCCAACTCGGAATTTCAATGGAAAGAATCAATACGCTGCTCTTTGCCCTCATCAATGCTAGCGCGTCTCCCAATTCCCTTGTCTTGAGCTTTGCTCGCGCCGCCGCGGTCGGCGGCGTCTACGCCGTCGCAATTGTCCCGGTCATCTTGTGGCTCGGGGGGCCGGCCAAACGGCGCGGAGCCGTCGTCGCCGCATTGATTGGTGTCGCCGTTGCGATGACGATCAACTTTCTGATCACGAGCCTTTGGTTTCATCCAAGGCCGTTTATGGTGGGCGCCGGAAATACTTTCCTTTCGCACGCCCCGGAGACCTCCTTTCCAAGTGATCATGTGACGCTCGTCGTCGGCCTCGGCCTCGGTCTGATCGCAACCCGCGCGTCAGCGCTGG
>Ga0070741_10018431_pt1 | contig 11306 bp, 10 predicted proteins | sample Coa_R1_4_FD_66440 | JGI IMG/M metagenome (GOLD analysis project Ga0070741, IMG submission 66440) | Surface soil microbial communities from Centralia Pennsylvania, which are recovering from an underground coalmine fire - Coalmine... | ecosystem: Environmental > Terrestrial > Soil > Unclassified ...
CCTGGGAGATCGACTTCAGGGCGATCGGGATGAACCCGCCGGGATTGGCGAGCGTCGCTCCTGCCGCGACGATGGCGATCGCCGGCGACGACGCGACGACGGACATTTTCTCGACCGTGTCCTTCACGCGCTGAGGGTTGGGCGGGCGGCGAAGCGCCCGCACGATCCATGCGACCAGCAGTGCGCCGAGAACGACGTCGAGAATCGCAACCGCTGTGGGCGGCTGTTCGGAGGAGTGGCTCGGTGCCGCGACGTCGCCGAGCACGAAGGCGGCCAGAACGCCGATCAGCAGCGTCGCCCCGAACGCGCCGAGGAAGAACCACAGGCCGGTGCGCAGGGGGCGCTCGCCGAGCACGAGTGCGAAGACGGTGAACGACAGGGTCGTCGGCGAGAGCATCGCCGCGAGCGCCGTCAGCGCCAGCTCTGTGTACGCGGAGCTCAAGGGCGTGCCCGTGGCCCGGTGCCGGGCACGCAGGAAGTGCCCGTCGCAGCGGTCGTCGCGTCGCTCATCCGGTTGCCCCCTGACATCCCCTGATCGGGGGCGGAGCGTATCCGGCCCGCGGATCGCCGGTCAACCGGGGGCCCCCGGCGCCCGGGACGCGCCGGGGGCCCGGGCCGCGCGCGGCGGCTCGGGCCCCTCGTCTGTCGCGTCCGTCTCCCGCCGCCGCGGTCTCTACGACGCTGCCGGCGCCGGCTCCGCCGCGTGCTCGAGCCTCGGCAGCCAGCGCAGCCACGACGGCAGGTACCAGTTCCAGTCGCCGAGCAGCTTCATCGTCGCCGGCAGCAGGACCCCGCGCACGATCGTAGCGTCGAGCAGCACCGCGGTGGCCAGCCCGATCCCCATCTCCTTCATGTCGAGGATCGGCAGCGTCGCGAAGATCGAGAAGGCCCCGACCATCACGATCGCAGCGCTCGTCACCGTGCCGGCTGTCGTCTTGATGCCGTGCTCGATCGCGTCCTGCGTGGACATCCCGCGGTCGTGTGCCTCGCGGATGCGGCTGAGGATGAACACGTGGTAGTCCATCGAGAGCCCGAAGAGGATCACGAACATGAACAGCGGCAGCCACGGAGCGACCGCGCCGTTCGACTGGAAGTCCAGGATGTTCTCCCCCCAGCCGAGCTGGAACACGCCGACGACGACGCCGTAGGCGGCGGCGACCGACAGCAGGTTCAGCGCGACCGCCTTGACCGCGATCACGAGCGAGCGGAAGGAGGCCAAGAGCAGCAGGAACGCGAAGGTCAGCACGAAGCCGAAGACGAGCGGCACCGAGCTCTTCATCATCGCGTTCCAGTCGTGCGAGGCGGCGGTCTGCCCGGTGACCGCGTATTCGGCCCCTGCCAGCGCTCCGACCGTGTTCGGCACGAGCTTTTCGCGAAGCGTCGACAGCGCTCGCATCGAGGTGGCGTCGACGCCGCTGCCCGGCAGCGGGATCGTGACCCGCGCGACCGAGTGCGCCGCGTTGGTGTCCACTCGGGGCGCGCCGAAGCGGTGGCCGCTGCGCGCGGCTTCGTCGCGCAGCTCGGCGATCGCGGCCTTGAACGCGGGCGCGTCCGTGTCGGTCTTCACGGCGATCACGGCGGGCATCGCCTGACCTGGGAACGCGGCTTGGACGCGGTCGAGCGTCTCGATCGTGCCCGCGCTCCGCGGCAGCGAAGTGATGCCCGACTGCGCGGTGTGCATGCTGAGCGCGGGCACCGCGATCGCCAGCAGCAGGCCCGCGGAGAGAGCCGCCGACAGCGCCGGGCGCCGCAGCACCGGGGTCAGGATCGCTCCCCAGACGCGGCTCTTGCCCGCGGGGCCGCGCAGCCGTGAGAGCAGCGGGATGCGGCCCTTCTCGACTTTGTCGCCGAGCTTGGAGAGCACGGCCGGCAGCACGGTCAGCGAGCCGATCATCGCGACGGCGACGACGGTCATCGTGGCGATCCCCATCGACTCGAAGGTGCGGTCGCCGGTGAACAGCATCCCGGCCATCGCGATCATCACGGTCGCACCCGAGATCAGCACGGCGCGCCCGGAGGTCGCGGCGGCGGCTGCCAACGCGGCCCCCTCCGTGCGCCCGGCCGCGCGCTCCTCGCGCTCACGACGCAGGTAGAACAGCGTGTAGTCGACGCCGACCGCGAGGCCCACGAGCGTCACGATCGCGCCGATGCTTTCGTCCATCGGGACGACGTGGCTGAAGATCGCGGTGAGGCCGATCGTCGCGATCACGGCCTGCAGGCCGAGCATCAGCGGCACGAAAGCCGCCAGCAGGGAGCCGAAGACCAGCACGAGGATCAGCAGCGTCAGCGGCACCGAGCGCTCTCCGGCCTGGCCGAGCTGTTCGTTGAACAGCTTGTTCAGCGCCTTTTCGGAGCTCACCGAGCCGGCCTCGCCGATGTAGAACTGCGGATTGGCCCTCGCGACCGAGGCGACCGCGCTCGTGAGCGGGTCGATGTGCTTTTCGGCCTGCTTGACCGTGCCGGTCATGTCCCATTCGACGAGCGCGGTGTGCCCGTCCGGGGACACCTGTCCATGGTTCGCGCTCGCAAGCGGCGAGCGCAGGTCGTGGACGGCGCTGAACGGGGCAACCGTGTGCACGACCGATTCGATCGCTTCGCGGAACGCCGGATCGGAGACCGTTCGCGTCTTGGACTGGACGGCGACGATCTCCGTCAGCCGGCCGGATTGCGTGAAGCCGGCCTTTTTGAGGATCTGATCGCCGGTGTGCGCCTGCCCGACGTTCGTGTCCTGCTGGTCGATCGTGCGCTGGCCCACGGCCGAGCCGATCACGATCGCCGCGATAACGAACGCGAGCCAGCCGAAGATGGCTGTCTTGCGATGGGCCGCGCTCCAGCTGCCCATGCGGGCTGCGACGTTGCGCGGCGAGTCGATGATGGAACGTGTCATGGCCTTGGCCCCCTGTGCGGTGTTGCTCGTTTGGGTACCCGAGCAGGCTCCCAGCGGGCGGGCCTCGTTTCGGTACGGAGGACAGGCGTCTCACCGGCCGGGAACCTCCTCACGAGGGGGTGCGGTTGTCCGCACCCGGACCCCCCTGGTGACACCACGGGCCGCCGTCGCTGTTAGCGTCCCGACCTTGAGACCAGCAGGAGGGGGCAGGACTGTGCGAGCCAGATCTCGGATGCTTCTCTGCGCGTGGCCGGCGGCGGCGATGATCGCCCTCGCGACTGCCGGCTGCGGGTCGTCCTCGTCGCCGGCCACCTCTGTCCAGAGCGAAGCTCCGGCGGACTCGACACGGAGCTCGACCGCCACCGGCGCGGGCAAGGGCAGGCCGGCGGTCACGCTCGGCACCAAGAACTTCACCGAGAGCCTGATCCTCGGCGAGCTGTACGCGCAGGCCCTGCGCGCCAAGGGCTTCACCGTGAACCTGAAGCCGAACATCGGCGCCTCGGAAGTGGTCGCGCGCGAGATGGGCAACGGGACCATCGACGGCTACCCCGAGTACACGGGCACGATCCTCTCCGTGCTGGCAAAGGACTCCCGGCGCCCGGCCGACGCGCGCCAGGCGTACGCCCGCGCCGCGGCGTACGAGCGGACTCGGGGCGCCTCCCTGCTCGGCATGGCGCCGGCGGAAGACACCGACGTCCTGGTCACGACCCCCGGCTACGCCGCCAAGCACCGGCTGCGCACGCTCGCGGACCTGAAGAGCCTCGGCGCGAACGCCACCCTCGCCGGTCCCGCTGAATTCCGGACGCGCTACGACGGGCTGGAAGGGCTCAGCCAGGCATACGGGGTCGACGAACTGCGCTTCCTGCCGGTCAAGATCGGCTCCCAGTACGCGACCCTGCACCAGGGGCACGCTGACGTGATCGCCGTGTTCACCACCGATGGCGAGCTGAGCCAGGGCGGCTACAAGCTCCTCGGCGACCCGAAGAAGATCTTCGGCTTCCAGAACGTGACCTTCGCTGTTCGCCGCGACACGCTGAGACAGGAGGGACCGGCCTTCGCGAAGACGATCAACGAAGTCAGCGCGAACCTGAGCACCCAGGCGCTGCGGCTGATGAACGCGGCGGTCGAACTCGACCAGCAGAGCCCGGCCCCGGTCGCGCGCCAGTTCCTGGCCGCCAACGGGTTGGTCTGACGTCGTCTACGCGGCGGCGAGCTCGCGCTCGCCGTGCCCGGCGACCTCGGCCAGGCGTGAGAGCGCGCGGTCGAGCGCGCCGGCGTTCAGCAGCGCGGCGGCCGCGCGACGCAGGATCTGGCCTGTCAAGCCGCCGCTGCGGCGCAGGGAGACGCTCGCGACGAGCTCGACGCGACCGCCCTGCTCGTGGAAGCGGTAGGCGACGTCCATCGCCAGCGGCCCCTCGGCGACGAGCTCCAGCCGACCGGGCTCCGCACGCATCACGTCGATCTCGAAGGACGCGCGCACACCGGCGAGCGAGCCGCTCACGCGCTCGTGGCTGCCGGTCCGAAGCGGGCCGCCCTCCGGGCGATCGAGGACGAAGCCGACCGGTGCCCATGCCGCGATCAGCTCCGGGTCGGTCAGCGCGGCCAGAACCTCGCGCGCGTCTGCCTCGAGGTCCATCCGCGAGGACCAGACCTCCGGTGTGTCAGTGGCTTGTCCGCCGAGCAGCAGCATCGTGCCATCGTGCCCGGCTCGCCCGAGCGCCGCGAGGGGGCTGCCCCGTGGAAGAGAGGTGCGGCCAGCCGTATCAGGCGCCGGCGCCGCGCCACGGGATCCGCGCGCGGATCAGGGTCCCGACACCGGGGTCGGCGATCACCGTCAGCGTCCCGTCGAGCGTCGCGACGCGGTCGCGCAGCCCCTGGAGGCCAGAGCCCTTGCGCTCGTCGGCACCGCCGTTGCCGTCGTCCTCGAGCTCGATGACCACGTCGTCGCCCGAATAGTTCGCACGGACTGTCGCCGACGTAGCTTCGGCGTACTTGAGGACGTTCGCGAGGGCCTCGGTGACCACGTAGTAGGCGACGGTCTCGACGGGCGCCGGCGGGCGCTCGGGCAGGTCGATCTCCTGGACGACCGGGAGCGGAGCGCGGGTGACCAGGGCGTCGAGCGCCACGGCGAGGCCGCGGTCGGTGAGGATCCCCGGGTGGATCCCGCGTGCCAGCTCCCGCAGCTCCTCGAGCGCGGCGCGGAGCTTCTGGTCGATCCCGTCCACGAGCTCGAGCGCCTCCGGGTTCTCGTCGAGACGGGTTCGGAGCAGCTGCAGTTCCAGGGCGAGCGCGACCAGCTGCTGCTGCGCGCCGTCATGCAGGTCGCGCTCGACTTTCCGCCGCGCCGCGTTCGACGCTTCCACGATGCGCACACGCGAGGCGCGCAGCTCCTCGACGCGGGCGCGCAGGTCCGCCTTCAGCCGCTCGTTGTCGAGCGCCAGCGAGGCCGCGGCTGCGGCGGCCTGCACCAGCTCGGGGCTAGCTTCCAGATGCGCCGCGTGGATGATCGCGGCGACCCGCTGACCTTCGTAGTCGACGGCTGTCCACGCACGGTCCGACCCCGGCTCCGGGAGCGGCACGGGGTGACCTGCTTCGTCCACGAACGCTTCGCGATCCGGCAACCAGTAGGCGATCGACAGGGTGCGGTCGCCGAGGCTCTCGGCAAGCGCCTCCCGCACCGGGGCGTCGGCGGCGAGTGTGGTGGTCAGCAGCGCCCGCGCCAGCCCGCGCATCAGGCGCCCCGACCAGTCCGTCGCCGCGATCGTCAGCACCCCCATCGGGACGGCGAGCAGGCACAGCACGACGCCCAGCGCCGGGCCGAGCGCGAACGGACCGACGTAGCCGGGGTCGGCTCCGGCGATCCCGCGGATGCCGTACACGAGCAGCGAGACGGCGATCGCGGCGCCGGCGGCGATCGCTGCGAACGCGATCGTTGCGACCGGCAGCCGCAGGGCGAGCAGCAGCATGCCGCGCCAGAACGGCCGGCTGCGCATGCGGTCGACGACGTGCTCCCAGACCCCGGCTCGGCGGCCGGGCAGAGGGGGCAACGCCGGTATGCGCGCGTCGAGCAGGCTGTTGGCGAGCGTGCGCTCGAGCGCCACGCAGCTCCAGAGCATCGTGGAGCCGGCGACCACGATCGGCAGACCGATCCAGAACACTCCGAGGACGCTTCCCAGCACGAGCGCGGAAACGAGCAGAGCGAAGTACGCCGCGCCGAGCACGACGCCGGTCGCGACGTAGGCCACCGAGCGCAGCAGCCGCGGGGCGTCGACGGCTCCCTGGGCGCCGCCGGCGGGGATCTCGCCGCGGCGAGCCTGGGCCGTCGCGCTGCTCACAGACCGCCTCCGATCGCCACCGCTCCGCTGCCGCTGTGCAGGTCGAGCGAGAACGGAGCGTTGGGATCGCGCGTCACGCCCGTCACGTGACGCTGCGGGCCGACGGCTTGGATGTCGTAGCGCCCCGGAGGCACTAGCGCCGAGGCGTTGCCGCTGCCGGTGTGGAGCTGGAGGTGCTGCGGCGCACACGCCGCGGCGACGTGCAGGTTCCCGGAGCCGCTCGCGGCGGAGATCCCGAACCCGCAGTAGGCCTCCGCGTCCACGTCGCCCGAACCGGTGCGTACGTCGGCTGTGCCCCGGAAGCCCTCCAGGCGGACGTCGCCGCTCGTCGTGCGGATCTCGACGGTCGTGGTCTCGGGCACGGCGACCTCGTAGGAGGCCGAGCACGAGCCCACCACGATCCGCACGCAGGCGGAGGAGACGGCGAGCGAGCCGTTCGCGAATGTCCGGTGCTCCCGCGCCCGATGTCCGAACGCGTAGTCGTCGGTGCGGCGCACCTCGACCGCCGCCGAGGGGCTGCCGACGATCGTCGCGTCGCCGGAGGTGAGCTGCAGGCTGACCTGCTTGACCGGCCCGGAGTAGGTGTAGGTGGTGGTGCGCGAGCGGTGAGAGGCGAGCCAGCCGACGCCGAGCGCGATCACCACGAGCGCGAACAGCAGCGCCGAGAGGGCGACCGCGGCGCTCCAGCCGTGCGGTCTGACGCGAGCGAGCACGCTCGCCCCCGGGCGGCTCGTCGTCGAGGCTCCCCGCGCCGGCGGCTCGTCCATCTCAGGCCCGCAGGAAGGTGAGGACCGCGAGCACCCGGCGGTGGTCGTCCTCCGCGGGCGGCAGGTCGAGCTTGGAGAAGATGCTCGTCACGTGCTTCTCGACGGCTCGCTCGCTGACCACGAGCTTTGCCGCGATCGCGTGGTTGGAGCGGCCTTCGGCCATCAGCTCGAGCACTTCGCACTCGCGCGGAGAGAGCAGCTCGAGCGGGTCCTCGGCACGGTGGCGGCGCAGCAGCTGGCTCACGACCTGCGGGTCGATCACCGAGCCGCCTCCGGCCACGCGCTGAACCGCTTCGAGCAGCGCCCCGACGTCGGTGACGCGCTCCTTGAGCAGGTAGCCGACGCTCTCGTGCCCCTCGCCGATCAGCTCGATCGCGTACTGGTCCTCGATGTACTGGCTCAGCACGAGCACCGCGGTTCCCGGAAGCTCGCCCCGGATCGTGAGCGCGGCGCGCAGCCCGTCGTCGGTGTTGTCCGGCGGCATGCGCACGTCGACGACCGCGAGGTCGGGCTTGTGCGCTCGCGCCTTGCGTAGCAGGTCCTCCGCGTCCCCAGCCTGCGCGACCACCTCACAGCCCCCCTCTTCGAGCAGACGGACGAGCCCCTCCCGCAGAAGCACGGAGTCGTCGGCGACCAGGACACGCAGCGCGGTGTCAGCCATTCAGCAGCGCTCGAAGCGTCGTCCCCGAGAGGTCGGCCTTCGAGACGAACCCGCGCGCGCCGCTCGCCTCGATGCGCGGCTCGAGCTCCCCGGCCGCGTGACTGGAGATCAGCACCACGGCCGGCGTCCCGTCGGCGGCGATCACGCGGTCGGCGACTTCGAAGCCGTCGATGTCGGGGAGGTGCACGTCGAGCAGGACGAGATCCGGAGACAGCGCGGCGGCCTGCTCCACGGCCGATCCGCCGTCGACGGCCTCGCCGACGATCTCGAACCCTTCCTCCTCCAGCAACATCCGCGCCGTCGCCCGAAAGCCGGCGTGGTCGTCGACGATCAGAACCGTCGTGGCCATTGCGGGCTGATTCTGACGGATGTGGACACGGTGCTCGCGCTCCTCGCAGGTGCGCCCGGCGACCACGGGGGCCGCCCGGGTGGCGCTGTGCGCGTCCACCTCGGGCGGCCCCCGGCCCTGTCGGACCCCATCAGCGCGCCGGGGCGATCGGGTGGTTGGACTGGATCAGCTCGCCGGGGTCGTAGGCGGCCTTCGCCGCCTGGAGCCGGCGGTGGGTGTAGTCGCGCCTGTAGAGCTTGCGGCTGTCGACATCGGACTCGGCGAAGTTGAGGTACGTCGAGCCGTGGTCGTACGGTGCGAGTGCCTTCTTCACGCCGGCGACCTGAGCCGCGACGATCGGCTCGAGCTCGGGCACCGGTGTCGCGCCGACGGCGAACATCGCGTAGTCCGCCTCGATCGAGCTGGTCGCGCCGTGCTCGGGGGCGGGGCGTCCGATCGCCCCGCCGAGCTGGCGCAGCTCTGCCGACAGCAGGGCCGACGCCGCCTCCCCCGTGGTCGCCTCGACGAACGTGTCGATCGTCTCGGCGCCGGCCGAGTCGATCAGCATGCCATCGCCCTTGCCGGCGATCGGGTGGTCGGGGTCCATGTGAAGGTGGCCCAGGTCGGCTGCCTCGATCGTGGCGAAGGTGTCCATGATCGGGCAGAGCGCCCTGAACGGCCTGATGAGCTCGGCGCCCTCTTCGGCGTCGCCGAGGTAGATCGCCTCGACGACCACGAACTTCTTGCCGCGAAGCGGCTCGGGCACCTCCTCGATCGGCGGCTTGTTGAAGATCCGTCCCACCGAGATGATCTCGTCGGGCAGCGCCCACTCGGTCCACTCGCCCCACGCGGTCAGCACCTCCCTGGCGCGCTCCTGCGGCCAGAGCATCACGCCTGCGTAGACGTGCGTGATCGGCAGCAGCTCGATCTCGATCGCGGTCACGACGCCGAAGCTGCCGCCGCCGCCTCGCATCGCCCAGAACAGGTCCGGGTGGGAGTCGTGGTCGGCGCGCACCTGCTCGCCCTCGGCGGTCACGAGCTCGATCGCGGTCACGCTGTTGGCCGCGAGGCCGTGGCGGCGAGAGAGCCAGGAGAGCCCCCCGCCCAGCGTGTAGCCGACGACGCCGACGTCCGGCGAGGAGCCGGCCAGTGCGGCGAGCCCGTGCTCGGCGGCAGGTGCCGTCACATCCATCCAGAGCGCCCCGGCCTCGACGCGGGCGCGCCGCTCGCGGGGGTCGATCGTGACGCCGCGCATGCGGTCGGTGCGCAGCAGGATCGAGCCTGCGAGGCGCCCTTCGAGGTTGTGCGCGTTGTGGCCGGTGCCCTGAGGGGCGACTTTGAGCCCGCGCTCGCGGGCGAAGTCGACGACCTCGGCAACGTCGGCGGCGCTCTGCGGGTAGGCGACCGCGGCGGGCCGCTGGTCGACCGCCAGGTTCCACGCCAGGCGGGCCTGGTCGTAGCCGGCGTCGCCCGGGGCCACGATCGTGCCATCGATCGCCGCCGCGAGCATGCGAAGCCCGGCGATGTTCTCCGTGTCCTGTGCCCGGAGGGCGGTCTGGATGTTGCTCGGCATTGGGTGCCCCCTTCGATTCGTTCGATGACCTCTGGGAGCAGCTTCGCCGCCGGGAGCCGGCCGTCGTATACGGCGAGCAGGTGAGCGGGGGTGCGGGTAACCGCCCTGCGCGGGCCCCACTTCACCGCGTCACGGCGCCGCCGGGCGGGTAGTCCTTCGACGAACGCGACAGGAAGGACGGCAGACATGGGAGACCGCACGCAACGCGCCAAGGGCAAGCTCAAAGAGGCCAAAGGCGCCGCCAAGCGCGACGCCGGGGCGGCGACGGGCAAACCCGGGACCCGCGCCGGCGGCGCCGCCGAGAAAGCGGCGGGCAAAGCCAAGAACGCGGCCGGGAAAGCGCGCAGCGCGGCGAAGAAGGCGACGCGCTAGGCGCCCGCCGGCTCAGCGCGCCGGAGGGCATGGTGCACAGAGCCGCGAGCGTGGCGAGGTCGCAGGCAGCCGGCAGTCGCACGGCGGCGGTGCGGTACGCGAGCACGCGGCCAGGGCCGGCGCCCGCGCCGCGGATACGAGCGTGGCCGCGCGGCAGCGGCGGGCCTCGGGTTGGGTCGTCCGCGCCTTCGCAGTGAGCGCGGGGCCTGCGCGGGCCCCGCGCCCACTGCGTCTCACGCGGAGAGCGTCACCGGTTCGCCGAACAGGATCGTGTCTTCCATCCCGAAGCCCGCGGTTTCGAGCGGCGCCAGGAACGAGACTTCCAAGGTGTCTTTCGGTTCCCCTTCGAGGTTCTGGATTTTCTGGATCCCCCCGGCCTGTCTGAAGCGGAGCTTGAAGGTTTCCGAGGGAGTGACGAGTTTGTTGACCGGTATCAGCTTGCCGATCACCGAGCCGAGAACCAGCACCCGCGTGCCGCTGAGACAGGTGAACAGAAGGAACGGCCCTCCGGACGGTTCGGTGAGGTCGATCCCCACCGTTTTCGCCGCTTTGCTGATGTAGCCCACGGTGATCGCGAACGCGGGCGAGACGATTTCGCCGGGCGCCGAGCCGGGCGTGCTGCACTGTGTTTTTTTCAGCATGCAGCCGGTCATCGTGATCGTCACCGTGCCGGTTTTGGGCCCCGTGATTTCGCCGGTGTCGGTGCTCGCCGCGCAGACCACGCGTTTGCCGCCGACGCCGCGGATGCGGTTCGCCCCGCCCGCCGATGTGAACGGTTTGCCGAACGGCGCGCTGAATTCCGGCAGCGCCGCGTAAGACGATTGAGCTCCGGCGGCGCCGAGCGCCAGCAGGAGCGTTGCGCAGAGACCCGCAACGCGGATCCGCTTCATGGTCATCCCCCCTTTTGAGACCCGGGCCCCTCTCCGAGTCGATAACGGTCTGTGAAAAGACCGTATCCGACCCCCGTACCCAGCTGTCAATCCTCTGGATGCGCGGGTAGGCTTGCGCCGTGGAGTTCGGCATCGCGTGCTTTGCGACGCACGACGGCGTCCAGCCGGGGGCGCTCGCGCGCCTGGCCGAGGAGCGCGGCCACGAGTCGCTGTTCTTCCCGGAGCACACCCACATCCCGGCGAGCCGCGACACTCCGTACCCGGCGGGCGGCGAGCTGCCGCGCAAATACAGCCACACCTACGACCTGTTCGTGGCGCTTGCGTGCGCTGCGGAGGCGACGAGCCACATCCGTATCGGCAGCGGCATCTGCCTGGTGATCCAGCGGGACCCGATCATCACGGCCAAGGAGGTCGCGAGCATCGACCGCGTCTCGGGCGGGCGCTTCGAGTTCGGCGTCGGGGCCGGTTGGAACCGCGAGGAGATGGCGAACCA
>Ga0070741_10018432_pt1 | contig 11305 bp, 7 predicted proteins | sample Coa_R1_4_FD_66440 | JGI IMG/M metagenome (GOLD analysis project Ga0070741, IMG submission 66440) | Surface soil microbial communities from Centralia Pennsylvania, which are recovering from an underground coalmine fire - Coalmine... | ecosystem: Environmental > Terrestrial > Soil > Unclassified ...
CGGCGAGGTGGGGAAAGCTCGATCGCCATCGAGTCCCGCCCCGGCCATAGCGTGGCCGCGAGCAGCCGTTCGTTCGGCGTCGGACACGAGGTGGTACCCGGCGGCGCACGTTCTGGGGCCTCGACGGGGAATTGCGTCACCGATTGATCGGAGGACGGCAGGTTTCCAGTCGGTGTGCCACTGGGCGACGAGGTGTGGAAGCGCGTCGGGTTGGTGCGCGGCACGGTGGGTGTGACGTAGCCAGGACAGTTCGACGACTGCAGTCCGGTGCAAGGCCCAGCAGTCAGGGAGATCACTTCGAGTGATGCCGTACCAGGGCACGAAGATGTGCTCGAGCCAGTCGGCGAGGGCGTCCCATTCGGTGGCGGCTTGGTCAGCTGTCATCGTCGGCCAGCACGGTGGTGACTTTGTGGCGGTCGGCCGGCTATTCGCGGTGAGGGCTTGGCGGATCTCCGCGGTGTCGGCGGCGAGTTGGTGGACGAGCTCGGCGATGTCGTTGTGATCGTCGTGGAGCTCGTTGAGTCGACCTGACAGCCGTTGTAGGTGCACGCCGAGCTCCGCGATCTGAGCCGGAGTTGAGGGGTTACTGGTCATGGTCAATGTCCGGCTCCTAGGTCTTCGTCGAAGGCAAGGTCGCGCTCTCTCCCGGTGGAGCGAGAACTCATGCGGCTGTAGTAGGCGAGCTCGGCTTGGTATTGGCCCTCGCCGGCGTGATCTGCGCGGCCAGCCGGAGTGATGTGCTCGAGATGGTTTGCAATGTCTCGGTAGGTTCGGTGTGCCGCGCGGAGTGCAGTGAGGATCTCGGCGTGCCGGCGGATCTGACTGAGGCTGCCGGAGTACTGAGCCTGCTCGCGCGGCTGGTCCTGGTGTAGCGGACCGGCGGCGGCGAGGTCATGCGCGCTCGGAGCCATGTCCAGCAGCGCTTGTTGTTGGTTGCGCCCCTCGATCGCAGCTGGCTCACGGTGAGCGACCTGTTGGGGTGCGGGTTCGGAGATCGGATCGGGTTGGAGCAGGGTGAGTTGCTCGACGGTGGATGGTGCGGGGTCGCGGGGTAGTCCGCGTCGGGCCAGTTCGTCGCCGGCGAGTTCGGCGAGGGTTCGGTCGGGTTCGGTGTCGTGGTGCCAGGTGTCTCGGGCGGTGGCGATGACTTCGAGGTATTCCACCCGCGCGGCGAAGTAGTCGGCCAGATGTTGGGCGGCGGCTACGTCCCGGTCGGCGCGAGACCGTTCCGAGCTCCCGGCGGGGAGGAGATCGGCTTCGGCTTGCCAGAGGGTGGCGTCGTTGCGGTAGTTGATGGCGCAGATGCGGGAGTCGCGTAGTTCGTCGTGGACATACGGTGGCGCCCAGGTGAGTTGGCGCCTGTAGGCGGCCCGCATCTGCTGGAGTTCGTGGTTGGTGGCGCAGGTGTAGTCGAGTTCGTCGGCTGGGCCGCCGGCGGCGGTGAGGGCTTGTCGCCAGAGAGCGCGGTGCAAGGGTTGTTCGGCCGACGGCGGCCCGCCGAGCGACACGGTGGTGTCGGGGAGGGCGGCTAGTTCGCGGTAGGCGGCGATGATCCCGGCCCGGCGTACCCACTCCGTGCGTTCACCGGGCACCTCAGGTGGGGGTGCGAGGTGCTCGGTCGCCCATGCCGGGAGGGTGCGCAGGACATCGTGACCGAGTTCGTGTTGACGGTGCGCAGCGGCGGCAGCGAGCCTGTCGAGGTACTCCCCCGTCGTCCCGGGCCGGGTGAGGGTCATGGCGGCCCACCCGGTGTGGGGGTCGCGTTCGGGTGTCCGGTGGGGGGTGGTGGTGTGAATGCGCCAGCGCAGCACGTCGGACAACGAGTCCGCACCGAATAGTGACCGTTGGGCGATGACGTCGGTTAGCAGCGGTGCGGGGTCGTGTCCGACGATCTCTGCTGCCCGGATCGCGCGGCAGAGTCGTTGGTAACCCGGCTCTGACGTCACCGTCCGGACAGTTGCCGCTGGGAGGAGCGAGCGGAGGGCGTGGTCGGTGTCGTGGTGGCAGGCTTCGGTGGCCAGCAGGTCCCATTGTCCGACGATCCAAGCCAGCGACCGGGCTTCGGCGATCCCGGTTCGGCGGGTCTGTTCGGCGGTGAGGGCGGTGTCGTCATCGGCGCGGGTGAGGATGGCGGCCAGTTCGGCGCAGGCGTTGCTGGCCAGCGGTTCGTGATGGTGTTCGTCGCCGTCGCGTTCGCACACCACGTAGGCGGTGTTGGACTGCCGGCCGCGGGTGAGTGCCACGTACAACCCGCGCCGCGCTGTGCTGGGGGTGATCAGGGCGTGGCAGGTGTCGACGGTGCGTCCTTGGGCGGCCCACACGGTGACCGCGTAACCCAGGGTCAGGTCCTCGGCGACGTAGTCGTGCGGGAGAACTCCGGTTCGTCCTGATTCGTCGCGCACCACGACACCTGCCGAATCTTGGCCCAGGACGCGGTAGGTGGCGCGGTTGGTCACCTCACCGGTGTCGGCGCCGGTTCCGAGAGTGATGGTGGGGTCGTTGCGGCGGGCCTGAACGCGGTCACCGATGCTGATCGGGTTGCCGTCAGCCCCGATACCGAGGATCTCGGGCTTGACGTAGCCGAGGCGTACGAGCTCGGCCCGGATTCGGGCGGACAGTTGCGCGGCGCTGTCGTTGGTGGCTGTGACCAGCAGAGTCGTGTTGCCGGAGAGGGTGTCTGCAAGGTAGGCACGGACCGCCTGCTCGGTCAGCTCTTCAGCGGATCCGCCGCGTAGCCGGCCGTGTTCCTCGTAGCGATCCAGCACCTCGGGGTCACCTGCGCGCAGGCGCAGTGAGGCTGCTGGCTCCCAGGGCTGGTCGAACCGGTGAACCTGGTCGAGGGCGTAGTGACCGTTGTCGGCGGCGAGCAGGCCCAGCATTCCGCCGGCTTCGATCGCGGCGAGTTGCTCGGGGTCACCGGTGAACAACAGCTTCCCACCCGCGCGGGAGACGAGTTCGGTGATGTGTGCGAGGTCGGCGGTGTAGGTCATGCCCACCTCATCGATCACGACCAGGTCCCCCGCCCGCACCGGATAGTCGAGGCTGCCGGGTTGTGCGGTGGCGGCGCGGTGCCGGAATGCGGTTGTGTTGCACGCCTCGAGGCCGTTGGCGGTCAATTCGAGGGTGGCGATCTGGGAGGTCGCCAACCCCGATACCCGCGCACCGGTCTGCTCGGCCCAGATGTGGGCCAGTACTCCGAGCGTGCGGGACTTACCCGTACCGGCCGGACCGATCAACACATCCCCGACCCGCCCCGACGACACGATGCCGATCACCGCTGCCGTCTGATCCGCCGTGAGACCAGCGGCATCACACCTCACCCGTACCGAGATCAGCTGCGCGGGGGTCAGTGCTACGGCGCCACCTGCGCGGGCCAGGGCAACGATGCGGTTCTCCAGATCGAGCTGATCAACACTGGCGTAGCGCTGGTCGCGGTGTGGTCGCAAGACGCTCGTCCCATCGCCGCGACGTAGCTGTTCGGGGATCGGGATCAGGCCGGGTTCCGGGGCGCTGACCTGCACTATCCCGAATCGACCTGGCTCAGTGAGCCGGTAGGGAGTCCGCTTTCGGCGAGTCGGCCGCGGAGAAGTCCGCCTCTTCCTTCGCCGTCGCCTTGAGCAGCAGGTAGGTCATCGCAAACAGCCAGATGCAGAATGCGGACAGCGGCACATAGAAGCCGAAGACGCCGTTCCAGGCGAACGGGCCGCTCTTGAAGAACGCGACCAAGCCGGCTGGGACCAGGAGTAGCGCCACCCAGAGGTTCAAGTACGCGGCCCAACGGGGGAACACCGGTTCCTCCCGGTCATCGATGAAGATCGCATAGCCGATGCAGAGCAACTGCGGGATGACCGAGCACACGACGACGACGAACATCAGCCATGCCATGTCGTGCAGTGTCCGAATCAGGCCGGGATCGGTTTCCTGAGGGCGGTAGGCGGCGGTCATCCAGACCATGACCGGGACGATGAACTCGATCGACAGCGCAACCGCGCACCCGAACTGGCACTGCGACAACGGGGAGCGCATTCCCTCGATCCGCCGCAGCTGCGACGAGATCGCCGCGGCGTACGGAACGAGCAGGCCCGACCCGAACAAGGTCAGCCACAGCCCGACACGGATGGCGTTGGAGTGCTCGCTGAAGTGCCGGACGACCTGCTCAGCGGAGTCGCGTGGGTCGGGCACCGGGATGAAGCCGGCGAAGAAGATGAACCCTGTCAGCCACATCACCAGCATGATCGGACCCGTCGCGATCATCACGCGCTGAACTTGGAACGCATGCCGGTTCGTGATCATGTCGGCACTCATCAGCCGGCCTGCCCGGGCACTGACGCGCCGTTGCCCCATCGAAGGTCTCGAACCGCGCCTCGTTTCAGCACGCGGTCGATCTGCACGATCAGCGTGCAGGTCCACAGGACGAACATCGCCGCCGCCAACCAGAAGGTGAGCAGTCCGTGCCAGGCGAACGGGCCGCTCTTGAAGAACAGCACCAGGCAACTGGGCATGTAGAGCAGCGCTGTCCAGATCCCCATGTAGCCGAGCCACCTCGGCAGAAGCGGTGTGGCCCGCGGGTCTCGGAGTATGGCGAGGGAGACCGCGAAGTTCTGGACCGCGAAGGACCAAATGCCGCCGATGAAGCCCAACCATGCACAGTCGTGCAGGATCTTGGTGATCTCGGCGGACCGACCCGGGTCGAACGCCGCGGCCTGCCACATGAACGCCGGCACCACGAAGGCGACCGGGGCGAACGCGGCGCTGACCAGCTGCAGGTAGCTGAGCGGTCCTCGGCTGCCCTCGATCCGCACCACGAACCGCGAGACCGCGGCGGCGGTGGGCAGCAACAGGAAGCCGCCGAGCGTGATCATGATCGATGCGATGCGGATGGCATTGGTGTGCTCGAGGTAGTACCGCCCCACCTCGGCCGCGGTGGCCCCGGCGTACGCGGGAGGGAACCAGCCGCAGGACAGCATGCCGACGAACGTGAACACCAGGCCGACCGGAGCCGACCACAGGCAGATGCGCAGCATGCCGACGTCGACCGGGACCTCGCGGTCGGACACGGAGGTCGCGTCGGTACCACTCGTGGTCATCAGAAACCCACCGCCTCGAAGCTATCGAGATCCACCGCGGCCTGCGTGGATCGTTCTACGTTGAGCCGGCAGATGGGATGCGGCACCGGGCTGCGGTCACCGAGCCCGATGGTGCCGACCCAGAATGCGCCGGCATGGAACATCTGCTGGCGGTAGGCGGCGAATGCGGTGTCGAAGCCCAGTGCCTCTCCCCCGGTCGCGGCGAGCCGTTCGAGATACACGCGGATCAGGTCCTGCTCCCACGCTCGCCGGTCCTCGACCCGCAGGCCGATCGCGAGTGCGTAGGCGACATCGAGTGCCCACCCGCCCCAGGCGATGCACTGCCAGTCGCACATGCCCATGCGCCCGTCGGGCAGGGCGAACCAGTTCCCGATGTGGGTGTCCTGGTGGATCAGGGTCGGGGTGTCAGCGACGTTGATCTCCAGCGACCGCATGAACGCGGCGTGCCAGTCCGCCTTGCGGGCCTGCAGCTGAGCGGGGATGACATCGGCCGCGACCTCGAAGCCGTTGTTCTCCAGCGCCTCGAAGCCCAGAGTGGTGTTGAAGTCCTCCTGGTAGGCCAGCGAGTCGCGGTAGTGGAACTCCGGTTCGCGGCGCCGGTTCCAGAACCCGCCATGCAGACCGGCCATCTGGATGACCATGTTCTCGGCCATCTGCCGGGTCAGGGTGAGATCGAGCCCGGTGCCGAACTTCGCGCCCTGGGTGGTGACCACGTCCTCGAAGAGCAGGAACGTGCGGCAGGACGGTTCGTCGAAGCCGGCGTACACCGCACGCGGCGTGAGCGTGTCGATCGTCGGCTCGATCTCGTTGTAGAAGGCCACCTCGCCGGGCGAGCTGCCGGTGAGCCCGACCAGCCAGCGCGACTGCACGGTCGGGGAGAACTTGGCGAACAGGTGCGCCGGTTCCCCGCCCGCGGCATAGGAGACGGTCACCCTGCGCGCGGAGGTCGTGCCGTTCTGCTGCGGACCGAGCTCGAAGGAGGCGACGTCCTGACCGAGGATCGCGCCCAGCCATTCCGTCGTCAGTGCCTCGCAGGAGCCCGGGACGTCCTCGGGTCCGCGCAGCGGTGGGTGCTCGACCTGCTCTTCTTCCCAGAGCCGCTGTACCTCGGCCTGTCGCGTGGACTCCGTCGTGCTCACGCTCAGCTCACCTCCACCAGCTCGGCGGCGGGCCGCGTCGTCTCGAGCTCCGGCTCGTCGATCAACGTGACCGTGCCGGTATCGCCGTCGAGGGTGATCGTGGCCCCGTCGGGGATGTTCGCCATCGCGCCTTCGATCTGCGCGGCGGGGAACCCGTACTCGCGGGCGAGCAGCGCGGAGTGGGCGAGCATCCCACCGGTCTCGACGACGACGCCCTTGATGTTCAGGAAGATCGGCGTCCAGCCCGGGTCGGTGCTGAAGGTGACCAGGATTTCGCCCTGGTTGACCCGGCCGATGTCGTCGAGTGTCTTGATCACCCGCGCGGTGCCGGTGATCTGGCCTCGGCTGGTCGGCATGCCGCGCAGCACGCCGTCCTGCGCGGTGTTGGCGTCGGCGATGTGCACGGGAAGCCCGCGCTGCAGGTACACCGGCGGGGTCACTGATTTGTCGTCGGCGGCGAAGAAGTCCTTCGCCCTGGCCGCGATCTTGGCCTTGTCGAGCGCGGTGGTGTGGCCGCGGTCGACCGCGGCGTAGAGCTCCTGCATGGTGAGGAAGTAGTAGTCCCGGTCGTTATCGAAGATCCCCCGCTCGACCGCGCGGCGGTTGATCTCGGCGAACGCGTGCTTGATCGCGACACAGGGCCGCTCCACGAACTCCCGCTCGTTGTCCCGCACGACGAGGATCTTGTGCACGTACTCGAAGACATGCTTGAACAGCTCGGCCTTGACCTGGCCGAACGGGCGCATCCTGATGTCCTCCACGACGTGCTGCAGAGCGATGTCGCGACGCTTGTTGACCTCCCGCTCGGTCACTTCGGGTTCGGCGATCTCGTCGCCGGTCAGCAGCGACTTCAGCGCCCGGTAGTCGATACTGAAGTCGTCGACCCGGCGCGGGTAGTAGAACTCGCGGTCGGCCGCGCCGCGGTGGCCGTGCTTCTTCACGAAGGTGGCGTACTCCGCCAGCCAGGCCTTGCCGTCCTCGGACAGCTCGCACTGGGCGAGGAACTCGTCGTTCGGATAGGCGTCGAATGCCTCGCGCAGGGCCGGCGACTCCCGGATCCTGTGCTGCAGCTTCCACAGCGCGTCGTTCTCGATCGCGGTGATCGAGCGTTCGACGGTGCCGGTCAGCAGCTCGTGGAAGATGTGCGGGTCCTCGCCCTTGTACCAGTGCGCCACCATCTGGCCGAGCAGGCTGACCGCGTCCCGGTAGATGTAGAGCAGCCCGATCCACGGGCGGCCGTACCACTCGTGCTCGATACGGAACATGTGCTGGAGGTATTCGCGGAGCTGCAGGTCGGTGAGGCCGGGCAGCTCCGCACGCGGGAGCCCGTTGTAGGCCTCCTGGTTGGCGTAGATGTAGGCCTGCGTGTGCTTGGTCCAGTTGTATCCGGCCTCCGGCGCGACCATGTGCAGGTGCGCCCACATCTTGAGGTACTTGAGGTAGCTGAACGGGGCGTCGATGACCTCCTGCCGCCAGGTCGGCGGCAGCGTGGCGGCCATCGCCGGGCGGAACGGCGGCGGCACGGTCTTCTCCAGCAGCAGCCGCTCCACCTGGGCGTTGAAGAACACCCGCCCGCGGTGGAACCGCCACATGCGGAAGTGCTCGGGCATGAGCTCTGGCAGGCCCATCCGCGCGCAGGCCTGCTTCATCCCCTCGTGCCAGCAGTAGCAGCGCCACGAGTACATCAGCGGAGTCACCGCACCGGTCCATGCCTCGTCGGCCCAGCGGCGCGACCAGATCCAGTCGTCGCGCTCACCGGCCGGCACCGAGGCGTTGACCTCGCAGTCCCAGTTGAACTCGACGCCGGTGATGGGCCGCGCCTGCAGAAGGTAGAACCGGCCGTCGGCGAGAGCCCACTCTATGTCCTGCGGGAAGCCGTCGTAGTGCTCCTGCACCCGCTGGCCGATCGCCGCGAGCTCGCACGCCTGCGCATCGGTGAGGGTGAACCGCGACCGGTCGGAGTCCGGGGTGTCGAGAACGACCACACCCTTGCCCGACACGGGGTCGCGCACGATCTGCTTGGCCTTGCCGCCGAGGGTCTTCATCGAGATCCGCAGGTGCCCCCGTGGAATCCATCGCCGCGAGTCCGGGTAGGTGGAGGTGTCGCGCTTGACGATGTACTCGTCCGGTGTCGTGATGCCCTGGACGATCGCCTCGCCCAGCCCCCAGCTGGAGTTGATGACGAACTCATCGGTGTAGGCGTTGAGCGGGTTGGCCGTGAACATGACCCCCGACGCCTCGGAACTGATCATTTTCTGGACCACGACCGCGATCGGCGATTCGAAGTGGTCGAAGCCGTTGCGGTTGCGGTAGGTCGTCGCCCGGGCCGTCCACAGCGACGCCCAGCAGCGCTTGACCGCGTCGACGGTGTCGTCAGCCCCCTGGACGTCCAGGTAGGTGTCGTGCAGCCCGGCGAACGAAGCGTCGGCGAGGTCCTCAGCCGCGCCCGATGAGCGCACCGCGACGTACTCGGCTCCGAGCTCACCGTGCGCCGCCGCGATCGCGGCGCCGAGGGCGCCGGGTACCTGCGCTCCTTCGATCAGAGCTCGGATCCCGCTCGTGACGTCCTCGACCGTCTCCAGATCGCCGTAGTCGAGGCCGTCGAGTGCCGCGGCGATCTGGCGATCGAGGCCCGACTCGACCAGGAACGTGGTATACGCCGACGTCGTGATGGCGAAACCCGGCGGCACCTCAAAGCCCGCCTGAGCCAGAACACCGAGGTTGGCGCCTTTCCCGCCGGTCACGCTGTTGTCGGTCGACTCGGCGTCGGTGAACCAGACGATGTCAGCCACGGCGCTCTCCTTCGAGGCAGGTCTCGGCATTGAGGACACAGTATCCGGAACGCGCTGTCCTGTCACTGGTGAGTTGGCGCTCGACCTCCGGACCCGGCATCGAGGGGCGTCGGGGCATGGGGTGCACGCCCCGGGACGTCCGGACGTCACGGCCCGGATGTGCGCGGTAGCGGTCAGTCGGCTGGACGGTCGTCGGCGCCGGTACGGCTCGGAGCGTGTTCGTACAGCACCAGCCAGACGTGACGGGCATACCGCTCGACGAACTCGTCGATGCTCGCCCCTTCGGACTCGACCATCTGCTGGTAGCCGCGAGCCCCGGTATAGGTCAACCAGGCCGCGGTCTCCGCCGGAAGCAGTACGGGGTCGACCCATCCCCCGGCCTGCCCATCGATGATGTGAGCTTCGAGCCGGGCGATGCGGTGCCGCTCGATCTCCTCGACCTCGGCGCGGGTACTGGCATCGATCGCCGCCTGGTCATACATCGCGGCCATCATCAGGTTGTGCGGATGGTAGGCCAGCGTGATCCTGCGCAGCGCAACACGTAGGTCTACCTCGCTCGCTTCGGCGCCGATCGCCCACCAGTCGTCGTCCACCTCGACCAGGTCCCGACGAATCGACGCGAACCAGGCGCTCAGGACGTCACTCTTGTCCTTGAAGTGGACGTAGAACCAGGATCGGGTGATGCCCGCTTCCTTCACCAAACGACTGACCGTGATCTGGGGAAACGTGACACCGTCGGCGAGCAGACGCTCTGCCGCGGCGATCAGGCGACCCTGCATCTGCTCTCGCGACGTCGGTGCGGTCATCGGTAGCCCGCGTACAGCAGGTTCCACACCAGGTCGGCGAGCGCCCTGCCCGCACGCGCCACGTCATCGCTGCCAGATGACCCGACGAGCTTATACAGACCGCGCTCGGTACCCCAGGTCAACAACGTCGCGGCATGGGCTGCGTCAATGTCCGGTCGGACGTACCCGGCCCGCTGACCTGACCTGACGTGCTCGGCGATACGCGCCACCGTCAAGCTCATGAGTGCCTCGTACTGGGACCTCATGCTCGGCGTGCTGGCCGCGCCGTCCGCGGCAGCGATCATGACGACCCGATGCCGGCGGTAGGCCTCGACGACGCCGACCATCGCGGCCCGCACCGCGAGCCGGTCCGCCTGTGGCGGCAGGGAGATCCAGGCCTCGGCGGCGGCCCACATCTCATCCAACACCTGGCCGACGAGAGCCTGCAGCAAGCCGGCCTTGTCCTGGAAGTAGGCATAGAACGTCGATCGGGAGATCTCGGCTTCGACGACCAGCCGTTCGACGGTGATCTCGGCGTAGCTACCCCCTGCCTCGATGATCCGCTCCACCGCGGCAAGTAGCCGTCCTCGGATATCGTCGCGCTTGGTGGCGCCGCCGCCGTTCCCCGCCTCGTCGCCCCGACTCAGCCCCTGCAGCGGAACGACTCTCGCACGGACCGCCTCCGGCACGTCGAACGCCGCAGCGGGTCCGCTGCCGGCGCGAACAACGAGGCCCGCGTCGATGAGATCGCTGATCAGTCGCTGAGCGGCACGTTCGGAGAGTCCGACGCGCTCAGCGATGTCCTGCACGCGGCTTCGCGGGTCGTGGGCCAGCTGCAGGAGCGCGATCCCGTGCGGGCTCAGGAGCTCGACGTCAGCCACCCGTCCAGGCTAGCGCTACGTCCGCCGCCGAATGAGCCCTATGCTGAACACCTCGTTTCGAATATGGTGTCCTCACCAGCGTGCTGCACCGCCGGCCCCCGATGCGGAGGATCTGCCATGTCGGTTCTGGAGAACGATCGGGATCGGTCCGACCGCTCCGCTTACGCGGTACCGCGCCGCGAGACGCACGCGGTCCAGGTGTGGGCCGCCGTCGGCTCGCTGGCCCTCGCGTTCATCCTGTACGTGTGGGGCCGCTGGATCACCGGCCCGCAGTTCACCAGCGTCGACCCCGGGCCCAGCCGGCAGCCGCACTGGATGGACCTCCTGCAGCTCATCTGGCAACCACTGTTCTGCCTGGTCGTGCTGGGCTTCCTCTGGCAGTTCCTGATCAAACCGTGGCGACGCGACGGCCACCCGTCCACCGACGGCCTGCTCTGCGTCGCCTTCGCGCTGCTGTTCTTCCAGGACCCCCTCTCGAGCTTCACCGGGCACTGGTTCACCTACAACTCGAACTTGGTGAACCGGGGCTCGTGGGTGGCCTACATCCCAGGCTGGATGTCGCTCGCCGAACCCGGCCGGACCGCGGCTGAACCGCTGCTGTTCACCGGCGCCGTGTACGTC